>Ga0265342_10003782_pt1 | contig 12205 bp, 11 predicted proteins | sample 4CB327metaG_FD_203125 | JGI IMG/M metagenome (GOLD analysis project Ga0265342, IMG submission 203125) | Rhizosphere microbial communities from Carex aquatilis grown in University of Washington, Seatle, WA, United States - 4-CB3-27 metaG | ecosystem: Host-associated > Plants > Roots >...
TCTTCGGGAAAGAGCCGCACAAGGGCGTCAATCCCGACGAGGTCGTGGCGCTGGGCGCGGCGGTTCAGGCCGGCGTGCTCTCGGGCGACGTCAAGGACATGCTGCTCCTCGACGTCACGCCGCTGTCACTGGGCATCGAGACTCTGGGCGGCGTCATGACCACGCTCATCCCGCGCAACACCACGATCCCGACCAAGAAGTCGGAGACGTTCTCGACCGCGGCGGACAACCAGAGCTCGGTCGAGGTCAAGGTCTACCAGGGCGAGCGTCCGATGGCGGGCGACAACCGGATGCTGGGGAAGTTCGGTCTCGACGGCATCCCGCCGGCGCCGCGCGGCGTGCCCCAGATCGAGGTCACGTTCGACATCGACGCCAACGGCATCGTCAACGTCTCGGCCAAGGACAAGGCGACCAGCAAGGTGCAGCACATCACCATCACCTCGTCGTCCGGTCTGTCCGAGGCGGACATCCAGAAGATGGTCAAGGACGCGCAGGAGCACGAGACCGAGGACAAGAAGCGGCGCGAGGCGATCGACGCGCGCAATCAGCTCGAGTCGCTGAGCTTCCAGGTGCAGAAGCACTTCGATGAGAACAAGGACAAGATCGCCGAGCCGGATCGCGGCGAGCTCGAGGCGGCGTTGAAGGACGCCAAGGACACGCTCGAGGCGAACCGCGACCCCAAGGAGCCCGACGCGCTGAAGAACGCGTTCGAGCGCCTGCAGAAGGCGTCGCACAAGATGGCCGAGGCGCTCTACAAGAACGCGTCGCAGAGCGACGGGGGTGGCGCGGCACCGGGCGAGGGCGGCCCCGCAGCCGGCGAGGGCAGCGGCGGCAAGGACGACGTGATCGACGCCGAGTACACCGACGCGCCGAAGAACACCTAAGTCCGCGCGATCGACGCGCTGAACGAAGGCGCCGGCCCCGAAGGGGGTTCGGCGCCTTTTTTTTCTCCTTTGCGATGCCGGCGAGACTGTTCTACTTTCCGGACCCCCTGAGCTTGCTCTCGATGAACGGGCGCAAGCGTTTCCGGGAAGCGAAGGAGACGACCCATGGCAACCCTGCGTCCTGCGGCCTTGGCCGTGCTGCTCGGCACGGTTCTGTGCGCGCTCTCCTGCGGTAGCAAAAGCATCGTCGACGAGGTCTGCCCGACCAATCCCCAGCGGACCGCGACCAGCTCGGCGATGACGGCGTCGGAGTTCTGCCAGATCTACATGCAGACCTGCTCGGGATCGAAGGCTCCTCCCGGCAGCTATATCACTCAAGCCGAGTGCGAAATGGCCTATACCGCCTTGATGTTCGAGTCCACGCGCGAGTGCCGCTCGTACCACGTTTGCAACTCTGCGTCGTACGACAGCAGCATGGCCCTCCTGCACTGCCGGCACTCTTTCGGCCTCGACCTGTGTGCCGACACGGGGCCCTGAGCTCTTCGCCTACTCGCTATCGATCTGCTGTCGCGCGGGAGTGGCGGGCCGTGCCGGCGCGGGGGCAGCGGTGCCCGCCGGGGGCGGAGGCGGCGAGCCGCCCGCGGGTGCTGCCGTGTCGGCGGGCGCGCTAGGGCGGGGCGCGGGCGACCGCCAATTGTCGTCATCGGGCGGCGCGACTCGCCGCGCGCGCGGCGGACCGTGACCGTGCGCTGCGTGGCAATCGTTGACCCGTTTGAAGCCGGTCGTCGCGGAGATGGCGAACAACGTCGCGACGACCAGGGCAAGGCCGAGGTCGGCCGGTCGCGAAAGGATCGAGCCTTGATAGGCGGCATCGGAGACTATGACCGCGCGCCCCGCGCGGATGCCCCCCAGGCCCGCCACCACGGTGTCTAACACCGGCAATCCGGCGAATGTCGTGCACTTCACCTGCCATCGCGGCGTGGTGAAGTCCTCGGGTGGGCCCTCCACGAAGATCAGCGAGCAACCGCTGGGCACAGTGGTTGCGAGCGCGAGCCAGATTCCAACGCGGACGCACCACGGTCGTGCCCGCGACCCCGACGACGACATCCTCACGCCGTCGTGAATATCACGAGCACAACCTCGAGCAAACTTGGCTCGTCGAAGATGCGCGCGGCCACGACGGGGGCGCGTCGGGTTGACCCGGGCGGAGCACCGGAATATCTAGAGGGGGCCCCATGCGCCCCATTCTGGTCAACATCCCGGCCAAGCTGCTCTTCGTCGTCGCCCTCGTGCTGGCTGTTGCGGGCGTCGTCCGCGACCTCATCCGGCGGCGGCGCGACCCGACGCTACCGCTCAGCTCGACGCCGCTCTACCTGCTGGTCGGGGCCGAGATCCTGGTCAAGGTCAAGACCGGGTCGCTGATCCTCAGCTTGGCTGCTCTGCAGCAGCCGTGGACGCCGGTTCCGATCTACTCGTACGGCGTGATGTTGGGTACGTCGCTGATGGTCGGCTGGCTTCTCGCGATGCGCCTCGCGAAGCAGGATGGCATCGGGCAGGAGGCGGCGGCGGCGATCTACATGTGGAGCGCTATCTGGTCGATCATCGGGTCGCGCGTGCTCTGGTGGATCACGACCCCCAACGTTCCGCTGCTCGAGATCATCTTCATCAACCGCGGTGGATTGGTGGCTTACGGCGGCATGATCGGGGGCTTCCTCGCCAGCTGGTACGGTTGCCACAAGCGCGGGATTCCTCTCCTGCGCTGGGCGGACGTGGCCGCGCCGTCGGTGGTCTTGGGCACCGCGATCACGCGCGTGGGTTGCTTGCTGTTCGGGTGCGATTTCGGACGTCGCTCCGACGTACCGTGGGCGATCTCTTTTCCGAAAGGGAGCCCCGCCTGGAATCACCACGTCGAGGATTTCAGGCTCGCGCGGGACGCTGCCTGGTCATACCCCGTGCATCCCACGCAGATTTACGAGTCGCTGGTCGGCCTGTCGCTCTTCGCGTTGCTCATGCTCCTGCGCCGCTACCGCCGCTTCTCGGGCCAGGTGTTCCTGGGGTGGGTGTTCGGCTACGGCATTTTGCGGTCGATCATCGAGATCTATCGCGACGACGATGATCGCGGGCTCTACACCGTGCCGTTCACGCACGTGTCGTTGTCGACCTCGCAGATCATCGGCATCGTGTCGGTCGTTTTGGGTCTCTTCCTCCTGACGAACCTCAGGCGCCGCTCCCAGCGCGATCCAGCGGCGCTGCGGCTCTGGGAGCAGCCGGCGGTCGCGGGTGTCGCGCCGGAAGAGGCGGCGGCCTCGTCATCGAAATCGGTTCCCAAGCGGCGGAAGCGTCGCTAGTGGCGGCGCCGTTGTTCGCGCCGGTGTTCCTGCTGCTGCTGGCGGCGGGCGCCGACGCTCCCGCCGGTGCGCCTGCCGCGCCGGAGGCGACCCCGCCGGCACCTGCCGTGACCCCGCCGGCTCCCGCGACCCCCCCGGCCCCGGCGACGCCACCGCCGCCGGCCATTTCTGGCCAGACCACCGAGGAGGCGCAGCAGGATCTCGAGGCCAGGCTGATCCAGCTGCAGCGCGAGCTCGACGGCTTACAGAAGCAGCGCGCCGCCTGGGAGGACATGCGCCGCACCCTCGACGAGCTCGGGCCGCGCGTCGACGAGCTGTCGCGACGGGCCGAGCAGCCGCCGGAGCAGCCGAGGCCGTCGCCGCTGCGCAACCCCAGCGAGTCCGGCAGGTTCTTCCGCAATGCCGACGGCAGCACCTGGTTTCGCCCCGAGGTGCGCCTGCAGGCCGGGTATGCCGGCACGCTGGTTCAGCAGAAGGGGCCAGGCCAAGAGTCACTGCCCACGATCTGCTCGGCGCTGGGGACGGTGGCGAGCGACTGCTCGACGTTCCTGGTGCAACACGCCGAGCTGCTGTTCGAGGGCAACATGCTCCAGCGCCGCTTCGAGTACCGGCTGCTGTTCGACTTCGTCGATCCCCAGTACTTGAAGGACGCTTTCGTTCAGTGGCGCCAGGGGAGCTGGATCGCCGTGCGTGTCGGCCAGTACAAGCTGCCAATGGGGTTCCAGCGCTACCTGCGCAGCACGTACTACGACTTCGTCGACCTCAGCGAGGCGATGACCGCGTTCAGCCTCGAGCGCGACATCGGCGTGATGGTGCTGGGGCGTCCGCTGGGCGGTCGCCTCCAATACCAGCTGGCGGTCACGAATGGCGCGGGCGCCGGCAAGTTGAACGATAACCGCGACCTCGCCTACACCGCGCGTGTCGTCGCCGCGCCCTGGGGGCCGCTGCCGGACTCCGAGGGCGACCTCGTCGGACAGCCCCGCCCGCTGGTCTCGATCGGCGCCGCCGGCTACTTCAACCTGGTGCCGACCGACGTGGTCGCGCGCACTGGCAACCCGCAGGCGAACACCGACCTCGACGGCAACGGGCGCATCGACAACGTCGCGGTCTGGCAGGGCGCCGTCGAGCTGCGCGTGCACTTCCGTGGCGCGGCGCTGCAAGCCGAGCTGTTCCATCGCCTCGAACATCCGGGAGCCGACATGGCCGACCGCACCTTCAGGGGCGAGTACCTGCAGGCCAGCTACTTCGTGATCCCCCACTTCCTGGCGGTCGACGCGCGCGTCGAACGAACCGACCTGCCGCTCTATGGCGCGACGCTGGCCCAGCGCAACGCCAGCGGCACTCACATCGATGGGCAGACCGCGGGCATCAGCGCCTTCGTTCGCGGGCACGACCTCAAGTTCCAGGCCGACTACACCCACCTGCGCACCCAGGGTGTGGTGGTGCCGGCGGGGACCTATTCTCCCGACAGCCATCGGCTGCGCGTGGCCGCGCAGCTGATGTTCTGATCACTGGGAAAGGCCCATGAGTGGTATAAGGCAGGCCTTCTGTGCGGATTGCGGACCGAGGAGAATAGCCGATGAGTCTCAAGCGTAGCCATTCGGGTGGAAAGAGCTCCTTTGGAGGGAGCGGCGGAGACGCGGGCGCCAAGGTCGATCGCCAGGAGCTGTTCGACGAGCTGAAGCGGCTGGCCGGTGCCAATGATTCGTTCACACCGGTCGACGTCGCGCTGGCGATCGGCGCCGGGGAACCCCAGGTATCAAAGTGTCTGCTCGGGCTGGCGGCCGAAGGCTACCTGGAAAAGGTCGAGGTCGGCCGTTACCGCGCCTCGCTGATGTCCGATATGGGCCAGGCCGAGTTCCTGAAGGCGTTCGCGCGCGCGTCCAAGGTCGATTCCACCCGGCAGCGCGATCTGTCGGAGATCGGCCGTCTCAAGCAGAACAACGATACGATGCGCCAGCGGCTGCTGGCCGCGATCGCCGAGCGCGATCACTATCTGGCGGTGCTCAAGACCCACGGCATCGATCCGGGGCCGCCTCCCGCGCCGGCTCCCGGGGCGTCGGCGTCCGGAGACGCGGCGCCCGGGCCTGCCGGTCTGGCGGTTCCGTCGCCCGAGTCCGAACGGCTGCCGTCGGGCCCAGGTGATTCGGGTGGGCATGGGAGCGAGTCGGCCGGCTCGTCGTCGCCGTCTCCGTCCGAGCACGGCCACTGAGCACCCGCGCGGGCGATGCGCATCACGCTGATCCGTCACGGCGAAGCGGGTGAGGACGCCTCGCGCGACGAGGAGCGGTCGCTGACCGAGGGCGGGCGCGCCGAGGTGCGGCGCGTGGCCGAGGGGCTGGAGCGCGGGGGCGTGCACTTCGGGGCGGTGATCACGAGCCCGCTGGTGCGCGCGGTGCAGACCGCGGAGATCACCGCGGCCGCGGTCGGTTACCGCGGGCGTGTCCTGGTCTCCGACAAGCTGATCCCCGACGCTTTCCCGGCCGGCGTGATCTCGCTGCTGGTGACGCTGGGCAACGCTGGCAAGAAGTCGATCGCGCTGGTGGCACACGAGCCGGTGCTGTCGCGCGTGGCGGCGATGCTGCTGCAGATCGGACGCTTTCCGGCGCTGCGCAAGGCCGAGGCGGTCCGCATCCGGCTGCCCGGTGGTGCCGAGCAGCCGGGCACCTTTCGCTGGCGGATCGATCCCAAGACGGGGCGCCGCCGCCGCCGATGACCCGGCGCTGGGAGAGACTCTCGTCATATTTGCTAGCCGGCGCGATCGCCGGGCTCGGCGCCTGTGCACCCCCGCCGCCGCCGGCGAAGCCGCAGATCCCGGACCGCCCTCTGGATCTGCAACTGCCGCCGCCCGCGCCAGACGATTCCACGATGGCGCGCCTGCCTGCGGACTGGGAGGCTGCGGCGGCGGCCGCCGCGACCAAGGTGGAGACGGGCCCGCTGCAAGGCCCGGGGAATTTCAACCAGCTCGACGGTGCCTTCATCTCGGCGTACGCGCGCAACCCGTACCTTGTCGCCGACGGCGGCGACTCCGACCGCAAGCTCATCACGCGGCTGCCCGCCGACAAGGCACGCCCGTTCATGGATGCGGGCAACCAGGAGTTTGGCGCCGGAAAGCTCGAGGAGGCGCTGCTCGACTACCGCAAGGTGATCGAGCGCGACCCTCTGTACGCCAAGGCGTACTTCTACGTCGCCGAGATCGAGAGTCAGCGGCGCGACATGGACGGCGCGACCTCGTGGAACGACCGCGGGCTGCGGCTGTCGCCGCGCGACTCTTACGGGCATGCGCTGCGGGCCGAGATATTGATCTCGCAGGGACGCGAGGAGGTCGCGCGGCTATCGCTCGCCTACGCGCTGGCGCTGGATCCATTTTCACCGCGCGCGAGCAAGCTGCTGCAGCGGCTGGGTGGGCGCCCGCCCGGTATCGAGCCGCCCATCTTCGTGCAGATGCAGCGGCAGCCGGGCGCGGCGCCCGTGCTGGTCGCACGGGGCGGCGGCAGCTCGGCCTGGCAGCGTTACGCTGTCTGCCGCGCGCTGCTGACGCACGACCAGCGGATCCGCGACGAATTCGTGCAGACCGAGTCGCGCCGCGGCAGCGTGAGCGTCGAGTCGTGGGCCGAGGGGCAAAGTCGCGGTGAGTCCGTGCAGAGGAAGGCGCGCGTGGTGCCACCGGGTGCGCTGTCTCTCGCCGAAGAAACGACATGTGGCTACATCGCGACCGCCGCCTATCGTGAGCTTCGCGGTGCCGGGCCCCGGGACGCGGATCTCGAGCGCTGGTCGCGCGCTTACGAGGCAAATCTTCTACGAGAAGCCGTGATTTACGAGACGATCGGCTGCCGCCGTCCCGAGGTTCTTCCCTTGTTGGACGACGAAGCGCTCGCTCGAATGGTGGATTACGTGCGTCTTTTCGTGCTGTCGGCGGCCGGCCCTCCCGCCGGCGTCACCCCCAAGACTAACTAGCAAGACGACTAGCGGCGACCACTAGGAAATAACAACGCTCGAGGGTTCCGGGTTAAGATGATGTGCCATGGAATCAGGGGAGGGTCGCGGGATACCAGACGACACCGGGACCCAGACGCAGCCGGCGATTCCGCCCGAGAGTGACCGCGAACAGAGGCGCAATCGGGCCTACTTGGTCGTACTTGCCGGTGTCAGCGCCGGCGAGATGTTCAAGATCACCGCGGAGAAGACCCTGATTGGGCGCGGCGCGCACGTGTCGCTGCGGATCACCGACGACGGCGTCTCGCGCGAGCACTGCCAGCTGCTGCGCGAGGGCGAGCGGATCGTGCTCTGCGACCTGGGCTCGACCAACGGCACCTACTGCAACGGCGCGCGCGTCGATCGGCGCGAGCTGGTCGATGGCGACAAGATCATGGTCGGGTCGACCACGATCCTCAAGTTCACCTACCAGGACTATCTCGACGAGGTGTTCCAGCGCCAGATGTACGAGTCGGCGCTGCGCGACGGGCTGACCAAGGTCTTCAACCGCCGCTATTTCACCGACCACCTGGAAAAAGAGTTCGCCTATGCGCTGCGCCACGACACGCCGCTGGCGCTGATCTTCATCGACATCGATCACTTCAAGTCGATCAACGACAACAACGGCCATTCGGCGGGCGACTTCGTGCTGTCCGAGCTGTCGGCGATGCTGACCACGATGCTGCGCACCGAGGACGTGCTGGCGCGTTTCGGCGGTGAGGAGTTCACGATCCTCTGCCGCGGCACCGACCTCAGCGGCGTCAAGGTCGTCGCGGAGCGGCTGCGCTCGGCGATCGAGCGCCGCGCGTTCGAGTTCGGCGGCACGCGCATCCCGGTCACGGTCAGCGTGGGGGTGACCGCGATCCCCGACTCTACGATCAAGGACGCGGCGGCGTTCCTGGCCGACGCCGACAAGGCGATGTACGAGGCCAAGCGCTCCGGCCGCAACCGGGTCTGCGTGCGCACGCGCGACGAGATGACGCCGACGCCGCAGCATCGCCGAGACCAGCGATAGCGACCAGTGAAGGGGCGGCTAGGCGCGCTGCGCCGGCAGGCGCGAGGCGAGCAGGCCGGCGCCGATCATGCCGAGCGCGCCCAGGTAGTACGGCGCGCTCGGGTTCAGCGCCTGATAGAGCACGCCGCCCGCCGCCGGGCCGAGCACGCGCGCCAGCGCCGAGGCCGACTGCAGTGACCCGAGCGTGACCCCTTGTGACTCGGCGCCGGCGCGCCGCGAGACGAACGCCGGCAGGGTAGGCGTGCACAGGCCGTTGCCGAGCGCGATGAGGCCCGCCGACGTGTAGAGCCCGACCAGCGCAAAGCTCCCCATCTGCGGGCAAAGGCCCAGCAGACCGAAGGCCAGCGCCTGAACGAACATGCCGGTGCGCAAGAGGGGCACGTCCCCGTAGCGGCGCGACAGCCGCCCGATCAGGCCGCCCTGAACTGTGGCCGAGACGATGCCGACCACGCCGAAGATCCGGCCGGTCTGCCAGTCGTTCATACCGAAGCGGTCCTCGGTGAACAGACGGAAGGTCTGCTCCATGCCGGCGAACCAGAACACCATGTTGAAGTTGATCGCGATCGCCTGGCCCACGCCGGGCAGCGCAACGGCGGCGCGCAGTTGCTTGAAGTCGAGCGGGCTCAGCCGCCGCGTCGACTTGCCGCGCGCCTCGGGCGGCAGCGACTCGGGCAGCGTCACCAGCGCGAAGACCAGGTTGACGAGCGAAAGCCCGGCGGCGACGAACGCGGCCAGCGCGCCCGCGCGGCCGTGGATCAACACGCGGCCGAGGGCGCCGCCGACGAAGGGCCCGATGATGAAGCCGAGGCCGAAGCCCATGCCGATGATGCCCATGCCGCGCGCGCGGCGCTCGGGCGGGGTGACGTCGGCGATGTACGCCTGCGCGACCGCGATGTTCGCGGTGGCGATGCCGCTCCAGAAGCGCGCGATGAACAGCACCACCAGGCTCTGCGCCACCCCCAGCAGCGCCATGCCGGCCGCGGTAGCGGCGATGCTCCAGATCAGCACCGGGCGGCGGCCGATGCGGTCCGACAGGCGGCCCCAGACGGGAATGAACAGGAATTGCATGAGCGAGTAGGCGACCGCCGGCAGCGTCGCGACGAGGTCGCTGGCGCCCAGGTGGCGGGCCACGCCGGGCAGGAACGGAATCACCAGGCCGAAGCCGAGCAGATCCAGAAACACCGTCAGGAACAGCGTGCCGAGCGAAGCCTTACGCATCGTAGTTTCCCATCTTGGGGACGCTATCTATCGCACGGAACCGGCCGGGTCGCGCCAACCGATTCGCGCCGCCACCAGGCGCCGGTCTCGCGCCGCTGGGCGCGGGTCGTGAAGTGGTAGCGCCAGTAGACGATCCGCACCGCGTCGGGGTGCGCAGGCAGCGCTGCCGGGAAGAGCGACTCCACCGCCGAGGGATCGTTGCACAGCCGCTCGACCAGCATCGCGACGTACGAGGGCTCGCGACGCTGGAACGCCAGCCCGTAGAACCAGAGCTGGAAGTCGACGCGCGGCTGGTGGGGCGCGACGAAGTCGGGCGCGCGCGACGGGTCGCCGGCCTTGTGGCGCAGGTCGTGGGAGGTCCAGGTTTGTCCGCCGTCGGCGCTGGTCTGGAATTCGGGCTCGATGCGGTCGCGCGTGATCGCCTGGAAGAGGTGGTAGGTGTTGATGAGGCGGAACGGCTGCTCGGCCTCGAGCACCTTGCCGAAGACCGACAGGCTCTCACCGGAGTCGGTGAATTCGAACAGCCCTTGTAGCAGCGAAATGAAGATGAACGCGGCGGCGCCTGCGCGCGCGGCCTTGGTCGAGGTGCGCGTGGCCGGCGGCGGTGCGGCGCTCGCGGCCGCTCGACGGCGCTCGAGGACTTGCCGCAGCGCCGCGGGCAGCCGCCGCTCGAGCGCGTGCTGGGCGCGTTCGACGTCGCCGTCGTCAAGGAGGAAGACGTGCAGCGCGAGCGCGAGGTAGCAGAAGAACCCGTAGTTCGCGGTGGCGATGTTCAGGATCTGAAACCCGGTGAACAGCGCCGCGGACAGCAGCCGCAGGCGTCGCGTGCCGAAGATCGCGAAGGGGACGATGAGCTCCAGCACCAGCACGGCCCGGCTCTCGAAGTGGTGCCAGGCCGCGGGCAGGTTGTGCGCCCACCAGCCGACGAAGGTCGGCAGCGGCGCGGTCTCGTAGTAGAACGTCATCGCGCTGCCGTCGTGCCAGTCGCGGATCGGCGACTGCCACTTGGCGATCCCGGACTCGAAGTAGACCTTGAACAGCACCAGCCGGAACAGAAAGTGGGTCAGCGGCGACGCGCGGCCGGGGGGCAGGAAGCTGGCGAGCAGGCCGCACTCGAGCAGCAAGTTATCCCACTGGAACGACAGGAACGTGCGGCACGCGGTGGCGTAGCTGAGGTAGAGCGCGATCGACAGCGCGAAACAGAGGCGCGGCCTTATGCCAGTGAGCGCCGCGATGGCGAGCAGCGCGCCGGCGACGGTGCCGCCGACCAGCGCGGCGTCGCCGTGCACCCACCAGAACACCGTCGGGAAATCAATGAACGAGACGTCGCCGCGCGCGCGGATCGCCTCGATGAAATCGCCGAGCGGCTGGATGCCCCGGGTCCCGATCAAGAGCCGTACCTGGCGGCCGAGCGAGATCCAGGCGATGAGAAAGATCAGAGCCAGCAGCCGGCCATAGAGATCGCCTACGCGCGCGCCCGAATCGCCGCCCCAGCGGCTGCGGGGTGGGGGCGCGGCGACCGCCGGCGCGGGCGCCGGGCTTTGGGAAGGTACGTGGGGCGCGGAGGAGGTCACGCGGCTCGTCTTCTCCGTCAGCCGCGCGCGCCGGGGCCGCCTGCTCGCTTCAGAGCCGTTCGGGTGTCGGCAACGACATGGACGATGGCGTGGCCGGCGCCGCGCGGGAAGTCCTCGCGCCGCGCGCCGGTCATCACCTCGAGACAAGCGCGCACCGACTGCGCCAGCGCCTCGAGGTCGTAGCCGCCCTCGAGCAGCAGCACCAGCTTGCCGTCGCAGTGGCTGCGCGCGAGGTCGGCCAGCGACGTGCACATCGCCGCGAAGCCGCGCTCGCTGACCAGCATGTCCGCCAGCGGATCGCGCGCGTGCGCGTCGAAGCCGGCGGAGACGATGATGAGGTCGGGGCGGAACGCCTCGCCAGCGGGCAGGAACAGCTCGTGGAAGGCGGCGCCGTAGTCCGCGTCGCCTTGACCGGGCGGCAGCGGGCAATTCACGGTGTAGCCAGCGCCCGCGCCGCTGCCGACCTCGTTCGACGCGCCGGTGCCCGGGTAGTACGGGTACTGGTGCGACGAGAGATAGAGCACGTCGCGGCGCTGGTCGAAGACGTGCTGGGTGCCGTTGCCGTGGTGTACGTCCCAGTCGAGCAGCATCACGCGCTCGGCGCCCATCCGGCGCGCCGCCTCGGCCGCGATCGCTGCGTTGTTGAGCAGGCAGAATCCCATCGCGCCCTGCGCCTCGGCGTGGTGGCCGGGCGGGCGCACCAGCGCAAACGCATTCGGCGCGCGGCCGTTCCAGACCTCCTCGACGGCGCCGACCGCCGCGCCGGCCGCGAGCATGGCCGCGTCGTAGCTGCCCGGCGACATCATCGTGTCGGGGTCGAGCGCCACGGCCGCGCCGGCGAGCGCGCGGAGCTGCGCCACATAGCGCGGGCTGTGAACGGCTTCGACCTCGGCGTTGGTCGCGGCGCGCGGCGTGCGCATCTCCGTGCAGGCCACCGGCCGCGCCGCCAGGTCGGCCAAGATCGCCGCCAGCCGCGCCGGCGACTCCGGGTGGTCCGCGCCCGGCTGGTGATCGAGGAAGCGTGGGTCGGTGAAGATCGACGTCAGCATGATTGCCCTCCGCGTGTGGCTAGCTCGGGGCTCGCCCCGCGGGCAGGTCGAATTGAAAGGACGCGCCGCCGCCGGGCGCTTCGCTCACGCTCACGTCGCTGCCGTGGTCGCGCACGATCTCGCGCACGAACGCCAGTCCCAG
>Ga0265342_10003784_pt1 | contig 12203 bp, 9 predicted proteins | sample 4CB327metaG_FD_203125 | JGI IMG/M metagenome (GOLD analysis project Ga0265342, IMG submission 203125) | Rhizosphere microbial communities from Carex aquatilis grown in University of Washington, Seatle, WA, United States - 4-CB3-27 metaG | ecosystem: Host-associated > Plants > Roots > Rhizosphere...
TGCCTTTATCGACGCCAACAAGTTCATCGATGCGCTGACGACAACCCGCGCCGGCGCCTGCCTGATGCCGAAGCGCTTCGTCGAACACGCGCCAAAGGGGCTCGTCGTCCTTCAGACGGAAAAGCCCTATCGCGCGTTCGTTGCGGTGCATCGAAAGCTCTATCCGCAATCGCTTCAGCCGCGTTCGCTGTTCGAGACCGACGGTATTTCCGAGGGCGCGAGCGTCCATCCCACGGCACGGCTCGAAAGCGAAGTCACGGTCGATCCCGGGGCCGTCATCGGACCACGGGCCGAAATTGGCGCGGGAAGTGTCATCGCCGCCAACGCCGTCATCGGTCCCGATGTCACGATCGGCCGCGACTGCCGCATTGGCACCGGCTGCTCGATCACGCATACGCTGATCGGCGACCGCGTCATCATCCATCCCGGCAGCCGCATTGGGCAGGATGGTTTCGGCTACACCGAGGATGCCGCGCAGCAGAAGATTCCGCAGACCGGCCGCGTCATCATTCAGAACGACGTCGAGATCGGCGCCGGTGTGACGATCGACCGTGGCGGCATCCGCGACACCGTGATCGGCGAGGCCAGCAAGATCGATAACCTTTGCCAGATCGGACATAACTGCCAGATCGGCAGGCATTGCGTGGTGGTCGCATTGTCCGGCTTGAGCGGCAGTGTGACGCTGGAGGACTATGCGTTGCTTGGCGGCGCGGTCGGTCTCGCGCCGCACCTCACGGTCGGAAAGGCCGCGCGCGTGGCCGCGCGCTCCGGCGTCATCAGCGACATTCCTGCCGGCGAAACATGGGGCGGTTACCCGGCGCGTCCGCGGCTTCAGTGGATGCGTAAAGAGGCGGCGCTCGCGCGTCTCGCCGGTTCTGCCGACAAGGGCAAGCGGGCGAAACGTTCCGACCAGACGTCGTGAGTGAGCCTTAGCGCGACACCTCGACGGCGCCGCAATTATAGCGGTGCGCCAGCGCGCAATCTTCTTCCTGCGAAATATCGATCAGCTTGCTGAGCAGGAGATAGCCGAGCACGAGCGCCAGCGCGAGGCCGGCAAAGACGATCACAAGCCCCCGGGTCGAAAGATACTGGTTGGCTTCACCGCCCGCCGTCGCGGGTTCGCGCGAGGACGGCCGGCCCTCTCGTTCGATCATGTCTTGGCCTTCGGTCCCGGTGGACAGGTTCACATCTGCATCCATTCTGCCGCTTTAGGCAAGAACGCCGGCATTTTTCAGAACCCAAAACGATTGCGGCCTTCGCCAGGGGAGCTGACGAAGGCCGCATTGAACATCTCACCGCGCCTAGGTTCGCGGTGCGATGTGGGAGCTCGCTAATGGAGTGGATTTGACATTCGCTATTCACTCTCCGCGAAATCGTAAGGCGAATGTCAAATTCCAAACTCCATTAGAAACTTTATATTTGCCAGTGGCCCTTCGATTCCAACATTCGCAAAAGAGGCTGCTGCGATGGAATGCGAATGTTGGAACCGGACCACTGGTTAGAACGGCAACAACACGTCCATGACCTGGCTGCCGTAGCGCGGCTGCTGGATGTCGCTGATCTCGCCGTGACCGCCATAGGCGATGCGTGCCTGCGCGATCTTCGAGGAGTCGATGGTGTTGTCGCTCTGGATATCTTCCGGCCGCACGATGCCGGCCACGATCAGTTCGCGTTTTTCGTAGTTGACGCGGATTTCCTGCTTGCCCTCGACCACGAGGTTGCCGTTCGGCAGCACTTGGGTGACGATCGCCGCAACGTTGGTCTGCAAGGTTTCCTGCCGCACGATCGAGCCCTTGCCGTCGGTCTGGGAATTGGAATCTGCCTGCAAAATCCGTCCGGTCAGGGCTTTTTGAGCGTTTTGCCCGAGCAGGGCAGAGCCCAGAAACGCGGTAATGCCGGAATCTTCGGTCGCGGTGCGCTGGCGCTGGGTCTCGTTGGCGAAGTTCGCCTGGTCGGTGATGTTGACGGTGACGGTAAGGAGGTCGCCGATCTGATGGGCGCGCTGATCCTTGAAGAAGGAGCGCGAGCCGTTTCGCCACAGCGAATTGGGATTGTAGGACACGATTTCCGGCTTCGGCATCGGCATCTGCACCGGCTTGTAGCCCGGCTGGGTCGTCGGATTCTCGATCGCCGAGAGCTTCGGCTCCTCTCCGATCTGGGAGAGGCGGTCGATGCCGGAGCAACCGCCCGCGAAGCTGACGACCGTCAGCATGGTCCCGGTCAATGCGATACGTCTGAACTTGTAAGCCAACATCTACTTTACTCTGCGTTTGAATTCGTCTGCGCGTTATTGCGGCGGGCGATGGATACAGGGGCGTCGGCTTCGGCGATCGAGGATGTGGTGTCGGCGCTGGCAGTCCGCGGCATGGGAACGGAAATAGCTACCTGTCCGCGGCCGATCACTGTGCCGGCGACGGTGCGCTTGGATTGCAGGTTGAGCACGGTGACGGTGTCGCCTTCGGTCCCGCCGTCGACCGCCTTGCCGCGTACGGTGAGGTAGAGGCCCGCCGCTTCGTAGATCAGTGTCACGTTGTCGTCGCGCTGCACCAGGTCCGGCTTGCCGAAATCGGCCGTTTTCAAAGGCTGACCGGCGCGCACGCCTCTGCGCATCTGCATGCCGACAGCGCGGCTGCGGGTTGCGACGTCGCTGCCGACTTCGGCTTTCGGACGCCGCTCGATGACGACGTCGGAGGCTTTCAGCACCTCGCCGCGATCGACATTGCGGGTCAGGACTGCCGCTTCCAGCATCTCGATGGCGACGCCGGTGAAGCGCAGCTTGGTGCGGGAGGCGGTAGTGTCGTTGGCGATCTCGAAGGAAACGTCGAAGCGTCCATTGCGCGGCTCGTAACGCACCGACACCGGCTGCAACGCGCCGGTGTTAGAGGTGTCCAGCCGGACGTCCTGCACGTCGCGGTCGAAGGTCAGGTTGAGGTTGGCGGCATCGCCAAGGCCGCTGCGGTGTTCGAGCGCCCGCGCGACCTGGGATTCGATGTCCTTGCCGTCGAGGATGCGCGCCAGCCGCGTGACGGAGATCGACTTGATGCCTTTGGTGTCGACGCCGATCACCTGATGTGCCTGAAGCACGTTGATGACCTGCGCGGTCGGCAGCGATCCGGTGGTGCCGAGATCGGGCGAACGGTAGATGGCGATCTGCGCCGCGGTGCCGGCATTCTCGATCACGTCGCCGACCCGCACGATGTCGCTTTCCACCGTAACCTGGGCGCGCAGCACCGGCGCCGCGATGGCGTCTTCTTTCTCTTCGGCAATCGCGGCCGAAGACGCTGCGACGAGCAGGGCGGTAACGAGCACCGAGCGGAAAATCATCCTCTACTCCCTTAGCGGAACAGCGCGGTGGTCGACTGCATCATCTGGTCGGCGGCAGAGATCACCTTGGCGTTCATCTCGTAGGCGCGCTGTGCCGCGATCAGGTCCGACATTTCCGACACCACGTCGACATTGGCCTGTTCGAGGCTGCCCTGGTTGATGTTGCCGTAGCCGTCAAGCGTGGCGATGCCGTCCTGCGGCGTGCCGGACGACGGCGTGTCGGTGAAGTTGTTGTTGCCGACCGGCATGAGGCCGGCCTTGTTGACGAAGCGGGTGAGCCCGATCTGTCCGATGATGGTGGATGTCGTCGATCCCGGCTGGGTCACCGAGACCTGGCCCTGCGTGTTGACGGCGAGGCCCTGGGAATTCTGCGGGATCGTGATCGTCGGCTGCACCGGGTTGCCCTGCGCGTTGACGATGCGGCCGGTGTTGTCCATCTGGAACGTGCCGTCGCGGGTATACTGGAAGGTGCCGTCGGGCATCTGGATCTTGAAGAAGCCTTCGCCTGTGATGGCGAGGTCGAGGTCGTTGCCGGTCTGCGACAGCGTGCCTTGCGTCATCGATCGCGGCGTGCCGACGGTCTTGACGCCGCCGCCGATGTCGATGCCCACCGGCAGGATGGTGCCCTGGGTCGAGGCTTGGGCGCCGACGCGGGCGACGTGCTGATAGATCAGGTCCTGGAACTCGGCGGTTTGTTTCTTGAAACCGGTGGTGCGCAGGTTGGCGATGTTGTTGGAGATGACCTGGACGCTCAGTTCCTGGGCCGCCATCCCGGTCGCGGCAGTATGAAGGGCTTGCATCGGTCGTCTCCTTAGGTGGGCACGTCAGCAAGTTGCTGGATGGCGGTTTTCTGCAAATCGCTCTGTTGCTGCATCAGAGTTGCGATCGAGGTGTAGGCGCGGGTGACTTCCATCATGCGGCTCATCTCGCCGACCGCATTGACGTTCGATTTTTCGAGGAAGCCCTGGCGCACCGTCGACTTGGTGTCGGCCTGCGGCGCGCCGGCGGAGCCCGCGGAATAAAGATTGAGGCCTTCCTTCAGCATTTTCTGCGCGTCGGCGAAGCTGGCGAGGCGCAGTGTGCCGCGGATGGAATCCGTGCGGCCGCTGCCTTCGACTACCGTAATGGTGCCGTCCGGCGTGATGTTGATGTCGTGGTCGGTCTGCTGGAAGACGATCGGGCCGCTGGCGCCGACCACCGGATTGCCGGCGGCCGTCACGAGCTGGCCCTGCGCATTGATGTGCAGGTTGCCGTCGCGGGTGTAGCGCTCGCCGGCAGGCGTCTGCACGGTCAGGAACGCGGAGCCGTCGATGGCGACGTCGAGCGGATTCTTGGTGGCGTCGAGTGGCCCCGAACTCATGTCGCGGAAGGTGCCGCGGTCCTGGACGAAGCTGACGCGGCGGTCGCTGCCGACGAAGTTGTCTTCGTGGGCGGGCGTGTTGAGATATTCCTCAAACAGCGAATTGTCGGCCTTGAAGCCGGACGTGTTGACGTTCGCGATATTGTTGGCAATCACATCGAGCTGACGCTCGAGCGCGGATTGCCGCGACAAGTTGATGAGAAGCGCATTCTCCATCGCCCAAATTCTCCCCTTAAACGATCCGCAAGCTGCTCTCCCAAGCCGCGTGCCGATCTTTCAAACCGCTTTCCAGCTCTCCCAAGCCGTGGGCGGTTCGGGAATAGTCAGAGCGAAAGCCGTGCCAATCTGAAAATTTAAATAAATTCAGATGGTTGGGTGATCGAGAGGATGTTTTGAGGGCGGCAATAAGGTCTTGTTGACCATGTTTGCCCGGCAACTTTTTCCCAGTCGGGGCGCAAAAGAAAGCTTCCGTTAACCATTATTACCTTAGCGTTCAAACAGAGCGCAGGACGTGCCGCGTGTATCGCGTCAGAGGTTCGCCTGCCGACATTGAATCCAATTTTTTCGGGTCGGAGCGGGGCGGGCGATGGCGGACGACGAGAAGGAAGGCGCGGCCGAAGCCGCAGCGCCTGCGCCCAAGGGCAAACTCAAGCTGATCATTGCCGCCGTTGCCGTGCTCGCGATCGTGGGCGGCGGCGCGACCTGGTTCTTCTTCCTGCGGGGGCATGGCGAGGAAGGACATGGGCAGGCGCATGCGGAAGCGCCGCCGGCCAAGCCGCCGGCCTATGTCGAAGTGCCGGACCTGCTGGTGAATCTGATCGGCCTGCCGGGCGAGCGGGTGCAATACCTCAAGGCCAAGATCGTGCTCGAGGTCAAGGAAGAGAAGCAGGCCGAGGCGATCAAGCCGGCGCTGCCGCGGGTGACCGACATCTTCCAGACCTATATGCGCGAACTGCGTCCCTCCGACCTCAACGGTTCGGCAGGCCTGTTTCGCCTGAAGGAAGATCTGACGCGACGCGTCAATGCCGCGGTCGCCCCGAACCAGGTCAGCGCGGTGCTGTTCAAGGAAGTCGTCATTCAGTGACGGTGCGGATCTAGAGAGATGGCGGGCAACGATCAAGTCGACCAGGATGCGATAGCGGCGCAATGGGAAGCGTCGCTCGACTCCGCGGATCCGGCCAAAGACGCCGCCGAAGCGGCGTCCAACGAGCTTTCCGAAACCATGGCCCTGCAATGGGCCGCCATGGTCGAAGACGGCAGCCGCGACTTCGGTACCGGCAAGAACGGCGGCGAACGGGTTCTGTCGCAGGAAGAAATCGACAACCTGCTCGGCTTCAACGTCGGGGAGGTCAATCTCGACGACAATTCCGGCATTCGCGCCATCATCGATTCGGCGATGGTGTCCTACGAGCGCCTGCCGATGCTGGAAATCGTCTTCGATCGCCTGGTGCGGCTGATGACGACCTCGTTGCGCAACTTCACCTCAGACAACGTCGAAGTCTCGCTCGACCGCATCACCTCGGTCCGCTTCGGCGATTACATGAATTCGATTCCCTTGCCGGCCGTGCTCTGCGTGTTCAAGGCCGAGGAGTGGGAGAATTTCGGCCTCGTCACCGTCGATTCCAGCCTGATCTACTCGATGATCGACGTCCTGCTCGGCGGTCGCCGCGGGCAGACCTCGATGCGCATCGAGGGCCGTCCCTACACCACGATCGAGACCAACCTCGTCAAGCGGCTGGTCGAGGTGGTGATGGCCGATGCCGAACAGGCGTTCCGGCCACTGTCGCCGGTCAAATTCACCATCGATCGTCTCGAGACCAATCCGCGTTTTGCCGCGATCAGCCGCCCCGCGAACGCCGCGATCCTGGTCCGCTTGCGCATCGACATGGAAGACCGCGGCGGCAATGTCGAATTGCTGCTGCCCTATGCGACTATCGAACCGATCCGCAACGTTCTGTTGCAGATGTTCATGGGCGAAAAATTCGGCCGCGACCCGATCTGGGAAGGCCATTTCGCCACTGAAGTGGCGCAGGCGCAGATTGCGGTCGATGCCGTGCTCTATGAGGCCGACATTCCGCTCAAGCAGCTCATGAAGTTGAAGGTCGGCGACACCCTGCCGCTGGAAATGCGAGCCGATGCGCTGGTGGCCGTGCGCTGCGGCAACGTCACCCTCACCGAAGGGCGGATGGGGCGGGTCGGCGACCGCGTCGCCATTCGTGTCGCCAAACAATTGCGCAAGCCGAATACGACGTTTGCGATGTTCGAGAAGGCCGACGAACAGACCAAGCTGATGGAGGCTCCATGAGTCATTTCCTGGGCGTAGTGATCGAGAGCCTGGTCGCGATTTTGCTCATGCTCACGATCGCTTACTGCATGTTGTTGAACAAGCGGCTCAAGCGGCTAAAGGCCGACGAGAGTTCGCTCAAGGCAACCATCGCCGAGCTCATTACCGCGACCGAAATCGCCGAGCGGGCGATCGGCGGCCTCAAGCACACCGTGCGTGACGTCAACGAAAACCTCGGCTCGCAACTGACGGCGGCGACCGAAATGTCGGCGCACCTGAAAATGCAGCTCAGTGAATGCGACGGTGTAGTCCGCCGCCTGTCGAAGATCGCGCTCGCCGGGCGTCCATCAACGAGCGCAACGACGGCGGAGCCGGCGCCCGTCACCGCGCCAGTTTCCGCGCCGGCACCTGCGCCCGCGCCGGTATCGAACGCCAAGGCCGTCGCGGCAGCAGCCCAGGCATTTTCCGAACGTAGAAGGTCAAACGGACTGGCTGCATGAAACCGTTTCGTAACATTCGCGTCCTTCCCGTTGTTCTGGTTGCGATCTTTGGCCTGGCGGTGTTGAAGATTGCGGGCCTCGTGCTCGACGGCGGATATGTGTTCGATTATCGGCCCGGCGCGACGAAGCCATCCTGGGCGCAGGCGACGATCAACTTTCCCGGCCGCAGCCATGTCGATACGCGCGACATCACCGGTTCGGTCGAGAAAAAAGAAGAGAAACCCAAAGAGGAGGCCAAGCCCGAAGTGGCGAAGGCCGAAGCGATGGCCGCACCGCTCGAACAGCCCCAGGGGGTGTCCGCTTCCGAACGCGCGATCCTCGAGCGGTTGCAGGCGCGCCGTCAGGAACTCGAGGCGAGGGCGCGCGAGATCGATATTCGCGAGAGCCTGTTGAAGGCCGCCGAAAAGCGTGCCGAAGGCCGCGTCGAGGAGTTGAAGGCGATCGAATCCCGCATCACCGGCGCCGTCGCACAGAAGGCCGACGAGGATGCCGCGCGCTTCAAGGGCATCATTACGATGTATGAAGCCATGAAGCCAAAAGACGCTGCCAAGGTATTCGACCGGCTGGAAATGCCGGTGCTGTTCGAGATCGCCTCCCACATCGCCCCGCGCAAGATGTCCGACATCATGGGGCAGATGCAGCCCGAAGTGGCCGAACGGCTCACGGTCGAGATGGCGCGCCGGGCCGGCGGCGACAAGTCAAGCCCCGATGCCGAGCTGCCGAAGATCGAAGGCAAGATGGTTGCGCCGCAGAGATCCAATTAGTCGACATATTTAACAGAGCCTTAAATCGCGAATTCTAGACTCGATCATGGAAAAATAAGCCGTCTCGCGGCCCGTTGGCGAAGCGGCTGAACTGAAAGACGTATACCGGAATGGCGCGAATGGCTGCCGCTGGATTTTGGTCGCGAGTGCGCGCCGCTGCGCCAGCCATTGCGCATGGCCTAGTGCCCGCTTTCCGAAGTTCGTGTTCCATTGCAGCGCCCACCGTCACGAACTTCGGAAAGCGGGCACTAGCAAAATTCCTGAATCTAGTACCGCTTTATCGATCTGAAGTCCCTGATCGAACTCGCGGCTCGCGGTGCAGGGACTTCAGATCGGCGGTACTGGCGAGATCCTCGCGTGCCGCGGCAGTTGTGCTGTTTGCCGCGTTGGCCTGCCTCGCTTTTTCGCCGCCGGGGTTTGCGGCGGAGCCGGTGAGGGCGGAAGCCGCGTTCTCCTCGGAAGGCGGCTATGCCCGGCTGGTCATCAAATTCGCCGAGGACGTCACCTCGGAAGTAGTGACAGCCGGTTCGATCATCGTGATCCGGTTCGAACGTCCGGTCGACGTCGCTGTCGACGGGATCAGCACCGGCGCTCCCGACTACATCGGCTCGGCGCGGCGCGATCCCGATGGCTCGGCCATTCGTCTTTCGCTGTCACGCAGGGTCACCGTCAATACGATAACCGCCGGCGAGCGGCTGTTCGTCGACCTGTTGCCCGACTCCTGGAAAGGTCCGCCGCCAAGCCTGCCTCAGGAGGTGGTTCGCGAACTCTCCGAACGTGCCCGCGCCGCCGAGCGCGAGCTGCGCCAGCAGCGCGCGATGTCGGAGGCCAAGAAGCGTCCGCCGGTGCGGGTTCGCGCCTCGGTCCAGCCGACGTTCGTGCGCTTCGTGTTCGAAATGCCTGACGGTGTCGGCGTCTCTTCGGTGCTGAATGAACAGAAGCTCAAAATGTTCTTCACCAAGGCGCTGACCTTCGATCTCGCCGACGCCAAGATCTCGTTGCCGCCCAATGTTTCCTCGATCACGCAGAAGATCGAAGGCGAAACGGCGACGGTGGAACTCGTCATGCTGGGTGACGTCGACGTTCACTCCTTCCGCGAGGACAAGAACTACGTCATCGACGTCGCCTACCAGCAGGCCGACAAGGCGCCGGTATTGCCCCAGGGCGCGGATGCGTCACACGCAGCGCCGTCGCGCGCCGAAAAGCCGGTGCTGCCTGCCGTGGCCAAGACTCCCGCACCGGAGAAGACTTCTGCACCGGAGAAGGCTGAGACGGCCCCTGCGCCCGAAACGCCGATACAGCCGCTTGCCGCGGCGCCAGCAGAACCTGCGGCCAGGGTGCCCGCCACGGCTGAGAACCCGCCGGTTGCCGATAAGCCCGTTGCGATGGAAAAACCGCCGGCCGCGCCGCCGGCACAGCCCGTTGCCGAGATGCATGCCGCGCCCGCGGTAAAAGAAGTCGCTGCCGAGCCCGCACCGAAGATGGTGGCCGCGCAGGAAGCGCCGATGCCGGCACCGAAGCCGGCCGAGATGCCGGCGACTGAGACTCCGGTCAAAAAGCCGGCGCCGGCTGTGCCCACCGAAGCGAAAGCGGAAGGCGCGCGCAGCGACGTCGGCGCCCTTCGCGATGGCAGCGGGCTGCACCTGACGTTTTCCGTGCCGCCGGGAACGCCGGCCGCATTGTTCCGGCGCGCCGAAACGCTGTGGCTGATGGTCGATTCGAAAAAGCCGATCGACGTCGAGCCGATCCGCGGGCAGGGCGGTTCGGCGGTCACCGACATCACCGTCGTGCCGCAGGAGCGTGGCCAGGCCATTCGTTTCCGCCTCAACCGCCCGCAACTCCCCTCGCTTAGCGGCGAGGATATCGCTACCGGCACCAACTGGACCGTCACCTTTGCCGATGCCGTGCAGACGCCGTCACAGGCTCTCTCGGCGATCAGAAACATTGCCGACCCAGCATTGGCCAACGTCACGGTGCCGATGCCGGGCGCGGGCATGCTTCACCGCTTCATCGATCCGGACGCCGGCGACACGCTGTTCGTGGTGACGGCAAGGCCGCCGGCGCGCGGTTTCATCAAACGGCAGGACTTCGTCGAGCTTTCGCTTCTGGAATCGATTCACGGCGTTGCGATCCGCCCGAATTCCGATGACGTGACGGCCGATGTCGGTCCCGACAAGGTGATCCTGGGCAAGCCCGGTGGCCTGACGTTGTCGCCAGCCGATAGCGGGGCCGAGCGCGCGCCGACGGCGGTGCGGCCGATCTTCGATCTTGGCGAATGGCGCAAGAACCAGGACGCCAATTTCAACATGCGCGTCGATGCCCTGATCGAGGCGGCGGGCAATGCCGCTTCGGGCAATCTCGAACAGCGCACGGCGGCGCAGCTCGACCTTGCCCGTTTCTACATGGCGCGCTCGATGTATCCGGAAGCCGTCGGCGTGCTCAATCTGGCCTTGGCCGATGCCAAGGTCGGCGCGGAAGATCCGGCGGTCCTGATCGTACATGCGCTGGCGAATATTCTGATGGGGCGCCCGGAGCGGGGCTTGAAGGATCTCGCAAGCCCGGCGATCGGAACCAACTACGACTCCCAGCTCTGGAAGGCGATGATCAGCGCGCGTCAGGGCAAATGGGCGGACGCGCGCGAGAAATTCAAGAGCGCCGAATTCGGCATCACCTCGCTGCCGATCGACTTGCAGCGCATCGTGATTGCGGATGCGATGCATGCCTCCCTCGAGGTCAAGGATTATCCCGGCGCGGCCAAGCGCTCCAGCGAGCTGGACGTGATCGGGGTTGCGCCTGAACAGGCCGCTGCCGTCGGCGTGTTGCGCGGCCGGCTCGCCGAAGGCCTCGGCCACGAGAAGGACGCGCTCGATGAATTCAAGCGCGCAACGCTTTCGCCGGACCGTCCGGCGGCGGCCGAAGCCAAGCTGCTGCAAATCGCCTTGCAGCAGAAGCGTAACGAAATCAGCCAGGACGACGCGCTGCGCGAGCTCGAGACGTTGTCGATGATCTGGCGCGGCGACACGATCGAGGTGCATACGCTCGAAATGCTGGCCAAGATCTATGCCGACATCGGCCGCTTTTCCGAATCCTTTGCAGCCGTGCGGGTCGCCAATCTCATGGCGCCCAATCTGGAAGTGGCCCGCCAGGGCCAGGACGCTGCGTCCGCGCTGTTTGCCCAGCTTTTTCTCGGTCCGAAAGGCGACGACCTTCCGCCGATCGATGCGCTCGGCATGTTCTATGAATATCGCGACCTGACGCCGATCGGCCGCCGCGGCGACGAAATGATCCGCCGTCTCGCCGACCGGCTGGTCGCCGTCGATCTGCTCGATCAGGCTGCCGAGCTTCTGCAATACCAGGTCGACAAGCGGCTCGAAGGCGCGGCGCGCGCGCAGGTCGCAGCCCGTCTCGCCATGGTCTACCTCACCGCCCGCAAGCCTGAGAAAGCCATCATCGCGCTGCGCTCGACCCGGATCGCCGATCTGTCCGGCGAATTGCGCCAGCAGCGCCTGCTGCTGGAGGGGCGCGCGCAAAGCGACGTCGGACGCCATGATCTTGCGCTCGACATCATTTCCAATGTCGGCGGCCGCGAGGCGATCCGGCTCCGTTCCGACATTTACTGGGCAGCGCGCAAATGGCGCGAGTCGGCCGAGCAGATCGAGCTTTACTATGCCGACCGCTGGCGCGACTTCAAACCGCTGACGTCGGCCGAGAAGAGCGACATCATCCGCGCGGTGGTCGGCTATGCGCTTGCCGAAGATACGATCGGGATTGCGCGCTTCCGTGAAAAATATCTGCCGCTGATGAGCGGGGAGGTGGACCGTACCGCCTTCGAGATCGCGAGCAAGCCGGTCGGTTCGACCGGCGCCGACTTCGCCGCGATCGCCAAGATGGCGGCCAGCGTCGATACGCTCGATGGGTTCCTGCGCGAGATGAAGACGCGCTATCCCGATGCAACGGCACGCGCGATCATG
>Ga0265342_10003786_pt1 | contig 12201 bp, 9 predicted proteins | sample 4CB327metaG_FD_203125 | JGI IMG/M metagenome (GOLD analysis project Ga0265342, IMG submission 203125) | Rhizosphere microbial communities from Carex aquatilis grown in University of Washington, Seatle, WA, United States - 4-CB3-27 metaG | ecosystem: Host-associated > Plants > Roots > Rhizosphere...
TAGCACCCGGTGGAGATCCCAGGCGTAGCCAACACATATTTCTTGCGCGCGGCCCTCAACGCCATTCGCAAGCATCGTGGCGAAGAGGAATTAGACGCCATGGATTTTCTGGCCATGGTCAAGAAGAAGGCCAAGACATTGGGACTCAATCCCGACCTGCTTGGGCGGCCGGTGAATGAAGGCTTCTCGGGCGGTGAAAAGAAGCGCAACGAGATCTTGCAGATGTCCGTGCTCGAACCCCGCCTGGCCGTGCTCGACGAAACCGATTCGGGGCTCGACATCGATGCCTTGCGCGAGGTGGCCGGTGCCGTGCAGGCGCTTCGAGCGCCCGACCGCGCTATCGTGGTCATCACCCACCACCAACGCCTGCTCGATTACTTGGTGCCTGACAGGGTGCACGTGCTCTCTGGTGGTTCGATCGTCACCTCGGGCGACAGAACGCTGGCCATCGAACTCGAAAAGAACGGCTACGGCTGGGCGGCCGGCCGGACGCAGGAGCAAGTCGCGTGAACGCTGCCATCTCAACCACTGACCGGCATGCCTACGCAAGTGGATTTGCGCAAGCGCTGGAGCAAGACACGGGTCTGCCCGCCTGGCTGACCTCGGTGCGCCGGACGGCATTCGATGACTTTCTGGACCAGGGTTGGCCCACCACCAAACAGGAAGATTGGCGTTTCACCGACGTCACCCCCATCACTCGACTGACCATGGTGCCGCCGCCTACGGGCAAACCTCACTTCACGCCCGATCATTTCACGGCCGATCTGCTTGGCCTGGGTGGCGAAGATTCCCGGCGTTTGCTCTTCGTCGATGGTCGGTATCACTCGGGCGCAGCCAAGGGACGCTCGCGGCCGGATGGGGTGCTGGCGACGCCGATTTCTGGCGCGCTCGCCGAGGACACGGGAACCCTGGGCCACGTCCTTGGCCATCACCTGCGCAGCCAGAACGCCTTTGTGGCTCTCAATACCGCGTTCCTGTCCGACGGCGCGTTCATTCGCATTCCGGCCGGCTTCACCTCCGATTCGCCGATCTACTTGGTCTTTCTCGCCTCCGCCGAGGGCAGCGCCAGCTTTCCCCGCACCGTGGTGTGGGCGGGCGAAAACAGCCAGGCCACCATCGTCGAGATCCATCTCGGCGCCGACCGCAGAGCCACGCTGTCGAACGCGGTCACCGAGATTCTGCTGGAGCCCGGCGCGCGCATCACCCATCACGGGATCCAGAAGGCATCGCCAGATGCCAGTCACATTGGCCACCTCGCCGTGACCCAGAAGGCCGGCAGCGTCTACACAGGGAGCAGTCTGGCTCTCGCAGGCCGACTTATTCGCAACGACGTCCATGCCTCGCTGGCCGAGGAGAACTGCACCTGCAACCTCAACGGGCTCTATCTGGCATCGGACACGAACCACATCGACAATCACACCACCATCGACCATCGCGCGCCCCGGTCGACCAGCCGCGAGGTCTACAAAGGCGTGGTGGAAGACCGCGGTCGCGCGATCTTCAGCGGGCGCATCGTGGTTCGCCCCGCCGCACAGCAGACCGACGCGCGCCAGACCAATCGCAACATCGTGCTCTCCGACGGCGCCGTGGTGCACAGCAAACCGCATCTAGAAATCTTCGCCAACGACGTCAAGTGCTCGCACGGCGCCACCACCGGCCGATTGAATGCCGAGGCCCTCTTCTACCTGCGCTCGCGCGGCATCGGCGAGAAAGAGGCAAATCAGCTGCTCATTCGCGCCTTCATGCTCGAAGGGCTCGACTGCGTGGCCGAGGGCGTACTGCGAGCGCAACTCGAACGTGTGCTCGTGAAACGCATCGAAGAACTCCATGGAGCCCCGGCGTGATGGCGACCAAACACAGAGGTATTTTGTCGTCGAGCAGCCTCGATGTGGAGCGTGTGCGGCGGGACTTTCCCGCGCTAGCACAGAAAATTCACGGTCATCCCCTGGTGTACCTCGACAACGCCGCCACCGCGCAAAAACCGAACGCGGTGCTCGACCGCATCCGCACGAGCTACATCGAGGAATGCGCGAACATCCACCGCGGCGTCTACCAGCTGAGTGAGCGCGCGACCGCAGCGCACGAAGCAGCCCGCGAGAAAGTTCGTCACTTCCTCGGCGCCAAGCAGACGAGCGAGATTGTGTTCGTTCGCGGTTCGACCGAGGCCATCAACCTGGTCGCCCAGAGCTACGGCCGCAGTCGCATCGGCGAAGGGGACGAAATCCTCATCACCGCGATGGAGCACCATTCGAACATCGTGCCGTGGCAGATGCTGTGCCAGGAGCGCCGCGCGCATTTGAAGGTCGCGCCCATAGACGATAATGGCGACCTGATTTTTTCCGAATACGAGAAGCTTCTTGGCCCGAGAACCAAGCTGGTCGCCTTCACTTACGTCTCGAACGCGCTCGGAACAGTCAATCCCGCCAAGGTCATGATCGAAGCCGCCCATCGACACGGCGCCGTGGTCCTGGTCGATGCGGCGCAGGCCGTTCCCCATTGCGAACTGGGTGTGCAGGATCTCGACTGCGATTTTCTGGTTTTCTCGGGTCACAAGATTTACGGCCCCACCGGCATCGGCGTTCTTTACGGCAAGCAGCACCTGCTGGAAGCCATGCCGCCCTGGCAAGGCGGCGGCGACATGATCATGTCGGTGACCTTCGAGAAGACCACCTACGCACCGCCACCCGCCAAGTTCGAAGCCGGCACCCCCGATATCAGCGGCGCCATCGCCCTCGGCGCGGCCATCGACTACGTCCAATCGTTCGGCATGGCCGCCATCGCGCACTACGAAGCCGATCTGATTCGATACGCGGAAACGGCTCTGACCCAGCTCCCGGGCCTGCGCCTTATCGGCAAGCCCAAGCACCGGGCCGGCGCCGTGTCGTTCATGCTTGGCGACATCCACCCCCACGACGTGGGCACGATTCTGGATCGCTATGGCATCGCGATTCGCGCTGGGCACCACTGCGCGCAACCCACCATGAAGAGGATGGGCGTGCCCGGCACGGCGCGCGCCTCGTTCGCCTTCTACAACAAGACCGACGAAGTCGACACCTTGGTCTCTTGCCTCGCGGAGACCCAGAAAATGTTCCGCCGATGAATGAACTCGACGACCTCTACCAAGAAGTGATTCTCGACCACGAGCGCAACCCGCGCAACTTTGCCCAATTACCCACGGCCAACCACCAGGCCGAGGGCGCCAATCCTTTGTGCGGCGATCACGTGACCGTGTACCTCGACGTCAAGGATGGCGTCATCCGCGACATCAGCTTCCAAGGTGAAGGCTGCGCCATCGCCAAAGCGTCGGCGTCGATGATGACCTCGGCGGTGAAAGGAAGATCCCTGGCGGATGCTTCCGACACCTTCAAGCGCTTCCACCAGATGATCACGGGCGGACAGGATCCATGTTTCGATCTGGAATCCCTGGGCAAGCTCGCTGCTTTCTCGGGTGTCAGCGCCTTCCCGGTTCGGGTCAAATGCGCAAGCCTGGCCTGGCACACCCTGAACGCGGCCATGCGCGAATCCGGGCCCGCGGCCGCGAGCGACGAGGCCGACAAGAAGCTGGAGAAGTGATGGAGGAATTCGATCCCGCCACTGCCGAGCTGGAGCGCCTGGTGTGGCAAGAACTGCGCGAATGCTTTGACCCAGAGATCCCCATCAACATCGTGGAGCTTGGCCTCATCTACGCCATGCGCTCCGAGCCGCTGCCGGAAGGCGGTCACCGGGTCGAGGTGCTGATGACCGTGACCTCGCCCGCCTGTGGAATGTCCGAAACCCTGCGCACCGAAGCGGACGCGCGCATTCGCAAACTTCCGGGCGTTCATCAGGTCGAGGTTGCAGTCACCTTCGATCCGCCATGGACCCCCGAGCTGATGACCGAGGACGCGCGCTTGCTACTGAATCTGTAACGGGAGAGGGCACGTAGGAGGAAGAGAGCACGGAGAGGGGTGGTTCGGATTTTCTATGGTTGCCTTCTCGCAGCCACCATATGAAAACCGAGGCCATGATTCTGGTGCCTGCCGTTATCTTGGCCACCCTCACGACCGCGCCCACGGACATGGCGGCATCGCCGCGGCCCGTTCTCGTCTTGGCACCTTCCCCAGCGCCGCCAGCGCAAGTTCATCGATTCTGGGAGTGGCAGAATGCGGCCCTGTTTTCGGGTGTCGCCGCAGCCCGAACCTTCGACTTCTTTTCTACCGCCAAGTTCCGCGACAAGCACCTCAAGGAATGGCTCCTCGACGACAAGACCGTCGATAACCGGCCACTCTTCGCCTCCATTGAAATCGCGGGAACGGCCCTTTCCATCGGCGCTTCCTACGCCTTTCACCGGACGGGCCACCACCGTCTCGAACGCTGGGCCTCCATTCTGCACATCGGGCTCGCGACCGCCGGCGGAATTTGGAACTGCACCTTGCCCAACGGGCTTTGAGGTACCGCTACGCCTGGATCGAAAACTGACCTCGATGTACTAAAACTCAACCCAACTTGCCTGGTAGCTACCCCTGCATAGCGAGGAGCTTCCCCATGCAAAGTGCAGGATCTATCTTCCGCGTACTCCCGGCAGCGATGGTGTTCATCTTCGCCTGCTCGAGCAGCCGTAACGGCGCCGAACCCCAGGACGCGAGTTCCAGCGGCGGTGCAACAACTCTCGGCGGTACGTCGGGCGGTGGAGGCACGTCATCAGGCACCGGCGGAATCGCTTCAGGCGGCGCGACGGGATCTGGGGCTGGTGGAATTCTCGCTGGCTCCGGCGGGGTCGCCTCAGGTGGAAAGACCTCCAGCAGTTCGAGCACAGGCACGACGCTGCAACAGGCCTGCACGGCGATATGCGCGTCGCAGGCCACGAGCGATTGCGCTGCTACTGACTGCCAAACCAGCTGCGTGACTGAAGCAGATGCGACGGTGAGCGCCCTATCGAAGTGCAACGCGCAATACACTGCCATGGCCCAATGTGAAGCCAGCCTGGGTGGCGACAAGTGGACTTGCTCCACGGATGAAAACGTCCCGATCCCGGTCGACGGCCAATGCACGGATACGGTCTGCGCATGGGCCTGCTGCGCGACCGATCTCATCGTACCGTCTGACATCTGGGCTCGGTGCATGGCTACCTGCTCGCCAGTCGGCACCGGCGGAACGTCAGGCGCGGGGGGAACACTTGCGGTTGGGGGCGGCACCGCGACCGGTGGGGCAGGAGGTAAGGGTAGCGCGGGTGGCACCCAAAGTGGCGGGATTCCGAGCAGCGGCGGCACCACCCGCAGCGGCGGCGCCACGAGCAGCGGCGGCGCCACCACTGGCGGAGCCGGCGGCGCCACTCAACCCGGCACAGGGATCCCGACGGGATATCCCGCACCGACGGCAGACAATGCCGCCAAGTGCACAACGGTAGCAATGACCGGCGGCTTCTGTCCTGGCGGCGGCGCGGGTCCCGTCTGCTTGCAGTGCCTGTTCGGGAGTACCACCTACAACACCTCTGAAACACCGCCCGCGCCAGCCGATGCAACTTCATTGGCTGGGGACTACGTGGTGACGGTTCAGCTTGGCAACGTGGGTCCAGTCTTCGTCAGTGCGGAGTCGAGTCGGGGTCTTCTGGCTCAAGGAGCGGCGTCGCAAGAGTACGCATTTGTCGTCGACGTGCGGCCGATGGAGGGGCAACCCAACCACGCGGGCGGTCCGGTTGGGTACGCAGGCCTCGATCTGTTCTTCTCCGGCCCAACTGGCCTCAAAGTCTCGGGGATCGGATATGCCTTGGCTTCGGCGAGCACCAAGCCCGTCATGGTCTACATCGCCGGCGACTCCACGGTGTGCGATCAGACCGGGAATGTCTACGGCGGCTGGGGGCAAATGATCCCGCAGTATTTCGGACCTCCCGTTGGGTTTGCCAACTATGCAAACAGCGGAGCCGCGTCCGGGTCCTTCGGTAGCTATTGGAATATGATCAAGGCGAAGTGGACAGCGGGCGATTGGGTGATGATCCAATTCGGTCACAACGACGGGAACAATACCGACGCCGTGGTCCAGGCCAATCTTGAAAAAATGGTGGCCGACGCACAGTCTGCCAATGTGAACCCGATTCTGGTATCTCCGCCGGCTCGTGTGCAGAGCTACCCAATCGGTGACCAATCCAGCCTTCACGCAGCGGCGGCCAAGGCCGCTGCTGCCGCAAAGAATTGCCCCTACATCGATCTCACAGCCCTCTCGACGGCCTGGTACGATACGCTTGGATCCAAGGACGCAGGCCTAGCGTTTCACGCGAACGCTGGCGCCACGCACACGAACCTCGCAGGCGCCGACAAGCTCGCGGGCCTGTTGGCCAAGGCTTTCAAAGATCAGAACATTGGACTGGCGAAGTACTTGAGACCGTAGAGCAAACGACGCGGGTTGGTTCCTACAGACCCGAGTAGGTCACGGGGTTCGGGAAGTTGCCGGTGAGGAAGAGGATGGAGTACACACCCAGGGATTCCTGGAAGTACTTGTCGTTCTGCACTGTGGTCGTGATGGCTTCCTCGATGGCCTCGCGCCGGATGTCACTGGTCGTGGGGGTGGTGCCGCTCTTGTTGTCGAACAAGCTGACGTAGCTACACATGCCCATATTAACTGTGTACGAGTTGTGCCCGAGCGCCGGGTCGCAGTTGGCGACGGTGCCGCTGCCATTGAGGCCATCGCAAATCGACGAGAAGCGGTTGGCGTTCGCGACCACCGGATTCTTCTTGTAGAAATTGTTGAAGAAGTCCTGCGTGTTGTCGATCTTGGCCTGCATCTGCGACTTCTGCGCGTAGTGGGTCGAGGAGTTCGCGGCGTTTTCCGGCAGCGTCGAATTGTTGCCGAACCAGGCAGCGTCGATGCCCACCCGCCAGAGCGAACGCAGCTCTTCGTAGGTGCCTTCGGTTGCCGCCGCACAGGGCGTGCCGATCTGCCCCACAGCACCGACCAGCCCCGGATTGACGCCAGCTGCGTCGTAACACTGTTCAAGCATCTTGTAGGTGGTCTGGGCGGTTCTGTACCAGAAGTCGTGATGGCTTTGGCCATTCGATGCCAGGCTCCCGGCCGGGGCATACTTGGCCAGGAAATCGCCGAACACTCTGAAATAGCCCGGTGGCTGGTAGTCGAGCCGAATCTTGATGGGTACTCCCTTGGTATACACACAAGGCTTGCCTGGCTGCCCAGAACAATCTTTGGTGTCCGTGTCCCCAATGGAGGCGTAGTTGTATTGGCCGTCATAGGCCGCATCCACCTCGCACTCCATCTTGGTGAGCCAGTCAACGGCCGCTTGGGTCCAGGTCCCTGTGGACTGCGGTGGGCTGTCGTTCGGCCACTGCAACGCCGCGTAGATGAGACCGATGGCAATGTCCACGTCGCCGTCGAAGGCGCTGTCGTCGATGCCGCCACAACCCTCGCCGGTCGTGGTGTCGCACACCGAATCGAGCGCCCGACAGTTCTGGGTGCCCTGCCACATCCAGCCCATGAGCCCGCCACAGTACTTCTTTGCACTCTGCGAAAGGTAGTGGCGAACGAAGAGCCAGAGCTTGCCGACCAGATCCTCGTCGCCGATGGCGGCGGCGATGGCCATACCGTAGCCCTGGCCTTCGCTGACGGTTTCGGGAGGATCGGTGTGCACCCGCGCGGTTCCGGTGCCGCAGGCTGCGGCATCGGTCAGGATGTAGTTCTGTTTCCAGATCCCGTAGCGCTCCCACACGAAGGCATTGAACAGATCCTGAACCGTGGCGTATTCGGGATAGATGTAGGCCAACGATCCTCCGTATGGGTACGTGAACTGGGACTTGGTGTAGGGAAACCAGGCGCCGTTACCAAACCCGACGACCACCGGAGTGGCTGGCGGCTTGGGCGCGCAAGCGTCGTCGTTCCACACGCCGGTGGCCGACCAGTCGCCGTTGGTACCGTCGGGGTAGTAATCGAAGAACATGAAGTTCGGCGGATCCGTGGTGCGTGGAATATCCGGCTTGCCGTAGTACCAGCGTATCCAGTAGTCCTTGGGCGTACTCGGGAAGGGCCTGGGTGCAACCGTGTTCCATTCTGGGCTGTGCAGTTTGTCCACGGCCCTCCACGTCGCCCCGGTGGTGAACAACGCGTCCGGCACCGGACAGTTGAACCACGGACGATCTTGCTCGCGCCAGCAGATCACCTTGGTGGCCGTCGTGCCGTTCACTTCCATCTCGATCCACTTGGGCATAAAGGCGGGCTTGGGGAAGAACGTGAACGTCTTCTGGCCCGCCCAGATGTAGCGGAAGTGGACGGAGTGGTAGCCCGCCGGCTGCTGCGGATTGCATGGGTCAACCTTGATCGTGCCGCCGCTGCAATCAGGCCCTGGGTTCGAGGTGTAGACGAAGTAGGTGTTCGTCTGCAAAGACCAATCCATGCACATGGTCGCGGAAGCGATGGTATTGTCCGGAGCACCGGCGTAGCCGATCCAATACTCGCTGGCGGTCCGCGGCGGCAAGGCAATGTTGTTGGTGAACAACCCCTTCGATTCGTCCGGATAGCGGAAAGTAATCGAGGGCGGATTGCCGCTGGTCGGCCAAACCGAGTTGGGAATCATCACGTAATACCAGGGACACTTGCCGTCCTGGAATTCCAGTACCGCCGTCATCTCGCAACCTCCCGCCCCGGTGACCTTCAGGCTGCTCGGATAGGGCGGCGGGGTGAAGCCAAGCTTGGTCGCCACGTCGAGTGGGCAGCCGGATCCGGGATAGTTTGTGAGAGGATTCGTCGGGTCGTTCCACGGCCAGCGGAAATGAACCTTGGTAAAGCCTGTGGGTGGCGTCTCGTCCGGGGGCGTGCCGACCTTGCAGGCGGGCGCGGTCAGAGTGCTGCTGTCCGAGGTCACCCGAAACTGATTGTTGCCGATGGGCACGTTGGGATACTTGGAATAGTCGCCCGGCAGCGAACTGCTCGTTCCCGTGTACTCGATCCAGAATTCCTTGCTCGTGTTTACCGAGGTGATATTGAAGGCGCCCGAGGCGTTCCCCGCGGGGCAGGCGTCCGCGCCAATGGGTTGGATCTGGATGCTGGCGACGGTGTTTGGAATGCAGACCGAATAGTAGGTGCAGGGAGTGCCGCCCTTGACGTCCATGGTCCCGTCGAGACGAGCGCCGTACTTCTGATAACTGCCCGTCGGATCGATGACGATGACCCCGAGAGGCGGGGCGGTCATGGAGTTCATGGTCGGAGTCACGCCCGAGGACCACAGGTCGCGCACGTGGACGCGCACCTGCCCGGCCGGGCACACCAGAGTTTCGACGGGCGGTGGCGGCGGGGGCAGATCGGTCGGCTGGGCGGCGTCGGGAATGACGGCAGCATCCGAGCCCGGTCGTGCATCGGGTGGCAGAGGGGCGGCATCAGGCTGGTCGCCGAGTGTGACATGGCCGCCGAAGATGCCCGTGAATCCCGCATCGGGAACTGGGGGCGGCGGAGGCGGCGGAATATCCGGCGGTTGGATGACCACGACCTCGGGCTTACCCGAGTCGAGCAAGAGGTGTGAATTGCAGCTCACAAGCGCACCGACCAAGGTCACTGCGACCGAGGCGACGCGCAAGTACTTCCAAGTGTTCTGCTTCATGGGGATCAGTCCAGCACGAAAAACTTCAGGGCATAGGCGGGGGGAACGAGACAAAAGCGAATCGGGGAATGCTATCACACGGTCGGTTGGCCAACGAGAGGCGAACAAACCCGGCGCGCGATCACGCGGGACATTGAATACGATGGGCTGGGATCTACTCGAGATCAATCAGCAGTGCGCCAGCAGCGGGTGAAACGGGGCACGATTCCCGCCGCGCATCACACTTTGTCGCCTATCTCGGAACGGTCGACTTGGTGCATGCACAAGCGAAACTTCGTTCGACCATTTTTTTTGACGAACGCCGGGCGCCTTCGGCACTCACTTTCTCCAATCTCGACGCAGTCGATTTGTCCGATACGCAGACTGGACGGCTTCTGCCTTTTTTTGACGAAGCGCGATCACCTCCGCCACTGACTAGGCAAAGCGGGTGATGAGTCAATTGGCCGTTTTTGGGGCCAACTTGCCTTTTCTCCAGGCTCGGAAGTTTCGCACACGATCCAACACAAAGCGGGGAGACTCCAAAATGAAAACGAGGCATCTGTTATCGATTTGCGCTGTGGGCGCGGTGTTTGTGTCCCTCGGAACCGCCGGCTGTTCATCAAGTAGCGGCGGACTCACCACTGGCACCGGCGGTGCCAAGAGCACTGGCGGAGGCGTTAGCGCTGGCGGTGTGAAGGGCACGGGCGGAGCGGTCACCACGGGCGGTGCACTGGTCTATGGCGGATCCTTAGGCATGGGTGGCGCACCAGGAACGGGTGGTTCCACCGGCGTGGCCTGTGGCGCCCTTGGCGAGGCCTGCTGCACAGGTCGCACGTGCACCGCGGCCGGAGCAACCTGCACGGGATTCGGCGCTGCCGCTACCTGCACCGCCGGCACAGCTCCTGATGCGGCCGCCGCTTGCGGCGGGATTGGCGAGGCCTGCTGCGCAGGTCGGACCTGTACCGCGGCTGGAGCGACCTGTACCGGCGGCGGCGCGGGAGCTACCTGCACCGCCGGCACAACCTCCGACGCCCCCGCTACTTGCGGCGGAATTGGCGAGGCTTGCTGCGCAGGCCGGACCTGTACCGCGGCTGGCGCAACCTGCACAGGCTTCGGCGCTGCCGCTACCTGCACCGCCGGGGCGACCGGCGACGCAGCCACGGCCTGCGGCGCAATCGGCGAAGCTTGCTGCGCAGGTCGTACCTGCACCGCGGTTGGTGCAACCTGCACAGGCTTCGGAGCCGCCGCTACCTGCAGCGCTGGCGGCACGGGCGATGCCGGCGCATGTGGCGCGGCTGGCGAGGCTTGCTGCGCAGGCCGAACCTGCACCGCGGCTGGCACAACCTGTACGGGAGCCGGCGCCGCCGCGACTTGCACGGCTGCCGCGGCCTGCGGCGCCGTGGGCGAGGCGTGCTGCGCAGGGCGAACCTGCACCGCGGCCGGCGCGACCTGCACAGGCTTCGGCGCGACCGCAACTTGCACGGCCGGTGGGGCAGTCGACGGCGGAGCCGCCTGCGGTGCCGTGGGCGAGGCGTGCTGCGCGGGCCGCACGTGCACCGCGGCCGGCGCGACCTGCATGGGCGCTGGCGCCGCAGCAACCTGCACGGCCGCCGGCCCCTGCGGCGCCGTGGGCGAGGCCTGCTGCGCGGGCCGCACCTGCACCGCGACGGGCGCGACTTGCATGGGCGCTGGCGCCGCAGCAACCTGTCGGGCCGGAGGGGCGGTGGACGGCGGTGGCGCCTGCGGCGCCGTTGGCGAGGCCTGCTGCGCGGGTCGCACCTGCACCGCGACGGGCGCGACCTGCACGGGCGTGGGCGCAGCCGCAACCTGCACAGCCGCAGCTGCCTGCGGAGGTGATGGCGAGGCTTGCTGCGCAGGTCGCACCTGCACGGCGGCTGGGGCGGTCTGTACCGGTGGCGGGGGCAGAGGAGGAGCCGGTGGAACCTGCCGGGTACCAGGAGTTGACGCTGGCTAGCTGACCTTCGCACCCTCCAAGAAAAAGACCGGGCAGCCACAAGCTGTCCGGTCTTTTCTTTGGTGCGCTATTCGATCAACTACAGAGGAGGCAGTCCAAAGGTGGATGTCTGAAGAACGGCGACTGACGAGTTGATTCCGCCGTCCAGTAGCGACAGGTTGGTAAAGAAGAGTTGCGTGCCCCAGAAAATGGGCGACGCGGAGGTGTCCACCGGCAGGGCCGGGTTCGAGTACCTTGCGGTTAGCTGCGCGGAGGGCGACAGCACCTGAATCTCGTTGGCCGCGTTGGCCGCGACATAGAGATTGCCGAAGAGATCGAAGGTGATGCCATCCGCACCCTTCAAGGCAGTTCCCGTGGCCCCATCGATGGCCACGCCGTCGGCGAAGATCTCCGCCGCGCCCGCGGTCCAATTCGGGCCCACGTTGATGCGCACGATGCGGCGATTGATGGTGTTAGAGACGTACAGGTGCTGGAAAAACAGATCGAAGGCGATGCCATTGGCGCCGATGGGCAAGCCGGGGTTGGACGAGGTGCCGGACAACAGTGGATCCGCGGACCACACCGTCTTGTTCGAGCCATCCTGGCGCATGCGTGTGATCGTTCCGTGGAAGGAGTCCGCTATGTACAAATTACCTGTCAGATCTTCCGCGATGCCGTTCGGGAAGGCGAAACC
>Ga0265342_10003792_pt1 | contig 12181 bp, 8 predicted proteins | sample 4CB327metaG_FD_203125 | JGI IMG/M metagenome (GOLD analysis project Ga0265342, IMG submission 203125) | Rhizosphere microbial communities from Carex aquatilis grown in University of Washington, Seatle, WA, United States - 4-CB3-27 metaG | ecosystem: Host-associated > Plants > Roots > Rhizosphere...
TGGCGACTGGCAGAACCGCTACCAGGATTATCGCGCGCTGGCGGAAGTGCTTCGCGTGGCGCACTACTGGAGGATTGCCGGCATCCGCGACTCCGCTGCCGATCGCTTCGTCGAAAATCATCGCGCCGACGTAGACTGGCTCCCCTTCGCGATTCGCAGCGTCACCGAGCCCCTCGACGATCGCCGGGCCCCGGCTCCCGACGGCGGAGCGGGCGGCCTGCGCCACGTCTACGACGACTGGCTCGAGCGACAGTTTCGCTACTTCGCCGAGTTTGCCGGCAGGCGCGACCGCTATCGCAGCGTGCTTTCGACGAGGATCGTCACGGCCGCGCTCGCGCTCTCGATCGTCCTCACGGTCGCCATGCGGGCCTTCTCCGCCGTCCAGCCGGCCGGCGACCTCGATCGAGTTGCACTCCTGGTTGCGACCCTGCTCGCGCTCGTCGCGGCGCTGGTGAGCAGCTACGCGGAGAAGCGCGGCTGGACCGAACACGTGCGACGCTACGAGCTGATGGCGACGCTGTTCGGTCGCGCGCGCGACCGAGTCGGCGCGTTGCTCGACCGAGCGCAGAGCGATCCGGCGGCAGCCGAGCGAATCCGCGATACGCTGCGAGAGCTTGGAGGCGAAGCGATTCGCGAGAGCGCCGCTTGGCTCAATCTGCATCGCTCCCGGCCCATCAACGTGCCGACCGCATGAGCAGCGGCCGTATCTTCATCTCGTACTCGACAAAGGACGCCTCGGCCGCCGCGGAGCTCTGCGCGCGTTTGGAGGCTTCGGGGGTATCGTGCTGGATCGCGCCTCGGGATATCACGCCCGGCCGCGACTGGTCGGCGGAGATCCCGCCCGCGGTAGACGCCTGCAAGGCGATGGTTCTCGTCCTCTCTGCCAGCGCGAACGCGTCGCGCCAGATCGCACACGAAGTGCACTTGGCGCACAACGCCGGTGCGACGATCGTGCCGTTTCGCATCGAGGCGGTCAAACCCGAGGGCGCCCTGCGGTATCTGCTCTCGGGGATTCACTACGTCAACGCGCTCGACGAGCGGCGAGGTCAGGCTCTCGAAGAACTCGCGGCGCTGCTGGCCGACCTCGACGCCGGCGTGCAGCCGCCGGCGCTCCTTCCCGTCCCGGGCGGCGAGTACGAGGCGCCGCGCGCGCGACGAGCGAACTTGCCGCTCCAGCTTACGAGCTTTGTCGCCCGCGATGCTGAGATCGAACGCTTGAGCGCGCAGGCGGCGGATTCGCGGCTGCTCTCACTGGTCGGAACCGGCGGCGTCGGCAAGACGCGAATCGCGCTCGCGCTCGCGCACGCACTGCAGGAACGCTACGACGACGGCGTCTGGTTCGTGGATCTCTCCCTCATCGAGGGGAGCGAGGCGGTCGCGGCCGCTGCCGCAGCCGCGCTCTCGATTCGCCCTGCGCCCGGACAAACCGCCGCAGAAGCGCTCGCCGAAGCCGTGAGCGACCGCCGCCTGCTTCTCGTCTTCGACGGATGCGACCGCGTGCGCGAGGCCGCGGCTGCGCTCGTTGACGCGCTGCTGCGCGCCTGCCCGCACGCGGCCGTCGTCGCGACTTCTCGGCAGGCCCTGGGCGTCGCAGGCGAAGTCTCGTTCAACGTCGAGCCGCTCGACTCACCGGGCGCCGTCGCGCTCTTCGCCGAACGCGCGCGCGCCGTCTCACCGGCTTTCGCCGTAACGCCGGCAAACGCCGAAACCATTGCCCGCATCTGCGCTCGCCTAGACGGCATCCCGTTGGCCATCGAGCTGGCCGCTGCGAAGATGCGCGTCATCGGACCCGCGCAGCTCGATGAGAAACTGGACGAGCGCTTCCGCATCCTCACGACCTCGGGCCACGGAAGGCTGCCGCGCCAGCAGACGCTGCGCGCGACGATCGATTGGAGCTTCGACCTGCTGGACGACCCCGAGCGCAGGCTCTTTGCGCGGCTCTCGGTCTTCTCCGGCGGGTGCACCCTGCCGGCCGCCTCCCTCGTATGCTGCGAGGGCGAACCCGACGAGTGGGAGACGCTCGAGTCCCTCTCTTCGCTCGTCGAGAAGTCGCTCGTAACGGTCGAGTCGTTCGGCGACGAGCAGCGCTACGGCATGCTCAACTCGATACGGGAGTACGCGCTGGAGCGGCTGACGCAGGCCGGCGAATCGGAGGAGATCGCCGCGCGGCACGCCCGCTGCTACGCCGCCTTCGTGCACGACCTCGCTCCGCTCGTGCTCGCTCTCGACGACGTCGAATGGAGCCGGCGATTCGCGACGGAACTCGACAACGTGCGTGCCGCGATCGAGTGGAGCATCTTTGAGGAGCGCGCGCCGGAGATCGGTAGGGAGCTGCTTACCGAGATCGAGTGGCCGGAGCTCGTCACGACGCCGCAGGAGGCCCTTGAGTGGTTCGAACGCGCCGCCGCCGGATGCGAGCCCAACTCCCTCGTGCAGTCGCGCCTGCTGCGCCGGGCCGCGCTGCTCGAGTGGCTGGTCGGACGCCCGCTGGCCCAGCGCGAGCAGAGCGCTCTGCGCGCGCTCGACGCGGCTCGCGCGACCGGCGATGCGAACGAGATCGCCGGCGCGCTCGCGAATCTTGGGGCCTGTTACCGCTGGGCGGCCCGCTTCGAGGACGCGGACGCAGCCTTTACGCAAGCCTACGAAACGCCCGAGATGCTCACGCCGATCACGGCCAAGACCGTGCTCCGCCTATGGGCGGTCACGCACCTCCAGCGCGGAGACGTCGAAGCCGCGCGACTGCGCTTCTCCGAAGTGGCGCGGTTGGAGCGTCCGGGAAGCGAGGGGCACGCAAGCGCGCTCGTCAATCTCGGCGAACTGGAGTTTGCGTGCGGTAACGTCGCAGCGGCCCGCGACGCCGCACGCGCGGCCCGCGAGACGTTCGCGCGCCTGAACTCCGTCTACCTCGTGCCGTCGCTCTCGAATCTGGCCGCGTACGCGCTGGCAGCCGACGATATCGAGGAGGCTCGCGAGCAGTTGCGCATCGCTCTGCAGGCGCTCGGCGGGGCCGGCTCGGCCTGGCTCTACAGCGTCTTGGAGAATCACGCGCTACTCGCCGCTCTGCTCGGAGAGCGGGAGCGCGCGGCGGTGCTCGCTGCGTTCACCGACGCGCACTACACGGCCAGGGGAGAGGCGCGCCAGTACACCGAGCGCCGCGGCTACGAACGCCTCTCCTCGCTCCTGGCGCAGGCGCACGATGCCGAAGAACTCGCTGCCCGGAGGGGCGAAGGCGCCGGCTTGACGGCAGAGCAGGCGCTCGCCCTCGCCGCGGCGATACATGCTTCTACCACGAACTAGGCGGTGACGCCGCCGAAAGGATGGACGAACGATGTCCGATGCAAAAGCCGAGGCCGCAGGCGCACTTGCCGCCCACGGGCAGGCGATAGATGCGCTCCATCAGCGGCTCGCGGCGATGCCGGGAGCGGATAAGGAGCGCCTCGCGCACGCAGTTGCCAAGTTCAAAGCCGCGCATCAGGTCTTCGTAGACGACGCGCTCATCTGCATCGGCAACTAGGCTAGGAGCGCGCTACCCTCGCAGCATCCGTTCGATCGCCTCGCCGATCGGAACGCCGAGTCCGGTGCACGGGTTCCAGGTCGCCGCGCTGCGGAAGAGATCGTTGCCGCCCTCGGGCACCGGCGCGAAGATGCCGGCGGCCTTGCCGTACAGTAGCGGTGCGAAGAATCCGATGGGCGCGCCGATGCGCGCATTGAGCCGCGCGGCGAGCGCGGACCACATCGGCGCGACCGCGCTGGTTCCACCCAGTGCGAACTTGGTGCCCTCGATGAAGACCGGATATCCCGGCATTGCCTGCCCCGCGACGTCGGGAACCCCGCGCCCCGCGCTCACCCCATAGGCCGCGGCCGCAGCGGCCGCATCGATCTGCCACGCCGGCACGCCGGCGCGCGCGCTGAACCCGCCGCCCGATGACGCCCATCCCGTCTCCGCCTGCGTGCCCGAAGCGCCGGCAGCGATCTGCGTCCCTCCGCACGCGTGCGCGAACTCGCTGGACGCCGGCGCGAGCACGTGCGGCTTGCCGTCGTACTGCAGTTCGGCCCCCTTGTCACCCGACGCACAGAACACGCTCGTTCCGACGAGCGCGGCGGCGGCAAAGAGTTCGTCGAGGATGTCCAGCGCGACCGGCGTCCACAAGTACTCGGGGTACCCGAAGCTGATCGAGAGGATGGAGGGCTGGTACTCGCGGTCGAAGACGGCCGTGCGCACGGCGTCGAGCACGCCGCGCTCGTCGTCGGGAGCGCCGTACACGACGATCTGCGCGCCGGGCGCCAGCGCGCCGACGATCTGCGTGTCGGCCGCGCACTCGAGATCCTTCGCGGTCTCGATCCGATGGCCGCGTTCGGCGTTATCGAGAAGCTTGACGATCGGCGTCTGCGCGCTCACGCCTTGGTCGGCCATGCATTTGGCAAAATCGTCGGGCTTGAACGTGCCGCGCAGCTGCAGGACGGCGATCGTCTGACCCGCTCCGTCGCCGTCCGGGAACGAGTAGCGGCTCGCAATCTGTGCCGCCGAGATCGGCACGGTCTGCGTCTGCGTGGGGAGCGCGCCCATCGCATGCGATCGCGGCCATTCGTGCAAGCCGAACGGGCCTCGCAGAATGCGCGCGATCTCGGCCGGTGCGTGCAGCGATTCCGACCGGTGGCGAAAACGGCGCTTGCCGGGCGCCTCGTAGATCGCAGCGGTCGCGTCGAACGCGGCGATCAGATTCTCGACGGGACCGCTCAAGACGACCGAGCGCCAATGCTGCGCAACGACCGCAATGCCGTAGCGAGAGCAGTAGCTCTTCAATAACGCGACGTCGCCGTCGTCGGCCGTCGTGCTCGCGTGCAGCGCGGCTCGATCGACGTACGTGCGCTGCGCCGGGGGTGTCGCGCCGAGCGCGCGTGCTCGCGCGAGGTCGAGCTCTCCGCCGGCGCGCGGCCGCAGCCACGCCGTCAGCTGCGCATCGGCCAGGGAGGCGAGCGGACCGGCCTTCACGCTGTTGGGCCAGACGACGCGCTGCGTCCCGGGGATCGGAACGCGATCTTCCGTAGCCATGCCGGCACCTTTCGGCGGACGGGCGGCCGCGCTCCCGGTTGTCATCCGCGTGCCGAGCGGATATTCTAAGCCCTGTGAACGAGGAGTTCTTCGTCCGCCGTCTCGAGACGTTCGGCGACATCGTGATCGGATTCAGCCTGGCGCAGCTCGGCTTTTCGCTCGTCGTCCCCGGGCACGCCGCGGCGCTCGCGGACCACTTCTCCTGGCTGATCGCCTTCTCGTGGACGTTCGCCGTGGTCTGCGCGATGTGGGCGCAGCATACGTGGACCTTCCGCTACCTCTTCGTCCCGACGCCCGCCTCGCTGCTCCTCAACTACATGAAGCTGGCGCTCATCGTGCTTCTCGTCTTCGCGATCCAGGTGCTCTTGCGAGCCTTCGAGTCGGGGACGCCGCGCGACGTCGTCGTCGCCAACGTCCTGTACTGGGGATGCTTCGCGCTCATCCTTGGGATTTCTGGGGCGATCGCCGCGATCGGCCTGCGCGTGCGCGGACCGGGGCTCGCCCCCGACATCGCGGGTAAGGCGCGCAGCCGAGTGGGACGCAGCGCCGCCGCCGCGATCGCCACGGCTGCCGGCGTCGTGGTGGGCGCGCGCGGCGACGCCGGCGCAATGGCGCAGACGGTCTCGGTGTTTATGGCCGCCGGCGTCGTCGCCGGCCGGCTGATCGAGCGGTTTTTCTCCAGGCAGGCGTAACGCTACCGGTCGTCTTCGTACACGGCGCGCCCGGCGAAGTACGTGGCGAGGATCCGCGTGCCGGAAATGCTATCCTCAGGAACGCTCATCCAGTCGCGATCGAGGATTGCGAAGTCCGCATACGCTCCGGCCCGGATCGAGCCGGCCGCGCGCTCCTGAAAGTTGGCGTGCGCCGCGCCGATCGTCATGGCGGCAAACGCCTCGGAGCGCGACATTCGGTGCTCCGTGTACCAGCCGTCTCGCGCGATCGCGGCGTGAAAACTGCGCGGTGTATCCACGCGCTCTACCGGCGCGTCCGTTCCGTTGGCGACGAGCGCTCCTCCATCCAGCAGCCAGCGCCACGGATACGCGCGCGGCAAACGCGCCGCGCCCAAGCGCGCGGGCACCCACCCCATATCCGACACCTGGTGTACCGCCTGCACCGAAGCGATGATGCCCAGCCGCCCGAGGCGTGCGGCATCGTCGGGATGAACGATCTGCGCGTGCTCGATGCGCGGCCGGATCTCGGCTGCGGACGCGCCCGCGCTCAGCGCGCGCTCGTACAGATCCAGCGCGATGCGGTTCGCGCGATCGCCGATTGCGTGAATGCAGGGCTGAAACCCGGCGCGAATCGCGCGCGCGGTCACATCCTCCATGCGCTCGGGAGACGTCACGAGCAGACCGTCGTTGGCGGGATCGTCGGCATATGGCTCCAGCAGCGCCGCGCCGCGAGAACCCAGCGCCCCGTCGGCGAACATCTTCACCGCGCGAATCCACAGCCGGCCGTCGTGCGCACCTTCGATCGGACCGCGCGCGAAGTGCTCGTCGAGCGGAACGTCGTCGTAGAGCATGACGTGGTTGCGAATCGAGTACGCGCCCATCTCGATAGCCTCGGCATGCGCTGCCAGAAACGCGTCCGTGGCGCCGGGCTCGGCGACCGCAGTGACGCCCCACCGGTTGCAGTGGGCGATCGCGGCCTTCGTCGCGTTCACGAGCCGCTCGTGCGACGGGGGCGGCACGCGATCGAGAACGAGCGACTGCGCCGTATCTATGAAGAGGCCCGTGGGGTTTCCACGCTCGTCGCGCAGGATGCGGCCGCCGGGCGGATCCGGCGTGCCCGAGTCCACGCCGGCCGCCGCAATCGCTTTTGCGTTTGCCACGAGCGCGTGTCCGTCGACGCGCGAGAGCGCTGCGGGCCGATCGGGAATCGCAGCGCTCAAAGCCGCCTGCGCCGGGAAGCGCGCGCCGGGCCAGAGATTCTGATCCCAACCGTCGCCGAGTATCCATTCGTCGGGCGAGGACGTAGCGAACGCCGCCGCCCGCGCCGCCATCTCGTCCTCCGATTCCGCCCCGCGCAGGTCGGCCTGGACGAGCGTAAGACCTAATCGCGTGAGATGCAGATGCGCGTCGGTGAGACCCGGCAGAATCGTTCGTTCGCTCGCGTCCAGCATCTGCGTCGCCGGCCCGCGCAATGCCATCGCACCCTCGCGCGATCCGACGTAGGCAAAGCGCCCCTCGCGCACGGCAAACGCCTGCGCGTTCGGCGCGCCGCTCTCCGCCGTGTGTATGGTGCCGCCGAGGACGATAAGATCGGCAGGCCCGCGCCCCGAGCCGCTCACCCGTCTACGTCATGTACGAGCGCGGCGGATTCTCCATGGCCAGGATCGGCCGATCCATGCGAAGCTCGGAGACGTTGCTGTGCGTCTTGCCGTCGAGCGCGAAATCGCTGAGGATTCGCCCGAGGACGCAGGCAAATTTGAACGCGTGCCCGGCGCCGACCGCGACGCTGACCTCCGGATGCCCGGGCAGCATGTCCAGAAGGAAATCCCGGTCCGGCGTGAGCGTGTAGAGGCAGGTCTTCACGAGATGGATCGCGCCTTGGGCCCCCGGCAGATAGCGCTCCACGAACGCCTCCACGCGCGCCGTGATCTCGGGATCTTCTTCGAATCCGCGCGCGTCGGCATCAACGGGCTTACCGCCGCAGTCTTGGGTGAGCTTCACCGCTTCTCGCTCGCCGAAGACGGGGAACCCGTAGAACGACGGATCGTCCATCCATATCCAAATCGGGAACCTGCCGAACGCAAAGCTCGCAAGGTCGCGCGCTTTGAAATACATCGCCTGCTCTTTCGTCACTTCCAGCGGCAGGCGCACCCCGAAGTGCGCCAGCGCCTGCGCCGTCCACGGACCCGCGGCGATGACGAGCCGGCCCGCCCGGTAGCGCTCGCCGCCCGCCTCGACCAAAACCTCGCCGTCCGCGACGTTGATGGCCGTAACGGGCGCGTTCGCCCGCAGCGTGGCGCCGAAGGCGCGAGCCGCCCGCTGGTGCGCCGCGGTAGCGCGCTCGGCCGCAACGATGCCCCCGTCGGGCTGAAAGAGGCCGTGCACGTCGTCTCCGATATTCCAGACGGGCCAGCGTTTGCGGATCTCCGCCGCATCGAGCCGCTCGAACGGAACGCCGCACTCGCTCATGGATCGTGCGTAGGGCTCGAGCGGTATCGCGCCCTCGCGCGGCCGCACGTCCAATCCTCCCGTTTTGAATACGACCTGCTCGCCGGCATCCGCCTCGAGCGATTCCCATGCGGCGTACGCCTCCTGTGCGAGCCGGACGTACGCAGGCGAAAAATAGGACAGGCGGATGATTCGGGAGTGGTCGTGCGACTCGCCCCGCACGTGCCCGAGATCGAACTGCTCTAGGCCCAGCACGCGCGCGCCGCGTCTGGCCAGCCAGTATGCCGCGCCGCTGCCGATACCGCCCAGTCCCAAAACGATGACGTCGTACTCTTGGTTCACTACGATGACTCTCCGAGCGCGACGGCATCCTCGCCGAGACGAGAGGCTATATACCGGCGGATATCGAGGCTCGCGTCCTCCATAGGCGCGTAGTATCCGAAGCGAAACGCCCGCGACCGCATGCCGTCCTGCACGCTCTCGCAGATACGCCAGTCTTGGCGGTTGACGAGATCCCAAAACGCCGTCGCATCCGCATGATCGAATCCCGGCGATGCCGTCGCCTCGGGATGGAAGAGAAAATCGCAGACGACTTCGGTCTTCTCCGGCCCACGCGGCCAGAGCGAGTAGGCCGCTACGTGATCCGCGCTGAGGCTCAGCATGAAGTTGGGGTAGATGAGTTCGCCTTTGTGGCGCACGCGTTCGTCCTCATTGAGGCCCGGAAACGGCGCGCGAGCGCTCGTGCCGCTCTGCGTGAACGTCCAGGCGCCGTCCCGATGCGGCACGCCGCGCTCCCACTCCAGGTTGGCGCCGCCGTTCTGCTTGAACGCCGGTACGACCCTGCAGAGTTCGGGGTGGACGTTCGCGCAGTGGTAACACTCGTTGTAGTTCTCGAGCAGCACCTTCCAGTTCGCCGCCACCTCGTAGCGGATTGCGTGCGCGGTGCGCAGTGCCTCGAGCGGATAGCGGGCCAGGCGATCCGGAATCGAGCCTAACTGGGCCTCAAGCGTCTCGCACAAGCGCTCGGCGCGTTCGGGTGAAAGGTGCACGAAGACAAAGCCGCCCCATTGCGCCAGCCCGACGCGGTGCAGGCGGCGAGCCTCCGGCGGGACGTCCGCGGCGTCCACGAACGGCGACGCAAGCAGCTCGCCGTCGTGGGAGTACGCCCACGCGTGGTACGGGCAGCGGATCGCCCCACGCTGCTCGCCCTCGCCGCAGAGCAGTCTGCTGCCGCGATGGCGGCACAGGTTCAGGTGGGCGCGCAGGCCTTCTTGCCCCCGGATGATGATGACGCTCTCGCCCGCGACGTCCACGACGCGATAGCTCCCAACGTCCGTGAGACCGCCGGCTCGGCCCACGTAGAACCATTGGTCCCAAAAAACGGCCTCACACTCGCGCCGGTAGTAGGCCGGCTCGCAGTAGGCCGCCTTAGGAAGCGAGCACTCTAGGTGCGGTTGCGTCGCAGTATCGCCCGAAGGTTTCATCGTCAGAATTAACAAAAGCCAAACAAAACGCGGCCTCTGCGCCGATTGGAGGCGAACGCGTGGGAACCCTCTGTAACTCTAGAAAGGGGACGCTGTGACCCTTCGACGGCCCGGAGACGGTTCGTTCGAGTTCGCAAAACCGAGCGTCGGCACGGGCGCCAAGACGATCGCTTCGTTTTGGTACACCTCGCCGGAAATTTTCGAAGCGGAGCAAGAGCGCATCTTCTCGCGCGAATGGGTCTGCGTCGGACGCGAGGAGACGATTCCGAAATCCGGCGATTTCTTCACGGCCGAGTGCGCGGGCGAGAGTTTGATCGTGACGCGCGATACGGCCGGCGCGGTGCATGCGTTCTACAACATTTGCCGCCATCGCGGCACGCGGATCTGCGATCAGCAGTCCGGGCGTTTTCACGGTTCGATTCAGTGTCCGTACCATGCCTGGACCTACGGGCTCGACGGCAAGCTGAACGTCGCACGCAACATGGCACAAGTCCCCGAGTTCGATCGCGACGACTATCCGCTACGGGAGGCCGCGGTCGGCTTGTGGGAGGGCTTCATCTTCGTCAACCTCCCGGGCGACGGAAACTTCGAGCGCGCCTTCGCACCGCTTATCGGGCGTTTCGCGCAATGGGAGATCGACCGTCTTCGCACGGCGCACAGCATCCGTTACGACTTGGCCTGCAACTGGAAGCTCATCGTCCTGAACTATTCCGAGTGCTATCACTGCCCGCTCGTTCACCCGCAGCTCGACCGCCTCTCGCCCTCGGAGAGCGGGCGCAACGACTTGAGCGAAGGGCCGTTCCTCGGCGGTTACTCCGAACTGCGTACTTCCGGCGGCAGCCTCTCGACCACCGGCCATCGGACGCGCCCGCCGGTCGGCAAGGTGAGCGGCGAGAACCTCGACCGCATCTACTACTATGCAATCTTTCCATCTCTGCTTTTGAGCCTCCACGCCGACTACGTGATGGTGCACTATCTCAAGCCCGTCGCCGCCGATCGCACGCAGGTCGTCTGCGCGTGGCTCTTCGACCCGCGCGTGAGCATGCAGCCGGGGTTCGATCCCAGCGACGCGACCGAGTTCTGGGATATCACGAACCGGCAGGACTGGCGCGTTAACGAGCTCACGCAGCTAGGCCTTAAATCCCGCGCGTATTCGCCCGGCCCGTACTCGAATGCCGAGGGGCTTCTCAGCGCCTTCGATCGCCACTACCTGAACGTCATGGGAGCGTAACAAAACGCTCGCGCTGCTTCTCGCGGCCGGCGTCGCGCTGCCGCCGCTGCCCGGCCTTGCGTGGCGCAACGTCGGGCCCGCGGTCGCCGGCGGGCGCACATCGGGCGTCGCGGGAACGGACGCGGATCCGAATCTCTACTATTTCGGCGGCGCGGACGGCGGCGTTTGGAAAACCGCCAACGGCGGGCTCACCTGGACGAACGCGTGGCCGGACAACGCAGTCGGCGCCGTCGGTGCGCTTGCGATAGACCCGCGGGATCGCCGGACCGTCTGGGCCGGAACCGGCGAGCCGAACCTGCGCAACGACGTCTCGTACGGTGACGGCATCTGGGTGACGCACGATGCCGGCGCGACCTGGCGGAACGTGGGCCTGCCGAGCACGTGGGCGATCGCCCGGATCGTCGTGGACCCGGCCGACTCGCGGCGCGTTTGGGTCGCGGCCGTTGGGAATCCCTACCGCGACAGCCCGCAGCGCGGCGTCTATCGCACCGACGACGGGGGACGGACGTGGCAGCGCACGCTCTACCTCGGGCCCTCCAGCGGCGCCTCCGACATTGCGGTGAATCCTCGAAATCCGAGCGTCCTCTACGCCGGGATCTGGCAGTTTCGCCGCGTACCTTGGACCTTCACCAGCGGCGGTCCGCTCGACGGGCTCTTCAAATCCACCGATGGAGGAAAGACGTGGCGGCGCCTGCGCGGGAACGGGCTGCCCGGCGGTGAGATGGGCCGCATCGGCGTGGCCGTCGCGCGCAGCGATCCGCAGCGCGTTTACGCGGTGATACAGTCGAAGCAAGGCGTGCTTTGGCGCTCCGACGACGCAGGCGCGCACTGGCGGCTGATGACGAAGGACTCGCTGGTCAATCAGCGCCCATTCTACATGAGCCGGCTCGAAGTAGATCCATCCGACCGCGACCACGTCTTCTTCTCCTCCGAAGATCTCATCGAAACGCACGACGGCGGCAAGACGTACGGCGACGTGCTCGGCGCGGTTCACCAGGATCACCACGGCCTCTGGATATCCCGCGACGGGCGGCGCATCATCGAAGCCGACGACGGCGGCGCGCCGATCTCGGTGGACGGCGGCAAGACCTGGGACTGGCGATACAACGTGGTGCTCGCACAGATCTACCGCGTCGGCTACGACGAAGAAAATCCGTACCACCTCTGCGGCGGCATCCAGGACAACGACTCGTACTGCGGTCCTTCGGATTCGCTCAGCCCGCTCGGCATCGAAAACTCCGCCTGGCGAGACGTCGGCAACGACGGAGACGGGTCGTGGGTCTGGCCGCAGCCG
>Ga0265342_10003794_pt1 | contig 12176 bp, 9 predicted proteins | sample 4CB327metaG_FD_203125 | JGI IMG/M metagenome (GOLD analysis project Ga0265342, IMG submission 203125) | Rhizosphere microbial communities from Carex aquatilis grown in University of Washington, Seatle, WA, United States - 4-CB3-27 metaG | ecosystem: Host-associated > Plants > Roots > Rhizosphere...
GGGACGCTAACGCGCTACGCAGTGGACTTGATTCTGAGACTGGAAGATGTGGATCTGGAGCCCAACGCAAAGGGCGGGCGCACGGGCAAGATCCTGGTGGGCGTGAAGGCTTACGACCGGGATGGCAGGGCGTTGAACTGGCAAGGCGGCGTGGAGAACCTGGAGATGAGCGCCCGGGAGTATGCGGAGGTTCAGCGGACGGGAATTCGTGCGCGCCTGGAGATTGATTTGCCGTCGCTGACCGGCATTCACGTGGTGACGGGTGTGTACGACTGGACGAGCGGGAAGACGGGCACGCTGGAGATTGCGTTGCCCGCGGCGACAGCGACGACGGCCGCACCATCGCCAGCTACGCACTGACTCCGGATATTGCAGGGCTCGGCTAGGGCTGCTTTACATCGGTGTGCAGGTAGCGGCTGGCGAATTGGAGAAAGGTGGGCCAGTTGGGGCCGGGTGTATGACCGCCGGCATGCTGGCGGAAAGCGATGTCGCCATCGATGAGCGTGGTTTCAACGGGCGGGAACGTGGTTGTGCCGAGGTCTTTCTTGCCTAGCAGACGGTAGACGGGGCCAGCGCCAGCGGCTGCGAGGAACATGCCCTTGGCGTCGGCCCAGCCATCGCCGGCGGCCGTGGCTCCGCCGCTGATGAAGACAGGGCGCGGAGCAGCGAGAGCGATGAGTTCGTGATTGTCGACCGGAAGGTCGGCGGTCGTAAGCGGACCGTCGTAGCGCATGAAGTGGGCGCCCATCCAGTAAAACTCATCGCCTGCAATGTTGCCGACCTGTTCACCGTAAATGTGCCGATAGAGCTTGGCGCCGGCCTCGCCGGAGGAGCTGATGTAGCCGATGGCGAAGCGGGGATCGTAGGCCATGGCGACGAGGGAGGCTTTGCCATAGCGTGAGTGGCCCTCGATGCCGATCTGTTTGGCGTCAACGGCTTTTTCGGATTCGAAATAGTCGATGCATTTGCTGGCGCCCCAAGCCCAGGCTTTGAGCACGCCCCAGTCGTCGACGGAGCGGGGTTGTCCCTTGTTGACGAGGCCGATGATGCCCTGGGTGAGGCCGGCGCCGTTGTCGGGTTGGACGCTAGTGGGGATGTACTCCGCGTAACCCCAGCCTTTGGCGAGAACCTGTTGCTGCCATGTGGGCCCGTCGGAGGGCTTGGGAGCGAATTGCGGAAAGCGCTTGGCGAGCATCTCCATGAAATCCTTGCTGAATCCAAGCTCCATGATGACGGGAACAGGGCCTTTGGCACTTTCAGGCGTGGAGAGGGTGAGGTCGATGTCCACGGTGATCTGTGGATCGGACGAGTTGTCGACGTGGCCAACCAGTGTTTTGGTCACGATGGGCACATCGCCATTCTTCTCGTGGGTCGTGCTGACCACTTTCCAGTTGACCTTGGGCAGGGATGCGGGCGTGACTCCGAGGATGTCGTGATCGAAGAGGGCGGCAATTTGGGGGCGGCGCTTGCTCCACCACTGCTGAGCAGTTGTGACCGGCTTGCCGTCATCCAGCTTGAGCGGATCGGGGAGGTTGGGGTACAGATCGGCTTTTGATTCGTCGTAGTTGGCATAGTTGGGCGTGCCCGGGTCGTTGCTGGCGCCGGGTCGAAGCGTCTGGATGCCGAGTACGTCCATCTCGCGCTGATGCTCCTTTGCCGACGCGGCCTGGATGGCGAGTTGCTCGGGCGTGGGCTGGAATGCGGGAGGCGGTGGCGAGGACTTGGCGGGCGCGGTCTGCGCTGATAAGGAGCAACCAGCAAAACAGATTGCGAGAACTACCGATAGTGCCGACCGTATGCTGTCCGAGATCGTCCACAGTTTCCAAAAGGCAAGTTTCATTCCAGAACACCCCACAAGAAAAGTCTGAAGCCGCCCAAGGCTATCGATTTACCAGGGCAGTTGCAAGCGAGCTCTGCTTGATTTGCAGGGAGATTCAGTCATCGGCCGAGCAGGTGGGCAATCCAAGAACCACGCGGAAGCGGTGCAAAGGATGGGCGCATGGCATAGGTGAAACCGAACATCATTTGTTGTCTGGGTGAGCCTGCAGTGAACGTCCGGGCATAGGCGCCGTCGAGGACCAGCCAGGGACGGAGGCTGTAGGACAGACTGGCCTGCGCGGCACCGAAGCGGGCTTCGGTTCCGGGCTGGGGGCCGCCGTAGGTCTCGAGAGTCAAGAGAAACCGGGGGTTCATGGGGCGAGAGAACGCGAGTCCGAACTGGGCCGCGCCATCGTGTCCGTTGGTGGTGCCGTCGAGTGAACCGACGGCATTGAAGTCGAGATGATTGCGCCCCAGGTCGCGGCTGGCGACGAAAGAGAATGCGTGATCGATGAAGCCGCTGCCGAAGCCTTTGGAGGGATTGCCGGCGGGAATCTCAAGTGCGTAGGCAAGGGCGAGGGCTGGCATGCGGCGGCCTTGTTCGTGGAAGCGATAGGTGAGGTCGATGCATTGGTCGCCAATACCCGCGAGTGGCCCGACCTCAGTGCCGCTTTGAGAGATGTGGTCGATGACGCCCCAACGAATGTCGAGTTTCGGCGTGATCCCGTAGCGCAAGCTTGAAACCAGCATCCACTGACGGACGCCCGGGGCCATGGGCTGTCTGAGCCAGCCGAAGTCCGATTCCAAGATGCCGCACTGGGTGGTAGAGGCGCCGCCATCCCAAAACGGGCGACTCGGCGAGGAGACAACTGCAAGCTGCGCGCAGGGATCGCGCAGCTCTTGCGGACGAGGCTGGACGAAGCCGGCGCCATCGAGAAGGGCCGGGGCGGCTGGTTGCGCAGTTGCGAACTCGACAGGCGGTTGCGCGGCTGTGCCCGGCGTGGTTTCTTCGGAAGCGAGCGTCCAGGAATATGAGAGGAGTGCGGCGCATGCGGTTGCCGTGATCCATTGGCTCACTCTCATGATCGTGTCCTTGCGCCCAAGGAGTTCATCGACGGAGGTGAGAGTTGCCTTATGAGTTTCAGTCAAGAATGAGAGGGGGGAGTTTACCGAAGTAATGAAGAATCGTTGAGGAGGGTTGGATTCCCGCGACCGGTTCAAGTTGGCCTGGGTGCAGCCGATGAACGAAGCGAATCATTTGAGAGGGCATCGCATATGCAGTGGCTTCGCAACCTACCAATTTCCCGCAAATTCATTTACGCATTCGGCCTGGTGTGTGGGCTCTGCATTGTGCTGGGCACCTACACATTCCTGACGTTCCGCAGCATTGCAGAGAAGAACGCCACGGTGAGCAGCAACGATCTTCCGTCCATTGTTGCGCTGGCCCCGCTGCGCGAGACGATCGGCACGCTGCGCCGGGAAGACCTTCATCTTCTGCTATGCACAACGCCTTCCTGTTTCACAGAGGAGCGGGGGAAGCGCCAGGCGGCGATCGACGAATTCTATTTGTCCGAGAAGGCTTATGAGCCCCTGATCGACGAACCGGAGGAGCGCGATAACTGCGTAAAGTTGCTGGCGGCGTTTGGACGCTATAAGGATAAAAGTGACCACGCGGAGTCTCTATTGACGGCGGGGAAAACCGGCGAGGCGATGGACCTGCTGCTCTCGAATGAAACCCGGATCCCGCTGGAAGAGGCTTTGGCAACGAGCGGTACGGCCCTCGCCATCAACGTGAAGAGCGGCACCAAATCCGCCAATGCCGCAACAGCGGCGAGCAACCGTGCCATCTGGATCAACGCAGGAATGACATTGCTGATCGTGGTTCTCTGCGCGCTGATCGGCACATTGCTGACGAAGGTGATTGCCCCGCGCCTGATCCGTTTGCTGGCGGGGTTGGAGGGCCTGGCGGCCAAAGACCTGACCGTCTTTGTTCGGGCCACGGGGACGGATGAGATTGGACGGGTTGCCGATGCATTTGACACGGGCGTGATGTCGATCCGGAGCGTGCTGCAGTCGGTTGCTCAAGGCGCGGAGACGCTGTCGGCGGCGACGACGGAGATCAGCGCGCGGGCAGTGCAGACGGCGGGTAACGCCAATACACAATCGAGCAAGACCAACCAGATTGCGGCGGCGGCGCAGGAAATGACGGCCACGATTGGCGAGATCAGCCACAATGCGGAGAGCGCCGCGGGCGCCAGCCGTTCGTCGGCGGAGATGGCCGACGAAGGTGGCGCGGTGATGCAGGCTGCGGCGGCAACGATGGAAAAGATTGCGCAGGCGACGGGTTCGGTATCGGAGAAGATGAATTCGCTGGCGCAGCGATCGGAAGAGATCGGCAAGGTGGTCAGCGTGATTCAGGAGATCAGCGAGCAGACCAACCTGCTGGCGCTGAATGCGGCGATTGAAGCGGCGCGGGCCGGGGAGCATGGACGCGGGTTTGCGGTGGTGGCGGGTGAGGTGCGGCGGCTGGCGGAGCGGACCAAGGGTGCGACCGAAGAGATTGCGGGAACAATTCGCAGCATTCAGGAAGAGACGCGCTCGACATTGCAGTTGATGCACGAGAGCCACTCCGCAGTGGAAACCGGGATGGGTGAAACGTCGAAGGCGCGGAAGAGCCTGGAGGCGATCATTGAGTCGTCGAAGCATGTGGAGCATCAGATCCAAATGATTGCGACGGCGGCCACGGAACAGACGTCGGCGTCGGGCGAAATTTCGGAATCGGCGGGGCATATTTCGCAACTGTCGACTGAGAACTCGCAGGGCGCAGAAGAGGCTGTGGAGGCGATGAAAAATCTTGCTTCTCTGGCCAGCGATCTGGATGGAATGATCCGCCAGTTCAATCTGGAAGAACCGGGGCAAGCGGGCGGCAGCTTCGGTAGCAAGCCGGAGCCGGCGGTCAAATACGTGCCGCGGGCGGTTCACGCCTAGCGAGAGAACGCATCCATGGGCAGGCCCAGGTGATCCTTTGGGATTGCCGGGGCTTCGCCGCGTTTTCAGCCGTGCGGTGGTCGCACAGGCCTGAAGTTGCCTGGGAGCCGCATCGTCCGTCGGAGGACGCAATCAATCCATCGAATGACTCTTGCGTGCACGGCTCAATCCGCGCAAGGAGCAGCAGTCCCCGAAGCACTGCCGGCAGTGGATGGGAGGCCTTAGCCTGACCGGCGGCAAGTGGAATTGGAGAGATCCAACGCAGATTCGCTCAAGTCCTGCGGAGGCGCGCCGATGAGTTCCTAGACTCGTGATCGAGAGGATTCCGGTATGCAATGGCTTCGTAACCTTCCCATTTCCCGCAAATTCTTGTTTGCGTTTGGCATTGTATGCGCACTGTGCATCGCGCTGGGCACTTACACTTCGCTGGTCTTTCGGAGCGTCGCGACGGAGAGCGCCGACGTGAGCGCCAATGGCTTTCCCGCGGTGATCGCGTTGGCAGATGCGCGCGGTGCATTCAACAGGGTGGCGCGAGCCGACCTTCTGCTGCTCAACTGCCAGTCCCCGGCCTGTGCGGACGATCAGAATGCGGCGAGGGACAAGTCGCTGAACGAACTGCAGGCTTCTCTCAAGGCCTATGAACCAACGATCAGCTATCCGGGCGAGCAGGAAACCTACAATCGGTTTACCGCTGCCCTGGCGCGCTACAGGGATGCCAGCGATCGGTCGAATGCGCTACTGCGCGCCGGCAAGAAAGGCGACGCGCTGGACGCCGTGACCTCGGACGCCGCCAAGAAAGCTTACGCCGACACGGCTGCTGCGCTCACCGATGACGTCGCATTGAACGTGAAGTTTGGTTTACAGAGTTCCGTTGACGTGACCAGCAGAGCTTCACGCGGAATCTGGATCAATCTCTTCGCGACCACCGTCATTGTGCTTCTTTGCGTCTTGGTCGGCTCATTGTTGACACGGGTGATCGCGCCGCGGGTGGTCAAGGGAGCGGCGGCCATCGAGCGTCTGGCTGCAAAGGATTTAAGCTTCCAGATCACGGTGACCGGGACCGATGAGCTTGGCCGCCTTGGCGTCGCAATCAACATGTGCGCCGCATCGATGCGAGAGGTGATGCGCTCGGTTGCGCAAGGCGCGGAGACGCTGTCGGCGGCAACGACGGAGATCAGTGCGCGCGCCGTGCAGAACGCGGGCAATGCCAACACGCAATCGAGCAAGACCAACCAGATTGCGGCGGCGGCGCAGGAGATGACGGCGACGATCGGCGAGATCAGCCACAACGCGGAGAGCGCCGCGGTGGCCAGCCGTTCGTCGGCGGAGGTAGCCGATGAGGGGGGCGCGGTGATGCAAGCTGCGGCGGCCACGATGGAGAAGATTGCGCAGGCGACGGGTTCGGTATCGGAGAAAATGAATTCGCTGGCGCAGCGGTCGGAAGAGATCGGCAAGGTGGTCAGCGTGATCCAGGAGATCAGCGAGCAGACCAACCTGCTGGCGCTGAATGCGGCGATTGAAGCGGCGCGGGCCGGGGAGCATGGCCGCGGGTTTGCGGTGGTGGCGGGTGAGGTGCGGCGGCTGGCGGAGCGGACCAAGGGCGCGACCGAAGAGATTGCGGGAACAATTCGCAGCATTCAGGAAGAGACGCGCTCGACCTTGCAGTTGATGCACGAGAGCCACTCCGCAGTGGAAACCGGGATGGGCGAAACGTCGAAGGCGCGGAAGAGCCTGGAGGCGATCATTGAGTCGTCGAAGCATGTGGAGCATCAGATCCAAATGATTGCGACGGCGGCCACGGAACAGACGTCGGCGTCGGGTGAAATCTCGGAATCGGCGGGGCATATTTCACAACTGTCGACTGAGAATGCGCAAGGCGCCGAGGAAGCTGTGGAGGCGCTGAAGAACCTTGCTTCGCTGGCCAGCGAACTGGATGGAATGGCCCGCCAGTTCATTCTGGAGGAGTCGCGACAGGCGCGCGGCAGCTTCGGCGCCAGGATGGCGCCTGCGGTGAAGAACGCGACGCGGGTGGTCCACGCGTAGACGAACGGCAAGCGTCAACTGGCAGGCCCCGGCGATCCCTATCGGTCACTGGGGCTTTGCTGCGTCGGGGTGTTGCGTTTGTGGGCCTTCGCGGCTCACGCGTGTCACCGTCAATTCACCAAGTGGTGCTGTTTCAGGGGCGCTGGGCTATGGTAGCCTCCGGTTGAGGGCAAACGGCATCCCGCCCGGACGTTGCGCCGCACCCCAACCCCAACTCCAACCGACCCCAGGGAGATCTTCACATGAGCGCCGCCAAGTACGACCTGACCGTGATCGGCTCTGGACCTTAAGGACAGCGCGCTGCCGTGGCCGCGTCGAAGATGAAGAAGCGCGTGGCGGTGGTGGAAGCGCGATCGGTGGTGGGCGGCGTGTGCGTGAATACTGGCACGATTCCTTCAAAGACAATGCGCGAGGCGGTGCTGCATCTTTCCGGATACAACTACCGCTCGGTTTACGGAATGAACTACCGGGTCAAGGACAAGATCACGATGGCCGACCTGGCCTTTCGAGTGCAGGCAGTGATCAAGACTGAGGTAGACGTGACGGAGGCGCAGCTATCGCGCAATGGGATCGACGTCGTCCATGGGGTTGCGCACTTTGAGGATCCAACCCATATTCGCGTGGAGGGACCGCAGGGCGACAGCACGATTGAATCGAGCCGCGTGATCATCGCCGTTGGCACCAAGCCGGCCTCGTCGGCGAAGGTGCCGATCAACGGCCGCACCATTGTGAACAGCGACCAGGTGCTGGATCTGCCGGAGCTGCCGCGCACGCTGGTTGTGGTGGGGGGCGGCGTAATCGGTGTGGAGTATGCCTGCATGTTTGCAGTTCTCGGAGTGCGGGTGACGGTGATTGAAAAGCGCGATCGGCTGCTTGAATTTGCCGACCGGGAAATTATCGAGGCTCTGAGCTACCATTTGCGCGATGCCCGCGTGACGCTGCGCCTGGGCGAAGAAGTGGAGAGCGTGGAAGAGTTGCCCGACGCCACGGTGGTCGCGAATCTGGAAAGCAAGAAGCGGGTGTCGGGCGATGCGCTGCTCTACGCCATTGGCCGGCAGGGCGCTGTGGATGACCTGAATCTTGCGGCGACGGGACTGGAAGCCGACAATCGCGGGCGCATTCCCGTAGACGAGCATTATCAGACCAAGGTCGAGCACATCTTTGCGGTGGGCGATGTGGTGGGCTTTCCGTCGCTGGCGTCGGTGTCAATGGAGCAAGGGCGCATTGCAGCAGCGCGCGCATTCAACGATCGAGCCACGTCGTCGAACCCCAGCTTTTATCCGTACGGAATTTACACCATTCCCGAGATCAGTTTTATCGGCAAGACCGAGGAGCAGTTGACCGATGAGGACGTGCCGTACGAAGTGGGCATGGCCTACTATCGCGAGTCGGCGCGGGGCCAGATACGCGGCGACAGCTCGGGCCGGTTGAAGCTCATCTTCCATCGCGACACGCGCAAGGTGCTGGGCGTGCACATCATCGGCGAAGGCGCGAGCGAACTGGTCCACATCGGGCAGGCTGTGATGATTCTGGGTGGCACTGTGGAGTATTTTGTCGACACTGTTTTCAACTATCCGACCCTCGCCGAGTGCTACAAGGTGGCGGCCTTTAATGGCCTGGGCCGTTTGCACCGTTACCAGGCGGAATAAGGAGGCCCTCGCATGACCACGGCAATCGGCGTTGTGATGACAGAGCACATTGTGGCGGGTGCGCTCGAGGATCAGAAACTGATCGGCAGGCCGGTACGCTACCCCGCGGATAGGGACGAGCTAGATGCCTTGATGGGAGTTCCTGGCGGCGAGCTGGTGGAGGTGGTGGCTGAGCAAATCGCCCAGGTCGCCAAACTCGTGAAGGAACCGATTGACGCGATCGGCGTGGCGGTTCCGGGCGTGGTGCGCCATGGGGTGGTAGAGGACTCGCCGAACCTGGGCCAGATTAAGGGCATGCACCTGGCCGATGAATTGACGCGGGTGCTGGCGGAGCGCGGTGTTGCGGGGCGGGTCTACATTGCCAACGACGCGGATGCGATTGCAGCAGGCGTGGCGGCGACGCGGGGACAGCTGAACAAGCTGACGCGTGTGTGGACGATCGGCAATGGCATTGGCTACGGACGCTGGCCCTACGTAGAAGGCGTATGGGAGGGCGGCCACATCACGGTGACGCTCGATCCCAAGGAAAAATTCTGCGGGTGCGGCGGCGTGGGTCACGTGGAAGGCATCATGGGCTATCGGGCGATGCGGATGCGTTTCCTTGACCTGGAGCCGGAAGAGGTCTTCGCGCAGGCAAAAGAGGGGGACACGCGCTGCCGGGAATTTGTTGACCTGTGGCACAGGGCGCTGGCGGCGGCGACGGCGTCGTTCATCCACCTGGCGGGGCCGGGGCGTTTCTATTTCACCGGACACAACGTGGGATTTCTGGATGTGCCGGTGTTGCGCGGGCACTTGGAAACCATGGTGAAGATGAGCCCGCTGCTCAGCTATTCGCTGGAGGTTTTGCAGCCGGATGACGAGACGGCGCTGATCGGGGCCGGGGTGAGCGCGTTGCGGGCGTTGACATGGTGAGGGCTAGGTGGTTCAGGCGTGCGGAGTTTCAGTCCAGTTCTCGACTTTGAGACCTTGCACGCGGCTGAACTCGCGGGTGTTGTTGGTCACCAGGGTGAGGTCGAGAAAGCGGGCGTGGGCTGCGATGAGGAGGTCGTTGGTCCCAATCAATGTTCCGCGTGTCTTGAGATCGGCACGAATCTGACCATAGTCGACAGCTGCGTCGCTTGGATAATCCAACACCTGAATGTAGCTAAGGAATCTCTCGAGCCGGTTCCGATCGGCAACCATTCGCGGTGAGATTTCGACCCCGTACAAAAGTTCGGACTTACTTATCGCTGAAATGCAAACGTCATTGACCGCGACTTGCTGCAGTCGGGATAAGACGGCGGCATTTGAACCTTTCATGACATATGAGGCGATGTCTGTGTCGAGCATGAAGAGCGGCATTAGAACGACCGTTCTTCAGGAGGCGGATCATCTACGCCTTCCATGAATTCCTCAGAAGCGAACGGACCGGCGAGCAACCCGGACCAGTCGGTCGGGCGCTCGGAAAGGATAACTTCGTTGCCTTGCTTGCGGATGAAGACTTCCTGTGTGCTGAACTGAAATTCCTTTGGAAGCCGAACCGCCTGGCTGCGGTTATTCATGAAGATTTTGGCAGTGCGTTGCATTGGACCCTCCGCAGGTTTGGCATATACACAAGTATATGCCAATGTCCCGCGGAAGGCAATCGGCTCTATTTTGTAGATTTAGTTATGGTTAGCAGCATCTGAGGTAGGTTTGTGACAGGCGGTCGTGCCAGCTGAGGTGATCCTCGTCGAAGATGGACCAAGCCATTCCCAAGCCCACTGGAAGAAGCGAAACAACCAGGGCGCCGAGGCGCTGGCGCAGTTGGGCGCGGCTGGGGAGTTCATCGTCGAAGGTGCAGAGGGCGATGCGCGCGTACATCATGCCGGGCGTGGCTAGAGTGACTAACAGGAAGAACGCCTGGTAAAGGACGCCGGTGAGGAGAACGGCGGCGAGCGCCATGATCTCCGCGGACTTGAGAGTTGGCGGGTGTTGCAGATGGCCGGCGATGCCCCATACGGCTGCGCTGACCAGGCCGACGATGAGGGCGAAGTCGACGGCGAAAGCCATGAGGCGCAGTTCAAGCGGAGCCAGGTGGAATCCGGAAACAATGGTCGGTGGCTCGTCGTGGAACTCGCGTTCCTCGTCGGTGTGCGAATCGAGTTCGATGCCCGACCACTCGGGGCCGCTCCACGAGGGAGCGGGCGCGGCGAGGTCGGTGGTTGACGCGGTGGGTTCGATGCAGACGGAACTGGGATCAACTTCAAAAATGCTGAGTTGGCCGTATTGCTCCGCAGTTGAGTTGGGGGGAGGGCCGGAGAGACGCGGGCGCATGCGGCGTGTGGCCACGAGCTCGCGAGGAAAGTGAATGAGATTGGCGTGAATGGGCAGCTCGGCATCGACCGACTCGACTGCCGGAGCGGCAGCGAAAGCAGCCGGAGCGGCGCTCCAGTCAACGGCAGGCGCGGAGGTTTCGGATTCGCGGTGTTCCGGGACGGGTGGCGGCGCCAGTGGCAGCGCGGGCATGTCCGGTTCCCAGCGAATCTCCAAGGAACTGGCGGCTTGAGGCGTGGGCGGCGGAACGACGGATTCGGAGGGCAATTCAGACTCGAACCGCGGGGCGCCGAGAATCAGTTCGTGCTCGTCTTCGGTGTAGTCGTATTGAGCGGCTTCGGCGGCATCGATGTTGTCGAGCGCAACCTGGGCCGCAGCCTGCGCCTGAAGCGCGGCACGCGTGGCGACCTCGGCAGCGCGGAGAGCGGCGCGGGCTTCGGCGGCCTGCATATCGCTATAGCTGGGTGCTTTGGCATAGCGCGCGGCCACGCGGGCCGCGGCCTGGGCGGCGCGTCCGCTGACGGAGAGCGGCTCTTCACCGGACGCCTGCTGATCGACAACAGACAGACCACGGCGGCTCTTGTGCGCTTCGAGGCGCCGATTCACTTCTTCTTTCCACGAGGGCTTGGGGGCGGGCTGACTCACGAGTGTACTCAATTTTCCAGCATTCCTTCTGACGCCTTTCTCAGGGCATTTGGTTGGCCCCGGGCGGGCTGTTCAGGTCCGGTGTACCGGCAGACCGGCACCTCGGACGTTGCTCAATAAGAGCCAGGAAGTCATGCGAGAACTGTGGGATCTTTCCGGCGGGTGTGGCGCTTACTCTCACAATTCCGGAAAGTTATCTGCTGCCAGAGCAGCGCGGCGCACGTCCCAATCAACGTGACCCGTATTTGCTATGCTGGCCTTGGTCCCGGGATGCATCCTCGCAATTTTGTGTTTATCACGCTGCTGGTCCTCTGTCACTTGCAAGTTCATGGGCAGGTGTTGACCAATGCGTTACCCCCGACGCAGCAGGAGCCAGCGGCGACCGCGAGCCAGGATGCGATTCCTTCCCTTCCCGATGACCCAGGGCAGGAGGTTCTTCCCGTAGCGCAACCAGAACCTGCCCCTGCAACGGGAACGCCGATCCGATGGACCGCGATGGAACAGGGGCGCGTGGGCGATATGTGGACACTGAGCGGGAATGTTGTCGTCCACTATCGCGGCTACGTCATGCGGGCCGACAAGATTGTGTATCACCAGGCCGATTCGTTGCTGGAGGCGCAAGGCCACGTGCAGGTCACGGGTGGCCCGGAGGACGTAGTAATTGCCGCGTCGCACGGAGATATGCGGCTGGACATGCATACGGCGCGCTTCTACGACGTGACGGGCTCGCTGGGGGTG
>Ga0265342_10003798_pt1 | contig 12163 bp, 7 predicted proteins | sample 4CB327metaG_FD_203125 | JGI IMG/M metagenome (GOLD analysis project Ga0265342, IMG submission 203125) | Rhizosphere microbial communities from Carex aquatilis grown in University of Washington, Seatle, WA, United States - 4-CB3-27 metaG | ecosystem: Host-associated > Plants > Roots > Rhizosphere...
GAATGACCAAGATGGGGACGACGATCACCACCAAGCGGTTGAGCAGGTTGGCCAGCCAGAAGGGCAGCTTCTTGTAAAGGAATTGCGTGCCGGACTTGTAGTAGCGTTCGGCATCGGGGCTGATGGGGAAGTCGCGTACCAGCGGGGCAGGGTATTCTCCAGCGTTGCGGAACATTCCGGCACCGCCATGCACCTCGCGCGCGGCGCCGATGAGCAGATCGGAGAGCGCTGGCTCGAGGTTCTGTCGGGCCACCAGCTCGACCGTGGGGCCCACCAGTGTCAGGGTCTTGGGCGGCTCGTTCTTGCCCAGGTCGTAGGCGCCTTCGGGCAAGGTCAACTTGGACAGGAAGCGGAACTTGCGCAGGTAGCCGTCGGCTTGTCGGAAGTTGGCGATCTCGATATCGCCATTCTCGCGCAGCTTGCGCATGACCGCCGGGGTTGCCGAATCGCCCATCAGGAAGGCAGCGTCGATCTTCCCGGCGATGAGCTCATCGGCGGCTTCTTCGCCGGCCAGCTCGTGCAGCACGGTGGGAGGGCCGTCCATCTCGTTGGCCTTGAGCAACTTGAGGGCCAAGGTGCGTGCGCCGCTGCCTTCGGGGCCAATGGCTAGGCGTTTGCCCTTGAGCTGGGACAGCGTCTCCACCGGCTCCTTCTGGCGGTAATAGACCATGAGGGGCTGGGCGAACATGCTGCCGAGCGAAAACAGGTGGGAAAGATCTGCGCCGTCCACCATATCGGTCAGGCCGCCCTGCACGAATCCCACATCGACCTTCACCTTGGGATTCGCCAGTTGCTTGAGGTTGTCGAGCGCTCCGTGCGAAGGCAGGACGATCACTTTGACGCCGAATCTCTCGATGATCTTCTTGTACTTGTCGGCGTTGTTGCGGTAGCTGCTTCCGTCGGGGCCGCCCAGGATGCGAATGGTGGCCGGATGCGCTAGCTTCTGCACAAGCAGGATTCCGCCGATCAGCATGGCCAGCAGCGGCAGCCAGCCGTAGAACAAGCCTCGCCACGAAAGCACCGAGAGCTTGGATCTGAATCCGAATTGCGTAAACCCGCTGGCGTTGCTCTTCTTCATACGTCCCTTTCTGGTAGGCGCGGGTCGTCGGCCAAGCCACGCGCGCCGGCGATTCTACACGGAATCGCGCAAGGCCAGCGCCAGTGCTGCCTCGATGTCGGGGCCAAAGGCCACCAGCAGTACCTTGGTGATAGAAGGGCAACCAGGTAGGGTGCGGCGGATGGTCTGCGCCGCTATCCTGGCCGCCCGCTCGATGGGGAAATGGTAGACGCCGCAACTGATGGCGGGGAAGGCGATGGTGGCCAGGCCACGCTGGCCGGCAAGGCCGAGCGCGGCTCGATAGCAGGAGGCGAGCAGCCCATCTTCGCCTCGATTGCCGCCACGCCACACGGGCCCCACGGCATGAACCACGAACCTGGCGGGCAAGTTGTAGCCCAGGGTGAGCTTTGCGCTGCCGGTTTCGCATCCATGCAGGGTCCGGCACTCTGCTAGCAACCCCGGCCCCGCGGCGCGGTGAATGGCGCCGTCTACGCCGCCCCCACCCAGGAGCGACTCATTGGCGGCGTTGACGATGGCATCCACATCGAGCGTCGTGATGTCGGCCTTGATGACCGCTATTTCTGCCGCTTGGCGCATGTAAGACTTTCCAGAGGTCGAACTAGAAATCGTCGGCGGAGAGGTTTCCAGCACGGCGCGCTGGTGGCTTGGTCGGGCGAGCGGAGGCACCGGGCGCGGAAGTCCTGTGAGGAGGGACCACGCGTGCGTGGCGGCTTGGCTCGACCCTGCGACCGTGGCTGTAGGTAGGCGCAGGGGCCGGCCGGCTTGGCTCTTCGAGCAATTCTCGCTCTGGATTCCTGGCGTTCGGCTTGCCCGTGTCCTTGGCAGGGACTGCACTCTCGGGTGCTGGAGCGACAAGCCGAGCCCCGATTGGCCTGGGGAACGTGAACCATGTCACGACCACGGCGAGGACAATGGCAGCAGCAGGGAGAATGCGTCTCCGCAGAACCTGCGCTCGCGGCCGTGAGGTTCGCTCGGGCGCCGGCACCTCCGTGGGCGCTTGAGGGACAGACACCGGAATTCTTCGCTCAAGCACCGTGCCCACTTCTTCCTCGGGCCACGCGACGTGAGCGATTTCGCGCACTGGCGGGAATGCGACTTCGCCCGGCTCGGGCGATGGCGTGGACAGGAATTCATCCTCGCTGTGGAATTCATCCTCGCTGTGGGATTCATCGGTGCCCTTTTCCGGATTCCGACAGCGCACGCCCAAGGGTTCGATGTCACCCTCGATTGGCGTCAAGGGTGCCGTGCAGGCTTTTCTGAATAGTTGCGCAGCTTCTGGCGTGGCGAACAGGGCAACGCCGATTTCCCCGCCGCCAGCTCCCGTGGGTTTGGCGATGCCACCCAACGCCTTGGCCAGATCCGCGGCCCTGCTGAAGGCCTCTGTGAGGATTGGAACCGACGCAGCCACTGTCAATTTGGCTAGCTCGTCGCCGTACTTGCCCGCCGCAACCACCGCGCCCGTGGCGTGTCTCGCGTTGACCTCCGCGACAAAGCGGTACGCGAGCTCGCGCAGGAGCTCCATGGCGCGCGCGAAGGCGACCGGCTCCTGCTTGGCGTAGTCGCGCAAGCCCGCCGCCATCTGCCGGGTCGAGATCGACCGGCCGGCGGAAAACAGCGCCAGGTGCAGACCCGCAGGGGGCGCCAGGCAGTCGATGCGCGGCAAGGTGTCACGCTGTCGAGTGATTCCGATCAAACCACCGTAGGTGGCCGCTGCCGTGTCCGCGCCCGAGCCCACGTCACCCTGGGTCGCCCGACGTCCGCCGTCGGCGAGGGCCGAGATCTGCAGTCTGCGCGCCTCCACAGCCAGGCCCAGCGACTCGTAGACGGCGCCCACCGTGGCCACGGCAATCGCGGCGCTGGAGCCGAGTCCGCCCGCGGGACAGCCGAGCTGGAAATCATCGGTACTGACGGAGACAGCGCCAGGCGGCAGGGCAGCCGCGGCTTCGCCAAGAGCGGCCTTGGTGCGCCTAACCAATTCCAAGACCATCGGCGGCATGGCGTCCGTGCGTGGGATGAACTGTGCTCTTGCGTACCGGGTGATGGCGGCCAAGACAGCACAACCATCATCGAGGACGGCGTATTCACCGACCAAGAAGATCTTCCCGGGTGAAATGACCACCGGCGTTCCGATAGGGGTGTTGTGTTCGCCGCGCATGACTCTCTGGAACTAGCCTTCCGCGTAGGCGACCGGCGAATCGCCCTCACCCTGTGGCCGTTGCTCGGCGTTGGTATCGGTGGAGCCGTCAACGCCTTGATTTCGGCGGGCTTTGTTTGGCTGGTCTTGCGCGGAAGTACTTGTAGAATTGTGCGCGACAAGCACCGCGCATGGCAAGCGGATGCTGCTACTCGGCACCTTGTTCGGGTGCTGCCAGCAGACCGGGTTCTGCTGGTGCGATGCATTCTATGGCAGGCAGGCTTCCAGGGCGCTTCTTCCACGGGCCGCTTCGTGTCATGAACGGCACACCGTTCTCTACCCTGCACGTGTGCCGCCACGCGAAGCTCGTGCCGAGGTAGATGAGCGGATGACGCCGATTCACCCACAAGCGGCGCAGGATATTGGGCGTGCTGTAGAAATTCACGCCGATCTGGCGCGTCCCATCCTGCAGCTGCTCGGGGCTCATCAGTTTCGGCAGGAACACCGGGGTAATCCCGTCGTATTTCGACCAATCGTAGGTCGTGATGCGGGCCTGGGCGTGTAGTTCCTCGAACAGTCTGGTTCCCGGAAACGGTGTCAGTGCCGAGAACGAACCGTGGCCGACTCGGCAATCGAGCAGGAAGTCGCGCGTGCGATCGAAGACGCCCGGGTCGTCGTCATCAAACCCGAAGATCACACCGGTCATGACCACGATGCCGTGGTCGTGCAGAACGCGAAGGCTCTTGGCCATGTCCTTGGGCGTGCTCGCCTTGTTCTTGGCCAAGGAGCCAGTGGCACGCAGGTTGGCCGCGGAGAGCGACTCGATGCCGACGAAGAGAGAAATGCAGCCACTTTTGACTGCCAGGGCGAGCAGGTCGGGGTTGCTGGCGGTGAGATGCAGCGAGGCCTGCCCGACCCAGATGACCTTCAGCTTTTTGAGCTCTGTGAAGAGCGCCCGACAATAGGCTTCGTTCGAGAAGATGTTGTCGTCCAGAAAGAAGATTAGGCGCGTCTTCATGGACTTGATTTCCGCGATGACGTTCTCAACCGGGCGGAACCGATACTTTCGGCCCGCGAACAACGTGGCTGAGCAGAAGGAGCAGTCGTAGGGGCAGCCGCGCGCTGCTTGCACCGACCCGAGGGAGAAGGTCGACCGCTTGGGAAATAGATCGCGGCGGTAGTTTGGCAGGAGGTTGAGATCCGCGAATTCCTGCCCGCGATAGATGCCATGCAGCTTGCCCGTCGCCGCGTCGGCCAAGACCTGCGCCCACACCGGCTCGGCCTCGCCCACGACCACCGCATCAGCGTGGCGCAAAGCCTCGTCTGGCTGGACGGAAGGATGAATTCCGCCAAGGACCACGGTTTTGCCAGCCCTGCGGCATGTGTCCGCGATTTCGTAGGCGCGGGTGGCCTGGATGGTCATGGCCGTGATGCCCACCAAATCGACCTTGGCGTCGTCGGCTCGAACCGTATCACCCAGGTGTTCCTGGACGATTGAGATCTCATGCTCCGCTGGAGTGATCGCCGCAAGCAACTGGAGCGCGGCACTCTCGACCTTTCGCCCACTTAGCCCTACGGTCGGGTTCGGATTCGGATAGACGAGCTGGATTCTCACTTTGCGTACACCACTCCTCGCTGGCGAAGGCCGACGGTGAACGTACCGACGCCAATCCCACCGGATCTTTACCTAGCTCGCGCTGGGGGAGCGCTCCACCACGTTCTCAACATCTCTCCGCCAGATTCCCTCCATAATCCCTAAGAGGGTGTCTGAAAAGTACCAGAAGTAGAACTAGTAGCTTCCCCTCTCCCTTCGGGTCCCTTCGGGAGAGGGTGAATTTGCTTTTCCACGGTCTTCGGAACAGCCCTGTCCCGACCCACGGGAGGGTTTCCAAACATGTGGGTGCGCCCACTCTGCTCGCGCCGCTATTGGCTCTCTAGAACCCGGGTGGTGCCGGCGACCGAGCTCTCGGCCAGTAAGCGCTGAGCGAAGGCCTGCGCCTCGTCGAGGCGGGTGGCGAAGATGGCCTCCTGGACGCGCGGCAGGTAGCGCGCGCTCATGCTGAACTTGCGCACGCCGATGCCTAGCAGGAAGCGCACGAAGCGTGGGTCGTGCGCCATGTCGCCGCATACCGAGACGTCGCGGTCGTGGCGCAGGGCTCCCGTGATGGCGCGGTGGAGGCCGCGCAGAACGGCGGGATGGTGTGGAATGTACAGGTCGGCGACGTTCACGTTGGTGCGATCCACGGCCAGCATGTACTGGACGAAGTCGTTGGTCCCGATGGAGAAGAAATCCGCGCGCAGGGCCAGCTCGTCCATCAGCTCGAGCACTGACGGGACCTCTAGCATCATGCCCAGCTTCACGTGCTCGCAGGCGGGTATTCCCTCGCGCCGCAGGGAGGCTTGACACTCGTCGACCGCAGCGGCGGCCTGGTCCAGGTCGTCTGGCGAGGAGATCATGGGGAACATGATGCGTACTTGGATGTCGCGGGCGGCGCGCAGGATGGCGCGCACCTGTTGTAGGAAGACATCGCGGTGGCGCAGCGAGAAGCGAATCGAGCGCAGCCCGAGGAACGGGTTGGCCTCGGCGGCGTAGTCGAAGTACGAGAGCACCTTGTCTCCGCCCACGTCGAGGGTGCGGAAGGTGACCTCGCGGCCGGGCATGCCCTCGACTAGGCGGCGGTAGATGCGCAACTGTTCTTCCTCGCTGGGAAGGTCGTTGCGGATCATGAAGGGAAATTCCGTGCGATACAGGCCAATGCCTTCGGCCTTGTACGAGCGCGCGACCTCGACGTCCGCCAGCAGGTTGATGTTGGCCAGGAGGTAGACCCGCGTGCCGTCGGCGGTGTGGGTTTGCTCGCGCATGCCCTCGGCCGACTGCACGGCCGAGCCACGGGCTTCCTCTTGCTCGCGGAAGCGCACCTCGACTTCCTCGCCGGGTGCCACGTACAGGTTGCCCTGGCGGGCATCGAGGACTACGCGCGTGCCGTCGGGAATGTCCAGGAGGCGCGGTTCGTCCACGAAGAGGAGAGGCAGATCGAGCGAGCGAGCCAGTACCGCGACGTGCGAGGTCACGCCACCGGATAGGAGCACGATGCCGCTGACCTTCTCCAGTCCCAGCTTGAGGACATCGGAGGGCAGAAGCTCGGCGGCGATGGCGACTCGTCCCTCGAGTCGGGACTCGACGTGGCGATGGCCCGAAAGGTTGGCGAGCAGCCGGCGGCCCACGTCCATCACGTCGTAGCGCTTCTCACGCATGTACGCGTTGTCCATGCGGTCGAAGAGCTCGACGTAGTTGAGGATCACGCGGTACACGGCCTCGGCGGGCTCTTTTCCATCGCGGATCTGTTCCTCCATCGCGCCCAGCCAGCTCTGGTCACGCAACATCAGCAGCTGCGCCGAGAAGATCACAGCCGTCACGTCGGACAACCGCTCGCCTGCCAGCACTTCGAGGTGTTCCAGCTGCTTCTCGGTGTCGGCCACGGCCCGGCGGAAATCGGGCAAGGTCAACGTAGCACTGCCCATCAGCGCGCGGATCTCGGCCAGCGACGGTTGCCGGATGAGCACGGCCTCGCCAATGGCGCAGCCCTCGGAACCGATTTGGCCACGCACGAAGCGCAACTCGGGTAAGGCGAGCGCCGGCGTGCTCGAGCCGGCAGGTGCCTCTAGCGTGAGGAGCAGACGGGCCATCTCGATGGTCGTGGCCAGTTGCATGGTGATGGCGCGAAAAACCTGGACGTCCTCGGGCGAAAAGTGACCGGAGATCTTGCTCTGCAGGGTCATGGCGCCGACCGGACGGCGGCCACGAAGGATGGGCACCGCGACGAACGAGCGATAGTTCTCCTCGCCGATGCCAGGGAAGTACCGGTAGTTTGGGTGCGAGGGAGCATCGCCCTCGCAGATCGGGCGCTGCTCGGAGAAGGCCAAGCCGGTCAGACCTTCTCCCGGCCGCAGGCGCACGTTACCGACCGAGCTCGGCAAGAGGCCGTGCGTGGATCGCAGAACCAGCTCATGGCGGGCCTCGTCGAAGAGGTACACCGAACAGATATCGGCTTCCATGTGGCGAGCCGCCGTGTCGACGATCTTTTGTAACATCGCGTCCAGATCGGACGCGTCGGTGATGATGGCGGAGAGCTCCCCTATGTCGCAGATGAGCTTTGCGTGGTCTCGGTTGATTGTAGGCATCAATGCTGCTCGGGCGACGCGCGGCCGCTCTCACACAGTTTGATGCGACTGCCCTCCGAAAGCCAGATTTCGTGCATCGGCCCTCGGTGGGGGCGGCTGCCGTCACGTTCCATCCATGTGCCACGGGCTAGCTTCAATCTCTTGTTGCATGCCAGCGATTTGACGTTTCTACTCGTCCGATGCAGCTTCGCTCGCTATGGCTCCCAAAGTTCGTGAACAACTAGCCCGCCGGGAGCCCATGAAGTCACACGTCGCGTTTCTTTCCGTTGTCGCTTTTGTATTCTCTTCGGGCTTGGCCAACGCCAAGAGTCCGGCGAAGAAGGAGCGCGGCACGCCCCTTCCAACTTACGAAGAGATCGTGAAAAGCTACCCCGATGGTGTGCCGCTGTGCGAGACAGAGGCGGACATCGTGGGGGGAAACGACCAGCAACTTTCGCTGGGGGGCGGGTACGTTCCCGTCAACGACCAGGGGGAGCAACGGTATCAGTGCTACGGAACCAAGCTCACCGTGCGCAAGAAGGTCACTTTGAAGGGTAAGACCTATCAACCCGAAACCAAGCTGACGGTCGACAAGGATCTCTACTGGATCGAAGTATCGGGTTGGGAGCCCTCCGCGCCCAGGTCGGGGGCCAAGCCAGCACCCAGCGCTGCTGACCCGCACAAGGCACCGGCCGACGTCGCCGCGCCACCCGATAGCGCCGAGAAGACCACTTCTGGGCTCGCATCCAGGGTGCTGCGCGCGGGGACGGGAACGGTTCACCCGCATCGCTGGGATAAAGTCACTGTCCACTACACGGGCTGGATGACCAATGGAAAGATGTTCGACAGCTCGGTGGCCCGTGACCAGCCGGAGACCTTCCAGCTGGACCATGTCATCGCGGGATGGACCGAGGGAGTGCAGTTGATGGTCGTGGGCGAGGTTCGCCGCCTGTGGATTCCCGCCAACTTGGCCTACGGGGAAACCGCCAGCCGGCTCGGCGGCCCCTCCGGCATGCTGGTGTTCGATGTCGAGCTCCTAGACCTCATTCCAGGCAGAAGACCGCTCGAGCCACCCAGTGACGTAGCCGCGCCTCCGAAGAACGCCAACAAGACCGCCTCGGGCCTGGCCTATGTCACCCTGACCAGAGGCAATGGGAAGCTGCATCCCGCCTCGAGAGATCGCGTGCGCGTTCACTACTCGGGATGGACAACCGATGGCAAGCTGTTCGACAGCTCGGTCGTGCGCGACGAGCCGGCGGAATTTTCACTGGATAGCGTCATCAAGGGATGGACGGAGGGGGTACGACTCATGGTGGTGGGCGACAAGACGCGGTTCTGGATTCCTGGGGAACTAGCCTATGGCAATTCACCCTCTCGCCCAGGCGTTCCCTCTGGAACGCTGGTCTTCGATATCGAGTTGCTCGAGATCATGCCATCGGAATAGGACTGGCAGTCGCCCGTCAGCAGGCGACGAAGGACCTTTCCCGATGGACCGCGCGGTAGGGCCGGCACGATGGTGATGCCGGCGGGGCGCAAGACCGGCGGCAGGCACGAGCTTAGATCCTCCGCGATAGCGGTTTCTGAAACATCTCCGAAACCCGATCGCAACTCCACAAACAGATGGATGGACTGACCGTACTCGACGCTTGGCACCCCCACGGCGGCAGACGAAAGCACGTACGGTCGGCGGTCGATGATGTCCTCGATGGTCTTGGGAAGCACATTCTCCCCACCACAAATGAGCAGGTCGTCTGCGCGCCCGTCCAGATACAGGCGCCCATCTTTGCCAAAGTGGGCAAGATCGCCCGTCTCGACCCCGCCGTTTTGAACCACCCTGCCTTGCATGAGCTCACCACGCACACGGAGTCGGCCGATTTGTCCGGGACCCACGTCTGCGCCTTCGGCGGTTTGCAGATCGACCGAGACCCCGGGCAGGAGCCGGCCCACGGATGCGGGAGCGACGCGAAGATCTTCGGGGGTAGCGAGCGAAATCAAGCCCGCCTCGGTGGATCCGTAGAGACTGAACAGAACCGGACCCAAGTGTTCGATTCCCTGCGTGGCCAGGCTGGCCGACAGGGGCGCCGAGCCACAAACGACCTGTCGTACGGTTGTCCTGCTGCCTTCCATCCCGAGCTCGAGGAGCCTAAGTAGGATCGTAGGCACTAGAACCACGACTCGGATTTCGTTCTGCGCGATGCAGGTCAGCAGGTCTGCTGAGCGCGCTCGCGGGAAGATGAACAGGGGGGCGGCCAGGGCGAGACTCATTCCGAGCGTTGCAAGTCCGTGTCCATGCAACAAGGGAATCGTCAGCAAGGTGGGCTCTCCGCGCTTGAGCTGAAGCTGGTCCAAGAGCGCGGTCACGGTGCGAAGAATCTGGCGCAGGGTGGGGCGGTGTCGAACCGCGCGGGCCGGGCCCGTTGTACCAGAGGTCATGATGACGACGGTCCCTGTTCTCCTGACCAGGCCACGCCTCCGTCTTGGTCGCCCGAGCGGCGATAGCTCACCCAGATTCTCGTCGACCAGGGCTGCACTGGACACCACGCGCCCATGAAGTCCAGGGAACCGCGTCTCCAAGGTCGTGACCGGCTGGCGAAACTCGTCGTCGCAGATCAGCAGGTCGAGATGCTCGGTTTCGCACAGATGCGTGACTTGTTCTACGGCGAACATCGTACTCAGGAGCGCGGCGTCCGCACCTGCGCGCCCGCACGCTAGCAGTACTTCGACAAAGACCAGACTGTTGCGGCACAAGATGCCCACACGATGATGCGCCCCGATCCCCAACGCCTGAGCTATCGTTGCTGCGCGCTTTTGCAGCTCGCAGAAGGTGGCTCGTCGATGCGGATCGACCACGGCGATCGCGTCGGGAAACCGTCGCGCGTTCCACGCGACCAAGGTGAACAGGGAACAGCCGTGACGGAGCAGCAGCCATACCAGACGGAGGATGGCCCCCAAGGGATGAGGGCGTAGGAGTCCTGTACTGCCCAAGGCGCGAAGTGCAGCTCGAAGGACAGGCATGGATATGCGATGTCTCATGGGGCGCGCCGGTGGTCTAGGGCCGTCAGCATGCGGTTGACGAGCGTTCCGAAGCAAAGCACGCCAAGCTCGCACCACCACAACCACCAAGGTGCGATGCGGTCGGCGGGTCTGACCGCAGCGCGGGCGATGACCTGGGCGGCCTCCAAGGGTGTGAGAGCAGGAGCCCGGTCGTAGATTCTACTGGGCGCGATCATTCGGGTACGGACCAGTGGCATGTAGATGGACGAGATGAAGAGCTTTCGCGGACGCAGCTCGCAGGCGATGCTTCGCAGCCAGACATCGAATCCGGCCTTGCTGCCCTGGTACGCTGACCACCTGGGCGCACCTGGCTGTCGAGCGCCCACCGTTGATACATTGATGATCTGACCGCCCCCTTGTTCGAGCATGCGCGGGAGGAGCGCCGTGATGAGAGCTGCTGGACTGGAAAAATTCACGGCCAAAGAACGCTCCAAATCGGTCCGCTCCCACGCGTCGACGATACGCCGCCGGATGGACTTGCCTGCGTTGGAGATCACCACGTCGATGCGAGGATGCGCTGCCTGCACCCGGGCGGCCAGGGCCGGCATCTGCTCCGCGTGATAGAGGTCGCCAGGATAGGCAAAGGCCTGCCCACCTCGCCCACGGATATCGTTGACCAACTCCTCAAGCTTGCCCTTGGTTCGTGCCACGAGAATCACGGTGGCTCCGGCATCGGCAAGCAGGTGCGAGGTGGCCTCTCCTATCCCGTAAGAAGCGCCGGTGATGAGGACGGTCTTGCCCGCAATGGCCGCGCGGAGACGTCTAGCGCTGGCACATCGAGGTGGTGAGAGCAGGATGCGGGAAAGAAGCGACACGGGTCGCTCCAAGGGTACCCTCAAGGCGCGACAAAGTCACCGCGGCAACCTGTCCACCGTCGGCCCTCTCGGCGATTGGCGTAGTCGCTCCTACATGTGATCCCTACACTCGCGCTACTCCGTTGTTCCCACTGCGGGCGCGAGACTGTTACGCTCAGTGTGATTCTGAGCTCTCCAAAGGAGGTTTGAAGTGACCAAGCTACCTTCCCGTGCCCGTTTGTCTGCGCTTCTTGTCTTGGGCATAGTCTGGGCGGCCTGTGGTGGCGGCGGAGGTTCCCATGCGGCTGTGGGCGCGGGAGGGTACGTGGGCGATGGAAATGTCCTCGCAGATGGGACCGGCGGTGTCCCCGACCCCGATGGTGCGCCGGGCGCGGGCGGAACAGTCGGTGGAGCGGACGGAGGCGGCAGTGTGCCCCCCACGTGCGGTGGACCGGGGTTTCCCTGTTGTTCGGGTAACATGTGTAGCGCAGGCGGATGCTGCGTATTCGGCGTGTGCGCTGCTCCCGCTGCGGTTTGTGGCACGCTCGGAGGCGCGTGCAACAGTGGAACGTGCGGGACGTGCGGTGGCGCGGGACTCAACTGCTGCTCGGCTGGCGGGGCGGACACCTGCACGGCCACGGGCACTGGCTGTTTCAACGGGATCTGCGTGGTCTGCGGCGGCGCGGGCCTGTCTTGCTGTGCAGGCCCGGGCAGCAACACCTGCCTCGGGGATGGTCTGGTGTGCAACGGAACCATCTGTGTCTCCGGCACGTTCGATGCGGGCGCGAACACCCGCGATGCGAGCGCGGGTGGCACGCTCGGCGGTGCGGGCGGCGTCGGCGGTAAGGGTGGCGCGGGCGGCATCGTCGGTCAGGGCGGCGCAGGTGGCGGCGTGGGCGGCATCGGAGGTCGGGGCGGCGCAGGTGGCGGCGTGGGCGGGAC
>Ga0265342_10003799_pt1 | contig 12161 bp, 11 predicted proteins | sample 4CB327metaG_FD_203125 | JGI IMG/M metagenome (GOLD analysis project Ga0265342, IMG submission 203125) | Rhizosphere microbial communities from Carex aquatilis grown in University of Washington, Seatle, WA, United States - 4-CB3-27 metaG | ecosystem: Host-associated > Plants > Roots >...
TCCCGCCTTGGTACCTGCCCCGATCGCACCCTCCACAGGATCCAGTTCCGTTCCACCGCCCTCGCCGCAGCCCTGGATGCCTCCGCCGCCCGCGCCAACACCATGGCCAGCTCCACCGCCGCAACCGCCTAGGCCGGTTCAGTCGCAACCGCCTCGACCCGCTGCCCCAGCCACTTCGCCGGAGAGTAGCCCGCCCATCTGGACTACGAGTCCGCCCGAGCCACCAGCGGACCGTGAAGAGGCCCGCAGCCACGAGGCCAAGGATGATTCGGATGGCATCCTCGGGCCGTTCCGGATCGGCCCGGTGGTGGGCGGCGGCTTGCCGAGCCTGATCAACTTCGGCGCTACCATCAAACTCACGCGCTTTTTCGGAGCAGGGATCAACATCGGCATCATTCCAACGCTCAAGATCGCCTACTACGGACAAGCTACCCTCTCTTATCAGGAATACGATGCCTACGCTCGCATCTACCCTTTCGGAGGCTCGTTCTTTCTCGGGACCGGCATAGGCTACGAAACGGTCAAGGGCACGCTGAATACTGCCGTCGACCTGGCCCCCTATCAGCAGGGACTCCCCCCGGGGCTTCTTCCGAGCGCGGTCGACTATGCGAGCCAGGGGTCGGTCAAAACGCTGGTACTTACGCCGCAGATAGGTGTATTTCATACCTTCACATCAGGATTCAGTATGGGATTCGACGTTGGACTTCAGATTCCCATCGCACCGAGCCAGGTCACGTTCGCAAGTCAGGTCAATCTCCTGGCTGACCCGCAGATACCGGCAGCTACGCGCCAGCAATTGGCCGACAAATACGTAACGCCTACCGACAATCAAGTGCGTGGTACGCTGGAAACCATCGGCCGAACCATCATCCCGACTTTCAACGTACGCATTGGCTGGCTTCTCTAGCCGCAGCACGGTCGCTGCGCCACGAGACGCACAACCCGCGTGCCTTCTCCGCACTCGCTGGGCGGATTCCGCAGCCACCTGACACACATCGGCCATCTGTCCCGGGCTGTGGGCGCGCCGCGAACGACGGCGCAGCTGCGCGACGACTCAAGCTTCAAGCAATGCGCAAACCTCTGTGGCGGATTGCTTTCAGTCTGGCACCGCGCTTGCTCCAAGAAGCGCAACGACGAGATGAACATCATGCGCAAGAGATTCTTAGGCTCGTGGCATGGCACACTGGCGCCACTGCTCTTGATTGGTTGTAGTGAGGTGAATGGTCCAAGTCCTTCGGGCAATGCAGCTATTGCACCTGCGGGGAGCCTTGACCGCGCAAGCGGCGCTGGTCTCAACGCCAACGCCAGCGCGGGGCCGGTTGCGCCGCCCGGACTCGGCTCTTTGACCGTTTCCCCGATGTCGCTCAGCCCTCACTTCGATCCCGTGGTTCATGACTATGCCATTCGCTGTGCAGCCGGTGCGAACACGCTTTCGCTCGCGTTCACCGCCGCACCCGGGAGCACGGCCGCCCTGATTTCGCCCTCTACGGCCCCCATGTCCTCATCGCCCGTCGCCGTCCAGTTGCTTCCGGACCAGGCCGCAGTCATCGAGACCACGGATGGGTTCGACGCCTCCCAGGAATATTGGATTCGCTGTTTGCCGCCCGATTTTCCGACTATCATCGTCACCGCCTATCCCCGGGCGGGAGCGCCCTCGGCTGGCTGGTATCTGGTCGCGGATACCCTCGTTCCTGCGGGCCAGTCGGGCTTCGCCATGATCCTGGACGCGCTCGGTACCCCGGTCTGGTACCGGCGGGCGCCGGTCGGCGTTGTCGATGTCGATCACTACGCTGACAACATCGTGGTGTTCTCTCCTGAAATGCCTCCCACTGGCGGTCAGTTCGAGATCGACAACCTCGTCACTGGTCAGACCCAGTTTCTGGGTGCGGTGAATGCGCCAACCGATCATCATGAGTTCCAGGAATTGCACAGCGGCCACAGGGTCCTGATCTCCGTCCCTGTCGCGCCTGGTATCGACCTGACCGGACTTGCAGGGTACGGCACTGGTACGACTGTCGAGGATTGCTTGATCCAGGAATTGGACCAGACCGGTGCACTGGTGTGGCAGTGGAAGGCCACCGACCACATCGACCCGGCAAGAGAAACGAGCCCGGCCTTCATCACCGATGGCCAAGCGGTCGTAGACGTGTTCCATTGCAATGCCGTGGATGTGGACGGTATCGGCAACCTGATCGTATCAGCACGCCATCTGAATTCGGTCTTCTATGTTTCCAGGAGCGACGGTCACATCATGTGGAAGATGGGTGGTAGCCCCTACAACAAGGACGGCGCCCGCTATATCCAGATAGTGAACGACCCGGAGACCGCCTTCTACGGGCAACACGATGTTCGCTTCGAAGCCAATGGTGAGATCTCGCTTTTCGATGACCACACCGGAATGCCAGGGCAGGCCAGGGGCGTGGTCTACAGTGTTGACGTAAACGCCGGGACAGCACAGTTCGCCTGGCAGTACCTGGGCAGTGTGAGCAGTGGGGCGATGGGCAGCTTTCGCCGCTACCCGGACGGGTCGAGCGTGATTGGCTGGGGTCTGCCTGGTCGGGACCCGGGCTTGGTCTTTACCGAAGTGAATGCGGCCGGGCAGCCGCTACTTGACCTTTCCTTCGGAGGGGGGCAGTCCTCGTACCGTGCGCTCAAGTATCCGCTCAGCGCCTTTGCCCCAGACCTGCTGCGAGCTTCGGCCGGACTGCCGTGATACGGGCGACAGCGCGTCTGGCCAGGCACCCACCAACACCATCTAATAGTCGCATCCCGTGGCAGGGACGCCGGCAATCGGATCCGAGCAGGTTAGGCACTGCATGCCGATCTTCGTGCCGGCTGGCAGTGGACCGGCGTTGATCTCTGCCCTGGTTCGCAGAACGTTTACCAATTGGCCTAGGACTGGACATTTTGCCGTATCACTGGTGAGCAGCCAGCAGTCGCTGGAGATCGTATCAGGAGTCGCGCCAGCTTCGCACTGAGGCAGTGAATCCGGGTTTTCCTGATAGACACCTTCTGCATCGAGTATACGGTAAGCCACACGACAATCCGCCTGGACGGCGGGCGTGTTTGGATCGGTATCGATGAGCTTGTAGTTCACACAAAGGTTCTGGAGCTTGAGGGCAATAGCATTGCCGATTTGGCTCATGGCCCCAGAGTAGTCGGTCTCGCAGATGCTGAATTTCAAACCATTGGCACCGAACTGGTCGATGAACGCAGATTCACGCAAGCCTGGTCCCGCGCCCCAGCCCCAGGCATCCGCATCGAATCCGGTCTGCGGATCCAGGTTTTGAGGCCGATGGTTAGGGTCGTAGCAAAGCGACCAGTAATCATAGATTTGCGGATGCAAGGTGTCGGCCGTGTTGGGATTAGGCCGCAATGCGAATTTCACTGGCTCCGCACTCGACATGTCGCCACCGACGGGCCAACCAAAGATTCCCGCCACAAGGATCTGGTTCGCGGGGTCGGACTTGAGTGCCATGAGCTCACTGGCAATATGGGTGTAGTCCCTGAGCGGGCTGCAACTGGTCGGCACCGAAGTATCGGTGCTCGGACCACCATCGAGCGGGTTTGGACAGGCGTCCGTTCTGGCGGCGCAATTGGCGAAGGCCGTCTGGAATGCCGCTGTCGTCGGGTACCCCGGAGGTGCGGTGGTCAGATTGATTCCGTTGCATGTGTAGGCGCGCGTAGAGCAGCGCAGGCTGGCCGATTCGTTGGCCAGCTCGGACTTGTCCCCAAACATCCCGTCATTGGGGGCCGCGGAGCAGTCATCCTCGTCGCTGAGAAATACCAACCCCAGGTAGGCACTTTGGCGGAGCATGGTGCGCTGAGTTTCATTTCCGAGCCCCTGCACGACCAGGGCGAATTCGAATGCCTGAAGTTGGTGTTCCTCGCCACAACCCAAGGTACCAAGGTTGCCCGCAAGACAGGCGAATACATCGTTGATGTTGCCACTGTAATTGACGGGCTTGCCCTTGGCGTATTCGAGCCACAGAGCGTTGGAATCGGTGACTCCGCAAGCCTGGGCGCCAATCATTTGAAATCGCCCGAGGTCCCCATAGTTGCTGACCGTTCCGTCCGGAAGCGTCTTGGGACCGCAAGAGCCGCTGGTATAGGCGCCATTCGTACCAAGGTCGCTGTCGATGATTGCCACGCGCAGGTCGGGCAACGTGCCATCCGTCGGATCCTGGAGCGCGGTGAGTAAATTGTGGAATTGAGCCTGAAGCTTGGCTTGTTTGGGCGCCATGGACGGCGAATTGTCGATCATGAAGATCAGATCGAGTTGCCGCACCGGCGAGACAGAGATGTAGACGTCGCTTTCCTGCACCGGCTCGGGCGTGGGTTGGGTCAGAGGGTGCGATGAGCAAGCCCACCAAGTCACAGGCATGGCCGCAACCAACGGAGCCCAGCGAAGATACCGCCATTGAAGTAAACAGAAATCACGCATTGTATTGTGATTCATTGAATTCCTCCTTGCGCATCGATCCCGTATTTCGTTGCTCGTGGATGATCGGATGCGAAGCTAGATTCGTGCCAGAACAAGTCCTTTGGATTGCAGGAATTAAGAGACAATCTGGCTCAGAGCGAGTCAACTCTATTGGCTGCGACGACAACGGAGTTGAACGGTCGAGCATCCTTCTGCAGCCGTGGACGGCAATCTACCGCGGCGCCAGGTCGCACCCGATTGAACGGAGTACCACGCAGGCAAATGACGTTCAGAGTGCGGGCGTGCGGATGCTGCCGATGGAAAGTGCGAAAAGTGCCGTTCTATCCTACGGCTGCATCAAAGTGTACGTCAGTGTCGAAAGCCCCGTTCCTTCGCCAGCGGGAAACACGATTGCCCAAAGGGTCTCGTGGTGGTCTTGTATGGCCACTGGGTTCTCCTCGCATTCACAAAGCTCCCTCGTGCCTGGTCGTACCCGGCAACGTTGTTTGGCAGCTTGGCCGCGGATTCGCCAGAAGGCAGCGCGTGGGGATTCGGGGCCAAGGTGCTGTTGTTGTTCGCTGGAGCAGGCAACGGTCGACGCAGGTCGCGCAGTAGTCGGCCCAGATCCAGGATGGACCATTGAGCGGCGCAGCTGGACGATTGTCGGCCCTAGTCCGGATAACCGTCGGTCTTCCAGTTCTGCAGCATCGCCTTGCCGTTGGGCCCCACGCCGTCGCCCCACGCGGCGGAAGGTGGCATCTTGCCATCCTGGATGCTTTGAATGAACCGGCTGGCCTCTTGGTGCGCTGCTGGAAAAGTGCCGTCGGGCGAGTCGTAGACGTCGAGCCGGAAATTCGTGGGTGCGCCCCGCGTGGCCGGATAGCTGTGGCACAGTAGGCAGTGGTCCGCGAGCAAGGGTTTGACGTCGACCTCGAACGTGGGATGGGCCGGCACCGTGGCAATGTCGGGCCTGCCAAAGGAGCAGGCAGGCGCGGCCAATGCCCATGCTAGAAGGGCGACTGCGCGCGGCCAGGAAAGCTGAGTGCTCACATCTCTTTTCAACATGCGCAAGATCCTTTCCAGCAGGTCAAAAGAGCCAAGCCGTGCCGGCGATTGTCATGAATCCGAAGGTCGTCCAGCCCACCACGTCGTGGACCGTGGCCATTTGCTTGATGCCACTTGAATTGCCAGAGTCCGCGGTGCGGGCGGTGATAAAACCCAGCACGACCTCGGTGAGCATACCCGCCGTGGCGGCGATGGCCGCGACACGATGGACGAAGCCGGTATCGAACTTGAGCGGCTTCTTGTAGGGCTGGGGCGCCAAGAGGGCGTAGATCCCGGTCGCCGTGAACAAGCCCGCTGTGGAATAGACTAGAAGACGATGGGGCATCTGGTAGGCGCCCCTGCCGCTTCCCCCGCCATAGAGGTCGTGGTAGTTGAGCTGGCCGACGATGCAACTCGCAGCCATGAATGCCCAGGTCGTCAGACCCAGGAATTGATGGGTTTCCAAGCGGTGACGACGTTTCTGCGACAGCTCGGAAAACTGGACGTTCTTGGCTGCGGAATCAGCGCTCGACAGCGCGCCCTTCTCCGGTTCAAAGAACTCGAAATCGAGGCCCGCGGGCTTGTCGGGTAGGACCGGAGCCGGTGCTGCAGCGGGCAGTGGTTTTGCCGGCGGCACCGCGGGGACAGTCGCCACCTGGTCTTCCGCTACCGGCGGCTCCTGGCCAACGGCAGGCGAATCCTGAGCACGGGTCGCCACGGGTACACAGAGAACACCAAAGAAGACTGCGGCGAAGGGCCAGCGCCGACGGATGTGGATCATTGCGGTCGGTCAGGTTAGCTGAATCGAGCTGGAATGCCATGAAAAGCGACTCGCGAAATCCAGATTTTGGACTCTTGATTATCTCCATACGCATCTGGTCTCTGCGTCTGACTCGGATGCAACTTCAAGCGACGATTCGCCACCGAAAACTCCAGCCGCATGCATGGGCCAAGCCCGCGCAAGCGGGAAGCGCGACCGGGGGAGTTACCGTAAAGCACAGCCACAGACATGCGGCTGGAATTCCCGATGGTGAGTCGACGTGTGCGCAGATGCTGTCTCGCCTCCAAACGAGACAATTCGAACAGGTGCAAGTCACATACCGGAGCGCGATGCTCATGTTTTAGGCGTTCTTGGGCTCGCGATGTGCGGAACTCGCAGTCATCAGGTGCGAAAATCGCCATCCTTTCTATCGTTCTGCAGATGTCCTGCAGATGCCAAAAATGCCGCTCAGGAAACGCTCAGGAGCTACCGATGAAGCCATCAGGCCATCGGGCCCCGGGGGAAACATGATCGGAGAATCCAATGGACATCAACAGTATCGGCAGCAACTACGGCATTGACGCTCTCACCACGAATCAAACCACGACCGCTTCGTCGGCCACCACGGGCAGCGCATCCACCACGGACTCGACTCAGCTTTCGCCCATGGCCACCCTGCTCAATCAACTGCAACAATTGCAGCAAAACGATCCGACTCAGTTCAAGTCCGTGATGTCGAACATTGCCGACACGCTGAAGGCCGACGCCCAGAATGCGACTGGCCCCAAGGCTCAACACCTGAACGATCTAGCGGATAAGTTCAGCCAAGCGGCGCAGACGGGCCAGATGCCCGATTTGCAGCCCAAGGGTCAAGCGCAGGGCGCCGCGGGCCACCACCATCACCATCATCAAGTGCAAAGCTACCAGGGAGGCGCAAGCTCCTCGACTGGCAGCCAGAACCAGCCGGCCCTCGACTTGGCCCAGATTATCCAATCGGCCCTGCAGCAAGCGAGCGGATAGTCGCCGCGGAGGCAATCAGCCGCCTCAGGGTCGTAGCGGCCAGGTGGCGGCTGATAGGGTCTCTTGGGCAATTTCGAGCAGGCGCGCACGCATCACCGCGATACCGAGACGTCTGCTCGGCTCGCGCACCAAACCCGCGGCGAGTAATTCCGCCAGCGGTCTGTGCCTGTCATGCTTGCGCATCCACTCGAGCCCAGGTGGGTTGCCGTCGTGGCCGAGGTGCGTGGCGAAGATGGCGGGTAAGGTATCTCCGGCAAACAACGGTTTTCCGGTAAGCAGTTCGAAGGCCAGGCACGAAAAGGCGTAGACGTCCGTGGCGCGCGGGTCGATGCGGTCGCCGAAGGCCGCCAGGTCCCACACTTCGGGAGCACCATAGTAGGGGCTGCCGCAGCCGGGACGGACCTTACGCCCGGCGAGACCGAAGTCCACCAGCACGGGCGACTGCCGCACATCGCTGCGCGGTCGCCGTGGAGACGCAAGATCGCGCGAGGTGCGCAGAATGATGTTACCTGGTTTGATATCGAGATGAGCCAGACCAGCATCGTGCATGGCTTGCAGGCCCGCCGCCATGCCATCGAGGACGTCGATGGCCTGTCGGATGGTGAGCGCGCGGCGATCCACCAGCCGCTCGAGCGTGTTGCCTTCCACAAGCTCCATGACCAGGATGGGCTTGGGCCGCGCGCCCGCATCGAAGGTGACGAATCCTGCGATGTTGGGGTGCCGGGGCAGGGTTAAGAGCGCGCCCGCCTCCTCGCGGAATAGCTGCATGAATTCTTCTTCCGACAGCGTGTGCGCGGCGGCGCCCGTGTACGCGGGAACCTTCAATGCAAAGATCTCGGCGCCTTCTTCGTGGCGCTCTTCGGAACGGCGCGCGACGAAGACCGAACCGCCCCCACCCGCGCCGATGGGGCGCACGATGAAGAAACCGCCGACAATCCGGCTGGGCGGCAACCACGCGGGCAAGTGCAATTGGCGCTTTTGCCGGGTGACGTGAGTCACCTCGCTGGACGGGCGTGGTTCGCGCGGTAGGCGCCCTACCCGCATGAGCACGCGGGCAACGACCTCGGCGAAGAGCGGTGGCAGATCCTGGCGCACGGCCTCGGCTGCAGCGGTCGCAGCGGCCTCCACGCCCTCGTCGCGCTCCTGTAAGGCACGCTCGATCCACGCCTCCAGGCGTCGCAAGGCGCGCGTGGACGACGAGGGAAAATAGTTCTCACGCATGCCCGTCCTGCGCATGGCCCCGCCGCATAGGCGGGCGGCGTAGGTGATAGCGCTGGCCAGGCGCTCGAGCGCAGCGCTGTTCTCGCCACGGCGAAGCTCGGTAAGCGACACGGCCTCGTTCAGGGTTTCGAGCACGCGGGTGATGCCGAGGACGGCCCGGCGCAGGCCTTCAACGCGTGCAGAGCTGCCCGGCGGAAGCGCCTCGGCTACATCGCGCAGGTTGTCCACCAGACCGTGCTCGTCGGCTTGCCCGCCACGTTCGGCGAGCGCGCGCGGGACCTGGGCGGCAGAGGCGAAGACCTCCTTGAATTCTGGCACCATGCACGCTTCGGAAAGCGCGCGCAAATCGGCGGCGCTGCTCAGGCTCCACAGCGCGGCCACGAAAACATCGGATAGCTCGGCCACTTGCTCACGCGCCAGGGCGTCCGCGGCACGCGCCAGGGTGGCGCACAAGAGCCGGCGCAGCGGCGATGGCACGTCGGCTTGGGCACGCTGGGCAAGCAGCTTGAACACGTGCAGGCGGCGGCCGCGCAACTCTGGCATGGGCTCCTCGGTGTCCGCGATGTCGGAATCCACCAGGTGCAGCAGCGTCCGCAGTTGGCGAAAACGCAAGGTCAGGTGAGGAATCGCTTCGCTGGTGACGGGCTGGTATTCGCGCACCAGCAGCCAACTGCCGAGACGCCACAAGATCCCAGTCAGGGGACTCGGCCCGCTTTGACTGCGTTCGCGAACCGTGAGCAGGTCCGAAAGCACCGAGGTCACGAGCAGACCGGTATCGAGCTCGCGCAACGAGTGGAAGGTAACTCTGCGCTCCGCGCCGGTAGCATCCCCGGTGCTTTCGAGCACGTCCATGGCAACGCCAGCGACCTGCAAGGCCTCGTCGGTGGCTGGCCCAAGATCGCGACCTTCGGCAAAAGCCTGCAAGGCGTCGCCGAGGTGTAAACGCAACGAGCCGCTCGGGCGCTCCGACCCCATGTCGAGGTCGTCGATGAGGGCTTGGATCAACGCCACCGTCCCATCGTCCGCCGACGACTGCTCGGCACGCAGGCGATTGATGGCCAGGAACGCGGCCTGGGCGCCAATCGGGTGTCCAGCGAGCTCCTCGCGCAGATCGGCCAGGGCTTCGATGGCCTCGATGCCGCCGCAAGGCACGAGCCGGTCTAAGAGCTCGTCCGCGGCCTCAGGCTCCTGTTCGACCACGCGGGACAAACCAAAGATCATGGCCGAGGCGATGCCACTGTCGCGGCTTTGCACCTCGCTTTGCAGAAGCTTGAGACACGCGGGCACAGCGGTGCTGGGGTCGTGTACGACCGTCGCGGCCAGGGACGCGGCAGCGCGGCGCCACTCGCTGGGGCCGAGCCGCAGGGACAGGTCGCGCTCGATCTCCGCCGCACGCATGGGTGCCGCGACCGCGAGCAATCCTCGGGCAGCCGCCACATGCCGCCACACCAGCGACTCGCGGTCGGTGATGAGCCGCGACCAGGCCGTGCGCACCGGCACGCGCTCGAAAACGCGAACCCCGCTGTCGTCACCCTCCTTGGCCCGACGAGCCGCCTCTCGCGCCGCCCGTTCGAGCAAGCGGGCGGCCAGCCTGCGCGCGGGCAAGGCGCCCATGGAATGCGCCGTAAGCCACCCCCTCTCCAGCTCGGGCCGCGACACCAAGGCGAGCGCCAGGCCGTCCACATGCGCGCCAGTGGCTAGCGGTAGGCGCAGCGAAAGCGCGACCCGCGCCCGGATCTGCGCGCCGCCGAGCGCGCGCGGCGAGGAGAGCGCCAAGGCCGTGGCCAGCGTGACGAAGGTTGCGGCATCGCCCTCGTGCAAAGCCACCAGGACTCGGCGGCCGAACTCGCGCTTCTCGGGACTGGGTGGCAAGGCTCCGGCCAGCTCGAACAGCGCCGCCGCGGCTACCGGCCTGGACAGGAACGACAGATCCTCCACGAGACCGGAGCCAAGCGCCGTGCGCACACTGGCCAGGAGCTGGTCGGTGGCCATGCCCTCGAGGGGGGTCGGCTGCTGATCCGCAGCCGCGGCCGCCAGGCTGGCCATGCCCTGCCGCCAGAGCGACCGGCGCTCGTCTAGGCTGTCGCGCGTGTGGATCTGCGCGAGTCCCGCGAGGTAGTCGTCACCGCCGTGCATGCTGCTTCCTTTGGACCCTCCGCCCGGCCACTGCGCCCGAGTCGCCGAACCGTGCTTGGACCGAAATCGTACCACCCTGGGAAAATTCCGCGAGAGCGTGCATGGGCGAGCACAAGGGTGGCGGGCGGAATATACTGCCGCACGAACTGGAGCGCGAATTGGAGCACGAATTGGGAAATCATGCGTAGGCTACTCGCCGGACTGAATCTGACCGCCCTGCTCGCGCTCTCGGCGCTCGCGGAGCTCGTCCTCTGTCGCATTCTGGGCGCCATTTTCCTGCCCAGCCAGAATGGCACGGTGGCCGAGCGCTGGGCAGCCGGTGCCGGACTTTTCGTCTCGAATTTCTCGGGGATCCTGGCCCTGCTTCTCGCGGTGGCGGCGCTCCTGCACGCCCTGCGTTCGGATCAGATGTTTCCTCGCTCCATGCGCATCACGGTCAGCACGGTGGGGGTGTTCTTCACCGTCCTAGCTGGTCTTGGCGTGCTCTGGACGCTCGGACCTCGGTACCACGTGCACATGCGCATCAGCCACGGGTTTCTGGCCTTCTTCCTGGCGCTCGGAATCTGGCACGGCGCGCGTTCTTGGCGCTCCAAGCTCGCCGTCACCCTTTTTGCAATTCCCATCGTCCTGCAGTCCGCCGCGCTCTTTGCCCATCGTATGGGATGGTCGCGCCTGGATCCCGCCCAGATGATCCGCGTGGGCCACGCCATAGCCTTGGCAGCCATGACCGCCACCCCGGTTCTGGTCGCGCCCTGGCCTTGGCGCGCCGCGCGCATTGCCGTCACCGTCGCTGCCGGAACCATCCTGGCCGCCGCACTCAGCGCCGCGACTGTACTCCGCTTCGACCTAGTGCAAGCAGTGGCGTACTACGGCCTGCGCATCGACCTGACGGGCCTGGGATCTTCAGCCGAGCGACTGTACGCGGGCGCCCTCATTGCAGCCTTCGCCTGCCTCGGCGCGACGACGGTGGGCTGCCTGATCGAGAAGGGCAAGTCGCGGCTCGCCGGCTGGGCCCTGCTGCTCCTCGGCGTCGCGGGCATGGAGATCAGCTCGCCCAAACCTGCCCTGTTCACCCTGTGCGGACTGCTGGCTCTGGCCGCCGCCACCGTGCAGGAAGAACGCTCGACAGCCACAACGGGTGCCCGGGATATAGATTCCCCTGCCGGATCCTGAGATTCCGGTCGAGAAGGTCCCCTTAGTGCGAACGCAGCTCTTGCTCCGCGCGCACCCAGTACTCGAGATCGTTGCCCTCCTTGCAACCTTCGCTGACGTAGAGCTCGTAGGCGCGGGTTTGGATCTCTTCCTGGGTTGGCTCGTAGGAAGCACGGTTTTTGGCCGGCTGCGGAGCGGTGCTTGCCTTGACCGGTGGTTTGGAGACCGGTTTGGCAGCAGGGGCCGCGGCTGGCGCTGGTTTGGCAGCAGGGGTCGGTACAGGTGCTGCTTTGCTTGTCTTGCTTGATTTGGAATTGTTCGAGGTAGCCATAGGACTGTGACTAGGTTGAGCCGGAAGGAAAAAGTGTCAAGAAAATCATCCCTCGCAGCGAGGACCCCGGAGAT
>Ga0265342_10003800_pt1 | contig 12159 bp, 11 predicted proteins | sample 4CB327metaG_FD_203125 | JGI IMG/M metagenome (GOLD analysis project Ga0265342, IMG submission 203125) | Rhizosphere microbial communities from Carex aquatilis grown in University of Washington, Seatle, WA, United States - 4-CB3-27 metaG | ecosystem: Host-associated > Plants > Roots >...
CCTCGATCCACTTCACCGGCTTGCCGATCACGACCGACGCCGCGGTCGCGATCACGTAGCCGGGATAGACCGGCACCTTGCCGCCGAAGCCACCGCCGATGTCGGGCGAGATGATGCGGATCTTTTCTTCCGACAGGCCGACGTGGCCCGCGACCAGCGCGAACACCGTGCGGATGGCATGCGGCGCCTGCGTGGTCATGTAGACCGTCAGCTTGCCCTGCGCCTTGTCGAACGAGGCGATGCAGCCGCAGGTCTCGATCGACGCGACGTGGATGCGCGGGATGTAGATGTGCTCCTTGACCTTGACCGCAGCGTCCTTGAACGCCTGCTCGGTCGCGGCGCGATCGCCCGCCTCCCAGTGCCAGATGTGGTTGTCCTTCTTGCCTGGCTTGTCGGTCCGCAGCACCGTCGCCCCCGGCTCCAGCGCCTTGTAGGGATCGACGACCACCGGCAGCGGATCGTATTCGACGTCGACCGCCTCGACGCCGTCGGCCGCTGCGTAGCGATCGGTGGCGATGACCGCCGCGACCTCCTGCGACTGGTACATCACCTTCTCCGTCGGCAGCACCATCTGCGTGTCCGACATCAGCGTCGGCATCCAGTGCAGCTTGTACTGCGCCAGCGTCTCGCCGGTGATCACCGCCAGCACGCCCGGCACCTTGAGCGCGCGCGAGGTGTCGATCTTCACGATCTTCGCGTGCGCGAACGGGCTGCGCACGATGTCCATGTAGAGCATGCCGGGCAGCACGATGTCGTCGATGTAGTTGCCCTGGCCGCGGATGAAGCGCGGATCTTCCTTGCGCTTCATCGAGTGGCCCATGCCGCAGACGTCCGCGGACGTACGAAGTGTTCCGTCGTTTTCCGTCGCCATGGTCGCGTCCTCCTACCGAAGCTTCGCGGCCGCGTGCTGCACGGCCTTGACGATGTTGACGTAGCCGGTGCAGCGGCAGAGGTTGCCCGAGATCGCGCCGCGGATCTCGGCCTCACTGGGGTTCTTGTTGTGCTCGAGCAACGCACAGCTGGTCATCATCATGCCGGGTGTGCAGAAGCCGCACTGCAAGCCGTGCTCTTGCATGAAGCCTTCCTGGATCGCGTGCAGCTTGCCGTCCTGCTCCAGCCCTTCGACGGTCTTCACATTGCGGCCGTCGGCCTGCACCGCGAGCACCGTGCACGACTTCGTCGGTACGCCGTCGAGCAGCACCGTACACGCGCCGCAGTGGGTGGTGTCGCAGCCGATGTGCGTGCCGGTCAGGCGAAAGACCTCGCGGATCAGGTGCACCAGCAAGAGGCGCGATTCGACCTCGGCCTCGTGGCGCGTGCCGTTCACGGTCACGGTGATCTTGTGGCTCGACGACGCCATGGCTCACTGCCCTCCTGCCGCGCGCTGCGCGGCCCTGGTCAACGCCCGCTGCGTGAGCACGCGGGCCATGTTCTGCTTGTACTCGACGCTGCCGCGACGATCGGGGTTGGGTGAAGTCGCGGCCGCCGCGCGCTTCGCCGCCTCGGCGAACGTCGCGGCGTCGGGCTTCTTGCCTTTGAGGAACTGCTCGGCGCCGGTCGCCTTGATCGGCGTCGGGCCCAGGTTGGTGAGGCCGATCCCGGCGGCCTCGATCACGCCGCCGCCGATCACCAGGAACGCCGCGGCGCCCGCGGTGGCGAAGTCGCCGACCTTGCGTTCCAGCTTCACGTACGCGCCACCGCTGCCCGGCGGCGGCGCGGGAACGCGAATCTCGGTCAGCACCTCGTCCGCTTCCAGCGCCGTCGTGAACACCGCGGTGAAGAACTGCTTCACCGGAATCGTGCGCGCGCCCTTCGGCCCGGTCGCGACGACGTCGGCGCCGAGCGCCAGCATCGTGGCCGGGTGATCGTTCGCGGGATCGCCGTGCGCCAGGTTGCCGCACACCGTGGCCTGATTGCGCACCAGCGGATCGGCGATCACCGCCGCGGTGTCGATCAAGATCGCGTATTTCGCGCGCACGAGCGCCGACGCCTCCAGCGCCGCCTCGCGCACGAGCGCGCCGATGCGCAGGACACCACCCTCCTCCTTCAAGTAGTCGAGGCCGGGGATGCGGTTGATGTCGATGAGGTGGCCGGGCCGCGCGAACCGCAGCTTCAGCAGCGGCAGCAGGCTCTGCCCGCCCGACAGGATCTTCGCCTCTTCACCAGCCTGGCCCAGCTTGCCGAGGAGGCCGATCGCCTCCGGCAGGCTCGTCGGCGCGTGATACTCGAACGACGCAGGAATCATCGCAGGGCTCCTTTCGCCATCGCCATCGACATCGACTTCAACGGAACAGCCGGTAGATCAGAGCAGCCGCACCCACCACCACGACCCAGAAGAGCGGTCGGCGCATCATACGCCCGGCCCCGCGCGCGAGGATCTTCCCTCCGAACGAAAAGACTTCGATCGGCGGCGCGGGCGGGCGCGCCGGGGCGGGCGCCCGCGGAGCTGAAGGTGACGCGGAGGGTGACGGTGGTGACGCCGTAGCCGCGGTTCCGGAAACGGACGTGGGCGCGATCGGCGGAGCGGTGGGCGCCGCAGGTGCCGCCGCCGACGGTGCCGCCGCCGAAGGTGCCGCCGCATCGACCGCGTGCGCGGCAGGTCCTGCCACGGGCGGCGCGGGCGCCGGCGCCTCGGGCAGCGCTTCATCCGGGCGCTCGAGCTCGGCGCGCACCGCCTCGGTGAACTTCTGGAACATCTGATTCGAGACGTCCTGCACCAGGCCGCGCCCGAACTGCGCCATGATGCCGGTGACGTTCACGTCCGACGCCATCGCCACTTCCGTCTCGCCCGGCGTCTTCTCCGACAACCGGCTCTCCATCTTCATGTCCGCTCCGCCGCGCCCGCTCAGGTCCTGGCCGCGCGCGACGATCGTCGCCGTGCGCGCCGCGGGGTCCATCGACTCGAAGCGAACGGTCCCTTTGTACTTCGCAGCCACCGGCCCCACCTTGACGGTGATGGTTCCGTTCCAGGTGCCTTCGCCGGTCTTCTCGGTGATCGCCGCGCCGGGCAGCGCGGGCGCCACGCGATAGGGATCGGTCAGGTAGGCCCAGACTTTCTCCGGGCGAGCTTTGATGGTGAACGCGTGCTCGAACCTTAGACCCATGATCAGACCACCAGTTGAGGAAGGAGCCGCTCGAGCGACTCGAGGTTGTGCGCGGGCGCGAAGCAATCGATGAAGGGAAGCGCGGCGGCCATTCCGCGCGCGACCGGCTCGTAGCGCGGATCGCCGAGCAGCGGGTTGAGCCAGACCAACCGCCGCACGCGCGCGCGAATCCGTCGCACGGCCGCGGCGAGCACAGCGGGATCGCCGCGATCGAGACCGTCGCTGAGCACCACGACGATCGTGCGCCGGCCCCCGAGCCGAGGCAGGTGGCGCGACGCGAACGCCGCCAGCGATTCGCCGAGCCGCGTGCCGCCCGACCAGTCGGGTACGCGGGCAGCGATCCGATCGAGCGTGAGCCGGATCTTCCCCGGCACCACGTCGCGGCCGAGATCGACGAGCTCGGTGTTGAACGCGAAGAGCTCGGCGCGCCGGGCCGCACGGCGCAGCGCCAGCACGAACATCAGCAAGAAGCGCGCGTGCGCGTCCATCGATCCGCTGGTGTCGCACAGGAACACCAGTCGCGGTTCGTCGACCGCGCGCTCGCGGCGCGCGAAGCGCAGCATCTCACCGCCGGTGGCGACGGCGCGGCGGTAGCTGCGCCGCGGATCGAGCCGCCCGCCTGCCGGCGAACCGACGGCCGGCACCCACCGGCGGCTGCGGCAAGTGGCCAGCCGATGCGCGAGGCGCGCGAGCAAGCGTTCCATCGCGGCCATTTCTTGCGCGGTCCACGCCGAAGCGTCGAAGGCCTTGCGACGCAGGAGCGCCTGCGGGCTCGCCGCGGGACGCGTCCCCTCGCGCGTACCGCCGGGGCGCTCCGCGTCCTCGTCGGGCTCGCTCAGGCGCCGGCGCACGGGATCCCACGACAGCAAGCGCGGCTGGTCGCGACGCTCTTGCGGCGCGGGCGGCGGCGGCAGCTCCGGCGGCTCGACGAGATCGGCGCCCGTCCAGAACGAGCTGAAGAGTCGGTCGTATGCCGCCCAGGCCTCGCGCGGAATCTTCAGCGCAATGCGCAGCGCGGTGCGGACCTCGTCGCGATCGTCGCGGTCGATCAATTTCAGCGCTTGAATCGCGTCGATCTCGTCGCGCACCGTCGCGCCGATGCCGGACGCGCGCAGCGTGCCGCCGAAGCGCGCCAGCGCCGGCGCGAGCTCGCCGGTGACGCCGCGCTGGAGCGGACGGCTCGCAGGTGTGCCGCCGATCATGACGGCGCCTCGCGCGACGACGCCACCAGCGCCGCCACGTCGGCGGGGGAGAACGCCTCCAGATCGCAGCGGTCTTTCAGCAAACAACCCAGCGTCTGGCTCACGACGTCCGCGTCCAGTGAGTCCTGCCGAAGCAGGCGCAGGGCGCGCGTGAAGTCGAGCGTCTCGGCCACGCCGGGCGGCTTGACCAGCGTGCGCGCGCGCAGCGACTGCATGAAGCGCGCGATCTGCTCGGGCAACCTGCCGCCCGCATCGGGGCAGCGCGCGCGGATGATGCGCACCTCGCGCTCGAACGTGGGGTGGTCCAGATACAAATAGAGACAGCGCCGGCGAAGCGCGTCGCCCAGCTCGCGCGTCCGGTTCGACGTCAGCAGCACGTACGGGGGGTGCTCGGCCTTGATCGTTCCCAGCTCCGGGATCGTGACCTGAAAGTCCGACAGCAGCTCGAGCAGGAACGCTTCGAAGCCGTCGTCGGCGCGATCGATCTCGTCGATGAGCAGCACCGCGGGGCCGCCGCGGTGGGTGATCGCGCGCAGCAACGGCCGCTCGAGCAGGTATTCGCGGCTGAAGAGCCGCGCCTCCAGCGCCGTCGCGTCCTCGCCGCGTCCGTCGGCGATGCGCAGGCGCAGCATCTGGCGCGGGTAGTCCCACTCGTAGAGCGCGGTCTGCACATCGAGCCCCTCGTAGCACTGCAAGCGAATCAGCTCGGTGCCGCAGAGCTGCGCCAGCACCTTCGCCAGCTCGGTCTTGCCGACGCCGGCGTCGCCCTCGACCAGCAGGGGCTTCTGCGTCGCGCGCGCGAGGTAGAGCGCCGTCGCGGTCGACGGCTCGGCGATGTATCCCGCGGCCTCGAGATCCGCGAGCAGGGCAACTATCTCCGGCATCATCGTCGGTTCTCCGCCTGCGGCGTCATCGTCGGTTCTCCGCCTGCGGCGTCACCGCGTCGCCTCTGCGTTCAAATATTGCGCCGGGGACGCGAGAAAACGCGCACGGCATCCGCCGCAGCAGAAATAATACGCGTGCCCCTCGTGTTCGGCGCGGTGGGCGGCGCCGGCGATCGTCACCGTCATGCCGCAGACCGGATCGCGGGCTTGCTCGCCCGTTGCCGGGGCGGTGTGCGCGCCGTTGGGCTCGACCGCCTGCGCGAGGCGCACGCGGCGCGCCGGCGCAGCCGTTTCGCGAGAGATGGCAGCGGCCTCCGGACGTGCCGCTTTCGTCGCGGCGTGCCGGTGCGCGACGATCTCCGCCAGGATGCTGACCGCGATCTCCTCGGGCGACGTCGCGCCCAGGTCCAGCCCCGCCGGATTCTTCACGCGCGCGAACGCGCCCTCACCCGCCGTCTCGCCCAGCAGCGCGCGCATCTCGCCGAAGCGCTTCGCGCTCGCCATCACGCCCACGTACGTCGGCGGCGGCCGGAGCGCCAGCGCCGCCGTCGTCGCTTCCTCATCCCACTGTCCCTGCGTCGCCACCACGGCGAAGCGCGGGACCATCGTGGCGCTCCCGGCGGCGCCCGCGCGCGCGACGATGCCGACGTCGACGTTCACCTCGACGTCGACGTCAACGTCCATCTGGGCCGGATCCTTCACCACGGCGTCGGCGTCGGGGAAATCGGCGGCGTCGGCGCTCGGATCGATCACCGTGACGACGTAGCCCATCGCCTTGCCCAGGCGCACGAGAGCGCGCGCCGTCGGCGAGACGCCGTAGACCAGCAGGCGCGGCGGCGGCAGCACCGGTTGGATGTGTATCTCCACGCTCCCTCCACTCTGACAGGTCATGGGGAAAACCGTCAGGCCCGGACGCCGGCGGCTGTCAGGATCGGGATCGAGCGCGACCAGCCGCGGCCGCCCGTCGGCGAGCGCCTTTTGCGCCTCGGCGATCACCGTCGGGCGCGTGCAGCTACCGCCGACCCAGCCGTGAAAGCCGCCGTCGGCGGTGACCACCGCCGCGTCGCCGACCTGCGCCGAGATCGGCGGCGATCGCGCGATCACCGTCGCGAGCGCGAACGGCTCACCGCGATCCGCGAGCTTGGCCGCGAGATCGATCAGCTCGCGCCGCATGTCAGCGCGCCGCCTTTCCAGATGCATCTGTCGTCTCCGCCGAGCGCGCCGCGCGCGCCAGCTCGGCCAACTCGAGGACGATGCGCTGGTAGTCCTCGGGGCGATCGATGTCGGCGAGCGCGGCCTCGGGCCAGGACAGCACCACGGCCTCCTCGCGGTGCCGGCGCACCATCTCCTTGCCGCACGCCTGCCCGGGCAGCGCCAGCAGCTCCGCGAACAGCGATCGGTCGTAGAGGATCGGCGGCGCGTTCACCGCGCCGTAGCGCGACACCACCATCGGCGCGGACGTGCCCTCGCGCGCGGCCACGCGCGCCAGCATCGCCGCGCTGACGAACGGCATGTCGGCGAGCATGACCACCGCCGCACCGGCTTCCGTCGCCGACGCGGCCTCGGCGATCCCGAGCTGCAGCGACGTCCCCTTGCCGCGCGCGTGGTCGGGGTTGATCACCGTGCGGCAGGGGAGACCCGCCAGTGCCGCGCGCACGCGCTCGGGCTCGTGGCCGAGCACGACGATGATCGGGTCCAGCGCCGCGGCCGCCGCCGCGCGCACCGCCCGCCTCACCACGGGTTCGCCGTCGAGCGACAGCAAGAGCTTGTTCTCACCCATGCGCGTCGACGAGCCGGCGGCCAGCACCACCGCCGCGGCCGGCCCGTTCGGGCGGAGAGGGGCGACGTCAGGCATGGATCGCCTCCGACCGTTCGCGCAGATGGCGCGGCTTGCGATGCGAGTGCACGGCCAGCAACTCGGCGACGATGCTGAGCCCCACCTGCTCCGGCCCGTCGGCGCCGATGTCGACGCCGATCGGCCCGAACAACCGCGGGTCGCCGGTCATGCCCAGCTCGGCCGCGATCTTCTCGATGCGCGCGCGCGGGCCGAGCACACCGAGGTAGTGAATCCCGGTCGCCGACAGCCGCTTGACCCACGCGGTGTCACGCATCAGCGAGTGTGTCTTGATGACCGCATAGGTGTCGGCGTCGCCGGGCAAGCCGGGCGCTTCGTCTTCGGGACGGATCAGGAACAGGCGCTGGGCCTCGGGAAACCGCTCCGCGGTCAGATAGGCGGCCCGGTGATCCGCAACGGAGACGCGGAAGCCGACCATCGCCGCCAGCGTGACCGTCGGGCGCGCGTCGTCGCCGGCGCCGCACACCAGCAGCTTGGGCGGCGGCAAGAGCACGTCGGCGAACACGCGCCGCGCACCGACCGCGTCGAAGCGGGAGCGCCCGCTGGCGAGCGCCGCCGAAGCCAGCCGCACGACCTCGCCCTGCAGCGCCGCCATCTCCGGCCCCTGGTCGCGCAAAGCGCCCGCGATCAGCCCACGCGAGCCGACCACGATCGTGCCGCCCGGCCGACCGCCGTCAGCGTCAGCGTCGACCACCGTCGCCAGCACGAACGCCGCGTCCCCGTCGAGCAGCGCGCGCACACGGGTCCAGACGCCGCCCTCGGCTGCCGCATCGGTGGGCGAAATGGGCTGCACCAAGATGTCGACCTCGCCATCGCAGCCGAGCCCCAGCCCCCAGAGCTTGGTCTCGTCGGTGCCCGTGTCGTAGTGAAGCAGGCGGCTCGCGCCCGAATCCAGAACACCGAGACCGATCTCGCGCACGTCTTCTTCCAGACAGCCGCCGCTGATGCTGCCGAGGAACCTGCCGCCCGCCTCGACCAGCAGCTTCGCGCCCGGACGCCGGTACGCCGAGCCGCTGATCTGCGTCACCATGGCGAGCGCCGTGGCTCGGCCCTGCCGCCCGAGAGCGACGACGCGATCCAGGATGTGCGCCATCTCCTGCCAGTGCTTCAAATGAGAGCCCCCGGTCCAGCGAGAAGAGCCCCGAAAACAGCCCGAAGAAAACGACCAGCGAAGCGAGGGGAGCGTACCGGCACACGGAAGAAGCGGTCAAGGAAGGAGCGGTTCCGGCTAACCGTTCATTCTCGCCCCCGTCGTCGGTGCTACGCTGTCGAGTATGACCGGCGGCGGCAGCGGAGGCGAGCCGTTCCCGGGCGGCCGCGCTGAGCGGTTCCAGCCCGAGCGTGCCCGCGCCGACTTCCCGGCCCTGTCGCAGCAGGTCCACGGCCGGCCTCTGGCATATCTGGACAACGCCGCGACAACGCAGATGCCGGCGGCCGTGATCGACGCCGTGGCCGCGTTCGGCCGCGCCGATCGCGCCAACGTGCATCGTGGGGTGCACACGCTTTCCGAGCGCGCCACCGCCGCGTACGAGGCGGCGCGCGCCACGGTCCAGCGCTTCATCAACGCGCGCGCGGCGCGCGAGATCGTGTTCGTGCGCGGCACGACCGAGGCGATCAATCTGGTCGCGCAAAGCTTCGGGCGCGCTCACGTCGGCGCCGGCGATGAGGTGCTGGTGACCGCGATGGAGCACCACTCCAACCTGGTCCCCTGGCAGATGCTGTGCGCCGAACGGCAGGCGCGCCTGCGCGTGGTCCCGATCACCGGCGCGGGCGAGCTGCGCGTCGACGAGCTCGAGGCGGCGCTCGGCCCGCGCACACGCCTGCTGGCCGTGGCACACGTCGCCAACGCGATCGGCACCGTGAACCCGATCGCCGCGATCGTCGAGCGCGCGCACGCGCGCGGCGTGCCGGTGCTGGTCGACGGCGCGCAGGCGGTGGCGCACCTGCCGATCGACGTGCAGGCGCTGGGGTGCGATTTCTACGCCTTCTCCGCGCACAAGATGTACGGCCCGACGGGGATCGGCGCGCTCTACGGCCGCGCCGAGCGGCTGGAGGCGATGGCGCCGTTCCTGGGTGGCGGCGAGATGGTGAGCACGGTGTCGCTGACCGATGGCCCGCGCTGGGCACCGCTGCCGCACAAGTTCGAAGCCGGAACGCCCAACCTCGAGGGGGCGATCGGCCTCGCGGCGGCGATCGCCTATCTCGAGCGCTGGGATCGCGGCGCCGTCGCCGCGCACGAGCAGGCGCTGGCAGCCGAAGCCACCGCGCGCATGGCCGCGCTACCGGGTGTGCGAATGATCGGTCAGGCCGCGGAGCGCGCGGCCATCGTCTCGTTCGTGATCGACGGCGTCCATCCACACGACGTCGGCACGATCCTCGATCGTCACGGCGTCGCGATCCGCGCCGGGCACCACTGCGCGCAGCCATTGCTCGAGAGCCTGGGCGTACCGGCGACCGCGCGCGCATCGTTCGCGCTCTACAACACGCGGCAAGACGTCGACGCGCTGATCGAAGCCCTGGGCGCCGTGCGCGAGGTCTTCGCGTGAACGACGCGCGCGGCGACGACCTGTACCAGACCTTGGTGCTCGATCACGGGCGCAACCCGCGCCATCGCGGGGCGCTCGCGGGCGCCACGCACAGCGCGCGCGGCGACAACCCGTTCTGCGGCGACCGTGTGACGGTGGCGCTGCTCCTCGACGGCGATCGCATCGCCGACGCGCGATTCGACGGCGCCGGATGCGCGATCTCGACCGCGTCAGCGTCGATGATGACCAGCGCGCTCGTCGGCCGCACGCGCGCCGAAGCCGAATCGCTGTGCCGCGACTTCGAGGACCTGCTCGCGGGCGGCGCCGACGACACGACGACCGCGGCGCTCGGCGAGCTCGGCGCTTTCGCGGGCGTACGCCGCTACCCGGTGCGCGTGAAGTGCGCGCGCCTGCCATGGCAAACGCTGGTAGCCGCGCTCGCCGGCACCGGCGCCAGCGTGACCACCGAGTGAGCGGCGCTCACCGGCGGCGGCGCCGGGCCATCGCGAGCCACGCGATCGCCGCCGCAGCCAACGTCGGCGCTCCGCTCGCCGCGCCCGGATCGCCGGCGGCGCCGACCGTGCATCGACACCCCTGTGAGCCCGCGCCGACCACGGGATCGATGACGGCGCCCGCGTCGGCGGCGTCGCCCGCATCGCTGGCGTCGGCGACGCCCGCGTCGATGATCACCGGCGGCGCCGCACCGCCCGGCACGAACAGCGACAGCGCATAGACCAGCGGCGCGTTCCAGTTGATCGCGACTTCATTGAGCGTGTACATCGTCCAGTCGTCGACCCAGTTGCTCGCCGTGGTGCCGCCTCCGACCAGCAGGCCAGGAAAGGGATCCGCGACGTCGTCGGCGACCGACGGCCGGTGATGTGGGCTGAGCGGCGGCGCCAGCCCCAGGCCAGTCACCTGCGATCGGTTGTAGTGATTGCGCCCGAACAGAAACGCCAGCTGATCGATCGCGGCGTCGAGATAGGTCGGATCGCCCGAGAGACGGCCCGCCAGATCCAGCACCATCGACGTGCGCGCGACCGAGCCGTTCGAGCCCCAGTAGTAGCGCATCACACCGCGGCCGTAGCCGCCCGCGTCGTGGACGCCGACGATCGCCGTCGCCGCGGCGAGCACGCTCGCGCGCACCGTGGCGACGATCGCCGGGTCACGCCCGTCGCGCGCCGAGATGAGGTACGTGAAGAGGCCGAGGTTCTTGGTGTTGTTCCAGTCGAAGTCGGCGTCGACGACGGTGCCCGTCAGCGCCGCGATGCGCGCCTCGACGTCGGCGAGCGCCGCGGCGTCGCCCGTGGTTTCCCACATCTCCGCCGCGGCCCACAGGCGATCGTCGGGGTCGGTCGTGCCGTAACCGCCGGTCGAGAAACCGTCCTGGTTGGCCGCGACGTTGGCTGGATTCGCGACCAGGTAGCCGTACGAGACACGCGCTGCGGCCAGGCACTGCGCGGCGAAGTCGGGGTCGTACGGGGCATACAGGCGCGAAGCTTGCGCGAGCGCCGCGACCAGATCGGCCGTGGCGGCGGTGCCGTAGGGCACGAAGTAGCGCGGCGCGACGTCGATCTCCGGCATGACGAAGTCCTCGAACAGATTCCCCGTCAGCTTGTGCGACACGCGCCCGTCGTCGGCGGCGTACTGCATCTCGAGCAACCAATCCAGCTCCCACTTCACCTCGGCCAGGAAGTCCGGTACCGGCCCGCCGGACTCGGGGATCGGCAGCGCCAGCTGGTCGAGACCATCGCGGTGGCGTTCCCAGGCGCTGAGCAGCATGCCGACGCTGAACGCGCCGTTGACCGTGTACTTGCCGTAGTCGCCGGCGTCGTGCCAGCCGCGCGTGCCGTTGCGGGTCGCGCCCGCCTGGCCGACGTAGTCGAGGTGGCCGTCGCCGAGGTGGCAGACGCCATGCGCAAACGTCGACCCCTGGTAAGAGAACGACACCGCCGTTCCGCAGCGCGCGCCGTAAAAGCCGAGCATCGCGGTCTCGAGCGGCGCTGCGTAAACGTCGTCACCGAGGGGGAAGACCGTCGAGCGGCCCACGGCGGGCACGTCGACGTAGTACGTGCCGGGATCATCGAGCGCGCTGAAGTCACCGATGATGACGATGTCCCCGCTGGCGTCGGCGATCGGCGCGGCGAAATCGCCGGTGAACGCCGCGCTGTCGTCGCCCGCGCGCCGCACGACGAAGGATGTCGCGGCAACGTCGACCGAGAACCGCTTGGCGTGGCCGGTCACGTAGCCGATCGAATTGACGCGCACGTCGCTGTCATCGGCGCGCGCGACGCGCGACGGCGACAGCACCAGCGCGGCCGCCAGCGCGGAAAGAACGACGACCCAAGATCGCACGGAAGATCCCACGGAAGATCCCACGGACGAACCCGCGCGACGGCGCGCGGCAAGCCAGGACTGCAAGACCACGGCGCGACAATAGGGCAAGCGCATTGACGAATCCAGGCGGGGACGAGCCGGGGGCCCTATACTGAAGACGCGCGTGTCTGAAACCGGGTCTCCTCGCCACCACCCGCCGCGTGCGCCTCACCACCGGCCGCCGCCGCTGCTGGTGATCGCAGCCACCGGGTTGGC
>Ga0265342_10003804_pt1 | contig 12149 bp, 11 predicted proteins | sample 4CB327metaG_FD_203125 | JGI IMG/M metagenome (GOLD analysis project Ga0265342, IMG submission 203125) | Rhizosphere microbial communities from Carex aquatilis grown in University of Washington, Seatle, WA, United States - 4-CB3-27 metaG | ecosystem: Host-associated > Plants > Roots >...
CGCATGAGGTCAAGCTGCCGGCCGGCGATCTCGTGGTCTATCCGGCGTCCAGCCTCCACATGGTGACGCCGGTGACGCGCGGCATGCGTGTCGGCTCATTCTTCTGGCTGCAAAGCATGATCCGCGACGCCCATGCGCGAAGCCTGATCTTCGACCTCGACGTCTCGATCCGGGCGCTGGCGGAGCGGTTAGGGCGCGACGATCCGGAGACGGTCAGGTTGACCGGCATCTACCACAACCTGATCCGGGTCTGGGCTGAAGTGTAGTTGGTTTGAACGTGATGATCTCGCCGCCCGTCATGCCCGGGCTCGACCTGGGCATCCAACTTCTTTGTGGCCGCAAAGACATGGATGGCCGGGTCAAGCCCGGCCATGACGAAGATACTCAAGCCTACGCCTGCTTGGGCAAAGCGACGATGTCGAGCAGCCGGCGGCCTTCGCCCTTGAGCAGCTTCCTCACCGCGCTCGACGCGACTATGGTTCCGTCATTGGCATAGGCCTCGTGGTTCTTCTCGATGTCGTCGAGGCGGTAGAGATAGTTGACCATGACGCCGGCGGATTCACGCAGGCCCTTGGGCGAGACGTCGCCGAGCCAGTTGATCCGCTCCAGCCGCGCGCCGTTGCCGAGATGGAAACGCGCCACCGAGTCGATCAGGCGTCCCTTGGGCGTGCGGGCTTTCAGGAAATAGTACGCCGCCAAAGCCTCGATGATGGGACGGAGCTGGCCTTCGAACTCGGGATTCTTCCACCAGTCGGGCTCGTCAAGATGCTTGAGAACGGGACGCTCGTCCTCGGTGACGGGAAGATAAGGCGTCGTCTTCAGCCATTTCATGAAGCCCGGCACCGGTGACAGCGTCACGAAGTTTTCGAGCTTCGGCAATTCGCGGCGCAGTTCCTCGACCACCTGCTTGATCAGGAAGTTGCCGAAGGAGATGCCGCCGAGGCCGCGCTGGGTGTTGGAGATCGAATAGAACACCGCGGTGCGGGCGCGTCCGACCGGCACCGGCTCCCGGTCCTCCGCGAGCAGGGGGGCGATCGCGTTCGGGATCTCTTCGGTGAGCGCCACCTCGACGAAAATCAGCGGCTCGTCGACGAGGGCCGGATGAAAGAAGGCATAGCAACGCCGGTCGATGGGATCGATGCGGCGCCGCAAATCGTTCCAGCCGCCGATTTCGTGCACCGCCTCATAGCGGATGATTTTTTCGAGGATGTTGGCCGGCGTCGACCAGTCGATTTTGCGCAGCACGAGGAAGCCTCTGTTGAACCAGGACCCGAGCAGATGCACCACGTCGCGATCGAGGGCGGCGAGGTTTTTGTCGCTGGCCTTCTTGTCGCCATTCATCAGATCGAGCAGGTCGGCGCGCATCTCGACGAGGTCGGCCGTGCCGCCGGGGGCCCGGTTCAGCCGCCGGATCAACTCCTGCCGCCTCGGCTCGGAGGCAAAGTGCAGCGCGCCGCCGTTGCCGTCACCGGGTTCGGCCATCCAGGCTTCGATGGCCTTGTTCACCTTGTCCTGGTCGGGGCCGAATTTCTGCGACAGGGCAGTGAAGAAGGCACGCCGCTGATCGGCGTCGAGATCGTGATAGCGGTCGAGAACTTCGCTCGCCATCGCGGTACCGGAGGCTTCACCGCGGCCGGACAATAGCGCCTCGCAGAGCTCGATCAGATCGTTGGCGTCACCTTTTCCGTCGTCTGGTTTGCTGCGCTGGAGCAGGGTGCGCCCGCGTTCGGAAATGGTTGCTAGCAGGTCGCTGAAAAAGGCGTTGGCCATCGTTTGACTGATCTGTTCCGGGCTGAACTACGGGTGGATGTTACACAGATTTAAGGCGAAGTGCGTCCCAATCAAGCACAACAATTTGTCAGGGCTGTTGCGGGTGAGGCCGGTTAATCCTTTTGGACAAATTCGGTCGGCGTCCGGCCGGTAACTTGCCGGAAGGCATGCGAAAATGCAGGCAGGCTTGCATAGCCGAGTTCGCCGGCGACCTGCTTGATCGAGACATTCGTATCGGTTGACAGCCGCTCGATGGCGACCGCAATCCGCGCCCGCTGGCACCAGCTCTTGAAACTCAACTGCGTCTCGGACGTGAACAGGCGCGACAAGGTGCGTGCCGAGGTGCCGACGTGGCGCGCCAAGGTCTCGATTTCATGCAGCGCCGTGGGATCGTCGAGCACGATGCCGGCCGCACGTCGGCAACGCGGGTCTTGCGGCAGCGGGATGAACGTCGCCGAATCCCCGGCCTGATGCAGTTCGTGCATGGCCAGCCGTATCAAAAGGGTGGTGCGGCCGCTGTCGTTGCGGCCATCGAACAGGGCCAGGATCGTCTCGTGCAATAGCGGCGAAACGCGCACGACGAATTCCCCGGTCAGTTCTGCGTCCTGTTGCTCGCGCTTCAGCCACGCCAAATCGAAATACAGCGTGCGCATGTCGATGTCGGCGAGCACATCGATCGCGTGCGGGACCCGGGCCGGCACCCATACCGCGCGATCCGGGGGCACCAGCCAGCGTCCCCTGGGCGTCGTGACCTGCATCGTCCCTTTGGCCGCGTAGACCAGCTGGGCTTCCCGATGCACATGGGTGTCGAGCCGCACGCCTTTCTCATAGTGGTTTGCAATCAAATGAACGCCGTCGCCGGTCGAGGCCCGGCGTCCCGGGATCGCAGCAATTGGCTTTTCGGCGATATTCATTGGCCGCATCCCGTCAGCTCAAGACCGTATAACCTATTTCGGTCGTTGCAGGAATCGTCCATGAACAATCCTACCCGCGTCATCGGCTTCGTTAACGCTGCGCATTTCATCGATCACTACTCGATGCTGATCTTTGCGGCGGCCGTCATCGTCATGGGGCCGGCGCTCGGCATGGCCTATTCCGAACTGCTGCCTTATGCGACGCCCGGCTTTGTGGCTTTCGGCGCCGGCTCGCTGTTGACCGGCTGGCTCGGCGATCGCTGGAGCCGCCGCCACATGATGGTGATTTTCTTCACCGGCATCGGCGCCTCGATGATCGCGGTCGGCTTGGTCAACACGCCGTTCCAGCTTGGCGCCGCCTTGCTGTCGATCGGCCTGTTCGCTTCGATCTATCATCCGGTCGGCACCGCGATGATCGTCTCCTATGCCGGGGCGCTCGGCCGCGAGATGGGCATCAACGGCGTATGGGGCAATCTCGGCGTGGCGTCGTCGGCGCTCGTCACCGGCATCGTCGGACAATATCTCGGCTGGCGCTGGGCCTTCATGCTGCCGGGCGCGATCACGATCCTGCTCGGGCTTTGCTTTGCGGCCATGGTGAGCCACGAAGATCGCAGCCGCGTGAGACAAGCGGCGGCGCAGGCGCGGGTTGCGAAAGAAGACATGTGGCGGGTGATCGTGGCGCTTCTGATCGTGGTGATCGCGATCTCCACGACGTTCAACGCCGTGACGGTGGCGTTGCCGAAGCTGTTTGCCGAACGCCTGAGCGGCTTGACGCAAAGCCCGGCGCTGCTCGGCGTCATTGCGGCCGGTGTCTACGTGTTCGGCGCGATGACCCAGTACACGATCGGTAAATTGCTCGATCGCTACTCGCTGAAAGCGGTTTCGCTGCCGCTCTCGTTCGTGCTGGCGCCGTTTCTGTATATCGCCGCCGAACTGTCGAATCTGCCGCTGATCATCGCGGCGATCGGCATCGTGATGGGCGCGTTCGGGCAGGTCACCGTCAACGACGCCATGGTCGGCAAATACACCAGCGAGGAATGGCGCTCGCGCGCCTATGCCGTGCGTTATTTCGTCGGCTTTACCGCAGCGGGTGTTTCGGTCGGGTTGGTAGCCTGGCTCTATCAGCAGGGCGGCTTCGTCACCATGCTGCATGCCTTCGGCGGCCTGTGCCTGTTGACGATCGCGGCCGCGTTCATCCTGCCAGTGGAAATCCGTACCCCGCCGGCCCAGTCCAGCTAAGCTTCTTCGCCTGGGGCCGATTCGTAGAGGCTGCCGCGGCTGGCGGTATTGGGGGCAGATCGTCAGAACGTCCGGAAACGGGACGTCGTTCCCGGCATGTTGTTTGCATTCGATTTAACCAACGCCCCGTTTTGTCGCATTTTGACGGGGGAAATCGCTTAAGGAGCGAAGGCCCGATGACCATTGCAACCGCAGCGCCGATGGCCGGCACCGAGCGCTCGCACATGAATTCGATCGTGTTCGCGAGCTGCTTCGGCACCATCATCGAATGGTATGATTTTCTGATCTACGCCACGGCCGCGACGCTCATCTTCAACAAGGCATTTTTCCCGACCTTCGATCCGCTGGCCTCGACGCTCGCCGCGCTCGGCAGCTATGCGGTCGGATTCCTCGCGCGGCCGCTCGGCGGCGCGCTGTTTGGCCATTTCGGCGACCGGCTGGGACGCAAATCGATGCTGGTGGTGACGCTGTTCATCATGGGCTTGAGCACCTTCTGCATCGGCCTGTTGCCGACCTACGCCTCGATCGGAGTGTTTGCGCCGATCCTTCTGATCGTGCTGCGCATCATCCAGGGCATCGGGCTCGGCGGCGAATGGGGCGGCGCCTCGCTGATGGTGCTGGAGCATGCCCCGGCCGACAAGCGCGGCTTCTATGCGAGCTTCGTGCAGATCGGCTTTCCGATCGGGCTGGTGCTGGCCTCGCTGGTGTTCTCTGTCGTCACCAAGTTGCCGGAGGCGGATTTTGCGAGCTACGGCTGGCGCATTCCGTTCCTCGTCAGCATCGTGTTGCTCGGCGTCGGCACCTTCGTGCGCTCGCGAGTGCCCGAGACGCCGGTGTTCGAAAGCATGAAGCAGCGCGACGCGCTTTCGGCCAATCCGGTGGCCGAGGCCGTGACCAAGAACACCAAGACGTTTTTCATCGCGGTCGGCCTGAAGCTGTCTGAAGTATCCTGGGTCTACATGCTTTCGGTTTTCGTGGTCGGTTATGCCACGACCAAGCTCAGCCTGCCGAAGTCGATGCTGCTCGATGCCGTGCTTTATGCGGCGTTGCTCGAACTCATTACCTTGCCGGCGTTCGGATGGCTGTCGGACCGGATCGGCCGCAAGCCGCTCTACATTCTTGGCGCGCTGTTCACGATCGCATTTGCATTTCCGTTGTTCTGGATGATGGAGAGCAAAAGCACGGTACTGATCTTTGCCGCGATCATGATCGCGATGAATTTCGGGCATGGCATGATGTTCGGGCCTGAGTCTGCCTATTTCCCGGAACTGTTCGGCTCGCGCGTTCGCTATAGCGGTGCTTCGTTCGGTTTCCAGGCTTCGGCCGCGATCGGCGGCGGTTTTGCCCCGATCATCGCGACCGCGATGGTCGGTTACTACGGCGGCACCGGCGGTGTCTCGATCATGATGATCGCCCTTGCGACGATTACGCTCATTGCGGCGATCGCGGCGCGCGAAACCCGCGGCAAGCCGCTGGACTGAAACAAAATGCGGTTCGGCATCTTCATCTATGACGGCGTCGAACCGATCGACCTCGCCACCTTCGGCGTGCTGTCGATGGCGCGCCGGATCGCGCCGGAAATCTCGATTTGCACCATTGCCCCTCGCGCCGGCGAAGTGGCGCTCGCCAACGGGCTCAAGGTTACAGCCGATTACGGTGTCGATCACGCACCCGCCTGCGACATCGTCATCGTCACCGGCGGGCCCGGCTGGACCGTGCAGGCCGGGGCGCCCGCAACGATCGATTACATCCGCCGTGTTCATGCATCGTCCCGCATCGCCTCCGTCTGCACCGGCGGCATGATCCTCGCGGCCAGCGGCGTGTTGGACGGTGGGCCGGCGACGACCAAGATCGAGGTGGTGCCGCCGGAGACGCCGCCGCTGAAGGTGATGCGCGAGACCTATCTGGCGATCGACGTGCGCGAGGCGATGCTGGTCGAGCGGGGCGACGGCGTGGTCACCGGTGGGGGCGTGACGCTCTGCATCGACACCACGCTGCATCTGCTAAGCCGGATGCTCGGTGAAAAGGTCGCCGACGAGACCGCGCGCATCATGGAATACAGCCGCGCCTGGCGCGCCAACCGCGAGGCGTTCGCGCCGGTGCTTTCCGCTGGGCGTGCCGGTTGACGACGCGAATAGCTGCCTCACCGAATTTTCATTCCTAGTGCCCACTTTCCAAAGTTCGTGCTCCCTCGCAGCACCCACTTCCACGAACTTCGGAAAGGTCTGGGCACGAGCAAACTTATTGATTCTAGTGCCGCTTTTCTATTTGAAGTTCCTGGACCGAATTCGCCGCTTGTGGTGCAGGAACTTCAAATAGGCGGCACTAGCGCAGTGTTGCGGCTCCCGTCGATCCGCCATAATGAATTCCGTTGAAGGCCTCAAAGCGCTCAACAAGGGGCCGGAGGGAGCTAAGGTTATGCGTCATGGGTTTTTGCCATATATCGGCGGTCTTATTCTCGGAGTTTCGGTCATGCTGACGGTTAACGCCCATGCCGACGGTTTGAAGGAACAGATCGCGCCGACCGGCAAGCTGCGGGTCGCGATCGGAATCAGCCCGGCCGGTGGCGCGTACTGGTCGACCAAAACCGAAAACGGATATGCCGGCGTGCCGGTCGATCTCGGCAAGGCGCTGGCGGACCAGTTGGGGCTGCCGGTCGAATATGTCACTTATTCGAATTCCGGTTTGATCACGGATGCCGCCGCCAAAGGCGAATGGGATGTCAGCTTCCTGCCGGAAGATCCCGAGCGCGCCAAGAAGATCGCATTCGGTCCGATCTACGAGGTTGCGGAGGCGACCTATATCGTCAAAGCCGGCTCGACCATCAAGGATTTCGCGAGCCTCGATCAGCCTGGCGTCAAGGTGGTTGCCGTCAACGACACCACCACCATGCGCGGCGCGCAGGCGCACCTGAAGAACGCCAAGGTCACGGGCTATCAGACCTATGACGAAATCTTCAACCTGCTGAAGAACGGCGAGGTCGATGCGTTCGCACTCTCGCGCGACCAGCTCAACGCACTTGCCAAGAAGATTCCGGGCACGCGCGTGCTCGATGAAACCTTCAAGCAGACGGTTACTGCGGTTGCTGTCCCGCTTAATCACCCGCTGTCGCTGGAATATGCCAGCAAGTTCATGACGGATGCGAAATCGAGCGGCCTGTTGCGCAAGGCGTTCGACAATAACGGCCTGAAGGACACCCCGCTGCGGGCGAAGTGAGGCTTCACGCCTACGATGTATCTGACCTCATGGTTCGAGACGTGCGGCGTAGCCGCGCTCCTCACCATGAGGGACTCAGGCCCTCATCCTGAGGAGCGGCCACTTGGCCGCGTCTCGAAGGATGAGTTTAGAAACGCGTCTACTTCCCTGCCCCTTCGATCGGCTCGAGGCCAGAATTGACGATGGTCTCGCGCGCGGCGGGCGAGGCGAGGAATTTGATCAGCGCCTTGCCGGCCTCGGGTTCTTTCGACGCCGACGCGATCCCGGCCGAAAACACCGTGACCTTCTGCAAATTCTCCGGCAGCGGGCCGACAATGTCGATGCCGGCGACCGGCTTCAACTCGCTGATTTGCTGCATTCCGATCTCGGCCTCGCCGCGCGCGACGATTTCGGCAACGGGCGTTGCGGGAATTTTCTTGGCCTTGTCTTTCATTTCGGCTGAGATGCCGAGCTTGTCGAACATTTCGGTCGAAATGTAGACGCCGCTGGCGCTGTCGGAATAGGCGACGGACTTTGCCGCGAGCAGCGCGCGCTTCACCGCATCCGAGGTAGAAATATCCGGCTTCGGACTGCCTGCCTTCACCGCAACGCCGATCTTGGAATTGACGAGATCGACGCGGCTGCCGGCGACCGCTTTGCCTTTCTTGATCAGGTCGTCAAGCGCATAGCCCACCAGAATAAGCACGTCGGCAGGCTCACCACGGTCGAGCCGCATCGGAATCGCATTGACCGTCGTGCCCATCGACGGGCCATAGGCCGTGACCACCTTGTTGCCGGTTGCCTTCTCGAACTCCGGCACCAGCGCGTTATAGGCGGCCGATAGTCCGCCCGAGATCATCACGTGGACTTCGGCCGCGTCGGCCGCGCCGGTGAACAGCAGCAGGGCTGCAACACCGGCGAACAGGTTGCGGAAGCTGGCGGTCTTCATATTCATCCTCCCGGGTACGCTCTTCTGTGCGGCAAATTTGAAGTTCCTAACGGTTTCGCCGCGAGTCCATCCTAGGAACTTCAAATTTAAAGCCGCACTAGCATTCAATAAGTTGCTGAAGCTCCTTCGATTTCGAAGTTCGTAAACTTGGGGCCGCGGTACGATACGAACTTCGGAATCGGAGCTCTAGTGCGGCCTCTTATCTTGTACGAGCGTACAAGGCAATGCGGGGGCGACATATCAGAGCCTCGCCTGCGAGGCGGAGGGACGCAGGGACTGAGCCGCGTCTTTGTTCGCCCGCGAAGGCGCAGTCACCGCCGTCAATGGCTGCGTTTACGCTCTTTGATTGCGCATGATCTCCGCGCTAGCGCTTTGCGCTTGTCGCGAGGAAAAACCGCTACACACTTTTCCGGATCATGCTGCTAGTTGTTGGCTTCAGGCGGCAGGAAATCCACCTCGTGCTGCGCCGAGATCTTCACCACCTCGGCCGGGTCGGTGAGGTTGTGCAGTTTGTCGAAAAGCGCCTCCAGCTTCTGCATCGGCGATACCCAGAACAGGGCGCGGGCCGGCTTGTCGGATTTGTTGAAGTAGCCGTGCGGAATGCCGCGTGGCATGCGCACGAGATCGCCGGCCTTGGCCTGCACCCAGACGCCATCGAGTTTCAGATCCAGCACGCCTTCCTGCACCAGGATGAATTCATCCTGGGTCGGATGGACATGGACCGGCACGAATTGTCCGGGTTCGCTGTTGGTCTCGAATGCGAAAGTGGAATCGGTCACGGCTTTGGGGAAGTAGACCTGACCCAGGATATTCCAGGTCTTGCCGTGAAAACCCTCGCCGCTACGCGTGATGCCCTTCTCGAGTGTCGCCATGATCTTGCCCTCCGGTTGGCTGTTGGCAGAGCATCGGACGACACGACGCGCCTGTCTATCCCGGATTGCCTGTTGTTCGTTCGCATTGGCTCGTATCTCAACGCGCAGCTCAAGCGCGCCGGGCGTGATACGCGCATCATCGCGCGGCCAGCGGAATGAAAGATCTCAGGCGTTGACGTGCACGAAATCGCGGAGCAGGGGGTAGATCTCGTTGTTCCAGCGCCGGCCGCTGAACACGCCGTAGTGCCCGACGCCGGCTTGCAAATGGTGCACCCGCCGATAGGCGCGCACGCCGGTGCAGAGTTCTTGCGCGGCCAGCGTCTGCCCGACCGAGCAGATGTCGTCCTTCTCGCCTTCGACCGTCATCAGCCCCATGCGCTTGACGGCGGCGGGATTCACCGGCCGGCCGCGGAAGGTCATCTTGCCTTGCGGCAACAGATGATCCTGAAACACGTCGCGCACGGTCTCGAGATAAAATTCCGCCGGCAAATCCATCACCGCGAAATATTCGTCGTAGAAATTCTTGATGGTCTCGGCCTTCTCGGTCTCACCCTTTGCGAGGTGATTGGCGAGATCCATGTGCTGCTTGATGTGGCGCTCGAGATTCATCGACAAGAATGCGGTGAGCTGCACGAAGCCGGGATAAACCTGCCGGAAGGCGCCCTTGCACTGAACCGGCACGTAATTGATCAGGTTGGTCTCGAACCATTTGATCGGTTTGCTCTTGGCGAATTGGTTCACTTTGGTGGGCTGGATGCGGGTGTCGATCGGACCCGCCATCAACGTCAGCGTCGCCGGGCGTGAGGGGTGATTGTCCTCGCTCATGATCGCGGCGGCAGCGAGCGCCGATACCGACGGCTGGCAGATCGCCACCATGTGCGCACGCGGGCCGAGCTTGTCGAGGAAGGTGATCAGGTGCTCGGTGTAATCGTCGAGGCCGAAGCGGCCATCACGAAGCGGAATGTCGCGCGGGTTGTGCCAGTCGGTGATGTAGACGTCGTGGTCCTGAAGCAGCGTCTGCACGGTGCCGCGGAGCAGCGTAGCGAAATGACCGGACATCGGCGCCACCAGCAACATCCGCGGCTGTTCGGGCGCGTTCTCCTTCTTGAAGCGCAGCAGCGAGCCGAACGGTGTGGCGAAGGCGACTTCCTCGGTCACTTCATATTCGCGGTTTCCCACCGTCACCCGGTCGATGCCATAGGCTGGGCGCGAATAGGTCAGCGAGGTGCGCGAGATCAGTTCCAGCGCCGCTGCCAGCCGCCGGAAGAACTTGTCGGACATGCCCTGCGGCAGCAGGTTGAGATATTTCAGGGCCTGCAAGGCCCCGGTCCGCCACGGCTCGGTCAGATCCGTATGGTTCTGATAAGCCTGATACAATAACGATGTCATTCAAACACCCCTGCCCATGCTGCCATGCAATATTGAAGCCAGAGCGGAGTCAAACAGCTCAAAAAACTGGCACGTCACTTGCTGTTGAAAACGACGAGAAAGAGCAGGGAAGGGCCCCATGGCGAAGGCGACACTCACCATCAGCAGCAAGAATTACTCATCCTGGTCGCTGCGCGGCTGGCTGCTGACGCGGTTTTCGGGGCTGGAATTCGAGGAAATCGTCACGGCGCCCGATGATCCCTCGGCCCGGGCCGAAATCCTGCTGCTGTCCCCGACCATCCTGGTGCCGTGTCTGCGGCATGAGGGGGCGACGGTGTGGGATACGCTGGCGATCGCCGAGTACCTCAACGAGATCAGGCCCGAGGCGGGGCTATTGCCTGCCGATCGCGTCCACCGGGCACATTGCCGGTCGATCTGCGGCGAAATCCATTCCGGCTTCACCACGCTTCGGGCATCGCTCCCGGTCAATCTCAAGGGACATTTTCCGGACTTCAAGATCTGGTCGCGGGCGCAGGCCGATATCGATCGGGTTTGCACCATCTGGCGCGAGTGCCTCGCGGAGTCGGGTGGGCCGTTCCTGTTCGGCGAGCTGCGCACCATGGCGGACGCGATGTATGCGCCGGTCGTGACGCGCTTCAAGACCTATGACGTCAAGCTCGAGCCGCGGCTGAAGCAATACGCCGACCTCATCATGGCGATGCCGGAAATGAAGGAGTGGACCGAGGCGGCGCTGGCCGAGCCTTCCGATATCGAAGAACTCGAGGTGGACTATTAGGCGGCGCCAAGCACGCTGCCTGTTTACACGGCTTACGCGTAAGACGCGCCGTGCTCAACTTCATGCCAGCGGGCGCGTTTGGCGAGCTGGCGCGACGGGCCATCTGCGCCGCGCAAAAAACCGCCTGACCGAAATTCAAAGCCGCGTCCAACGGCTTCCACCCTGATCGAAGCCGTGATCCCAAAAGTCGCTGCGGTGCAATGCGGCTGGCGTGATTCTCGCATAGCAACAGGACGCTTTGAACGCGCCAATCCGCGCTGCCAAAAAATTGGACGCCGGCGATTGTCGCGATTTGCGTCAAACAGTGGTGGAGGCCTGAGATGAACCAGCATGCGGCCGTCAGCAAATTTTCCCACGTCAAACCCACCGATACCGAATTCAAGGGCGGAGGTCTTCGCGACTTCTTCCTGTACCGCGACCTCGGCATCGCGGCAGCGACCGGCGGGCAGGTGATCTGCCACCTCGTCAAGGCCAATGCCGACATGCCGCCGGAAGACGGCACCGGCTGGCATCGTCATGATTGCGATTTTCAGATTGTTATCATGATGAAGGGCTGGGCCCGCTTCATGTACGAAGACAAGCCGACGCTGGTGCAGGCCGGCGATGTCGTCCATCAGCGGCCAGGGATCGTGCACTACCTGTTCGATTACTCGCCGGACATGGAATATCTCGAAATCGTCAGCCCGGCGGATTTCAAGACCGTGGATATGCCGCCGGCCACCGAAAAGGTGCCGCCGGTGACGCCCTGGAAGTAGCAATTAACGATCCCACGCCGTCATCGGCGATTGCCGCGCATCGGTGGTCTGGATGTAGTGCCGGGCATTTCATCCAGACCGATATCTAGCCGTGAACATCGGCGTACGCGGTGATTCGGCTGATTCGGGCGCGATTCGTTCCGTCCGCGTTCCAACAGTTAACGCCGCAGCATCTTCACGTCGCATTTTGAGACAGGCCGCTAGTCGCGGCGCTAGAGCTTCGATTCCGAAGTTCGCAAGCAATCGCGGCGACCTCCGATGCGAACTTCGGAATCAAAGGAGCTCTAGCAA
>Ga0265342_10003805_pt1 | contig 12148 bp, 9 predicted proteins | sample 4CB327metaG_FD_203125 | JGI IMG/M metagenome (GOLD analysis project Ga0265342, IMG submission 203125) | Rhizosphere microbial communities from Carex aquatilis grown in University of Washington, Seatle, WA, United States - 4-CB3-27 metaG | ecosystem: Host-associated > Plants > Roots > Rhizosphere...
GAAGCCTTTTCCCAGGCCAAGCGTCTCGTCCGCCTCTATCAGGACACCGAAACCGTCGTCATCCCCTCCTCCTCCTGCGTCGCCATGATCCGCGATCAGTATCACGGCCTGTTCGAAGAGCTCGGCAACGAAGAACTCCGCCGGCAGTTCGCGGCTCTGCTGCCCCGCATCTACGAACTCAGCGAATTCCTCATCGACAAACTCGGCGTTGAAGACGTGGGCGCCTACTTTCCGCATCGTGTCACCTATCACGCCAGTTGCCACGGCCTGCGCGGACTGCACCTCGGCGACCGTCCCTTCCGCCTGCTCAGCAAAGTCCGCGGCCTCGAACTCGTTCCGCTCCAAAACCTCGACCGCTGCTGTGGCTTCGGCGGCACCTTCTCCATCAAAAACGCAGAAGTCTCCTCCGCCATGCTCAGCGCCAAGCTCGGCGACATACTCGACACCCGCGCCGAATACTGCACTGCGCTCGACAACAGTTGCCTCATGCACCTCGGGGGCGCCATGCATCGCGAATTCGCCGCCATGCGCACCGTGCACCTTGCGCAAATCCTCGCCAGCACTGAGGCCTCTCCGCTCGAGGAGACGGCATGACCCACGTCGCGCCCAATCTCGATCCGCGTACCGCTGCGACGTTTCCGCAAGCCGCGCTGCCAATTCTGCGCAACACGCAACTGCGCAAAAACGTGGCCCACGCCACCGACGTCATCCAGGCCAAGCGCGCCAAACTTGTCGCCGAAAAAGCTGACTGGCAAGCACTCCGCACCGCCGCAGCCGCCATCAAGGATGACGTCCTCGCCAATCTCGACGCCTATCTCGAGCAATTCGAAGATCGATGCACCGCCGCCGGAGGCACCGTTCACTGGGCTGCCGACGCCAGCGAAGCCCGCCGCATCATCGTCGACATCCTCCGCGAAGAGCAGGCCTCCGAAGTCATCAAGATCAAGACCATGACCTCGGCGGAGATTCAGCTCAACCCCGCGATTGAAGCCGCCGGCATCCACGCCATTGAAACCGACCTCGCCGAACTCATTCTCCAACTCGGCGAAGACGAGCCATCGCACATTGTCGCCCCCGCACTGCACGTCAATCGCAGCCAGGTCCGCGAAATCTTCGCGCGCTGCATGGGCCTGCCCGACCTGACCGACGATCCTCAAATACTCACCGCTGCCGCCCGCACTTACCTGCGCAAACAATTCCTCAGCGTTCCCACCGCCATCAGCGGAGCAAACTTCCTCATCGCCGAAACCGGCTCCGTCGCCATCGTCGAATCGGAAGGCAACGGACGCATGTGCCTGACCCTGCCGCGCACCCTTGTCGCCCTCGCTGGCATCGAAAAAGTTCTGCCGCGTTTTCGCGACCTCGAAGTCATGTTGCAGGTGCTCGCGCGCTCCGCTACCGGCGAACGCATGAATCCCTACACATCGCTCTGGACCGGCGTCACCCCGGGCGACGGCCCCGAGCGATTCCACGTCGTGCTGCTCGACAACGGCCGCTCCGCCATCCTCGGCCGCAAAGTCGAACGACAGACACTGCGCTGCATCCGCTGCGCCGCCTGCCAGAACACCTGCCCCGTTTACCGGCAGACCGGCGGCCACGCCTACGGCTCGGTCTACGGCGGACCCATCGGCGCCATCCTCACGCCGCAGCTCATGCAGATGCAGCATGCGCAATCGCTGCCCTACGCCTCCTCACTCTGCGCCGCCTGCTACGAGGTCTGCCCCGTCAAAATCAACATCCCTGAAGTGCTTATCGAATTGCGCGCGCAAGTCGTCGATCAGGAACGCAACCACGGCGCGCGCATCTTCGACCCCATGTATCTCGGCATGCGCATCGCGAACTTCCTCTTCGCCAGTGCGGGACGTTTCCGATTCGCACAACGCCTCGGTCGCATCGGCCTGCGTTTCTTCACCGGCAAAGACGGCTGGATTCATTCGCTCCCCAGTCTCGGCGCGCGATGGACCATGACCCGCGATTTGCGCGGCCTGCCCGATCAGACCTTTCGCGATTGGTGGGCCAAGCGTCCGAAGGAGGGCCAATGACCTCCCGCAGTCAGATCCTCGACCGCATCCGCGCCGTCACCGGCCCTGCGTCGAAGGGTACGGGCTTTAGCCCGTACAAAACATCACCTCGAATTTCCGGGGCTTTAGCCCCTGAGGGACATCCCGACTTGCCCCGAACCTACATCCGCAACGGCTCCCTCACCACCTCCGCGCGCATCGCCCTCCTGATCGAGCGCCTCCGCGAATACGACGCCGACGTTACCGTGTGCACAGCCACAGATCTCGACGCCTGCATCGCCCACCGCCTTCGCGCCAGCGGACGACTTACATTTGCAGCGCCTCCGGGCCTGCCTGCAAGCTGGCTCGCTCCCGGTTTTGATTGGAAACTCGACAACGATCTCAGTCACGAACAAATCGAACACTGTGACGGCGTCGTCACCGCAGCCTTTGCCGCCATCGCCGACTCCGGCACCATCGTGCTCCACCACTCCGACCGCGAAGGCCGCCGTATTCTCACGCTCCTGCCCGATTGGTATCTCTGCATTCTGCGTGTGGGTCAAATCGTCGAAACGCTTCCCGAATATTTCGATCGCTGCTCGCAACCGCCGGCGCTCGCTACGTACATTTCCGGCCCCAGCGCAACCGCCGACATTGAAATGACGCGCATCAAAGGCGTGCACGGCCCGCGCTTCCTCAACGTGATCGTCGTCCACGACGAAGCACAATCCAGTTTCGAAAACAATTAGGCAGGCATCCATGCATTCGTTCAGCTCCGCCACCCTCGACAAATCCGCGCAAGCCCTCGACGCCTTCCAAATCGAAATCCCTTCCTGGGGCTTCGCCAACACTGGCACCCGCTTCGGCAAATTTGTGCAGGCCGCCGCCGCCTCCACGCTTGAAGAGAAATTCGCCGACGCCGCTGAAGTGCTGCGTCTCACCGGCTCTACGCCGACCATGGCTCTGCACGTTCTGTGGGATCTGCCCAACGGAGCGCGCGATGCCGCTGAGGTCAAGCAGCTAGAGCAGCGCTACGGCATTCGCGCCGGCTCCATCAATCCCAACCTCTTTCAAGATCAGGACTACAAACACGGCTCGCTCTGCAATCCATCCGCGGAGATTCGCCAGCGCGCCCTCGCGCATGTCCTCGACTCCATCGAAATCGCATCGCGACTCAACTCGCGCGACATCTCTCTCTGGCTCGCCGACGGCTCCAACTACCCCGGCACGCAGAGCATTCGCAATCGCATCGCCTGGCTCACCGACGCGTTGCGCACCGTCCATCAGCACCTCGCACCCGAGCAACGCCTGCTCATCGAGTACAAGCCCTTCGAACCCGCCTTCTATCACACCGATATTGCGGATTGGGGCATGTCCTCACAACTCGCCCGTGACGCCGGTCCGCAGGCCCGCGTCCTCGTGGACACTGGCCACCACTACGCCGCGCAGAACATCTAGCAGATCGTCGCATGGCTTCTTCACACCGGCCTGCTTGGCGGATTCCATTTCAACGACCGCCGCTATGCCGACGACGACCTCACCCTCGGCTCCATCGATCCCTACCAGATCTTTCGAATCTTTCACGAACTGCACTACGCCACCGCAAGCAGCCCGCATGACGTAGTCGCATACATGATCGATCAGAGCCACAACCTGAAAGGCAAGATCGAAGCCACCGTGCAAACAGTCGTCACGGCGCAGGAATTGTGGTTGAAAGCCGCGCTCATTGACCGCGACAAACTCACCGAGCTGCAACAATCCTGCGATCTGGTTGCAGCAGAAGAATTATTCCGCGGCGCGTTCTGGACCGACGTCCGTCCGCTCGCAGAAGAGTGGCGCATCGCCCGCGGCCTGCCCGCTTCGCCACTCGCAGCCCTGCGCGAAGGCGGCTACGTCGAGCGCATCAGCAAAGAGCGCGGCAGCAGAAGCTCCGCCGTCAGCAGCTACGCCTGAGACCACCCACGCGTAGCATCACCGCCCGAAATCAGGACGGCGCCAAGCCGGTTCCTAATCCCTATTCCTTATTCTCTATTCCCTGTTCTAAAGCAACTGCACCGTTCCCTTGCCCACGATCTCTTCCACACGCTCGAGCCAGCCGCGATCCGCAGCCACGCTCATCTGCTCGGGCTCGAGGATCACTTCGTACTCGCCCTTCTTCTGCAGGTGCACCATCACCTTGCCTGGCCCCGGCGCCGCATCCGCCGCACTCTTCAGTGCAGTTAGCATTTCCTCCGTAGCGCGATCCAGATTCACGCGAATCCGCACTGCCGTCGGCAGCTTCACCTGCACTTCTTCCAGCGGCTGAATCGCCGAGATCGAAAGCTTTGGCGCCGCATCCTCATCGCCACTCAGCATGCCGCGAATCAGCACCGGCGCTTCAATCTTCAACTGCCCCGCCAGCTTCTCGTAGTCCCGCGGAAACGCAATCAGATCGATCTTGCCCGTCGCATCCTCGAGCGTCGCCTGCGCATACAGTTTGCCCTCGCGCTTGGTCTTCTGCACCCGCAGCCCGAGCATCATGCCCGCCACCTGCAGCTCATCCGCTGGATCGGCATCCTTGCCCCAGCGCCGCTCCGGTGGCTTGCGTTCCAACGCCTCCGCCACCGAAATCACGCCCGGCAAATTCCGCAGCTTCTCCGCGTACTTGTCCAGCGGATGACCCGACACAAAGAAGCCCAGCACTTCCTTCTCATTCGCGAGCCGCTCGCCTTCTTCCCAATCCGCCACCTTCGGCAAATTGTCGCCGCCATGTCCATGCGTGGGAGCTTCATTGAACAGACCGAACAGTCCCGTCTGTCCATGCGCCTCATCGCGCTGCGCCTTTTGCGCCCGCTCCATCGCTGAGTCGACAGCATTCATCAATTGCGCCCGCGTGCCCAGCGAATCCAGCGCGCCCGCCTTGATCAGCGACTCAATCACCCGCTTGTTCATCACCCGCAGGTCAACCTTCTCGCAGAACTCCCAGAAGCTCTTGAACCGCCCACCAAGATCCTCGCGCGCTTTCTTGATCGACTCAATCGCGTTCCCGCCAACGTTCTTCACCGCCGCCAGACCAAAACGAATTGCCTCGCCATGCGGAGTGAATTGCGCGCCGCTCACCTGCACATCCGGCGGCTCCACCGGAATGTTCATCTCCTTGCATTCCTGGATGTACTTCACCACGTTTTCCGGCTTCGACGTTTCGCTCGTGAGCAACGCCGCCATAAACTCCACCGGATAATGCGTCTTCAAATACGCCGTCTGGTAAGCAACCAGCGCGTACGCCGCAGAATGCGATTTGTTGAATCCATACTCTGAGAACTTCGCCATCTGCTCAAACAATTCTTCGAGCACACTCTTCGGATGCCCCAGTTTCGCCGCGCCATCCATAAAGCGATCGCGCATCTTCGCCATCGCCTTCTGATCCTTTTTTCCCATTGCGCGCCGCAGCAGGTCCGCCTCGCCCAAGCTGAAGCTCGCCAGCACCTGCGCAATCCGCATCACCTGCTCCTGGTACACAATCACGCCCAGCGAGTCCTTCAGAATCCCTTCCAGCTCCGGCAGGAGAAACTCCACTTTGCGCCGTCCCCACTTGCGCTCCACAAAGTCGTCGATCATGGCCATCGGGCCCGGCCTATACAGCGCGTTCAACGCCGTCAGTTCCTCCACCGTGTCCGGTTTGTAGCGCCGCAAAATGTCGCGCATCCCACTCGACTCAAACTGAAAGATCCCCGAAGTCAGCGCCGTGTGAAACACCTTCTTGAAGGTTTCAGGATCGTCCAGCGGCAGCAGGTCAATATCCAGCTTCTCCCCGCGCGTCTCCTCAATCAGCTTCTGGCAATCGGTAATCACCGTCAGTGTTGCGAGGCCGAGAAAATCCATCTTCAGCAGCCCCATCTTTTCCACCGCCTTCATGTCGTAGGCGGTCACCACTTCATCGTTCTTCGTCCGGTTCAGCGGCACCAGCTCCGTCAGCGGACGCGGCGCAATCACCACCGCCGATGCATGCACGCCGGCGCCGCGCACCAGCCCCTCCAGCTTCATCGCCGTATCGATCAGTTCGCGCACCAGCTTGTCGCCGTCATACGCCTTGCGCAGGTCGGGGCTCTCTTCCAGCGCCACCTTCAGCGTCATCCCCACCGTCGCCGGAACCAGCTTGGCAATGCGATCCACATCGCCGTACGGCATATCCATCGCGCGCCCGCAGTCCTTGATCGACGCCTTGGCCGCCATCGTATTGAACGTGATGATCTGCGCTACCTGCTCGCGCCCATACTTGCGCGTCACATACTCGATCACCTCACCGCGGCGGTTCTGGCAAAAGTCCACGTCGATATCCGGCATCGTCACGCGCTCCGGATTCAGAAACCGCTCGAACAGCAAAACATTCTGCATGGGATCGATGTTCGTAATCTCCATCGCATACGCCACCAGCGACCCCGTCGCCGAACCGCGCCCCGGACCCACCGGAATCCCGTTGTCCCGTGCATACTTGATGAAGTCCCACACAATCAAAAAGTAGCCCGAGTAACTCATCTGCTTGATGATGCCGATTTCGTAATTCAGTCGCGCTTCATACTCATCCGGAGTCGACCGGCGCACCCCGCGCAACTCCAGTTGCCGCACCGCTGTCTCCAGCCGCTTGCGCAGCCCCTCGCGGCACACCTGCTCAAAATAGCTGTCGATCGTGTGCCCCACCGGCACCGCGAATTCAGGAAACGGATTGTCCACCGCATGCATTTTGAAATTGCAGCGCTCCGCAATTTCCATCGTCCGCTCGGCCACGCCAGGCGAATCGGGAAACAGCCGCCCCATCTCCTCCGCCGACTTCACAAAAAACTGATCCGAGTCAAACCGAAACCGGTCCGCATCGTGAATCTTCGCGCCCGTCTGCACGCACAGCATTACATCGTGCGCATGCGAGTCTTCGCCGCACAGATAATGCGAGTCGTTGGTCAGCACCATTGGTATGTCGAGTTCTTTTTCCAGCCGGAAAAGGTCTGCCTGAATCTTCTTCTCCTGCTCCAGCCCCTGGTCCTGAATCTCAAGATAGAAATTCCCGCGCCCAAAAATATCCTGGTACTGCTCCGCCGCGGCCTTGGCCTTGTCGTAGTGCCCCGCCATCAGCTCTTCGCACAGCTCACCGCTCAGGCAGCCGGAAAACCCGATCAGCCCCTTCGAATTTTCCGCCAGGTATTTCTTGCTCACGCGCGGCTTGCGATAAAACCCATGCAGACTCGCCTCGCTTGTCAACCGGATCAGGTTGCGATAGCCCTCTTCGTTCTCCGCCAGCACCAGCAGGTGGTTGTACTGATCGTTGGGAGTCTCCGCGCGATGGTCCTCCGCCTTGCACACATACAGCTCGCACCCCAGGATCGGCTTGATCCCCTTCGCTTTCGCCGCATTGAAAAAATGCACTGCCCCATAAATGTTCCCGTGGTCGGTCATCGCGACGGACTTCTGCCCCAGCGCCGCCACCCGGTCCACCAGCTTGTGAACGTCGCACGCCCCATCCAGCAGCGAGTATTCCGTATGCAAATGCAAATGCGTGAATTCAGCCATGGCTAGTTTGATTCTATTGCTCAGCCACAGCCCCTCGCATCTGCCGTGAGGCACGAGGTTAAACACCTGCGGAAAAGTGGTCAGTAATTGCTCCAATCAATGGGCGATAGCGAGCTAGAGGGCGCTTGCCGCCGTCGTCATAAATGGAGTTCAACGCCGTTGAGAACGAATGAGCGCCTCAATAGAATGAATGCGCATCCGCCAACGCCCTCAAAGCGTCGGGGCCGCCGGTGCATTCTTCAGCTGCTGTTGCTTCTGCTTAGCCGCCGCCGCTGCCGCCGCGTTCTGTGCATATCGCACGGTCGCAACATAATCCCGCAAATCCTCGGCGTGGTCGATGATCACCACAGTCGATGTGCTGAGCAACTGGTTCGGATCCTGATTGGGGTCAACCAGCGTCGTAATGGTGATGGCATCCTTGCACATATTCACCAGCCTCGGAATGTCCGCGTCGATCGGCGGAACAAATGGACCCGCGAGCGTAAGCGCTGCGGCCTGTGCCGCATTCCCTTCCGTGGCCTGCGCAGGCTGATTAAAGCTGGTGCAGATGTAGGTTCCATTTCCAGGCGCGGGCAACGGTTGGCCCTGCTCGTTGAATTCCCAGGACATGTTGTTGAACGACCGCAGCGGCTTCATCTCATTTCCGTATTTTTGGCGGAAGGCGGCCACCAGATTCCCTCGAGCCGTCGGCGGAATCATGAACGAGGTCCGTGAAATCTGCACCACGACCTGCGGATTGGGCGGAGCGCTGAAAAACACCGTGATGTCATCGACACTATTGCCCATGTTGAGGCCGGTGCCCGGCCGGCTTGCCGACACGCGCGCTATCCATGCCGCCTCGGAGGAATTAGGAAACTTCGCGTAGAACAGTTTCACGCGATCCGCCGGCCACTTGCTCTTGACCACGGCAACTGCCTGCTGCACCGGCATCCCGATGTTGATTCCCATCACGTCGGGAAGTTTGGAAAAGTTGAGGCCGCCCGCAGGAGCCTGAGGCACTTGCACGGTTTGCGCCGACACCCACGCGCCCGCAAAACTTGCCGCTACCAGCACGAACCCCATCGCCATTTGCTTCGGCCGAAGGAATGAAATCTGCATGTCTACAAGTCTCCCCTGTTTCACAATTCTTTCGGAAGCATGACCTCGTCCCGCGTAAGACTCAGAGCGGCCCAACATTCTTTTGTGTGTCCTTCTGAATATTCTTCTGCGCATCGGCGTTCACTTTTTCGATGTACGCCTCTCCCGCCAGCGCGTCGCGTATGTCCTCGGCGGTATCCGTTAGCTGCACATCCATCGAAACCGCAAAGGGGCTATTCGGCCCCGCGTTAATCCAAGCCCGCACATAGACCCCCAGGTCGTTGCATCGCACCGTCATCCACTGCGTCAGCCCAAGCTGATCCAACGGCTTCGGACTAGGCGTATATGCCTTGATGTTCATCGCCGGCGCCAGCGTATCGCCGGTGCAATCCAATGTCTTCAGTGGCGGAGCCGGCACCAACGGCGCTCCCTGCTCATTCGAGGCCCAGTAGTAGGTATAGGGATTCCTCATGACGGGCTGCGCACCGTACTTGGCCTTCAGCGCGGCATCGAGCGAGGCCACCGTCGGCGGCTGCTTGTAGTTGAACGTGATGCTGCGTACCAGCTTCACCAGAACACTTTTGTTCGGCGGCCCGGTAAAAGTGGCAGCGATCGTCTCTTGTGTAAGACAGCCAGGACCAATGCCGCCACCCGGCGGACAGTCGCTGCTGGTCCCGGTTGCCACATACCCCGTCCATTTAGTTCCCGGCGCAACCAGGTAGTTCACGTTCAAAATGGTGGCGGGGTGGGGATTGGGGTAATGCGCCTTGATCAGCGGCAGCACCTGGTCCGCGGTCATTCCCAGATGAATGCCTTGAATGTCCGGCAATTTCGATGGGTCGATCCCACCGGCAGGCGCAGGAGGAATGTTCGCCTCGAGCGCCGTCTGCGCCAATGCGTGTCCGGCATAGATGCCAACCAAAAGTAAACTTATCGCGAAGAAACGGGGAATGGGTGTCCGCATGGGAAAGTGCTCGCCTTTCGGGTTTGGGTGGAACACAGCGTATACCGGTTTCACAACCCAAAGCAATGAATTAAGTCCAGGAAAGTGCTTGCCAGGCGCGCCAAATTCAGTCGCCATCAGGATGGACGACGAATGATCTCATCAGAACTAGGGGAGAAAGAGAAAATTATTGCGAAACAAGGGTTGCCGCCCCACAATCCAAAAGCTTGGCTACGTCGCACGCACCATCCAGCAGCGAGTATTCCGTCTGTGAATGCAAATGCATAAATTCAGTCGCGGCTACTTTGATTTTGGTCGGTAGTAAGCCAATTCGCGCCTTCGCCAGCGAGCGATGGCTCCCGCTGCCTGAGGAAAAGCCCGCTCTGTTTGAGGAGCCAAAAACTGACTTCAAGCATGGCAGACGCATGAGGGTTTAACTTATCTCTATGTCTCTCAGCCCATCTCAGCGAATCAATTTGATGAAGGAGATCACAAGACGCTTAAGCCGCGAATCGTGGTCGCTGATTGACCTTACACTCAAACAATTCTCACTTCCCTGGACGAGCGACTGGAACGGCGAGAACAGCGCATACGTCCTCGCGATGATCGAGAAGGCATCGGACCAGACCCTAATCGAGCTTTCTGAACACCTGGGTTATTCACCCGAACTAACCCCAGCTTCACATTTAGAACCGGCGTTTTGGCGGAAAGGGATGTTTCGCCTATTCATATCCCACCTTGCTGACCACAAGGTATGGGCAAGCAAGTTGCAGGCCGCGCTTCTCGAGTATGGAATTTCAGGCTTCGTAGCACACAGCGATATCGAACCCACCACCGAGTGGCAGGATCAAATCGAGATAGCACTATCCACCTGTGACGCGCTAATTGCGCTTCTACATCCAAAGTTTCATGAAAGCAAATGGACAGACCAAGAGATTGGTTTCGCTATGGGCCGGGCTGTTCCAGTCTGTTCGGTAAGACTCGGAGAAACGCCCTACGGATTCATTGGGCGCTTTCAAGCATTTAACGGGATTAATCTCGAACCTCCCGACCTTGCCCTTGAACTCTTCGAGTCCTTTCGGAAAAACAAGCAGACAAATAGAAAGATGAGCGAAATCCTAATCAGCCTATTCGAACAAAGCGGGAGCTTTCTCGAAGCGAAAGCGAGAATCGGCTACCTCGAAGGACTCGAGGCCTGGGAGCCGTCTTACTCCAAGCGAATACTGTCGGCGCTAGAGAGCAATTCACAGATCGCATATTCCTTTCACGTTCCATCACGCGTCGAGAAACTTGCTAAGAAATGGTCGGCCACGTAAACCTCTCAGCCAGGCGAGTGGCCCGGTCGATCGGGAATCTATCTAGTCTGACCGGGCCTCTCACCCCCAGGCACGTAGCCCACCCTTACTTCCCCAGCGCCGCCTCAACGGCCGCCGTCACTTCCGGCGAATCCGGCGCCACCTTCGGCTCAAACCGCGCCACCGGCCGGCCCTTCCGGTCAAACAGAAACTTGGTGAAATTCCACTTGATGTCCCCCGCAAAATCCGGATCGGTCGACTTGTCCGTCAGGTAAACATACAGCGGCGTCTTGTCCTCGCCCAGCACACTCACCTTCGACATCATCGGAAACGTGACGTTGTATTTCCTGCTGCAAAACGTCTTGATCTCCGCGTTGGTGCCCGGCTCCTGCTGCGCAAAGTTGTTCGCCGGAACCCCCACAATCACAAACCCGCGGTCCTTATAGGTCTCGTAGAGCTTCTCCAGCCCCGCATATTGCGGAGTGAACCCGCACTTGCTGGCCACATTCACCAGCAGCACCACCTTGCCCTTGTAGGCGCTCAACTTCACCGGCTTGTCGTCAATTGAATTCATCTTGAAGTCGTAAATACTCCGCGGCGCCGCCATCAGCACCGTCGCCGCACACAGCACCGCCACTGCAATCAGTTTCCGCATGTCCCCGTTTCCCTCCAGTGCCTGTCATCTTAATTGGTACCCCGGCCCCCAACTGTCACCAGATCATCATTCCCGGTAGCTCGCCCGTCCATCCCGATCTCGATTTCGCGAAAATGGGTGAGAAAGCACGATGCCTTCCCTGCCGACTCCTGATCCCTGACCACTGACGACTGATCTCTGCTTTTCGTTGTCAAGCCCTTCGCCTGTGGAACTCGTCGCAACCACCTCATTCCACGAGAAATATCGATCTCACCAAATTGTGAATTAATTCGCGCAAAGGCGCACACTAAGTTCAGCCTTCAAAACTGCGTGCAGCGCAGTTGGCGTGAAGCGCGGTCCGCCGAGTGCGCAGCTCCCAAAAACTCAGGCAATCCAAGCCCTCGCTCCCACCACGGAGCGACAAGGAGATACCCTCGTGTCCGAACAACTCGCAACAGAATCTGAAGTCACCCTAACCGCCGAACAAGCCGTCGCACCCGAAACCGAACCGGCCAATCCAGCCGCCGCACCGCCCAGCAACGCTGCAGTTCTTTGTTGCTGCCTGGCTGCGGAGCAAGCTCGCGTGTCTGCCCTCGCCAACAACGAGAATTCCTCCAAGGCCCAATATCTTGCAGACAAAGCCTATGCCAAGGCCATG
>Ga0265342_10003806_pt1 | contig 12147 bp, 9 predicted proteins | sample 4CB327metaG_FD_203125 | JGI IMG/M metagenome (GOLD analysis project Ga0265342, IMG submission 203125) | Rhizosphere microbial communities from Carex aquatilis grown in University of Washington, Seatle, WA, United States - 4-CB3-27 metaG | ecosystem: Host-associated > Plants > Roots > Rhizosphere...
CGCCCTCGTAAAACCAGCCGTCGCCAAAGCTGGCATCGACTCGAAGGACGATGAAATTCCTTGCGCCGTACGATAGAAAGTCGGTGAGATCGAAGCGGAAGGGCGCGTAGCCATTGTTGTTTCGGCCTACGAAGCAGCCGTTGACGAATACGATTGCATCGCGGAAGATGCCATCGAATTCAACCCATATGCGGCGACCCTTGTCGCCCTGAGGGATGTCAAATTTGCGCCGATACCAGCCAACGCTGGTCTCAGGAAAACGACGTCCGAGCGGCTTGTATCCATGTGAGCGCAACCCGCTGTCGCCGATTCCACTCTCGTCATGTTCAAACGGTAGTTCCACTGCCCAGTCATGCGGAAGATCGAGTGTGCGCCATTTGGAGTCGTCAAAACCCTCCTTCGCAAATTTGAAATCGCCAGTCTTGGAGAAGTCACTTTGCCCAAAGCCGAAGCCCAGGTCCTTTGAAGGATCGGCATCATTGCCTAAGGTGAACTTCCAGCCGAAATCGAAAAGCAACTGTTCTCGCGGAGCAAGCGCGGCCTCAGCCATATTCGAGTTTTTGAGTATCTCTTTTCCCGGTAAAGCCACATTACGCAAAAAGCTCGATTGTGCCAGAAGAGATGAGGCAGATAAAGCAACACCAGTGGCAAGAAGGTCGCGGCGGGTAATCTCAGACATGTCAATCTCCATCGGCTAGTGGCACCGGATCGTTACAGCTTCAAAATATGCGGTAAGTGGAGTTTATCGCAATGAATTCGCCGTTTGCCGGCCTGCTCGTTTTTTTCATTTGTATGCGAAGGCAAAAAGCTGGCCGGATACGGTACCGTATCCGGCCAGCTTTTTCCTGCTATTTGTTCGTTGCCCGTTGCTTAGAATGTCAATCGGCCGCCTACCTGCATAATGCGCGGGCTGGATGCTGCTGCGATCTTTCCAAAGCTCGAAGAGGATGGGCTAGCTCCCACAGTGGGCGGCGGCCCGCTGGTGCCGGAAGGATTGTTGGGCTCACGAGGTTGAACACGTTGGTGGCTTCGCCGCGAAGCTGGAACGTAAGCCGTTCTCCAAATTGAATGTCGCGGAAGAAACACTGACGGCGCGGATAGTAGTTGCGTTGCGACTCCGGTGTGCGTGCAGCTGACCGATTTGCGCGAACACTCCGTTACTTTGCTGGGCGCGTACAACAACCAATGGACCATGCACCTTCAGCAGCCGCTGCGCTATTATTTTCAGCCCGGAGTGGACGAAGTCATCATGGACCGCATGCATTCCGAGGTGCAGTGGAAACGTGATCAGTCGCTTCCTTATTCGAGTGCCGATGACTATGCCGTTATTGCGCGCTTTCGTGACGGAACTACCGACAGCTGGGTGGTAGTGCTGGCAGGTCTGGGCCGCAACGGAACTGAAGCCGCTGCTCAATTCGTCACCAGCCCCCACTATCTGGCGCAACTCCGTGACCGCCTGGGAAGCGATTTCTCAAATCGCAACATTGAGGCCGTGTTGAAGATTAACGTTATCCAAGGCAAGACCGGGGCGCCCTCAATTCTCGCAGCGTACGCCTGGTAAATTACCCATCCTCGGCCAAACAAATTACTACTGGATTCGCAACCGGCTCCCTTTGCTTAACGCCGCGGCTAGCTGAATTGTTCCGGCACGAATTGCTTTCTCATCGATTGCGGCAAAGCCGAGCAACAATCCCCTGGGGTCGTGACGCTTGAAGGTGAACCGATCGAGAGCCCTGGTTTCCAGGCCATTGCTTGCAGCGATTGACTCCGCCTGTCGCGAGGTCATTCCATTCTGCAAAAAAGCGGCTGTATAGAGGCCTGCTTTCGTATTCGAGATCTCAAGAATGCCTGCTAAATATTTTTGCCCGCATTCGATCAGTGTTTCTAAACGACGCGCGTAGAGGTTGCGCATTCGCCTGAGATGCCGGCCGAAATGTCCTTCTGAAATGAAGTCGCAAAGCACCGCCTGGTCAATCCCCGATGAGCGAAGTTCTGTCCCTCGCCTGAAAGAGGCAAATGCACCCACCAACGCCGACGGCAAAACAATATATCCCAGGCGCAACGACGGGAAAAGCAACTTGGTAAATGTCCCTATAAAGATCACCGACGAATTACGATCAAGACCCTGCAGAGCGGGCGCCGGTTGTCCATCGAAGCGATATTCACTGTCATAATCGTCTTCAATAATGAAGGCTCCCTTGCGCTCGGCCCACTTCAGCACTTCCATCCTGCGCTCTAACGACATCGTCATTCCAAGCGGGAACTGGTGCGCAGGTGTCAGATAAACGCCCTTCGCATTAGCTTCCAACTTTATTCCGGCCTTCACCGACAATCCGTTTTCATCGACACGCACCGGCACAATTTTTGCGCGTGCCATTTCAAATGCAATCGAGGCGCCGAAGTATCCGGGATCCTCCATCCAAACCGGATCGCCCGACTTGATTAAAAACCGTGCGAGTAGATCGAGCGCTTGCTGCACGCCGGAAACAATGACAACCTGTTCCGCATTGCAGTTCACGCCGCGCGAAGATCCAAGGTAAAGCGCAATCGCTTCGCGCAGCGGTCGAAAGCCAATGCCATCGTCGTCCTGCCTTAACCACGATCGGAAGCAACGGGCTCGGCGTGCTGCGATGCGGCCCCATAGTTCGGCCGGAAATTCGGCGAGATCGGGACTGCTCATCGCGAATGGGCGAACACTGTCGAATTGTATCCAGCCCACGAACGGCTTCGGCTTCGAATGTCCAGAAACGGCTTGACGGAGATAACTTGGGACTTTGGATGAGTCTCGCCGCATTGGATTACTGGTCGGTACCTTGGCGTTGACCAGCGTGCCGATGCCAACATGCGATATGAGATAACCTTCGTCTTGCAACCGCTCAAATGCGCTGACGACTGTACCTCGCGAGATCCCATACCGCTGAGCGAATTCCCTTGTCGAGGGCAGCTTGATGCCGGGCTTCAGCCGGCCCTCAAGCACTGCTGAAAGTAATTCCCGATACAGCCAGGTTGCCAGGTTCTGTCCTGGGGCGCGCTGATTGAGAGAGAGCTCAAAGGTTCCGGAGGTTTTGCTCATTGTCGTCTCAGTGGTCCAACAAATTCTTTCGAAAATGGCCCTACCAAGCATACCAATCGTAACCGTACGATCGAGAAATAGTGCAACCAGAAATTGGTTGGATAAGAGCGGATAAATATTTCTGGCGAGGTCAACGAATGGGTTCAATGAAACGAACTGCAACAATCTTGTTCTCAATCGGAATGATTGCGATGGGCGTGGCCCTTCTTCTGGCGTCGGGATGTTTTCCATATTCCGGATACGCCCCTCAATTCCTTGTCCAGGCTGGTGATCCACTGGGGCTGATGTGGGGACCCGGCATCGCAGCAATGGTCTGCATGCTGGCTTTCCGCAGGTCCCATCGACGTGTAATCACATTAGGCGGCAGTTCCTGGGTAAGAGGCGTTCTTTTCTACTTCACGCCAAAATCTGGGCACAAAGATGTCCGCGGGACACTCGATTCCAAAATCAATACATTCCCGATTTGTTGTCCGACAAATGATCAGCCGCTCTGGCTTTGCACGAATTAGTCAAGCTCAGCGATGGGAGTTTGAAGATGTGAGGGCGTCTAATTCAGAGAAACAGCCGATCGATGAATTGACATTCGATAGTCGATTGTCTACTATCATCCCGTCGCCGATAGTCGAATGTCTTCTATGACCAAAGAAGTGAAGCAACGCACGAACCTGCTGCAAGGAACATTGGACATGCTGATCCTTCGAACGCTCCTTTTCGGGCCGTCGCATGGCCGCCAAATCGGCAAGCAGATAGAGCGGACCACAAACGATTACCTCCAGATGCAACACGGTTCGCTCTACCCCGCATTGCATCGGTTGGAACAGAGAGGTTGGGTTAGCTCCAAGTGGGAGATGGCGCCGGACCGAAACCGAGAGCTCAAATACTACCGGCTGACGGAGAAGGGCAAGAAGCAGCTCCTGGTCGAAGAGTCGCAGTGGAAACAGATGGCAGAGGCTGTTGCCCGGGTGATGTGGCCGGCTGCCGAGGAAAGCTGAGATGAAGTGGTGGCAAGTAGGTAAGCGGGATGCGGACCTGGAACGGGAACTGCAGGTCGATCTCGAGATGGAAGAAGAAGAGCACCGAGAAAATGGCCTTTCGCCAGAGGAGGCCCACTTCGCAGCCCGACGTGCTTTCGGCAATGTAGCGCTGATCCGCGAACACACGCACGAAGCCTGGGGCCTGGCTCCATTTGAGCGGTTCTGGCAGGATTTCCGTTACGCATTGCGTCGGCTGCGCAAGTCTCTGTGGTTTTCGGCAATGGCCGTTTTGATTCTTGCGCTCGGTATCGGGGCGAACACAGCCATCTTCCAGATTGTCAACGCGGTATTGCTTCAGCCTCTTCCGTATCCAGATCCTGCGAAACTTGTCCGCCTCACATGCGACACACCCGGAACCAGCATGACGGACGTCGGACTATCGGTGCCGGAGATGCAGGAACTCAATCGGCGTTCCGACATCTTCGAAGGCGTTTCAGCTGTGTGGCCGATGGATGGAAACCTGACCGGATCCAATGTCCCAACGCACATTGAAGCGATGGCGGTGAGCGAAAACTACTTCAGGCTCCTGGGCGCGAATCCATTCAAAGGGCATTTGTTTTTGCCTGAGGATGGAATCCCCTGGATGTCGGAGAATTCCGTTATAAGTTATGGCGCATGGCAGCGTCTCTTCGGCGGCGACCCTAATGTGATTGGCCGCCGCGTCAAGCTTGACTACGATGGCTACGTTGTTGTCGGCGTCCTTCCTCGCGAATTCCATCATCCCGGAATTAGTTTGCAGGGCGAGCCGGATTTTTACATCACCGGCAGTTTTCGCGGAGGGCCCTTCCCGCCAAATCCTACGCGAACCATGCGAATGATTCCGGCAGCTATTGCTCGATTGAAGAGTGGAGTCACGCTCGATCAGGCACAATCGCGACTGCGCGATTATGCCAATAACACTCGGCAGTTCTATCCGCATGATTATCCGGTGGAAGCAAAATGGACACCACAATTGGATCCATTGCAGGCGAGTCTTGCGAGCGGATCGCGGCAGATGCTGTTGATCATGTCCGGAACTGCCGGCGTTGTTTTGCTGATCTGCTGCATTACTATCGCGACGTTGTTCCTTGCTCGCGCTTCAGAAAGACGCAGAGAAATGGCCATTCGCATTGCGATTGGTGCGCAGCCTCTGCATGTCATTCGACAATTCGTTATGGAGTGCGTTCTATTGACGATTGCAGCAACTATACTCGGCGCGCTTCTCGCCATGCTCGCGACACCACAGCTTGCGCGGTTGGCACCGTTTCCACTGCCGCATATAAATGACTTTGGTTTCAACGGCGCGGTGTTCGGGTTCACCGTAGTGGTTTGTGTTTCGACGGCAATTCTGAGCAGCATCGCGCCGGCGTTCTACTCGTTGCATCTCAACTTGGCGCAAGTGACTAGAGAAAGCGGAACAGGACCGGATGGAAGCAGATTTGGCAATCGGTCCCGATCGGTGCTGGTGGTTTGCCAGGTTGCGCTCTCTGTCACGCTGCTCAGCGGAACAGCACTGCTACTCAAGACGATGTGGAGCCTATCGCACATTGATCCCGGATTCAACTCCGCGAATTTGCTCGTGGGAAGCATTTGGCTTCCTCCTCCGGGAAATCCGGCCGCCAGAAAATATGAGACGCCGAAATCGAGATCGATATTCGCTGAAAAATTGCTGAACCGGTTGAAGATCACTCCGGGAGTAACATCGGCGGCTTTAGGGACGGGAGATGCCATCCCACTGGTCGGATGGAATTCATCCGAATTTCGAATCGAAGGTGTTCCTGCCACCAACGGAACTTCCTACTCTGCCCAAATCAGTGGCGTCAGCGAAGACTATCTTCGTACGATCGGAGCGCACGTCGAATCTGGCCGCGACTTCTCTCACGCGGATCGCGGCAACTTCCACGTCGCACTGGTCAACCGGTCATTTGCTGATCGCATCTGGAATGGTGCGAATCCAATTGGTCACAGAATTGGAATCGAACGCGGCAATCAGCCCGATTGGTACGAAATCATCGGTGTGACAAATGAGGTGAGAAGCCAAGGCTTCGATAATCCAGCCCCTCCACACATCTATCTGCCGATTTACCACCATTCGGATTACGCGGTTTCGGTCTTCGTACGTACTTCGGTCAATCCTGAATCCGAAATAGAGGTGATCGGGCGCGCAGTTACGGATGTCGATCCCGATCTGACCATTTTTGCAACTCGCTCGATGGATCAAGTCGTGGCGCGCTCATTGGGACCTCGCCGCTTTGCGCTCTTCCTGATAGGCGGTTTTGCCCTTATCGCCGTCATTTTTGCAATGGCAGGCGTGTACGCCATCACCACGCTCCTTGTGAGCCAGAAGAGGCGCGAGATCGGAATTCGGATGGCTCTTGGAGCCAGCAAAGCAAACGTGGAGATGGTGGTTTTACAAAAAGGGATGAAGCTTACTCTCGAGGGAATCGGCGCAGGTTCGATCGGAGCTATATTCATGGCCGGTTCGCTCAAGGCGATTCTCTTTGGTGCATCGGTGGCGGATCCTGGGCCCTATATTGGCGTGGCAGTGCTCGTAACCTGTGCTTCACTGACTGCGTGCTACATACCTGCGAAGGCTGCCGCAGCACTGGACCCAAGCACAGCAATTCGGAGCGAATAGGGAGCCTCGCGTGACGGCCGATGCCTCACTTCATAGTTGGGGATGTTGAATCGCATTCTCCACTCGATGCTTCGGCCGTCGGCTACCCGACCATGCAACGACTGCCATTCGTCGCGGATACACGTAGAGCGCCCCGAGTGGCTGATTTAGTCGGCGAGGAGCGGCTTCACTATGGACGCTCGTTGTTCGAAATGCGGAATGCAGGTTCCTTCGGCGGGGAAGTTCTGCCCATACTGTGGGACCGCTGTTGCGCGTGAATCCCATGCAGTGAAGCACGAACAACACCGAGCACGATGGGCGTTCGGCGGGACATTCGTTGGGTTGGTCGCTGCACCGACCTTGATCATCCCGGGAATACTGCTTTGTCTGCTAGGCTGGGGCATCTTCCTGGGCATTCCAATGATCATACTGGGAATCCTCTTGCCACTTGCCGGTCCTGTTTTCGGAATGGGTGAGCACAAGGGGAAATGCCCATCCTGCGGTACACGAATGATCAGCGTGGAAGATGGTAAGAAGCACGCGTGTCCGGTATGTAACGCAACGTTCGCAATGGAGGATCAAGACACGGTTGAGCAAGGTGAGCATCGCGGAGGCTAGCTTGAGGCAAAAAGAGATCCCAAATAAATCAAAAAACGGATGTTTTTTGGAACACTCAGAAGGGGGCCTCAACTCTGCGCCAATTGAGTGAATAGAGCTACCCCTTTTTTGATACGGCGGTTAATGGAATCAGAAACACATACTTCGGCCTTGATCCGCTGCACTCCAGAATGGGCGATCAAGTGTGTGTAGACTCTGATCACGTCGATTGATGGCTTGCGGGCACTAGCCGAGAGCCGTATATAACGTCTGACGTGATATCCCGTATTCAGCAGCCAATGCAACTTTCTTCTCTCCCGCCCTAACCCGCTTGCGAATCTCTGCCACTCGCGCCGTAGTCACATTTAACGCCTTTATGTAGTCTGGTTCGGTTTCGCCTTTGCGCGGCATAGGCTATGAGTCGCACCATTCTTGGGGTGCTGCTCCAAGTCCATTGGATTCCACGGGAGGTCGAAATTGAAAAGCACGCGGGCGTGTTTGGCGGCATGGGTACAGCGCCCACGTCTCGTGACTGTCTGTCGTTAATGCCCGATTCCTGCCGCCGTTCTCGGCCCGGTACTGAGTCCTCCATGCAGCCCACAGCGGCATCTCGCGCTGTCAGGGAACATCCGGAACCTCAGCCTGCACCGTTACCAGCCCATTCAAAAAGTCGGGAACTGCCAAGGCTGCCCCAGCCGTGAGCGAAGTCTTGATAAAGCTACGACGCTTCATTCGCATCGACCTATTCCTCCGGTTCTTTCAGTTCCGCCATCTTAAAGATCAAGCAGACTCGGATTGACTATTCATGACGAACTTCAATATGCTCATTTGCCCTAGTTGCAAAGCTGATTCGTTCACCAGTCAACTTTTCGCTTTGCCCGCCATCGCGGATAACCACAACTGTTTTTCCCGACCACGGATTCTTAAGAGTGCAGCGTCTTCCTTGTTCGCTATGGATTGTGATGTCGTCTATCTCTCCGCCCTTCATTGAGCTGGAAACGAGGAACGCTCCATAGGCTCGCAAATTTGTGAAGGATGCGTCGTGCTCCCTTGGCCAGGTGGGAAATAGACGCAACACCCCGGTGAAACTTTGCAGCAGCATCTCATCGACTGCTGCTGGAATGATGCTCGGCGTTTCTACGCCTCCGCCGCCATAATAGATGTATCCATTCGGATAGCCCTGATCACTGCAGTGTTTGTGCAGCCCATCGAGTAGTTTTTGCGGGTTGTAGCCCAATCGCGCCAACGCAGGCGGCACTAAAGGATGCTGTTGGTACCCGTGGATCTCATTGATATTCAGCGCAGCTTGCCTCAACCTCTCGTCTTCTCCGACTCCAATTTGACCTGCCGGCCACACCGCCAACGATCCCCACTCTGGGATGATGTTTTTTGAATTGGCGCCGGTAAGAAGCATCGGCTTTCCCGATGAATCGTCAACAGCATAGGGACTGAGGTGATCGAGAATATCCTGCCTTTGCGCACGCTGGGAGTCGTCAATCTTCAATTCTTCGCTCAAATCGAGCAGTCCCTTGAAAACCACGTGGAGAAATGCGATCTCGTTGCTCATATTCTCCGTCGCGCCGTAACACGTTGCCCAGTCAGAACCCTCCCTCCATGGCCCGACTTCACCCACGCAATCATCTTGGATCACATAGACGTTCTTTTCCTTCTTGAGATAGTCTTCCCAGAACGCGCCGACTTCCTTGATGAATGGATAAATCTCGGCAGCATATTGTTTGTCATAAGTACTGTAGAAACGCATCATCATCGGAACTGCCGAAAATGCAGCGTCTTCTTTCATTCCCTCTGAGGGTTCATAATCGAACGGGCGCTCGATTCCCCAAGGTCCAATATGGGCCGGGTAGAAAACCCCTCTGACATTCAGAATCGTCCGGGCGTACAATCTGCCTCGCGGCATGAAATCCAGGACCGGCAGATCGTACCCTCCTGTGATATCGACGTGATTGGATGAATAGAGACCCAGTGTAGGCATCTCATTGTTGTAATCCAGCGTATAGTCGCCGTTCCACGATGGATGGTCCGTTGTTACCCAGGGACCGTAAAGGCCGGGAAATACCTTCCCATCGCGCATTGCCGAAGCGCTGATATAAAGCGATGAGTAGTAAAACTTTTCCACGAGCGGATCGTCGATCTGGACCGAAGATCTGGACCAGAACTTTTTCCACCAATCCCGGTGGTTGTTGCGAAGTTCTGTGATCGTCTCTACCTCAATTTGGTGGGCACGTTTCTCTACTGCGCGAAGATGCTCCGGAGCGTATAGATCGCTCAGTACCGGAGCTAAAATGTAAGCCTCAGCACCGGGCTGCAATGAGAATTCGAGGATGCCGTCGTTGATTGCCCCGGGCACGCCAATCAGACGCATCGCAATCGATATTTCCCTGCCTTTGACGCCTTGACTGGTTGAAGGCGGAAGTGGATTGGGCCAGGGATATTGCTCGTCGAGCGGCCCGTCTGCATTCCGCGACATCCAAAGCAAATCCTCCTGCGAGCCGCTGGTCAATATGCGAGCCCGAGGCAAAACCTCCTCACCGTCGATATAGGCGCGAAGCATGGATCCATCGAAGGTGCCCGCCACATGTACCCACTTGTGTGTAGGCAGAGCATCAGTCGATCGGACAAATGCGTCGCCGATGTCGAAGCGTAGTCTCCCCTGATCGAGCGAAATGCTGTAGGCCTCATCCCACTCTCCCTTGGAGAGGATAAAGTTAGAGTCGCCGGCTGAGTAAATATAAATCCAGGCTGAGACAGTCACCTTTGCCAGTTCAGGAACCTGCCCAGCGTCGATGTAATCAAAGCTGTGCATGATCTTGACGGCCCTGCCTCTTACACCAATTCCGAATCTCAGGTAGTCGTAGTGGAATCCGTCAGGTTCACAGCCCGTCGGCGTTTCGACAGGACGTTCGATCGGCCGGTACACCGAGACAGGCCCATCGCACGGAGGCGACTTCTTAAACTCCGTCCGCGTATCCGCGGCGGTTGTGCCTTCTTCGCTGTCAAATGTCCAGCGCCTGACGAGCCCTGGGAGCTGGTCATCGAATCTCATGACCCGGGTTACATCACTCGAGTCGAGTACCCGATCATAGATATGAACCTCGTCGATGAGGCCGTTGAAGTAATTGCGCCCAGGCTCATGTCCTTCTCGGCCAATATTCACCGGCTTATGATTGTTCCGGATTAACGGTCCTGTCGGAAAGATCCGCGCGCTCGCGTTGAGGACCCGGCTGCCCTCGTTCTTCATCCCTAAAACAAAGAGGTTCTCCGTCGCCGATACCCACGATGTTGTGGACAGCTTGGCATCGCCTTTGCCGAATGCGCCGCGCACCTCCGCATTCAAAAGATCTTCCTCTTCTCGATAGCTTGCACCGCTTAGAGCTGGGATAACCAAATCGATGCCACCAACCGACATCGGTGACATTTGTTGACTCCAGAAATCGTTCTTTCCGATGTAAAACCGTTGATGCTCCGGAGGGCCTCCGATGACCACGCCCAAATCGCCATTGCCCATCAGTGCCCCATCGACAATCGTCCCGCTCGGAACATGTTGGGGAGGGGACGAGATCACAAGGGTCTGAGCTGAGACCGGCAACGTTCCCTGTGCTCGCAGGTGGGTGCAGCAAGACGCGAACAGCAGTAAACACAGAATCTTCGAAAAAAAGCTCTTTTGTTGCATTGGCAGACTCCCTTTCTCGATCTGGAAGGTGCATCGCCTGCTACCGGCGTTCAATTGTAAAGCAGGGGGTATGCATGCCTACTCGCCATTCTACGGCGCGTGTGTATCGCTCATTTCTGAACAATCACATACTGCCGATGTGGGGAGACACGCAGATTGAGGACATACAACCCCGCCCAGTTGAATTGTGGCTGCGGGAGCTGCCTTTATCGCCAAAGTCCAAAACGTACGTGAGGTCACTCATGCACGGGCTTGTGGAGTTTACGATGTGGTCGGGCCTGTTGGGCATTAGCCGCAATCCAATCTCTCTAGTCCAGAACGTAGGAGCAACGCGACGGGTGCGCAAAGCACGTAGCCTCACGGCAGAGCAGTTCCACGCCCTGCTAAAGGAGCTACATGAACCATTCGCCACTATGGCGCTGCTGTGCGTCTGCTTGGGCCTTCGCATTAGTGAGGCTCTGGCCCTACGATGGGCTGACGTGGATTGGCTTGATTCACGGTTGCGCGTCCAACGCGGCATTGTTGAACAAGTCGTAGCGGATGTGAAGACCGAAGGCTCCGCCCGAACCTTTAGCCTCACAAGCGAATTGCTGGAGCGACTAAAGTCCTGCAAACAGCGGTCAGATTTTATCTTGTTTTATGAATACCCTCACCTACCACTGAATTCCAACGAGGGTCCCCACAAAATCCCACACACTTTCTAGCAACGAGAGTCTGCGCTTCTTCAAAACATCGAATGTCGATGCAGTCCTCAACGCGGTCATCAGAGACTACCTAAAAAGGTTCAAACAAACTCGCTGGTACAAGAGATTGGCAGGCCACGTACCTGCACACGAACGGTTCCAATCGTTGCTCGAAGCAGGATCTTTGAGGGATGGAGGTGGGAATACCCTGATAGCCGTCCCCACAAGGCACTGGCTCATAGGACACCGACTGAATTCGCCAGTTAGATCATGGCTAGGCGCGATCTGACCGAAGCCAACACAGGCCGAGAACAAACCATTTAGGTTGTATAGATCTTCTAGGCCCTTCACCATTCCTGCTTCTCTCAGCTAAGCTGGAACATGATTTCCCATGCCCTTCAATTTGCTGAAGTGAGCTTATATTCACCATGCAGTTCACCGTTCGGCGCCCGCATCGGAGGCGAACGGTGAAC
>Ga0265342_10003810_pt1 | contig 12145 bp, 8 predicted proteins | sample 4CB327metaG_FD_203125 | JGI IMG/M metagenome (GOLD analysis project Ga0265342, IMG submission 203125) | Rhizosphere microbial communities from Carex aquatilis grown in University of Washington, Seatle, WA, United States - 4-CB3-27 metaG | ecosystem: Host-associated > Plants > Roots > Rhizosphere...
GTCGTCGGGCAAAGCCCGCCGGCCGCCCACGCGACTCTGGTCATGGAAACCCTGGGAGGGTTTCCAAGCCTTCCCGCGATGGGCGTCGTCGGGCAAAGCCCGCCGGCCGCCCACGCGACTCTGGTCATGGAAACCCTGGGAGGGTTTCCAAGCCTTCCCGCGATGGGCGTCGTCGGGCAAAGCCCGCCGGCCGCCCACGCGACTCTGCCATTTGCTTGCGCTCCCGACGTTGCTGCTTGCGCTTTCGGGTTGTGTGGTTCCCCTCGGTCCTCAATGGACGGATCCACAAAGCAATGTTCCACCCACCATCTATTCCGCATACCCGCCAATTGGTTCCACGCTGAGCGCGGACGCGGGCGCAGACGGGACGCTCGATTTCCAAGTGGTTCTCGCGGATCAGAATACCCAGGACGCGCTCTACGCGCGCTGGATTGTCGACTACCCTCCGTGGGACGATGCGACTTCGCGCGTCGCGCTGAGACATGCGCAACCAGGCGGGAATGAAATTCTAAGGCCAAGTATCACTTACGTCCCCAGCTGCGTAGACGATACCCTCTCACACGAATCCCCGAACCATCGTCTGCTTCTGGCAGTTTCGGATCGGCCCTTCGCCTTCGATCCTAGTTTCAGCCAGTCGGCCTCCCCCGATGCTGTGCCGAGCGGGAACTTCCTGGTGGAGGGCTCCTGGGACTTCACGCTTCCCTGCCCGTAGCTCGCCCGCAATGCAGCGGTTTGACTTCTCTGCTTCTTGCCCGTAACCTTCGCGTACCTGCCGGCGCTCCGGCAGAGCGCGCTCCTCGCTGGGAGCCATTGGAAGGTGGGTCCGCACTGGATTCGCCTCGTAGTCGCCCTTGTCATCGCCCACCACCCCACCCAATCAGGAATTCCACCGCTATCGCAAGCTGGTTGTGTGGATATCTTCGGTCCTGGTCGTGCTGGGCAGCCTCTACCTCCTTTTGTCGGTCGCGGTGTCCCTGCAGCGCCAGCGCAACGTCGTGCTACAGAACCGCATCAGCGTACAACTGACAACTAAGGAAATCGGGGGCTGTTTCGAGGAGCTACGCGATGTTTCGGTGGCCTTGGAGAAACACCTGGAGAACGCGTACCACCTTCTTGGGGGCTACGATTCCGAAGAGGCGCGGCGGTGGTCCGGCGAGGGCGAGGTCTGGCGCAAGCGCTGGAGGGTCTTTGGCGAGCGCTGCCGCCTAGTCGAGCGTCGACCGGAACCTCTCAACAAGGACATAGAAGCAATGGCCGCGGCCTACGACGAATTAGGCAGTATCCAGACCACGTACTCGCGCGAACTTTTGCGCTTTGGTAGCGAACTGGCACCACGCCTGGATCGCATCAACAAGCGTGTCGATGAAATTGGCGATCGCCTGGCCACGTCAGGCTCGCCGGCAGGAGCAACCCAATGAGCGATCAGGCTACGAATACCTCCCCTTCGGTCGAAAACACGGCGCCTTCGGGCGGCGGTGCACCCAAAGCAACCTTCGCGGATCTAGGTCTCACGCCAGAAGTCCTCAAGGCAGTCACCGACATGGGCTTCGTCGAGCCCATGGATGTTCAACTCGCGACCATTCCTCTTGCGCGCAAGGGCCGCGACATTCTCGTCCAGTCGAGGACCGGTTCTGGAAAAACAGCAGCATTCGCCATTCCGTTTGCCGACTGGATTGCCGACTCCAAGGAAAAGTTTCCGCAAGCCCTGGTGCTGTTGCCGACCCGTGAGCTGGCCCTGCAGGTGGCGGCTGAAACGGCACGCATCTGCGCCAACACGCCACTTGCGGTGGTTCCCGTCTACGGCGGGTCGCCCATGGGCCATCAAATCGAACAGCTCCGCGCCGGCGCCCAAATCGTGTGCGGAACGCCCGGCCGTATCCTCGACCACATCCGCCGCGGCACCTTGAAACTCGATCGAGTCAAGTGCGCGGTGCTCGACGAGTGTGACGAGATGCTGTCCATGGGCTTCCAGGAGGACATCGAGAACATCCTCAGCGAGACCCCGCCCACGCGGCAAACGCTGCTCTTTTCGGCCACCATTCCCGAAGGCATCCAGCGGCTTGCCCGACGCTTCATGCATGATCCCGAGACGCTGAAGCTGTCCGCAGATTTCGTGGGCGTGCACGAAATAAGGCACACCTACTATTCCATTCCCGGCGGCCAGCGCGAGGCCGAGCTCCTGCGCATTCTCGCGTTCGAAGAGCCGGATCGCGCGGTCATCTTCTGCAACACTCGCGAGGAAACCGGCCGGGTCGCCGAGTTCTTGCGCCGGCAAGGCATGAACGCCGAGCCTATCTCTTCGGATCTCTCGCAATCTGAACGCGAGAACGTCATGCAGCGCATGCGCGCGGGCGGAATCCGATTCCTGGTCGCCACCGACGTCGCGGCCCGAGGCATCGATATCGAGAATCTACCCTGCGTGATCAACTACACCTTCCCGGAATCGCCCGAGATCTACATCCACCGTACTGGTCGCACCGGCCGCGCCGGGCGCAACGGGCACGCGATCTCTCTCATCGGACCCACCGAGGTTGGCTCTTTCTATTACCTGAAACTGCTCTACAAGATTAAGCCTGAAGAACGCTCCTTGCCGTCGGAGGTCGAGGTGCGCTCGCATCGCGAAGGCGAGCGGCTCACCAATCTGCGGACGCTCTTGCCCGGCGATCCTGGGCCAGAATGGCATTCCTTGGCCCGCCGCCTCATGGGGGCCATTGATGCCGAACGCCTTGTGGGCTCGCTCTTGCGAGGTACCCTGTCGGTCATGAAGGCGGAGTTGCCCAAGGCGGCGTCCGCAGGGGTAGTCAAGAGCGAGGACGTCCCGAGCGTGCAGTTGCAAGCGATCCCTTCGAGGGATTCCACGCCCGCGTCCGATCCCACCCCCTCGCGAAATACCGCGCCTCCGCGCGAGGCTGATCGACACGAGCGCGGCCTCCACGGAGAGCGTCGCCCACGGAGCTTTGGCGAGCGCGAGCGTCCTGGCCGCGAACGCAGCCGACGCGAGCGCGATGGGCGGGGCGATGGTCGAGGCAATGACCGGCCACCAGCCCGACAAGAAACACCTGCCGACATGGGAAAACCTACGAAGACCGATGATGGGCGCGAATTTTGGGAGGTCTGGAGCGAGGAGGTCGGCCGCACGCCGAGCGCCACGCCGGAGAGTAGGATCGAGCCTGTGATCGCGCCACCTTCGGCTCCTGATGCACCCGCGCCCGCTCGACTCCCCTCTGGCCAGGTTCGTCTCTATGTGAATCTCGGTCGCAAGGATGGCGCAACTGCAGAGCTCGTCGCCGAGTTGCTGTCGTCGAGCGCCGCCGCCGTGCCAGCGACGGATGTGGAGCTGATGAACACGCACTGCTACGTTAACGTCGCCGCGGAGACGGCCGAAGCTCTGTGCGCTGGCGTGAGTGGCCGCGACCACAATGGACGCGCCATCGTGTGCGAACCCGCTCGCCCCCCCAAACGCCGCTATTGAGAGTCGAGGCGCGTCCATCCATGGACCCGTCTCGAAGATTTTAAGGGGCGGTCCACGGCCCCGCCCCTCGTCCGCGAAGTGAATTTGCGGAGTTCAGTGCGGCCGAGCCCTTGGCTCGGCTGCTGATGACCTGTCCAAATTCATGGACAGGTCATCAGAGTTTTGGAAAGGGCTTGAGCTCCCCAGGGGTAGCCGTGGGCTCCGGTTTCGCAACTGTGGCGGTCGGCGGCGCTGAGGCTGGGACGGTCCCAGGCGCGGCGTGCTGGGCCGTGGCCGGAGCGGTCTTCACCTTGTGTCCGCGTGACCCGTGCTTGGCCGTGGGCTCCGCGCTCGGCTCGTCTGTCGCAACCGCGGTCGCGGCCGATGGCGCACCTGCAGGTTCTGGGATCGCGACCTGGGCAGCAGGCGGTACGGGCGGCGGCGCTGGGACGTTCGTAGCAGGCGGGGCTGGCGCCAATGCTGCCGGGGGCGCCGGTGGTTGAAGCGGTGTCTTGCCATGGGAAAGTGCGAACCATGCCGCTACCGCGCCGCCCAGAGCCACACCAGCGATCACCAAAACAAGGGTCTTGCCGCGCGCGGACGACGACCGCACTCGCCCCATTTCAGCGTCAGAAATCGCGGAATCGACTGCCTTGCGCGAAAGCCGCTCGGTTTCAGGCGCTGTTGCCTTGGTACGCAGTATCTTCAGCGCAGCGGCCGCATGGGCGCCGCCCATGGCTACGGTTTGGCCGCCCGGCAACTTCGGCGTAGCCGTCTCCGGACCGGGACAAACCCCGACGGCCTCGAGCAGCTCGGCCATCGATTGCCAGCGCTTGTCGCGGTCCTTTTCCAGAGCCTTGAGCACCAAGGCGTCCATCTCCGGCGTGATCACCAGGTCGGGCCTGCGTGCACTGGGCGGGACAGGTTCTTCCATGAGGTGCTTGGTCAGCATGGTCATGAACGACTCGGCCACGAAGGGCGTTTGCCCCGTAATCAAATGGTACATGATGCAACCAACGGCATAGATATCGGCGCGATGGTCGGTGTCTTTTCCCTCGGCCTGTTCGGGCGCCATGTATTCGGGCGTCCCGAAAATCATGCCCGTCCTAGTCAGTCGGGGTCCGTTAGGATCCAGCCCCATGACCTTGGCGATACCGAAGTCCAGGATCTTTACGAAATGGGGCTGGCCCTCGCGCTGGATGAGAAAGATGTTCTCGGGCTTCATGTCACGGTGAACGATGCCCTTGTCATGCGCGGCCCGCAGGGCTCGGCAAATCTGCAGCACGATGTCCCGCGCCTCTGACCACAGCATGGCGCCCTTGCCGCGCACGATCTCCCCGAGATCCTTGCCGTCCAAGAACTCCATCGCGATATAGACCAAGCCATCGGGCGATTGCCCAAAGTCCATGATATCGATCACATTCTCGTGGCCGATACGCGACGCGCTTCGGGCTTCTTGCAAAAAACGCGCGACCAGATCCGATCGGCGCGAGAGCTCCGGGGCCAAGACCTTGAGAGCGAACTTCTTCTCGATGACAACGTGCTCGGCCAGGTACACCGACCCCATCCCGCCTTCGCCTAGCTTGCGAACCACGCGATAACGGTCTGCGACAAGCTGGGCGATGAGGGGATCGCTGATTTCGGGCGGGCTTTCACCAACGCTCATTCTTATGCACTTTACCACGGACGCCGGTACAATGGCTTGCGTCTCGCATGGCCAGCATTGTCGCTTACATCGAGCTGCGCGAAGGCGCGATCACTCGCCCGTCGCGTTTTGTCGTGGCCGAGGCACGTCGCATAGCGGATTCCGCTGGGGCAACGGTTTTTGCCCTTCTGACGGTAGGGCCACTGGCGCAGGTCGAAATGGACCGGCTCGCGTCCGAGATCAGCGCAGCGGGAGCAGATCGCATCCTTTGCTCTTCCTCCGACACTCTTGGCGGGCCAGAGCTTGACGTGACTCATGGGGCGCTCCTGGCCCAGGTCGCGGAGCACCTGCGGCCGGTACTCTTCCTTTTCCCAGCGGGCGGGGTTGCTGCCCACCTGGGACCGTCCCTAGCGGTGCGGATCGGTGCTGCCTACCTGGCCAACGCCAGCATCACCGTTTGCGCCGAAGATCGCGACCCTGAACCAGCGTCGCAGAGGGTACTCTTGTCCAGATGGCGAGCAGCGCGGGATGGCCTGCGCAAGATCGACGTCGGGGATCTTGAGCGGCCTGTGGTCGCGAGTCTCCTTTCTGGCCCCTGCCCACCGACGGCTGGTGAGCCATACGCCGAGGTGGAGATGGTCCCCTGTCCGGACGCGAAGTTCCCCGAGGTGCGTATGGTCGCTTCGCAGGTTGATGCCGCCGCTGACCTCGAGCTGTGCCAGTCCATGGTTTGGTCAGCAAGATCCTCCACCGCCGCCGCTGCCGCGCTCCGAAGCGAATTGCCGGCCGAAACCTGCTTGGTGACCACGGACGAGGCGGAAGCACCGGCCCTTCGCGCGGCGGCACCGCGAGATTTGTTCGTTCTCCCGTCCGCGCGTTCCACTCCGACCACGAGCTTGCCCTCCATGTCGCCCGGAGCGACCATCACGCAGATCGAATCGCCCCCGGACCTGAAACCACCTCGCCCCGCGCAGCGGGGAGAGGTCGCCGAGCGCAGCGAGGCGGGTGAGGGGCAGTCCTCGGATATGGCAGGTGCCGCGGGGCCCGCCGATGTGGACCTGGCGAAGCTCGCAGCAGCGCTGGGCCGCGCGCGAGTCGAGGGTGGGGCGTCGTGATCGTACTCGTGTGCTTGGAATCACCGACGCCCAGCCTGGCTAGCCGGGCGGCCTTGCGCCTTGCGTGTAGCCTTGGGGAAGAGACAGAGGTGGTGGTACTGACCGTTGGTAGCGAGACGAAGGGCGCCTCGATTGAGTTGGCCCGCCCGAGCGCAGCCGTACGTCGCATCATCCGCCTTCAGGATACCGCGTTCAGCAAGGCGGACTTCCTAACCCTGGGCATGATTCTCGCCGAAGCCGCGCGCTATTTGGAGGCGCGCGTGGTCTTTGCCGGTGAACATTCTGACAGCGAAGGCCAAGGGATTGTGCCGGCTGCGCTGGCACATCACCTGCGCGCGCCACTTTTTGCCCGAGTCCATTCCGTACACCTGCCAGCGGCGCAAAATGGGAAATTCGAGAACTTGGAGATCTTGCAAATGACGGTTCGTTCCGGCGGACGGTTGTGCAAGGTTACAAGCCCCCTGCCCGTCGTACTCACCACCTCGCCATCGCATACGAGCGACCCGCAGCCACTGGAGGTCAGAAATCCGGCACCTGCGCTCGAGGTTCTCTCGCTCGCGCAACTTGGCGTGGATGCGAGCCGCCTGGTGCCACGTCCCGATCTCCTGGGCACATTCGCGCCAGCGCCGGCCGAAATCGTTCAACACAAATCCTTCGACGAGGCCGCCCGCATCCTCCTGCGGAGGCAATAGCTCCCCCCACGTTACCGGCCCCTTCCTTGGCAAAGGATTCCAAGTCCATCTCGCACCTTCCCAGCGCGGGCCTCGTCGCCGTCCTTCTCTTTTATGCGCTGCTCAAGCTCTATTCGCTGAACTTCGTCAACGGCGACGAGCACATGTATTTCTACATGAGTTTGCTCGTCTCCAAAGGCAAGTGGCCCTATCGGGACTTCTTCTTCTCCCACCCGCCCCTGCAGCTGTACATCGTGGGCGCTTTGTACAAGGTCTTTGGTTACTCGCTGGCACTGTCCAAGGCCGTGCCCAGTGTGGCCGCCATGACCTCTGGCGTGCACGTGTACCTCATCGGCAAACGGCTGGTTGGCCGCCTGGAAGGCGTAGGGGCGACGTTGCTGTTTCTGTTCACCTTCGACGTCCTGCGCGGGTCGTCGCACTTTACGGGCGCGAACTGCGCCCTCGCCTTCGCGCTTGCGGCCAGTTACCAGGCCATTTCCGGTCGAACGAGCCTTGCCGGGGTTCTTTTCGCCATGGGCACTTTCATCGGTGTGTACGTGGCGCCGCTCGCACTGATGCTCACCGTGGTTCTAGCATTTCGCTCGTGGAAGGAATCGCTGCGACTCTTCGTCAGCTACGCCGCTGGCTGCGCACTCATCTGCGCTTTGTTTGTCTCGATGGCCGGCACGCAGGCCTTCTGGTACCAGATCTTCGGATACAACCTCAACAAGATTGCCTTCCGCTATTCCTGGTTCGCCAAATTCAGAAATGTGGCCTACCTCAACTCGCTGGCGATGAGCGGATTCGTGCCCGGGATCGTCTGGGCAGCCGCCATGTGGAGCCTGCGTGGGCGGCCAAGTGGGGATAGCGTGCTTCCCGGCGGCCTCGGTCGCCTCGCTGCCCGCCTCAACCTCTGGAATGGCGACCGTGTGGCGGCGCAGATGCTGTTCGCCACCTTCATCTGTGGCTATTTCTACTTCTTCTCGACCCGCGTCGATTACTACTCCTACTACTTCATGCTCATCATGCCGTGGATGGGGCTCATGACGTCGACCGTGGCGGTCGACGTTGTTCGCTACCTGCGTGAACGCAAGGGAACCGCGAGTCCAGCCACGCCTCCCCTGCCTCGCGCAGAGCGGCGGCGGCACGAGCAGGGGGCGCGAAAGCACAAAGGCGCCGCTGGCCAGACCACGCCCGGGATGGTGTGGAGCGCTTGGCCGCCCATTCTGTGTGGCGTTGCCCTTGTGGCCGTGCTGTTCTATCGACAAGGCATTGGCAGTGATCGGCAGGTTGAGATGGGCGACGAGTCGTCTCGCTACACCTGGTACGACAGCCCCTATCTTCCGGCGAGCCTGAATGCTCTCGTGCGCGCTGTCTTCTGGTCGCCTACCAGCGACCCCATCCATCCTCCGAGTGCCATCACTTACTACCTGCAGCACGAATCCATGCACGCCCCGACCATCGACGCCTTTGTGGCAGCGGTTCGCGCCGAGTGCCGCCCCGGCGAACGCATCTTTGGCGAATACTCCCTCGGACCCTTTGCCGGGGCGATCGGTCCCTGCGTCCTGGCCGCAAATCTGGCTGACACCAACCCGCACAGGTTCAAGGTTCACGAGAGCACGCCCGAGGCTTGGGTGCACGCCCTCGAGAAGGATCATCTCGATATCGCGATTGTCGTACCCGGGATGGCCATGCTGAAAGAGCACGCCCTGCGCGAGTATCTGACCGGCACGTTTCCGCGCGTGGTCGCGACCTGGGACGACCCCTACGTGGGCCACGTCGAGCTCCGCCGCCGAGCGAATTGAAGTGCTTTCTTTCACCACAGAGAGCACAGAGAGCGGAACGGAAAAAGGGTTCGGATCTCAGATCCGATACCCCCTTCCCTTCCGACCTCTGTGCTCTCTGTGCTCTCTGTGGTGAAAATCCGGATCCGTGTCTTTGGGACTGAGGTCCTAGCATGGTGCTATGGCTCGCGGTCCTACGGTAGCCAGCGCTTGTCTCTGTGGTGAGGACATCTACAGCATGGCGCGGACCATGGCTTCGAGGGTCGCTTCTTCATTGAGCTTGGGGTCGTCGAGGACCTTTTCCAGGAGTTGCTCGAGGATCTCGCCCACGCGTCGGCTGCCCGGGATGCCGAGCACACGCATGACGTCCTTGCCGTCGATGGCAAGATCGGTCACGCGCAGGGCCGCATCCTCAGCGGCCACCTGGGCAATACGCGCGCGCAGATCGCGCGTTTCGCATTGCGGGTCTTCGCCCCGCCCCCGGCTGGCCACGTCGGCCTCGCGCAAGGCAAACAAAGGCGGTACCAAGTCCGGCCCCACCCGCTTGACGAAGCGGCGAACCGTTCCGTCGGTCCAATCGGGCGTGTAGAAGAACATGTGCCCACCCACCAGCGCGCAGATTTCCGTGCGCTCGGCAGCGGACAGTTTCAGACGTGTGCAAATGGTCTCGGCTATGTCGACCCCAACTTGCTCGTGGCGAAAGAAGGAATATTCGCCAGGTGCATCTTCACGCGGGGCCTGGGTCTGGGGTTTTCCGAGGTCGTGCAGAAGCGCAGCCATGCGCACGACAAAATCCGGGATCGCCGCGTCCACGGTAGCCAGAATGTGCTGGTAGACGTCGTGCTTGTGGAAGCGATTCTGAACGCACCCGATGGTGGGAAGCATCTCGGGTAGGACTTCGGCAAGCAACTCAGTCACGCGCATGAGATCGAGCCCACGGGAGGGTCTGGGCGCGAGCAGCAACTTGCGCAGCTCATCGCGAATGCGTTCAGCCGAAACTTTCCGAAACGATTCGAAGGTGAGGGGGATCGCGGCCTGGGTGTCCGGGGCCAGGTCAAATCCGAGCTGGGCGGCCTGGCGAACGGCGCGCATGGGGCGTAGCCCGTCCTCGGTGAAACGTAGAACCGGGTTGCCCACCGCGCGTACCATCTTGCGCGCCATATCGCCTTGACCGTCGAAGGGATCGAAGAGCTCCCCCGACACGGGGTCGAACGCGATGGCGTTCATCGTGAAATCCCGGCGCGCCAGATCCTCGTCCAGGGTTGCGCCGAAGGTCACCGTGGACGGGCGCCGGCCGTCCAGGTAGGCACCTTCACCGCGAAAGGTTGTCACTTCAACGTGACGCTGCGCGGAATAGCTTCCGGCCAGCACGGTCACTGTGCCGTGCTGAAGCCCGGTTGGGATGGCGTAGCGCTTCCCGAAAATGCCCATGGTGGCCTCGGGCAAGGCGCTGGTAGCCACGTCGAAATCGCCGGGGACTCGGCCGACGAGCAAATCGCGCACACTGCCGCCCACGACGAAGGCCGCGTGTCCGGCGTCCCGAAGACGTCGGCAGATACCGAGCACGTCAGGTGGAATGGCCCCGGCCTCAATCGTAGGGGTGGGCATGAAGTTGGGCTACTGGCCCTCCATGATGACGAGGGCAAGCTCGGCGGCATTCTGTTGGGCTTCCTTCTTCGAGCGTCCAAACGCCCTGCCGTATTCCTTCTCGCCGATCAAGATAGCGACCTCAAAGGTCTTGGCGTGGTCAGGGCCCTGCTCCGAGAGAACGGTGTACGAAGGCGCCATCTGCAGCCTGGCTTGTGCGATCTCCTGGAGACGCGACTTGTAGTCCTTGCTGGCCGCCGACGGAACTTCTGCAATGATGGGCGAGAAGAGGCGCTCGGTGACCTCGAATGCCGCCGCGAATCCGCCGTCGAGATAGATGGCGCCAATCAGTGCCTCGAAAGCATTGGCGAGAAGCGAGCGCTTCTGCCGCCCACCTGCCTGCTCCTCCCCACGGCCTAGGAAGATCCACTGGCCGAGCGCCAAGATCTCAGCGACGCGTGCAAGACCGCCTTCATTCACGATGGAGGCGCGCGCCTTGGAGAGATCCCCTTCGGGTTGTTCGGGAAATCGCCGCATCAGGAGATCGCTGGTCACCAACGCAAGGACCGCGTCACCCAAGAATTCGAGTCGCTCGTTGTCGGTACGTGCGGCCTCCTGGCTTTCGTTCATCCAGGACTTGTGCGTGAGCGCGGTTTCGCACAGCGAAGCGTCGCGAAACACATAGGCGAGCTTTCCTTCGAGAATGGCGTAGGGGGATGGCTGCGGGGTGGACGACATCGGGCGGTGATGAAACAATGATAGCCGAACTCATGGACGGGGCCAGTTTGAGCACCTTGCACCTTCTGCAGAGATCCTTGGCCATCGTTGCGCTTTTCCTTGGACAGGGGGTGCGCTGGCTGGTTGGTTGGCTCGTTCTCCTGCTGGCCTTTTCCGGGCCGGTGCGCCGGAGGGCGTGGTTCGGAGAGTGCCTTCTCGACCTCTTTCGCCATCTCGGTGCCACCTTCATCAAGGTCGGCCAGATCATGAGCACTCGACCCGACCTCGTACCCGAGCACATCACGCATGCCCTGGCCCACCTGCAGGACGACGTTGGCCCCTTTCCCTTCGAGGCAGTCGCTCGGACCATTGCTGAAGATCTGGGCCGCCCCATCGAAGAGATCTTCGCCGAGTTCTCGCCTCGCCCTATCGCGTCAGCATCCGTGGCCCAGGTCCACAAAGCGCGGCTCCTGGATGGCAGGGTCGTGGCGGTCAAGGTGCGGCGGCCAAACGTGCGCGAGATCTGCTCTTTCGACCTTGCGGTCATGCAAAAGGTTGCGCACCTCCTTGGCAAGATCCCCTCGTTGGCCGCCGTGGCGCCCGAGTCGACGGTCGAGCAGTTCGGCCGTGCCATCTATGCCCAGCTCGACTTTCGCGTGGAGGCGCGAAACAACCGACGCTTCCGCGAGAACTTTCGCGACGAACCCGACGTGGTCTTTCCCGAGATCTTCTCGGAATTCTGCTCAGAACGCATCCTGTGCATGACCCACATAGAGGGCACCAAGATCCTGGATGCGCGCAAGGGACCGAGCGATCCGAAACGCATTGCCCGGCTCGGCATGCGCGCCCTGATGAAGATGATCTTCGTGGACGGATTCGTTCACGCAGATCTGCACCCCGGCAACATCTTCGTTCTGCCCAATAACCGTATCGCGATCGTGGACTTGGGCCTAGTGGGCGAGCTTGACGCTCCGCACAGAGCCACCTTCTCACGTTTTTTCGCCGCGTGGGCCAGTCGCGACGGTGACACCATGGCCCATCTACTCTACTCGCTGGCCGTCAACCCAGTCGAGGGCCCGGAGGCGTTCGAGCGCTTTCGCACTGCCGTGGTGGACTTCATGGCGCGCACCTGGGGGCATCGCATGTCCGATGTTCACCCAGGAAAGCTGCTGCTC
>Ga0265342_10003812_pt1 | contig 12140 bp, 12 predicted proteins | sample 4CB327metaG_FD_203125 | JGI IMG/M metagenome (GOLD analysis project Ga0265342, IMG submission 203125) | Rhizosphere microbial communities from Carex aquatilis grown in University of Washington, Seatle, WA, United States - 4-CB3-27 metaG | ecosystem: Host-associated > Plants > Roots >...
CGGCGACGCCGAATTTCAGCTCCTTGCCGACTACGCCCTTGGTGGTCTTTGGCGAGATCTTCTTGATCAGATCGTGACCGCTGTTGATGTGGTCGATCGCGAGCTGATAGCCCTTGAGTTCATCTTCGCCCTGCACGGCGTAGGTGCCGGTGCGCGGGACCGAAATTCCGATGAACACCGAGGAGCCCGACGAACCGGCAGGATAGGTGCCGATCGCCGCGTGATCCTCCGCATAAACCGGCATGACGATCGAAGCCGGCAGCAGGGCGCCGCCCGCAAGGCCGGCGCCGGCCTGCAACAGGGTACGGCGCGATACGCTTGCTCTCATTCCCCGACGCGATCCCTCGGTGTCCATCGTTCAATCTCCCTCAGCCACTGTTCATTATGGTCGCGCATAACGAGCCTGCCGCCGGGAACGCCGGCGATCGGCTCATGCGTCGTTGCTGCATGGCACAGCCTGTCGCCGTTAGAATTCCCCACTGAGACATTATGTCAATGTCACTTTGGTCGAAGGATATTGCGATCATATCGGTATACGATATATCTCGATTATTCCTTTGACCCTATTTATTAGTACGAGAAACATGGTCCGAGCCCGGCTGGCCAATAAGCGAAGCGTCGCTTCGAGAGAGCAGTCCGAACCTTGCGGCGAGAGCCTAGCGGCATCGCCGTCGGCCGCCTTGAGCGTTCGCGCGATCAATGTGCTGAAAGAACTGGCGCCCGAATTGATCGGACAATGTCCGCCGAAGGGCGCCTGGATTCCGCCGGATGACCTGCTTCAGCAACTAACCGCCCGGCATCTGGCGACGGCCAGAAATTGCGGGCCGCAGACCGCGCGTGAAATCATCGGCTGGGCCCATGGCAGGGGCGTGTCGATCAGTTCGCCGCTCTTTGCGGGCAAGTCGCTGTCCGAGATCTGGCATCGGCTTGCTGCGCGTGCGTCCGCCGGGAAGCTTACGCGGGCCGAAATCACCGAAGCGCTGGAAAAGTCGATCCGCCGCAAGAGCGCTCGTATTCCGGTCGCGTTCCAGATCATTCTTCTGGAGATAATCAGTTCGACCTACGATTCGCCGCCACTGCCCTGACAGGCCTGCACCACCTTCAGCCTTGCTGTTCTACCTCGCAAACGGGGTGGTTCCGGTCAACGACGCTTGGTAGCCTTGAGAAACGACTCGCGGCGATCCGGCAGGTGGAAGACAGAGGCGGTGACATGGCGCAATCCAGACGGCGGCAGCTGGCATCGCGGCCGGGCGCTGCCAAGGCGAAACACTCTCGGGCGGCGCATGCCGTCGACTACAAGGCGTTGGCGCAATTCCGCTATCGACTGCGAATATTCCTTGCCTTCAGCGAGAAGGCCGCCGCAAGACACGGATTAACCCCCCAGCAGCACCAAGCGCTGCTTGGCATCAAGGGATTTGTCGATTCCGGTCCCGCAGCGGTCAGCGACGTAGCGCGGTTTCTGCTGGTCCGTCATCACTCGGCCGTCGAGCTTGTCAACCGTATGGAAAAGCGGGGGCTGATCCGGCGTGCTTCCGATCCCGACGATCGGCGGCGCGTGCATCTCAAGCTGACGGCGAAGGGCGAGCAGAAGCTGCAAGCCATCTCGCGCATGAATGTCGAGGAACTGCGCCGTGCGGCCAGCCCGGCGATGATCCGGCTTTTGAAATCGTCCAACGGTGCCGTGGGCCGCTGAGTGCGGCGCCGACCGGGGCTTTCAGGCAGCCGCACCCTGTGCGGCGAGCTGGGCGGCCTGATGCTCCGTCGTCAGCGCATCGATCAGTTCGCTTAAGCTTTCGCCGGAAATGACCTGCGGCAGTTTGTAAAGCGTCAGGTTGATGCGGTGGTCGGTGACGCGGCCTTGCGGAAAGTTGTAGGTGCGGATGCGTTCGCTGCGATCGCCCGAGCCGACCTTTTCCTTGCGATCAGCGGAGCGTACGGCGTCGATGCGCTGGCGCTCGGCGTCATAGATGCGCGAGCGCAGGATGTTCATGGCGGATGCGCGGTTCTTATGTTGGGAACGGCTGTCCTGCATCATTACGACGATGCCGGTTGGAAGGTGGGTGATGCGGATGGCGGATTCGGTCTTGTTGACGTGCTGACCGCCGGCGCCTTGTGCGCGCATCGTCTCGATCCGCAAATCCTCGTTCTTGATATCGACGTCGACATCCTCGACTTCCGGCAGCACGGCAACCGTTGCCGCCGAGGTATGGATGCGTCCTTGGGTTTCGGTATCGGGCACCCGCTGCACCCGATGCACGCCGGATTCGAATTTCAGTTTGGCGAAAGCACCGCGGCCCTGCACCTCGGCGATGATTTCCTTGTAGCCGCCGACCGTGCCTTCGCTCGCGGAAATCACCTCGACCTTCCAACCCTGCAAAGCGGCAAAGCGCTCGTACATGCGGAACAGGTCGCCGGCGAACAGCGATGCTTCATCGCCGCCGGTACCGGCTCGGATTTCCAACACCACGTTGCGATCGTCCATCGCATCTTTCGGCAACAAAGCGACGCGGATCTTCTGCTCCAGCTCGCCGATATGCGCCTGCAAGGTCTCGCGCTCGGCTTCCGCCATGCTGCGCATTTCGGGATAGGTCGCCGCGTCCGCGATCAGGCTTTCGGCGTCAGCGAGTTCGACGCGAGCGGCGCGATAGACCTTGACGGCATCGATCAGCGGATTGAGTTCGGCGAGCTCGCGCGTAATCCTCACATAGTCTTCCGAACTCACCTGGTCCAGCAATTGCGCTTCGAGGGACGCGTGGTGCGCCAGCAGAACGTCCAGTTTGGCTTCGGGGAGCATCGACATGGTAAAGTCTCGAATAGTGGTTCTTTTCGGCCGAGGGTGGATGGCGGAACGGGAAGCAGGCCCGCTACAACGCCAGCCCTTCGGCCTCGGCGAATTCAGTCAACTTCTGACGGATCGATACGCTGCCGGACGGCGCATCGAGCATCGCGCTCATGGCGGCTTCAGCCTTCTTGGCATCGAGGTCGAGGATCATCGCCTTGACCGGGCCGTGCGCGGTTGCCGACAGCGACAGCGAACGGTAGCCGAGTGCAATCAGCGCCAGCGCGCCGATCGGCTTCGACGCCATTTCACCGCAGAGAGAGGAAGGCTTGTTGGCGAGTTTTGCCTTTTGCACGATCTCGCGCAGCACCCGCAGGATCGGCGCCGACAAGGTGTCGAACCGCTCGGAAACCTTGGCGTTGCCGCGGTCGACCGCGAACAGGAATTGAAACAGGTCGTTCGATCCCACCGAGATGAAATCGACCTTCTTCAGGAGCTCGTCGAGCTGATAGAGCAGGGCGGGCACTTCCAGCATGGTGCCGATGTCAATCCGTTCGGGCAGCGAATGCCCGTGCTGGCGCAAATACGTCAGTTCGCGCTCGACGATGCTCTTGGCCGCATCGAATTCGGCGACTTCCGAGATCATCGGAAACATGATGCGCAGGCTTCTGCCGCCGCCGGCGCGCAGCAACGCGCGAATCTGTCCACGCAGCAGGCCGGGCCGGTCGAGCCCGAGCCGGATCGCGCGCCAGCCAAGTGCCGGATTTTCCTCGATCACGCTCTCCATATAGGGCAGCGCCTTGTCGCCGCCGATATCCAGCGTACGGAACGTTACCGGCTTGGAGCCTGCGGCGTCCAACACGGTGCGGTACAGAGCGAGCTGGTCGCTGGTGCGGGGCAGGCTCTGGCCGACCATGAACTGCAACTCGGTGCGGAACAGGCCGATACCGGCCGAACCGGTGTCGTCGATATGTGGCAGGTCGATAGCCAGCCCGGCATTGATCAGGAGTTCGACCGGCTGACCGTCCTTGGTGACGCAGGGTTTGTCGCGCAGCGCCGAATATTGCGCCTGCCGGCGGGCGCGAAACCGCACCCGCTCGGCATAGGCCGCTTCGATCTCCGCCGAAGGGCGGACATAGATCGAGCCGGATGTGCCGTCGACGATGATGGCGTCGCCCGGATCGGCGATGCCGGGTGCATTCGGCACTTCGCCAACTGCCGGAATGCCAAGCGCGCGGGCCACGATCGAAACGTGCGAGTTGGCGGTGCCTTCCTCCAGCACCAGGCCGCGCAGGCGCTTGCGGTCGTAATCGAGCAACGCCGCGGGGCCCATCGCGCGAGCGATCAGGATGGCGTTGTCAGGCAATTGCTCGCGCGACGGCGCGTGATCCTGCCCGACCAGTTGCCGCATCAGGCGGTGACCAAGGTCTTCGAGGTCGTGCAGCCGGTCGCGCAAGTAAGGATCGGTCGAACGCAGCATGCGCGCGCGGGTATCCGATTGGACGCGTTCGACCGCGGCTTCGGCGGTGAGGCCGGTGGCGACCGCCTCATGCAGCTTGTGCGACCAGCCGTGATCGTTGGCGAACATCCGGTAGGCTTCCAGCACGTCGCGATGCTCACCGCCGTCGGCAACATCGCCGCGTTCCAGCATGCGGTCGAGATCGGCGCGCAATTTGGTAAGCGCCGCGTCCAGCCGCTTGATCTCCTTCGGCAGGTCCTCGGCAATGTAATTGGTAATGACGACGCGCGGCTCGTGCAGCACGACATGGCCCAGCGCGATACCGTCGGACAGGATCGCGCCGACCTTGTGCAGCGAATGCCGCGCGGCGGGTTCGGCGCCCGGCTGAGCCAGCGCGGCCAGTTCGCCCGAGGCGATCATTTCGGCCAGCACCATCGCCGTGGTCTGGAGCGCCTCGACCTCCTCCTCGACATAGGTCCGCTTGGCGCGGTTCTGAACCACCAGGACGCCGAGCGTGTTGCCGGCCCGCAGGATCGGCACGCCGAGGAACGAGTGATAAATTTCTTCGCCGGTTTCCGGGCGGAACGAGAACGCCGGATGGCTCTGGGCGTCGTTGAGGTTGAGCGGCGTGGCCTCGCTGGCGACGAGGCCGACCAGGCCTTCATGCGCGCTCAGCACGGTGCGGTGTACGGCGTCGCGGTTGAGACCCTCGGTGGCGTAGAGTTCGAGCGTATTGTCGACGCGCAGGACGTAGACCGAGCACACCTCCGCCACCATGTTGGCGGCGATCAGCACCACGATCTTGTCCAGACGCTCCTGCGCGCTGACCTGCTCCGCCATGGTTTCGCGAAGCCGTCTCAACAGGACGCGGGGGCCTCCCGACGCGCTTCGCATAGGTTCAAATCCTCTCCCGCCCGGCTAGGCTACCGGGCGGCCGGTGGCTGGTGTCAAACTCGAAAACGCAACAATTTTATTCATTCGGCGGCGCCGCGAATCCAGTCTATCGACCGAATCGCCCCGCCAAAACAGTGTCACAGATCACAATCGGGCTCATTCAGGCCGTATACCGAATCGAGCCTTGTTTTGCCAAGCAAAAGCCCTGCCAGTGGCCCGATTCCGCAGTTCGTATGCATTTTGCGGGGCCACGTTTCGAACTTCGGAATCGAAAGGACACTGGAAAACCTATTGATCTGGTGTGGCTTTGGTTCAGCAGTCCGCATGACGAACCCGCGGCACAAACAATGCGGACTTCTGGACCGCCACACCAGTGTCCCGATTCCGAAGTTCGCATCATAAGGAATGATGCGAACTTTCTAACCGTCACACCAGCGCGGCCGCGCCAGTCTATGTTGCAGCCGCTAACAGAATTTGTTTTTAAACTTGATCGAGGCCGTAGAGCGTGTGCAGCGTCCGCACGGCGAGTTCGGTATAGGCGGTGTCGATCAACACCGAAAACTTGATTTCCGAGGTCGTGATGGCGCGGATGTTGATGTTGCGCGCCGCGAGCGCCCCGAATGCCTTGGCAGCGACGCCGGCATGGCTGCGCATGCCGCTGCCGATGACCGAGACCTTGGCGACGTCGGTGGCGCTGTCGAGTCGGGCATAGCCGATCTTGGCCTTGGCAGCAGTGATGGTGTCACGGGCGCGGGTATAGTCGGAGGCCGGCACCGTGAAGGTGAGGTCGGTGGTCTTGCCGTCCTCGGAGACATTCTGCACGATCATGTCGACGTTGATGTTGGCGTCCGCAAGCGGACCGAAGATCGAGGCCGCAACGCCCGGCTTGTCCTCTATCTGGCGGATGGAAATCTGGGCCTCGTCCTTGGAAAAGGCGATACCGGTGACGACGTGGCTTTCCATGATTTGTTCCTCGCTGCAGATCAGCGTACCCGGCGGCTGGTTGGCGTGGGGGTCGATATCTTCCGGCTTGTCGAAACTGGAGCGGACGAAGATCGGCATGTTGTGCACCATTCCGAGTTCCACGGAACGGACCTGAAGCACCTTGGCGCCCAACGAAGCCAGTTCGAGCATATCCTCGAAAGCGATCCGATCGAGCCGGCGGGCTTTCGGAACCACCCGCGGATCGGTCGTGTAGACGCCATCGACGTCCGTATAGATGTCGCAGCGGTCGGCGCGAATGGCGGCCGCAACGGCGACCGCCGACGTATCGGAGCCGCCGCGGCCGAGCGTCGTGATCCGGTTGGTCTGCGGGTTGATCCCCTGGAAGCCGGCGATGACTGCGACCTCCTTGCGCTCCTTGAAACGATTAAGCAGCTCGCTGCCGTCGATGTCGAGAATCCGCGCCGAAGCATGGGCGTCGCTGGTCTTGATCGGGAGCTGCCAGCCCTGCCAGGAACGCGCCTGGATGCCGATGGCCTGCAACGCAATCGCCAGCAGCCCTGCGGTCACCTGTTCGCCGGATGCGACCACCGCGTCATATTCGCGTGCGTCGTGCATGGGCGAGACTTCGCGGCACCAATCCACCAGCTCATTGGTCTTACCGGACATCGCCGAGACGACGACGGCAACGTCATGGCCGGCGTCGACCTCGCGCTTGACGTGACGTGCGACGTTGCGGATGCGTTCGATGTTGGCGACCGATGTGCCGCCGAATTTCATCACGAGGCGACCCATGACGAACTAGAGCTCCGATACCGAAGTTCGCAAAGCTGTAACGGCGGCCTCTGATGCGAACTTCGGTATCAAAGGAGCTCTCGCAAGATATTGATTCCAGTGCGGCTTTGAATTTGACGCTCCTATCACGGACTTGCCGCGACACCGTAGGAGCTTCAAATTCGCCGCACTGGTGATTTCCTCTTCGGACAATTAATGTAACCGGCACGAACCGTTACGCGCACGGCTCGAAAGGCGCGTATACATAGCGGAGCGGTCGGGGGCAAGCCCGGTCCGGCTACTGGGGAACCCCGCCACCTGATTGAGTTAATTGAGGCTGTTGGTATGGCGCGTTACATCGACGAGATCCTGCAGCCGGGCGAAAAAGTGCTGTATTCCACCAATGCGCACTGGATCTTCTATCTGCCGGCGATTGCGGCCTGGATCGTGGTGCTGGCGCTTGCCGCCGCCTCTGTCGCTGTCCCGCCCATGGCCGTGCTGGGCCTGCCGGCGGCCGCGGTAATCGCGGTCGTGGCGCTCTATTTCACAATCAAAGGCTGGTTCCATCGGCTTACCACGGAGACCGATGTGACCGACCGGCGGGTGGTGCACAAGACCGGCTTCATCAAGCGCCGCACCTTCGAAATGGCGCTCGACAAGATCGAGAGTGTTGACGTCGATCAAACCGTTTTGGGTCGCCTGCTCAACTACGGCGACGTCACCATCCTGGGAGTAGGCGAGGGCAGGCAGACAATTCCGACCATCGCGTCGCCACTGGCATTTCGCAACGCGATTACCGCGCGATAGGAACGGCGCGCCATGGCCATGCAATCGAACCCACCTGCCTCCACCACCGCATCGACCGTCGATCCGGCCGAGATCGCAAAATTCTCGAAATTGTCGGAGCAGTGGTGGGACCCCAAGGGCAAGATGGCCCCACTGCACAAGATCAATCCGTTGCGCTTGACCTACATTCGCGATGCCGCGTGCCGCAAGTTCGAGCGCAACGTCAAAAGCCTGAGCTGTCTTTCAGGCCTGCGCGTCCTCGACATCGGATGTGGTGCGGGCCTGTTGTGCGAGCCGCTGACGCGGTTAGGGGCGCAAGTGATCGGCGTCGATCCTTCCGCCAGCAATATCGCGGCCGCGAAGCTGCACGCTGACCGTGGCCACCTGTCGATCGATTATCGCTGCACCACCGTCGAGGAGATGGACGTGCGGGAACGCTTTGACATCGTGCTGGCGATGGAAGTGGTCGAGCATGTCAGCGACGTCGGCATGTTCATTGGCCGTTGTGCGGCGATGCTCAAACCCGGCGGGATGATGGTGTTATCCACGCTCAACCGCAACTGGAAGAGCTTTGCACTCGCCATCGTCGGCGCGGAATATGTCCTGCGCTGGCTGCCGCGCGGCACCCATCAATGGGAAAAATTCGTCACCCCCGACGAACTTGCACGCCACCTCCTCGATAACCGGCTAACCATCGCCGAGCAGACTGGCGTAGTCTACAGCCCCTTTGCCGATCGCTGGGGTTTGTCGTCCGACATGGATGTGAACTACATGGTGATTGCGGAAGGCATGATTTGATTTCTGTCTGATTCCGTTTCCTCCTTCCTGCATTCCCTGATGTTCATCACAGCTTCGCTCTGGATTCCCTTCACCGTCGTCGCCGCGGCCAGTCAGGTGGCGCGCAATGCCATGCAGCGGCAATTGACCGGGCCGCTCGGGACCTGGGGCGCCACCAATATCCGCTTCCTGTTCGGCTTTCCGTTCGCGATTCTGTTCTTCGCCGGCGTGCTGGCTGTTACGGGCGACTCCATGCCGTCGCCGGCGCCGGCGTTCTGGCCGTGGCTCCTGCTCGGAGCAATCAGCCAGATCGTTGCGACCGGGCTGATGCTGGTTGCGATGAACGATCGCTCCTTTGTCGTGACCATAGCCTATATCAAGACCGAGGCGATCCAGGCCGCGATCTTCGGCTTTATTTTTCTCGGCGATCATCTGACTACCCTGAAGGTGATCGCGATCGTGATCGCCACGATCGGTGTCGTCATCACGGCGCTGCGTCCGGGCGGCGAGAAGGGTTTTTCCGACTGGCGGCCGACCGTGATCGGTCTTGTGTCGGCAGCCGCTTTCGCACTTTCGGCCAACGGGTATCGCGGCGCGATCATCACGATCCAGGGTGCCTCGTTCGTGACGGCGGCAACCTACACGCTGGTGTTCGGGCTGTTCGTGCAGACGCTGATCCTGACGATCTATCTACTGGCGCGCGCGCCGAAGGTGCTCAGCGATATTCTCAGGCTGTGGAAGCCGTCGCTGCTGGCGGGGTTCATGGGCGCGTTCGCCTCGCAGTTCTGGTTCCTGGCGTTCGCGCTGACCGCGGCCGCCAATGTGCGCACGCTGGCGCTGGTGGAGGTGCTGTTTGCGCAGGCCGTGGCGTATTATTCGTTCAAGCAGCCGCTGTCGCCACGCGAACTGTTTGGTATCGCGCTGATCGTGGTCGGCGTCGGGCTGTTGGTTGCCGCTTAACATTAGTTTGACGCGTTTCCTTCACGCGAACCGGACGCCACTTTCGCTCGAAAACGCTGTGTTAGCCCTTAAGGGCAATCAGCACGGCGCCGCCGGCGATCATTGCGATCCCGACCCAGCCCGGAGGCGAAGGGCGCTCGCCGAGGAACACCACGCCGAACAGCGCGACCAGAACGACGCTCAATTTGTCGATCGGCGCGACCAGCGTGGCGGGGCCGAGCTTCAACGCTCGAAAGTAACAAAGCCACGACGCGCCGGTGCCGAGCGCGGACAGCACCAGAAAGAGCCAGCTTTTCGGCGAGACCTGCCCCGGGCTTGTGAGCTGCCCGGTCGCAAACAGAATGAGCGACAGGGTGATCAGAACGATGGCCGTGCGGATCAGGGTGGCGAGATCGGAGTTGATGCCTTCGACGCCGACCTTGGCGAAGATCGCGGTCAGCGCCGCAAATACCGCCGACAGCACTGCCCAGATTTGCCAGGACGAAAAGGCTTCCGAATTCATGGGCGCCTCAGCGGAAAACCATCTTGCCGTTCTTCGGTGAGTATCTAATTCCTGTCTTCAGGGAGTGCCGGTAACGGCATGACCTCGACCCCCTCGTCGATCAGCGCGCGCGCTTCATCCGGTGACGCCTCACCGTAGATCGGGCGATGCTCGATATCGCCGTAGTGCATCTTGCGCGCTTCGTTCGGAAAGCGCTCGCCGACATTGTCGGCATTGCTGACGATGTGGTCGCGCAATTCCTTGAGCTTGGCGCGCAGCTCGCGCTCCTGCGCCATCAACAGCGGCGTCGGGGCAGAAGGCGGGGTCACCTCCGTGGCCGGTGCCGGCGAAGCCGCGGGTACGGACTCGGCAGGTGCCGTGGCGCGACCCTTCTTGCTCACGATTTGCGGGGCCATGATGGCGCGCTCGACGTCGCTCGAACCGCAAACCGGGCACTCGACCTGCTTGCGCCGCTCCTGCTGCTCGTAGGCAGACGAACTTTGGAACCAGCTTTCGAAGGCATGGCCCTTCTTGCAGCGCAAATTGTAATGGATCATGCCGATCCCCGAACCACGTGCAGATAGTCCGGACCGGATTTCGGTTCGGCGACAGCAAAACGCCGTCCATGTTGCAACGAGGGGACCGTCTTGCGCGCGGTCTCGACCAGCGAGGGATCGATTTTCGCCAGGAAGACGCCGGGCTCGATGCCGCCTTCGGCCAGCACTTCGCCCCAGGGCGCGATGATCAGCGAATGTCCGAACGTCTCGCGCTTGTTTTCGTGCAGGCCGGCTTGCGCTGCGGCAAATACGAAGCAGCCGTTCTCGATGGCGCGGGCGCGCAAGAGCGTATGCCAGTGGGCCTCGCCGGTTTTTCGGGTAAAGGCGGAGGGCACGGTGAGAAAGGACGCGCCGCTTTCGGCAAGTGCGCGATAGAGCGCCGGGAAGCGGACGTCGTAGCAGATCGTCAGCCCGATGCGCCCCCAGGGCAGATCGGCAATCACGGCGGTCTCGCCGGGCTGGTAGTTGGCGGATTCGCGATAGCTCTCGCCGCCCGGCAGATCGATGTCGAACATATGGATCTTGTCGTAGCTTGCGATCACGCCGCCGTCGGGTCCGAGCAGGAACGAACGGTTGACCGCGCGTTCGCTCGATGCGCGCAGCGCCAGCGAGCCGACATGCAGGTGGATTTTCAGCTCGGCCGCGAGCGCGCGATAGGCTTTCAGCGAGAGATCGTCAGCTTCGTCGGCGAGGTGTTCGAACAGCGCCTTTCGGTTCAGCTGCATCATGTTGCTGACTTCAGGGGTCTGCACATAGTCGGCGCCCTGGGCCGCCGCCTGACGGATCAGCTTGACGCCTTGCTCGAGGCTCTGTTCGGGCAGCAAGCCGGTGCACATCTGCACCATGGCGGCGGTAAAGGAACGATCAGCGCTCATGAGGTGGCCTCTTCGCCGGCGAGCATGGCGTCAAGCTTGCCCGCGCGGTCGAGCGCGTAGAGTTCGTTGCAGCCGCCGACATGGGTCTGGCCGATGAAAATCTGCGGGAACGTCGAGCCGGCACCGGCGCGGTCGTACATCTGCTCGCGGAACGCCGGATCATCGGAGACGCTGAGCTCGGTGAAAGCGGCCTTCTTGCGCGTCAGCAGTTGCTTGGCCGCGGTACAGTAACCGCAGCCGGGGCGGGTATATATTTCGATTGCAGCAGCCATCGCGCGCTCAGTCCGGTAAGACGACCAAATGAGATAATATCGGCGATTATATGGGAGTTCGCTGGCCGTCCACAACCCGGGCAAAGACCAGCACGTCAACGGCTTTGGCTTTGGCGCGCAAAAGTGCCCGTGCGCAGGCATCTACCGTTGCGCCTGACGTCAGCACGTCGTCGATCAGGACCACACGGCGGCCCGCGACGAGATGTTGCCGGTCGGGCGCGACCTTGAACGCGCCCTGGACATTGCTGGCGCGTTGCGGCCGCGACAGGCCGATTTGTTGTTCGGTTGGACGGATCCGGCGCAGCGCTTCGGCCGCGACGGCAACACCGGTGTGACGCTCGATGATGCGTGCAAGTGCGCCTGACTGGTTATAGCGGCGGCTCCATCCGCGCCGCCAATGCAGCGGCACGGGAACGAGAACATCCGCCTCGCCGAGCAATTCGCGTCCGGCGCGCGCCATCCAGCGGCCCATCGCCGGTGCCAGATCGGTGCGGTCCTGGTATTTCAGGGCATGCACCAGCGTTCGTGCCACGTCGTCGTAGCGCACGGCCGCACGGGCCCGCGCATAGGCCGGCGGATTGGCG
>Ga0265342_10003815_pt1 | contig 12130 bp, 8 predicted proteins | sample 4CB327metaG_FD_203125 | JGI IMG/M metagenome (GOLD analysis project Ga0265342, IMG submission 203125) | Rhizosphere microbial communities from Carex aquatilis grown in University of Washington, Seatle, WA, United States - 4-CB3-27 metaG | ecosystem: Host-associated > Plants > Roots > Rhizosphere...
TCCGGCGGGACGCGCGTGTGCGTCCACCGTCGCGGGGGCGAAGCGGCGCTCGATCCTGTCGCGCCGGGCCGGATAGAAGATGGATCGCAACGTGTTGCCCAGACCTATCATCCGGGCACCCACAAGCTGGTCGTGGAGCGTTTTAGGCGGAGCCATGGTCCGCAAGTCTATCCGCAACGCGGAAGCGCGTCGAGTCGGCAATCATTGCTCATCCCAATTCCACCACGACGTTGTGCGTCACCCCGTCATTGAAAGCGGGGAGGAGATTTCCAGAAACCGTTTTGCCATCCACGCTGAGGTGCGTAACGCCTTTGCAGACATGGCGGGGATTGTTTACCGTGATGCTATACGTGTCGCCGCGGAACGCCCGCGTGACGGTGAATCCATTCCATGCCTTGGGGATGCACGGGTCAACGATCAAACCGTCGAAATCGGGCCGTACTCCCAGGATGTACTGGGAGATGGCGACGAAATTCCACGACGCTGTTCCCGTCAGCCACGAGTTCTTTGCCTGGCCGAAATCCTTGTGCTCCTTGCCCGCGATCATCTGGGAATAGACGTACGGTTCGGTTGCATGCACCTCCGCGGTGTCATTGCCCGCCGACGGAAGAATGGCCGCGTAGTAGTCGAAGGCGGTGTCGCCCCTGCCGAGCAGGGCTTCGGCGATCATGGCCCACGGGTTTGTATGGCAGAAGATCGCCGCGTTCTCCTTCAGCCCTTTCGGGAAGACCGATACGTAGCCCAACTCGGGATGGTAGGTGCCGTAGGCGGGCCAGAAGAGCACGATGCCGAACTTCGTCGCCAGATGCTTCTTCACGCTGTCCATGCAGGCACGAGCGCGATCAGCTCCCGCGGTGCCGGAGAGCACCGCCCATGCCTGGGTCTCCAGCCATAACTTTCCTTCCTTTGTCCTCGACGTTCCGACCGGCGCGCCGCTGTCATCGAAGGCGCGCAGATACCATTCCCCATCCCAGGAGGTCTCGTTGATGCGCTTCGCCATCGCGGCCGCGCGGCCCCGATAATCCCGCCCCAGCGACGGACGTCCCGATCGATCCGCGATCTCGGCCATGAGCCCCGCCGCCATGACGAACATTTCGGCAACCATGACCGATGAGGCGTTGCCGTTGGGGCCGGTGAGATTCAGACAATCATTCCAGTCCGCGTTTTCTATGCGGGGCAGACCCTGCCATCCGGTAGAACGGCTTGAATAGTCCAGGGCTCGCTCCAGGTGATCGTAGAGCGATCCCGTGCTTCCGTCGTCGAAGTCAACCGGCGTTTCGAGCACCGCCAGGTCTCCCGTCTCCTTGATGTAATGCGCGGCGGCGATGATGAGCCACAGATGGTCGTCGCCGAAGCCTTCGCCGCTGCCCTTCTTCGTGAGCGGCGAGTACTGGTGGTGCGCGCGCCCCTCGGGGAACTGAGTCGAGGCGATGTCCAGGAGGCGCTGGCGCGCGAGGTCGGGAATTTGGTGGGCGAAGCCGAGGATGTCCTGATTGGAATCCCGAAAGCCCATGCCGCGGCCGATTCCGGACTCGTAGTAAGAGGCCGAGCGCGACCAGTTGAACGTGGTCCGGCACTGGTACTGATTCCAGACGTTTACCATGGAGTTCACGGCCGGATCCGGCGTGTTTGCGGTGTAGTGGGAAAGGGTGTCGGTCCAGTAGGCGGCGAGTGCCTTCTTGTCCTCGCCGACGTTCTTCACGGATCGGTACCGTTTCAGGGAGGAGGACTCATCGCCCAGTTTCTCTCCATAGCCCAGGACGAAAACCACTTCATCAGATGCGCGCGCTTCCAGGTCGATGTCGACCTGGAGACCGGCAAACGGCGCCCACCCTACCGCGAGCTCGCCGCTGCACCGACCATTCTCCACCGCCAGGGGGTTGGCCTCCGAGCGATACGGCCCCACGAATGCCTGGCGCACTCCGTCGTAGGAAACGACCGGCCTGCTGGACCAGAACCAGGAGAAGCAGGGTTGGTGCGCGTGGAAGTTGGTGAGGTGATAGATAGCGTTTCCGCGAAAGCGCGTCTGGCCGATGTTGAGGTTGTATTGGAAATCGGTCATGTCGTTCACGGCATCCCAGAGGCAGAACTCCACGTAGGTGAAAAGGCTCAGCGTGCGCCTGCGTTTGGTCGCGTTTGCGATCTTCATGTGCCAGATCTCGACATTCCGACCCAATGGCACGAAATAGGTGGTCTCGGTGTCGATGCCGGCGTAACCGGATGATATCGTGGTGTAGCTCAGGCCGTGGCGGCATTCGTAGCGATAACGAGCGAGGTCTTTCATGACCGGTTGCCACGAGGCGGACCAGTAGTCCTTACTGGCATTGTCCCTGACATAGATGTAGCGGCCCGGCCTGTCGGAAGGCACATTGTTGTACCGATAGCGCAGGATGCGCCTCTCGCGAGGGTCTTTGTAGAAGCTGTACCCTCCCGCCGTGTTTGAGATCAGTCCGCAGTACGCTTCCACGCCCAGATAGTTGATCCAGGGCAACGGCGTGTCGGGACGGGTGATCACGTACTCATGACGCGCATCGTCGAAGGAGCCGAACTTCATGTGTTTTCCCCTTGTACGCTTCTCAACATGGCAAGCACGTTCTCCGTGGGCACGGTGGCCTGGATATTGTGCACGTTATTGAAGACAAACCCGCCGCCTTTGGCGAATATGTCACGGTTTCGCTTCGCCTCCGTTTCCACCTGGGCGGCCGTGCCGAATGCCAGCGTATGTTGAGCATCCACGGCTCCGCCCCAGAACACGAACGTGCCGCCGTACCTCCCCTTGAGAACCTCGGGGGACATGCCGGCGGCGGAGATCTGGACGGGGTTCAGGATATCGATGCCCGCCTCGGCGAAATCGTCGAGAAAGGCGACTATGGAGCCGCAGGTGTGGAAGAACGTTTTCCAGGGGGTGTTCTTGTGCACCCAGGCATTCATTGTGGCGTGAAGGGGCTTGAAGATCTCCCGATACATGGCGGGGGAAATAAACGGTCCATTCTGCGAGCCGAAATCCGTGCCGCTCATCACCACGACGTCGATCCTGTCTCCCACCGCCTGGCGGTACATGAGAAGGTTTTTCATTTGCATCTCCAGCTGCAGATGAAATATCTCCTTGACGTAGCTCGGTCTCGTGAGGGCCGACACGTACCATTCCTCGGGGTCGCGGATCCCCTTGGGATCCAGCACCGCGGGGCCCGGAACCGTGGCGATGTCACCGAAGCCGGCGCCCCAAAAATTGCCAACAAGACCATAGACGGAGTTTTCGTACCAAAATCGGGAGGTCTCCTCGACAAATCGAAGCTCCTCCTCCGTGTACAGCGAATACGTCTGCTCCACCCACTCCTTGGGATCCAGACCCGCTTCGTCGATGGGGTGCTGACGCACGATGGTGTCGAAATAGTACCCGCCCTTCGGCATGCGGCCGGACGGAGGCGCGGATCGGTCCCCTTTGGGATACTGTACGATATCCCCGTCGGGCAGGATGTCGTATTCGAAATGGCCTGAAACCTCCACCTCCGTGCCGTCGAACATGCGGAATGGCTTCCACTTCTCATTGCGATATCCGAACATGGTGGTTGGCAACTGAATGCCGTACGTGTCGACGCCCAGGGCTTGCTTCACGGAGTCTTCCACCTCCGCAAGCATTTGATACGGGTCATACACGCGCACAACGCCGCCGGAAATACCGAGTGCCGCTTTGAGCTTCGCATAAGCGCTGGCCTGTATCCCGGTGACCAACGTGCTGCCAAGGTCCAAAGGAGGGCGATCCGGCTGTTCGTGGTGGATTGCAGCGCGGAGGCGCTCGCGTGACGTCATCTTTCACCTCTGGCGCGCATGATATCTTATCGGGGAAAAAAAAGCGGCCCTGCGGGGAAGGGCCGCTCGAAGATCAGTGAAGAGAAAGCTCTAGAAAGCCAAATCCGTGGTAAGGAAGATGCCGCCCTTCCCGCCGTTGTTCGACGGAGCGTTGAGATTGGGCGTACCGAGGTTGTCGGTTCCCGTCGCACCGTAGAGATAGCCGAGGCGGACCTTTGCGGGGCCGAACAGCGTCCACGCGGACACTTCCACCGTATCAAAGGCGGCTGCCGCGTTGGGGTCGAAGTTCAAGTAGACCGATCCGATCACGCCCAAGGTCTTCGTGATGTTCACGATCACGTCCCCCGTGCCCTTCAATGCCGTGACGGTCGGCTCATAGCTGGGCTGATACGAGAGCATCGCAAAGTCCACCGTATAGCTGCCCGCGAAGGTGACCGCGGCGCCCGCCGACCAGTTGGAGTATTTCGCGGAATCCAGTGCCAGGACGTAGGAAGCCATCGCCGAAACGGAGACGGGGTCCATGGCTGAGCTGAACTTCACACCGAGAGGGATGTAGCCCATGGAGTCTCCGCTCAGTGTCCATCCGCCTTCGAAGCTCACGGGCCCGATCGTGCCGTAGGCCCCCAGCAGCGCCTGCTGATTCGTTGCGGCAAAGGCCGTCGAGGAGGCCGCCGCGACGATATTCACCATACCCATGACGTTTGCGTTGATGGCGATCAAGGGGAATGCATCTCCGATTTCGCTGCCGAACATCCCGTCACCCCAGCCCGTGTCGACGCCCATCGCCGCAAAACCTTCCGGGCCGTACTGTGTCACGTTGAAATCAGGCAGATCGAACACGCCATAGCCGGCATAGAGCACGGTGTCGAAGGTTTTCGTGTCCATCATTGCCATGTCGCCGCCGATATCCGACTTCAGATAAAAGTTCGAGATCTTAGGGGCAACTTCAGCGGCTGTTCCCGTGATGGTCGAATAGGTCGGCAGCACGTTCCAGCCGCCGAGCTCGAAGTTCACCATATTGTTCGCGTCGATCGTCGCGGTGAAATTGATGTACGCGTTGCCCCAGGCATCGTTTGCAACGCTGCCATTGTCGATAATGCCGTAGGTGAGTTCTCCGGATGTTCCCAGAGTCGTGGCTGCCATGGCCGGAAGCCCTATAACGACAAGCGCTCCAGCCAGCAGGCCCAGTAACCAGGTCTTTCTCATTGCAATCCTCCCTTAAGCTGTTTCGAATCCAGAGCCAACGGCTCCTCATTCTATCCGTGCCGGCCGACGGCCGGCATGTCGTGACTCATGAAGGTGAATCCGCATCGGGGCCCCGGGCGCAAACGCCCAATTTCTGCGTGGCATATCGAGTGAGGGTCACGGTCGGAGATGCGGCGGGTGGTGAGACCGCAGCATGTTTGATCACTCCAACGGAAAGGGAGGAAGTGAATGAAAACAGAATCTCGATGCCGCGACCCTCGCTCTGTATGCCATTCGCGCGCGTGCCCTTTCACTCACCCTTCCGTCAGGAGGCAGAGTAGTCGAAGGGGTCGCAGAACACCATAAATTGGCTATGAAGAATTGATTAAGGGTCCGTTAGATAACGATGTGTGGTGGAGACGGGGAATATCCGATGGATGAAGAGTTCTCGATACATTCTAAATGATTCGTTATCTAACGCTGCCGTTCCGCGCTCCCGGGGCGGCTACCCGCGCGCCCCCCCGGGGACGGATTCTGACGTTGTCCTTCTATCTCTGCCGCGCCGTTCCCGAGCCGGTGGCTGAGATCGTTGCCCGGGCCCCGCCGCCGTACTCGACGTCGCCTGAGCCGCTGATCGTGATTCTGATCGTGTCACGGGCGCTCACCGAGGCGCTGCCTGAACCGTTCACGCGGATATCCGCCTCGGCGCTTTGCAGGGCGCGGGCCCGCATGTTGCCGGATCCGTTGATGGTCGCGGCGAGATCACCTGCCGAGCCCGAAACGACGATGTCACCCGAGCCACCGATGGAAGTGACCAGATGCGCGACCTCGATCTGGGCGTCGATGCTTCCCGAGCCATGAATGGACAGCGAAAGTGATTCCGCCTTCAACCCGCTGGCGACCTGGACGCTGCCGGATCCGGAAATAACAACCGCGTCCACCTGGGGCACCACGATGCGGAAATGGAGCCGCGTCATGCTATGAATGCTCGTGCCGCTTCGGAATCCGAGGTGGATGACCTGGCCGATGACGTCGGTTTTCACGTAGGGTTGCAGATTGTCGTCGCATTGAACCAAAACCGATTGGACGAGACCCTGGCTGAGCTCGACATCGCCCGATCCTTCCACATCGATGCCGGTGAAGGACGCAACGGTGCGATTCTCCGTCGTCACGATCCCGGATCCCCTCACCCATGTCGTGGCATACTCGCCCTCACCGTTTGCAAACGCGCATCCGATGAATACGAAGAGCGCGCTGAACGCTGCAAGGGCCGCAATAGTTCTTTTCACAGTTTCCTCCGCTGTTGTCATTTCAACAACCGACAGCGGAGGATTTGACACTCCCCGATGCGTCTATGCGATATAGCGCTCCCGAGAGAGCTTGCCGTGGGCTATCTTCAACTTCCGGTCGATGTCGATTCCGTAGGGGCACAACGCGGAGAGGGCCGTGTAATCATGAGCAGGGTCGACGCGGTCGGGCAGGGCCGCGTACTCCGCGCGGGCCTCTTCCTGCTGTTGGAACCAATGTTTGAGGCGTTCCTGCAATGCGTAGCGTGCCGTATCGGTCACGCGCATGTCGTCCATCTGCCTGTCGAAGAGACCTTCCAGAAGGAAGATCTTCTGCGGATCGAATGCCGCGGTTTTGCAGGCGCCGCAGAGTCGACATACGTACGATCCCAGCTCCGGGGCATCGCGGTACAGCGCTTCCCGTTCGACCTCGGTCAGGGGGGTGAAGTCCCGGGCGATGGCCAGATCCCCGGCGAGCATGGCCTCGGAGTTTATGCCCGTCACTACGGTCGCCACCGGAAGACCCAGGGTGTAGCGGAAGGCGTTCTCGGGTGACCGATAGAGATATCCGTCGCCCAACGCCTTCATGGCGATGACCGCCGTTCCCTTGCGCGTGCACAGCGGGAGAAGCTCGTTCTCGACCGACGGGAAGTTGAATCGGTCGAGGTAGTTGAAGACCGTCATGAGCACGTCGAAGCGGTACGCGGAGACGGCGTGCACGAGCGCGTCCGGCCGTCCGTGACCGCTGATGGCAATGAAGCGCAGCATTCCCTTTTCGCGAGCCTCGAGAGCTCCCTCCATGGCTCCCCCCGGAGCGAGAATCGCGTCGGCCTCTTCCCGTGATTGCACTGCGTGCATGAACATCACGTCCACGTGGTCCGTGCGGAGCGCTTTCAGGCTGCGCGTGAGACCCGCCAGGAAACCCGCCTTCGTGCGCTCGGTGCTCTTCGTCGCCAGGATGTAATCCCCGCGACGATGGCTCACCGCTGCGCCGATCTTGGCCTCGGACATTCCGTCGCCGTATCCCGCGGCCGTTTCGATATAGTTTCCCCCCGCGTCGAGGTACCCCGAGAGAAGACGCGCGGCCTGCGCGCTGGGGATCTCCACCAGATGGAATCCGCCGAAACCGAGTATGGAAACCGATACACCGGTTGAACCCAATGGACGCTTTTCCATCTCTCTCATCCTCCCTGTGCGGCCAGGGACGAAGGCATCTCATCGTCCCTTTCCAGACCCTGCTGTCTCCAGAGGGTATAGTACAGACCCTTTTCGCGAAGCAACTCCAGGTGCGATCCCTGCTCGACGACACGACCATGTTTCAGCACCACGATTCGGTCCGCCCCCGCGACGGTGGACAAGCGATGCGCGATCATGATGGTAACGAAGCTCGGACGCGTCTGGATGATGCCGTCGATGGTATGGGTGATTTCCTTTTCCGTTTCGGTGTCCAGAGAGCTCGTCGCTTCATCGAAGATGAGGAGATCCGGCTTTCGCAAAAGCGCCCGCGCGATAGCCAGACGCTGTCGCTCGCCGCCGGAAAGCTTGAGGCCTCCCTCTCCAATGCGGGTGTCGAGACTGTCGCGCGAACGCTCCAGAAGGCCGCGCAATTGGGCCGCCTCCAGGCTGGCGATGCATTCCTCGTCGGTGGCCTCCTGGTGCACGAACTTCAAGTTTTCGCGGATCGTGCCCGCGAAAAGCTCGATGGACTGCGGCACGAATCCCACGCGGGTGCGCAGCAGGTCGTAGTTGATATCCGCGGCGTCGAGATTGTTCACGCGGATATGGCCGGCATCGGGGTGATAGAGGCCCAGGAGCAGCTTGATGAGGGTACTCTTGCCGGCTCCCGAGGGACCCACGAATGCGATGCTCTCACCGGACTTCGCCGCGAAGGTGACGTCCGTGAGGGCGGCATCGCGCGCTCCGGGGTGCCGGTAGGTGACGTTGTCGAACTCCAGGGACTCGATGCCGTCCGGTACCGCGCCACCGGGATTCGTCGGAGCCGGTTCTTGGGCGAGGATTTTTTCCACATTCTCCAGGCTGGCGCGCGTCTCGGCGTACTTCGTGACGACATTGCCGATCTCACCGAGGGGCGAGAAGATGAAAAACGAATACATGAAGAGGCTGAAGAACTCCCCCAGCGATATGAGCTTGAAATAGACCAGGACGAGCATCTGGAGGATGAAGAGGGCCCGAAAGAGATTGATGCCGGTGCCTTGGAAGAACATGAGCATGCGCACCGTCTTCACCTTGGCCAGCTCCAATCCGAGAATTTTCTGGTTGGTGTCGTTCAGCCGATCTATTTCCTGGGTCTCCAGGCCGAGGCTCTTGATGAGCTCGATGTTGCGCAGGCTTTCGGTGGTGGATCCGGCAAGGTCATTCGTTTCGTTGAATATCCTCGTCTGCACCTTCTTGATCCTTCGGCCGAGCGAGGAGACGACGACGCCGAGGATCGGCGCGAGGATGAGAAGCGTGACGGCAATGGACCAGTGGACGAAAAAGGCGTACCCGATGACCAGGAGCAGCGTGATGGCGGAAATGAAGACGGTGTTGATGGACTGGCTGATCATGTCGCGGCTGTCTACGCGCGCCTTTTGGAGCTGCGTGAGAACGGCACCGCTCTGCTGATCCTCGAATGCCCGATAGGGGAGACGCAGGGAATGGGCGATCCCGTCCGCATACATATTCGCCCCCACGGATTGTGAGACGACGTTGATGGAATAGTCCTGGAAGTTCTTCGCGATCCGGCTCACCATGGCCACCCCGATGAAGGCGAGAATCATGAGGGCCACGCCGGTGATGAACTCGTGCGCCGGCATCGTGTCCATGTGCGAGGCGTACTTGTCCACGATGATGCGGAATATGATGGGGTCCATGAGCGAGAAGACCTGGTTTATGATGGCGAGCACTATGGCCAGTGCCACCATGCCGCGATAGGGCCTCAGGTAGGAGAGGAGAAGCTTCATACCATATGATACTCAGCGGCGGGGTCCGGGAACATATCGGCGGCGGACCCCGCGCGAGGAATCAGCTCACACCCTGCTTCGAGTCCCAGGAGCCCTGAAGCTTGCGAAGCGTCACGATCTGGCCGATATGGTGGGCCGCGTGGAGGGTGAGATTGGCGAGTGATCCGTACCATATCTCCTTTGCATCCGCACTGACCGGTGACTGGAGCTTCTCCTCGGACTGGTCTTGGACGCACCGCACGAGCTCTTTCATAACCCGGTCGTATTCGTCCTGGAGCGCCCGCCACTCCGTCTCTCCACCCCCGGCTGACGGTCCAAAGCTTTCCTCGTTGACGCTCACCACCGGCCCTGGGTCCTCGCCCCTCAGGCGCTTCAGGGAGCGCTCGTTCCAATAGGTCACGTGATAGAGAATCTGCCAGACGGAATGGCTGGAAGGACCGGCGCTCCGCGCGGCCTGCGCCGCATCGAGACCCGCCAATGCGCCGCTCATCGCCACGAACCACCCATTCCGGTCATGACATGCGGCCAACTGTTCGAGGATGATCTGCTTCTGAGTCACGGGCTGCCCCCTTTCCTGACATGACCAGTATAACCAGGAATGGCCGCGCGGGGAGGGGTGCGTCAGGCAGGGCGCGGGGCGGAGCGTGGCCGGCGGCACGCCCCGCCCGGCGTTACTGCGCGGGGGTAACCGTGTCGCCCTCGGCCAGGAAGCTCTGGCCCTCGGTTATCACGAGCGCCCCTTCGCTCAATCCTTCCGTCACCTCGGTGACGCTCTGGTCGGCGCTTCCGATCTGCACGGCGGTTTTTTTGACGATGTTGCTCACGACGAGATACACATAGGGAACGCCGGTTTCAGTCACGATGGCCGTATTGGGGACGACGAGCACGTTGTCCCGGGTCGACACGGGCAGTGAAAGCCGGGCGAACATGCCGGGACGCACCGCTTCTCCCGGCGCCTCGAGCCTTACCTTGACCGTGTAGCCTTGCGTATGCGGGTCGGCGGAGGGGCTGATGGTCTGCACGACACCGACCAACGCCGCGTTACCCGCCGCTTCCACCCTCACGCTCACGCGTTGACCGACGTGGATCTTCGCCACCTGGGTCTCCTCGACGGCCGCCTCGGCAACGAGGCTGTCGAGGTCTATGACGACAAAGGCGGGAACGGCGCTGGAGACCAGCTCGCCGGGATCCACGGCGCGCGAAGCCACCACGCCGGTAATGGGTGAGGTGATGATTGTGTTGTCCAACTGGGACTGCGCCAGGTCGGCGGTTGCCTGAGCCTGGTCGACCTGACTGGAGGCGACACCGGTGGACTGGGGCCCGCCCTTGTCTTGAAGCAGGCTCAGATTCTGCCGCGCGGTGTCCAGGCCGATGCCGGCCGAGTCGTATTTCGCCTTTGCCCCATCGAGCTGCTGTCGCGAGGCCGTGCCGGCCGTGAAGAGCTTTTGGGTCCTGTCGTACAAGTCCTTGGCGTCGTTGAGCTGTATCTGCGCCTGCTGTACGGCAGCCTGCGCCTGGATGACCTGGGACGAGAGGCCGGAGTCGCCCGTGCGGGTCAGGTTCGCCTTCGCACTGTCCAACGCCGCCTGGGCCTGCCGCGCCTGGGCGTCGTAGTCCTTGGACTCCAGCGTGAAGAGTACCTGCCCGGCCCGGACATTCTGCCCGATGTCGGCGCGCACCGTGGCCACGCGTCCGGCGACCTTCGGCGACACGACGATTTCCTGGGTCGAGCGGATCTGGGCGGCATAGTCCACCGTCAAGGCAATTGTTGCCCGATGCGCGCTCGCTACCGTAACGCTCTTGGGCGCGAGGACGGCGGCTTGCTTGTGCGCCGAACAGCCGGCCAAAATCAGAACCATGGCGGCCGCGGTCAAGGCCCTTGCGGCGAATGCCCTGTCTCGATTGTTCATTCTGCGTATCCTCCAAGCTCGGGAGCTGGTTTTGCTTTTCTTTGCGCTCGCTTGACCCGTGCGCCGTCCAGGATCGTATAAACGACCGGCAAAAGTATCGGGGTGAGGATCGTAGAGGTGACAAGACCTCCGATCAAGACGACCGCCATGCCGGACCTGATCTCACTGGATGCCCCGAGGGACAGCGCGAGGGGGAGCATGCCCACGATCATGGTGACCGACGTCATGAGGATGGGTCGCAGACGCGTGACCCCCGCCTCCAGAAGAGCCTCGCGCAGGGGTTTGCCCTTCTTCACGAGGGTGTTCGTATAGTCGATCAAGAGCGTGCCGTTTTTCGAGATTAGACCGTCCAGCATGATCAGCCCGATGAAAGAGATGATGTTGATGGCCTTGCCCGTGATGGCCAGGGCGGCGAAGGCACCGATGATGCCGCAGGGAATGGAGAGCATGCGGATGAATGGCGTGAGGAACGACTCGTAGAGAACGACCAGGATCATGAAGACGAGCACGAGGGATGCCACGAGGGCCCAGACGAGTGATCCGAAGGAGCTTGCCATGTTCTGCTGATCGCCCGTGTATCCCAGGGAGTATCCGTGGGGAATCGCCACGCCTTTCATTTTCGTCTTGATATCCGCCGTTATCGCTCCGAGTGCCCGACCGGTGATGTTGGAGGAAATCGTTGCCACATTCTGCCGGTCGCGGTGAAGAATCTCCTGCGGGCTGTCGGTGAGCTTGAACGAGGCGACCTCGGACAGCGCGACCTGCCCGCCGGCGGCGTTGGTGACGCGCAGCGTCGCCAGATCCTCCGGTGTCTTCAGCTGGTCCTGCTCGTAGCGCACGATCATGTCGTAGTCGTTCCCCGACTGCCGATACACCCCGACATTCGTGCCGGCAAGGGCGGTGCGCATGACGGTTGCAAGCTCATAGGTGGTGATGCCGTGGGCCGCGGCTGCCAGTCGATCCACCGTCACGCTCA
>Ga0265342_10003818_pt1 | contig 12125 bp, 11 predicted proteins | sample 4CB327metaG_FD_203125 | JGI IMG/M metagenome (GOLD analysis project Ga0265342, IMG submission 203125) | Rhizosphere microbial communities from Carex aquatilis grown in University of Washington, Seatle, WA, United States - 4-CB3-27 metaG | ecosystem: Host-associated > Plants > Roots >...
GGCTACCGGCCTACGTACCCCTGACCATTGCATTCTTTTGGATCACTGGCTTCGCCTCGGCGACTCAGGACATCGCGGGTGACGGCGTCTACCTCACTTCGTCGTCGGAAAAGGAGCAGGCGCTCTACATCGGCGTGCAGGGGGCGGCGTGGAACCTCGGTCGTGTGCTGGTATCGGGCTCGCTCGTCAGCCTGACCCAGATCCTGTTCGACTGGGCCGCTGCCGGAAAGACCGCACCCGCCAGTGGCCCCCATCCGGCCTGGTTCACGGCATGGATGATCGTCATGCTGCTGATCGCGTCCATTCTGGGCGCAGCGGCACTTTGGCACTACTACCTACTCCCGCCTGGAGCCAAGGCTCCCGACGCTGCCACCAACGTATCCGAAGCCCTGCGCACCACGGGCGATGCCTGGGCCAGCTTCTTCAAGAAACCGCGCATCTGGATGATGATCGTCGCCGTCTTCTTTTACCGCTTCGCCGAGGGGTTCATCGAGAAGATCGGGCCGCTCTTCCTTTTGGACAAGCGCGCCGACGGCGGCCTTGGGCTGAACAACGGGGTCCTTGGCCACATCAACGAGGTTGGCACCATCGTGTTCGTGGGGGGGACCTTGCTTGGGGGACTGCTGGCCGCGAAATTCACGCTGCGCCGTGTGTTCGTCGTGCTGGCCTTCGCGCTCAACATCCCACACATCACCTATTTCTATCTAAGCCACGTCATGCCCACGAACCTGACCTGGATCGCTTGCGCGGTCCTCATCGAGAAGTTTGGCTACGGCCTCGGCACCGTGGGGATGATGCTCTACATGATGCAAGAGTTGTCGCCCGGCCCTTACCGCACGGCCCACTATGCCTTCGCGACCGGCATCATGGCGCTCAACATGATGCTGACCGGAATGGTGAGCGGTCGGCTCCAAACCGCGCTGCACTACCCGATGTTCTTCGCGTTCGTCCTGCTGGCGTCGATCCCGCCCATCATCATTGCCTGGCTGGCGCCCTTCCGGACGCAGGATGGGGCCTCCCAGACGCGCGGCGGAGCCCCGGCGATTTGAGCCACCGACATGGCTGTGGTCGCCTTTCTCAATCGTTGTCCCGTCGCCTTTTTCCGGACCCTTGGATGCGCGCGGCTTCGATGCGCGCGAGCATCCCAGTGGGGCCGCTAAGAAAAGGTTGGAACACTCGAGCTCGAATGAACTCGACGATCGTTCCCCCGTCCTCCGCCGCGAGCTGGGTCAACCGCTCGATTTCTTCCTCCGAGAATGGAACTGGAATCTCGTGCACGCGCATGGCCGCCCCTCCTGGCAACGAACCTCGCCGTTGGTCTTCCTTGTCTACCCGATCGTCATTGTCCTACAGCGAATCGTCTCTGGTGGCAAGCCGATCCGCTACCTAGTCTGAATTCCTCATGGCGCGTGCCAAGGTTTCACGGGGCGGCTTTCAGCCAAGCCCCAATCAGCTAGCGCTCGAGGAGCAGATTCGGGAGCGGCTTGCAGCCGTCCTGGTGGCGGAGCGCGAGGCCCAACATCTGACCCAGGAACAACTTGCCGAGCGCGCCGGCATTCACACCACCACCATAGGGAAAATAGAGCGAGGCCAGCAGGTTCCGAGCCTCGCCTTGTTCACGCTGCTGGCCCGGGCCCTGGCCTGCGCGCCGTCAGATTTCTTGCGCAGGATCCTTCCGGATCCGGCCACCAAGGGGTACGAAGACCCCGCCATCGCATTCGTGCGCGGATTTCCGGCAGCCGATCGCGCGCGCTTGCTCCCCGTCCTGGAAGCCATCGTCGACTGGAAGCGTAGACCGTAGCGCCTCGCGCGGCCTGGCCAAGCCCCTTGCCTCGCTCTGTCATCTTGACCGAATGCAGCTGGTCAATCATGCGCGCTAGGAACGGGCCTAGGAAAGAGCCTGCGCACCTTGTCCGTGAAAGTGCGCAGCCTCTTACGCGGTCCCAATGCGGTCATCCATAAAGACGGACTGATCCTGTCATGTTTTAGGGTTCTCCATCCCCTCTTCCTTCCGTCTTGCCATGGCTAGCTTCTTGCACACCAGCGCGGCATCGCCGAAAGCGGCGCCAGTAAACAACCCAACGAGGCAAAGCCTTTGCAATCCACATCGTCCCCTGCGCAGTCAGACGTGTCTGGCGCGGGCTTGCATTCTGTTGACAGAGAGTTTCCAAACCTTCCCGCGATGGTTCGCGCCGAGCAAAGCAGCGACACCGAGCGCATGCTGGTGGCTCTGCGCAACATCGAGCGCCCGCTCTACGCCGTCACAGATGGCCGCAGCGCGGTGCTAACCGATCGTGCTCCTTCCACCCTGGCAGGTTTGGCCGGCGTCATTCCCGAGGTTCGCATCGAGAGCTTCGGCTCTTCCACCTTCCGCAAGGAGCACAGGCTTCGCTGCGCCTACGTTGCGGGTGCCATGGCGGGCGGCATCGCCTCTGTCGACCTCGTGGTCGACATGGCCCAGGCAGGTTTTCTAGCGTTCTTCGGCGCGGGCGCCTTGCAGCTGCCCGCCATCGAGCAAGCCATCCGCCAAATCCAGGCACGGCTTTCAGGCGGTGAGTCCTATGGTGTGAACCTTCTGCACAACTACTACGATGAGAAGCTCGAATGGGCGACCGTCGAGCTCTATCTGTCGCTGGGTGTGACCCGGGTCGAGGCCGCAGCTTTCGTGTCCATCACGGCACCGCTGGTGTACTACCGGATTAAGGGGATTCATCGCTCGGCGGACGGTCGCATCGTCGTTCCCCACCATGTCTTTGCCAAGGTCAGCCGGCCCGAGGTAGCGACCCAGTTTCTTGCCCCGCCGCCCGAGCAACTGCTGGCCGAGCTCGTTGCCTCAGGGAAAATCAGCGCTGATGAGGCTGCCCTGGCCGCGCACATCCCCATGGCCAACGAACTGACCTGCGAGGCCGACAGCGGCGGCCATACCGACCGCCGACCCCTGTCCGTGCTCCTGCCCATGATGCTCCACGAGCGCGAGCAGGCCATTGTCCTGCATGGCTACGAGCAGCACGGGATCGAGATCCGCCTGGGTGCCGCGGGCGGCGTCGGCGAGCCGCTGTCGGTTCACGCAGCCTTTGCCATGGGTGCCGACTACATTGTCACCGGATCGATCAATCAGGCCTGCCGCCAGTCCGGCACGGCACCGCGCGTGCGCCAGATGCTCGCTGAGGCATGCATGGCCGACGTGGCCATGTGTCCGGCATCCGACATGTTCGAGATGGGCGGTCGCGTGCAAGTGCTCAAGCGCGGCACGATGTACCCCCAGCGAGCCCAGCGCCTGTATGAGCTGTACAAGACCTACCCGTCGTTTGATGCGATTCCTGCAGCAGAGCGCAAGAAGGTCGAGACCCAGATTCTAAGGCGGCCCTTCGCCGATGTTTGGCAAGAGACCGAGCGCTACTGGATATCGCGCCAGCCCGACGAGGCCGAGCGTGCCCGCACCGACGAGAAGCACAAGATGGCCCTATGTTTTCGCTGGTACCTCGGCATGTCTTCGCGTTGGGCGCGCCTGGGCGAGGCGGACCGTCAGGCCGACTATCAAGTTTGGTGCGGCCCCGCCATTGGCGGACTCAACCGGTGGGCCCAGGGTACCTCGCTGGCCAACAGCGAAAATCGGGACGCGCCGTCGCTGGCCCGCGCTCTTCTGACCGGTGCGGCCGTGCTTCAGCGTCGCGAGTTGGCCGCCCGAGCCCGGGTGCGCCACCTGCCCAGCGTAGTCGCGGTGATGAACCTCTCCGAAGCCTGGCTTGCCGACGAGAGGTCCGCGACACCGGTCCAAGCCGCCGCCGTGGCTCTTTAGGTCCTTTCGAAGAGCTCCGGCCTCTGTGCCCCCCCTCTGCCTCCGTGGCCTCGGCAGGTTCGCCCTTGACTTATAATTAACCTTGGTTAATTATTATCGCATGGCAAGCAAGCAGCCTGGGGTCACGCCGGACCTGGACCTGGTCCACCAGGCCATCGCTTGCCTGGGCCGCTTGGCCGATGCCTTTCGCCGCCGCCGCGAGCAGCTGGCCTTGTCGGTGGGGCTCTCCGACGGGCAGTGGGGCGTGCTCGAGGAGATCTCGCGCGAGCACTTCATGCCGAGCATGTTCGCCAAGACCCGCGAGAGCTCGGCCGCCGCGGTTTCAAGGACCTTGCGCCAGCTCCTCGACAAGGGGCTGGTCAGCGTCACCCTGTCCAAGTCGGACGGGCGCCAGCGCGCCTACGTCCTGACCGCCCAGGGCAAGCGCATCATGCAAACCCTACGCGAAGAGCGCGAGCTGGCCATCGAAGAGATCTGGCTCAAACTTGACCCCCACCTGGTAAAGAGCTTTGTGTCGTTCGGCACCCAGCTCGCCGAACACCTGGAAGAGTATCGATCCAAACCGAAGAAGGACGTTTAGCCATGGCCCAAACACTATACGAGAAGGTCTTCGACAAGCACGTCGTCCGCCAATTGCCGTCCGGGCAGACCCAATTGCTCATGGGACTGCATCTCTTACACGAGGTGACCTCGCCCCAGGCCTTTGCCATGATTCGCGAGCGCAAGCTCAAGGTCCTGTTCCCGGAGCGGACGTTTGCCACCGTAGATCACATTGTACCGACCCACACCAAGTTGCGCCCATACCAGGACACCATCGCGGAAGAGATGCTGCAAAGCCTGGAAAAGAGTGTGAAGGACTTCGGCATCCGCTTCTTCTCGCCCACGGCCAACGAGAACGGCATCGTCCACGTGGTCGGCCCCGAGCGCGGACTCACCCAGCCCGGCATGACCATCTGCTGCGGCGACTCGCACACCGCCACCCACGGTGCGTTCGGCGCTCTGGCCTTCGGCATCGGTACTTCGCAGATCCGCGACGTGCTGGCCACGCAGACCCTGGCCATGGAAAAGCTGAAAGTCCGCCGTATCGAGGTGAATGGGAAATTGCGGCCGGGCGTGTACGCCAAGGACGTGATCCTCTACATCGTCCAGCGTCTGGGTGTGAACGGCGGCGTGGGTTTCGCCTATGAGTATGGCGGTGACGTGTTCGACCGCTTCACCATGGACGAGCGGATGACTGTCTGCAACATGAGCATCGAAGGTGGCGCGCGTTGCGGATACGTCAATCCCGATCAGACCACCTACGCCTATTTGAAAGGTCGCGAGTACGCGCCCAAAGGGGCCAACTGGGAGCGGGCCGTAGCGTTCTGGGACAGCATCAAGAGCGATCCCGGCGCCAAGTATGACGACGTCGTCCGCTACAAGGCCGAGGACATCACGCCCGTGGTCACCTGGGGCATCACGCCTGCACAGTCGGTGGCGGTGGACGCTGCCATCCCATCGGTCGAAGCCTTCAAGGACGACGAGCGCGAGTCGGTACGCGAGGCCTATGCATACATGGACTTCAAGCCCGGCCAGCCCATCGCTGGCACCAAGATCGACGTGGCCTTCATCGGTTCGTGCACCAATGGCCGCCTGTCCGATTTCGAGGAAGTGGTCAAGGTGCTCAAGGCCGGCAAGTACCAGGTACAGCCGAACGTGCGCGCCCTGGTGGTCCCGGGCTCGGAGCAGGTGCGCAACGACATGTTGGCGCGCGGCTGGGACAAGGTCTTCGCCGACGCTGGCTTCTCGTTCCGCGAGGCCGGCTGCTCCATGTGTCTGGCCATGAACCCGGACAAGCTCAAGGGCCGCGAGATCTGCGCCTCGTCCTCGAATCGCAATTTCAAGGGCCGTCAAGGCTCGCCCCAGGGCCGCACCCTGCTCATGAGCCCACTCATGGTGGCCGCCGCGGCCATCACCGGCCAGGTTACGGACGCGCGCACATTTTTTGGAATGAATTAGAGAAAGGCTTTCCCATCATGGAAGACGTCAAACGCAATCTCTTCACCGGCCGGGCAGTTCCCCTGCGCGGCAACGACATCGACACCGACCGCATCATTCCGGCGCGCTACTTGCGCACCGTCGTGTTCGACGGCCTGGGCGAGCACGCCTTCGAGGACGACCGCGCCCAGCTCGCCGCCAGCGGCGGCTGCCACGCCTTCGACAACAAGGGCTACCAGGGTGCCAGCGTTCTGCTGGTAAACAAGAATTTCGGCTGCGGTTCGTCGCGCGAGCACGCGCCCCAGGCCATCACCCGCTGGGGCATCAAGGTCATCGTTGGCGAAACCTTTGCCGAGATCTTCATCGGCAACTGCGTGGCCATCGGCATGCCCTGCTGCAAGGTCACGCAGGAAGTGTCCGAGGCCCTGATGGCAGCGGTCGAAGCCAATTCAGCTACCTCTCTTCAAGTAAGTTTGGCGGACAAGTCGATTGTGGCCGCTGGCAAGACCTACCCTTTCGAGATGGCTGATGGTGTTCGCCAGCAGTTCCTCACCGGACGCTGGGATTCCACGGCCGAGCTACTCGAAGCCGCCGACCAGGTGAAGGCTCGCGCAAAGGGCATCGGATACTTCAATAACTTCGCCTAGGCAAAGGGTGACGGGTTTAAGCAACGTGGTGTATGGGACGACGTGACACTCTGGAAACGTGACAGAAATCCGGAATCGGGATAGAAACGTCATGTGTGTTGATGTAGGACACATTGCCGCGTCAAAGTCAGTCCCAAGACTCAACTCATCCCATCAACCGAAAGAAGGAAACCAAACATGACACGTACGAGACTCTCTCTCATTTCCACGACAGCCGTTGCGTCGATCCTCGGCGCCGCCCTGCCCGCCTTCGCGCAGGCTCCAGCCCCGGCCCCGATGTACGCCCCGGCCCCGGCTCCCATGATGGCTCCGGCTCCAGCTCCGGAACCCATGCCAGTCATGCCGGCCGCTCCCGTGATGGCACCCAAGGCCTCTGACGACATGACCGGCTCGGTCGGCTTCGGTGTGGGCGTCGGCGCCGGCACCAGTTTGGTTGTTCCCGATACAACCACTGTCGCGCTGAAGTACTGGATGAGTGATGCCCTGGCGATCATTCCGCGACTCAACCTCCAAATGAACAAGGTCAAGAATACGGACACGGCGTGGGCGTTCGCACCTGCTGTTCTCGCCGACTTCACCTTGCTCAAGGGCGCCTCGACCCGCCTCAGCATCGGAGCCGGCCTCGGTCTGTCGTTTGCGAAGAACATGGCGCCGGCCACCACCACGGATACCTACATCGCTTTCAACATCCCGGTTCAGATGGGCGTCGAGCACTTCTTCACCCGCTGGTTCTCGATGGGCTTGGGAACGAGCTTTAACTTCCTCAGCTACGCCAAGGACGGCACCAAGCCGTGGAGCTTTGACGTGGAAGTAAGCAACATCCGCTACATGGGCTCGCTCTTCTTCTACACCGACTAGTCGTTTCTAAGTCGAAACGCACAAGGGCGTGTTGGCCAACAGCCGGCACGCCCTTTTGTTTTGTCCGAAACTACTTGGTCACCTTGGCCGAGGCGGTGACGCCTGCGCTGACGTTGCCAACGTTGTCCACGGCGCACAGGCGGAAGTAGGTCGTGCCAATGGGCAGAGTTCCGGTCTTGAAGGTGGTGGCGGGGCCGGCGTACAGCTGGGTACCCGAGGAGCAGTTGCTGGGCACGTTGGCGGTTGACGACGTGAGCTTGTAGGAAGCCAAGCCCGATCCCGTGTCTTTGGCTCCGGCCCAGGTGAGGGTCGCCACTTTGCCCGACAGCGCTCCAAGCAAAGTTCCGTTGCTGGGAGCGGTCGTGTCGAGAGTGATGGACGCCGAGACCGGGGTGGCTGAGGACGTTCCGTCGGAGCCCTTCCACCACACGTAGACGTTCTTGACGCCGTCGCCGGTGGCAAGGGCAAAGGCCATGGAGCTTGCGTAGGTCTTCCAAGCAGTACAGGTCGCGGTCGCGCTCAAGCAGACTTGAGTTGCGCTGCCCGAGGTGGTGGTGACGTCCACCGTGACGGTGGTCAACTTGGTGTACTTGGCCCCTGCATTGATGACCACGTTTCCAGCAGGCGCTGGCGTCCCGGCGGCGGCAAGCGCGGCCCCAAGATCCAAGCGCGGCGTGGTCACGTTGTTGCGCTTGTCCGTGAGCATGGCGTTCGACGTGGTCAGTCGGGCCACGATGGCATCGGGCCCGGCGCTTGGCTGAGCCGCGGCAAGCAACGCGATGGCACCGGCCACATGCGGGGTAGCCTGGGAGGTGCCTGACATGGTGATGCCAGCAGCGGTGATGCCCACGCCCGGAGCGAGCACGGTCAAGAACGAAGCTGAATTGGAAAAGCAGGCAACCTGGTCGGCGGCCGTCGCCGGGTCGTTGCACACCGTGGTGTAGAATCCTCCGACGTTCCCCGAATACACCGCGCCAACGGACACGGCGGCGGGGGCGCAGGCCGGGCTGGAGATGCTGGTAGACGAAGCCGAGTTGCCTGAAGCGATGGCGGACAAGATTCCGGCGGATCGCGCGGCCGCGATGGATGGCGCGAAGGGATCGGACGCGCATGGCGCGGTGAAGAGCCCGCCGCCTAGGCTCAGATTGATGGCCACGATGTTGTACTTGGCCTTGTTCTGCACGCACCAGTTGATGGCCGACAAAATCGTGGAAGTATACGCCCAATCGCCGTCGAACACGTCGAGGGCAACGATCTTGGCCTTGGGAGCCATGGACAGCACGATGCCCGAGACGTTGGTACCATGAAAGCTGCCGGTATCGAGTGCCCTGTCATCGACGGCGAAATCCTTCGCGAACAGCACAGGGCAAGCCGCGGGCGTGCCGGGAGCGGTGCAGTTGAAGGGCGCGCGCCTGTAGTCCGTCCCCGTATCCAGCACGGCGACGGTACTGCCTGCGCCCTGCTTTCCCGCTGCGGCGGCAGCGGGTTGACCCACCTGGGCCAGATCGGCCGGCACGGTGGCGAAGGCCTGCATGGCTCGGTCTTCGACCACGGCCACCACGTTGGCGTGCGATTCTAGGGCCGCCAAGGCCTCGGGCGAGTCCACGCGCACGTGCATGACCGGCAATTGCTCGTAGGTTCGCAGCGTGGTTAGGCGGCCGGCCGCTGCTTTCGTCACGCTGGCCTTCATGCCCTCGAGATCGGACTGAATGTTCCCCAAGTACGCGTCGAAGGACTCGCTCGGGATGGCCATGCGAAAGGCAGCGCGGCGAAGACGGACTGGCTCGTCGGCCAACATCACGATCACCTCGCGCGAGCGCCCGGCTTGCACGTCTGCGGCGATGGATGGCTCGACCCGGGACAGCCCAGCTTGAGGAGAAGCGGACTCCGTCGAGGAGGCGGGATCGTCAGCATTCAAGCCGGATGCGCATCCGGCTGCGCTGGATAGAACGAGTACCACACCCAAAAATACCAGCGAAAACCACTGCTTGCGCATCGCGAGCTCCTTGCCGCTTGCTTGCCGAAGGGTACGGCGCCGACAGACCATGAATTTTATTGTCACATAAAACTGTAAGCTGTCAAACGTATTATAAATCAATAGTACATTGATGCGGTCGCAAATATCGCTGCCTCACGCCATCGTAGTAGGATGGTCGGACTCGCCGGAAGAACCCGCCGAGAGAGGAATGGTCATGGAAACGATGTTGAAGTTGGTTTGCTTGGCCGGGTTGTCGGCCGTATGGCTTGGTGCGACTGGCGCGACCGCACTTGCGCAGGTGCAGCCCGACGCCCAGAACGCAGCCACCCCAGCCGCCCCTGCTCCGTCCGTGGGTGCCTCGCCGTCATCCGCCGCGCCTGGCTACCAGCCTCCTCCGGCGTACTATCCACCGCCCGGCTACGCGCGCTCTCCAGGTTACTACCCGCCACCGGGCTATGCGCCACCGCCGGGCTACTATCCACCCCCTGGCTACACCCCCTACTATTCACAACAGGCTCTGGTGCTTCCCCCAGGACATCACCTGCACGACGGCTTCTACATGCGTCTAACCATGGGCCTCGGCATTCTGAATGCGAAGTACAGCCAAAACGGGCAAGACACGACCATTTCCGGCGGCGGCTTGGCCATGGCCTTTGCACTCGGCGGAGCGGTCACGCCCAATCTCATCCTATTCGGCGAGGTCATAGTGACTGGGGCGATGGATGCGTCGCAGGACAACAACGATACCTACCAGCAATACGGGGAAAACGTGACCTTGCTCGGAATCGGCCCAGGGGTGGCCTACTACCTCGAACCGTCGAACATCTACTTTTCCGGGACCCTGGCCTTTTCGCAGGTCAGCGCAAGCAGAGTCACCAGCTCGAGCGACTCGAACGACAGCGCCGACTTGACCGACCTGGGCGTCGGGGCGAGCTTCATGTTCGGCAAGGAATGGTGGGTGTCGCACGACTGGGGACTCGGCGTCGCCGGATTGGTCCACCTAGCCTCGATGAAGATGAAATACGTCGACAGCAGAATGACGGCGACGGCCATCTCCGTCCTTTTTTCCGCGACGTTCAACTAGAAGAGCTGGCTAGCTCACCTGCGACGGATCTACGGGCGCGCCCTCGTCGATTTTGCCGAACACATCCTCGTAGCGGCCGACGTTGCTTTCGAGAGCGCGCAGGAAGCGCTTGGCGTGACGTGGGGACAGGATGATGCGCGAACGGACGCGCGCGCGCGGCCCGCCTGGCTGCACGTAGACGAAGTCGAAGGTGAATTCGGAGTCGTTGTGATTGAGAAAAACCAGGTTGCAGTAGGCCCCCTGGGCCGTGGCATCGTCGAGCTCAATCTGGAGCTGGGGGTTGGTGGCGGAAAGCTTGGGTTGGTCGGACATGTGGAAGTTGTACCGCAAGTCCGGTTATAGACTAGGAACCTTTCATGGCCAGAGTGCTCGGCATTGACCTAGGCTCGCGCCGCATCGGCGTCGCAGTGTCGGACGGATTGGGACTGACCGCCCAACCGCGCGCTACCATCGCGCGCCACGGGGGCATGCGCGATATCGATGCCATCGCCGCGGCAGTCAAGAGCGCGGACGCCGACCGCATCGTGCTCGGCCTGCCGCTCGACTGCGAAGGGCAAGAGGGCTCGGCCGCGCAGCGAGCGCGGGTTTTTGGGGAAAAGCTGCGAGCGGCTTTGCACCTGCCCGTTGACCTGATCGATGAGAGTTTCAGCACCGTCGAAGCCGAGGAAGTGCTGCTGGCAGCGAATGTGTCGCGCGCGCGGCGCAAGCAGGTCGTCGACAAGATGGCCGCCGCCGTTATCTTGCAGCGCTGGCTCGACGCCCAGAAGGAGTCGCGTGAGTGACGGAGGGCTTTGCCCGACGGCACTCGACGCGGGAGGCCCTTTGAGGGTTCTTGGGAGACGCGTGAGTGGAGGCGGGCTTAGCCCGACGACACTCGTCGCGGGAGTTGGTAAGAACCCTTTGAGGGTTCTTGGGAGACGCGTGAGTGGAGGCGGGCTTAGCCCGACGACACTCGTCGCGGGAGTTGGTAAGAACCCTTTGAGGGTTCTTACGTAGAATAGGAGAATCCATGACATCGCCCCGCCGCCGAGCCTTCCAGGTCTTTCTCATCACCGCCGCGCTGGGGCTGCTCTGCATGGTATGGCTGGTGCACAAGATCACGACGTACCCTGATCGCGCGACCGGCTCGGCCAGCGGCACCGTCGAAGTCGAGATCCCGCGAGGCTCCGGTGCCCAGAGGGTGTCCGAACTGCTGGGCGAGGCCGGGCTGATCGAGCGGCCGGCTTTTTTCCGCCTGTACGCCGGCCAGCGCGGGGCCGCGAGCCGCTTCCGTCCGGGGCACTACAAGTTTCAGGCTCCGGTCACGCCCCGCCAACTCGTGGATCTGATCGTCAAAGGCGTTGCCGACGAGCTGGTGGCGGTGACCCTTCCCGAAGGCAAGAACATGATCGAGGTGGCCGAGATCCTCGACGCTGCCGGGGTTGCGAGCAAGGCTGAGCTGCTGGCCCAAGCCATGGATCCCATTTTCGTCAAGAGCCTGGACTTGCCCGGCCGATCCCTGGAAGGCTACCTTTTCCCCGACACCTACAAATTGCGCCCGCACTCGCAGGCCAGCCGCGTGCTGGTGGCCCTGGTCAGGCGCCATCGCCAGGTCTTCGATGAGCTGCGCGCGGCCAATCCCACGGGCGCGAATTACCTCAAGGCCAAGCTCAAATTCGATGACGCCGCGGTCGTCACCCTGGCGTCCATCGTCGAGAAGGAGACTGGGCAGCCCGAGGAGCGGCCGCGCATCGCCCAGGTCTTCATCAACCGCCTGACCAAATCCAGCTTCCGGCCCAGGCT
>Ga0265342_10003820_pt1 | contig 12123 bp, 12 predicted proteins | sample 4CB327metaG_FD_203125 | JGI IMG/M metagenome (GOLD analysis project Ga0265342, IMG submission 203125) | Rhizosphere microbial communities from Carex aquatilis grown in University of Washington, Seatle, WA, United States - 4-CB3-27 metaG | ecosystem: Host-associated > Plants > Roots >...
CTTGTCAAGAGGCAATTCGAAAAATACTTTGTAACTCCCTTTCCCCTCAACACAAAAAACTTCGCCTCAATTGTGAATAATTATGGCCTTTCGGCGCATACTGGATGCAGTGCTTGAGAACCGGCCCAAGGAATGGGACCGTCCTCAAGCCATTTCTTTTTGGGGAGGAAACAAGACGATGACTCACCCTCGGTCCCGGCGAACTCAGCCTTCGTTGCAGTGTCGGAGATCCGCCCGGTCCGTACCGAAAAGCACCCCCCCACCCCCCCCTACAAAATTTGCAGTTTTCCACAGGCAAATTGTCGAAAATCGGCTCGTCGAACTACGACCAGATCCGTCCGATTCCCAGCCTTGGGAGCAAGCGGCCGGGAAAACACCAGCCTCCCAGCGCGCGAGGCGCAGTGGGCCGTGCCGCACAGTTCCGTAGTCTCACAGTGCCCAAAAGCCACTTTTAACGCGCAATAACGTGCCAATATGCGCCAAAATGCACACTCTCCTATGAAGCTAACTCGTTACAAATGAAGTAAGTATACGGTTAAAAATGGCATTTAAAAGATTATTCGCCACTGTGAAACTGTGCAACACAGGAAAGGAGCACCCATTGCCTCAATCTCAACGCGAAGCGGTTGGCCCCACCGCAGGGGGCTCACCGCGTGTGCCGAGCAGCATTTCAACTGCCTCCCGCAGCGACGCGAAGCGCGCATCCGCCAGCGCCGCAGCCTCTTCCGCGCCCGGCTGCTGGCGTTCAACGTCGCCGTCAAGAAAGATCGTGCGCATCCCCAGCCGCCGGCCAAATTCGATGTCCGATCTGGAATCGCCAATCATCACGCTGGTCGCAGCCGTGATCTCGGGAAAATCTTTCCGCGCCTGTTCAAACATGCCGGGCAGCGGCTTGCGGCAGTCACATTGCCCTTTGTCGTGGGGACAGAAATAGAACGCATCCACTTGCGCCCCGTGCGTCTGCAAAGTCTCCTGCAACCGCGCGTGAATCGCTTCCACCTGGGTCACGGAGTAAAGCCCCAGCGCAGCGCCGCGCTGGTTTGATACAACGATCACCCGAAGGCCCGCGTGATTCAGCCGCGCAATGGCATCGGCCACGCCCGGCAGCAAGTGAAACTCGGCCCATGAAGTCACGTACTTGCCTTCCGGCATCTTCTCGTTCACCACGCCATCTCGGTCGAGAAAAATGGTAACGAGTGTGCCTCCGAAAGCACTGCCTGTGGGGTTGTTCACCCCGCTATGATAGCAACAACCAAGCGCACGAACAGTTAGGCGAAGTCTCAGTGACCGTCTAAGAAAGGGGCGCGCGTTGATCGGACAGTTGCACCGCGTTATCGAGGACATCGAGCACGAATGGGCCGGCAAGCACCTCCTCGTCGTCGGCGATGTCATGCTCGACAAGTACATCTGGGGCGACGTCGGACGCATCTCCCCCGAGGCGCCCGTGCCCATTGTCCGCGGATCGCGCCAGGAAGAGCGCCCCGGTGGCGCCGCCAACGTTGCACTCAATCTAGCCTGCCTGGGAGCGCAAACCATCGTCGTCGGCATCACCGGTGGCGACGAAAGTGAAAGATCGCTCGCCGCGAGTCTGAAAGCCGGCGGCGTCACACCGCACTTCATTTCGGCGTCGGATTATCCGACCATCACCAAGACCCGCATCCTCAGCGGCGGCCAGCAGATGCTGCGTTTGGATTTCGAGCGCCTCGGCAACATTCCGCAGTCCGCCTTCGACCAGTTGATCCAGAAATCGCTCGCGCTTCTCTCCAACTGTGACGCGATCGTATTGTCCGACTACGCCAAGGGCGTCGTCACTCCCGCGGTCTGCCAGGCCATCATCTCTGCCGCACGCAAACTCGGCATTCCGGTCCTCGTCGATCCCAAGAGTCCGGATTACTCGCAATATCGTGGCGCCACCACCATCTGCCCCAACATGGGCGAACTGGCCAATGCCGCGCGCGTCGACTCCGGCAACCTCGACGCCTTGCTGTCCGCAGCCGAATCGATGGTGACTTCGCTCGACATCGAATTTCTCACCGCCACCCTCAGCGACAAAGGCATCGCGCTCGTCCGCCCCGGCAATCGCTTCGTGGCCCCGGCACAGGCGCGCCAGGTGTTTGACGTCTCCGGCGCCGGCGACACCGTCATCGCCGTCATCGCGCTCTGCCTCGCCTCCGGCCTGCAGCCGGAAACCGCAGTGCAATTAGCCAACGTCGCCGCCGGCATCGTGGTTGGCAAAGTGGGCACCGTGCCTGTCGAAAAGCACGAACTGCTCGCCGCCCTCAGCGATGAAATCGCCTTGCATGCCGAAGACAAAGTCCTCTCGCGCGATGCTCTCGCCAAGCGCGTCGTTCTGTGGAAAGCACACAAGGAACGTGTCGTCTTTACCAACGGCTGCTTCGACCTGCTCCACATCGGCCACATCACTTTGCTGGAACAGGCGCGTCGTGCCGGCGATCGACTCATTGTCGCCATCAATAGCGACGCCTCGGTCAGCTCCCTCAAGGGACCAAACCGTCCCATCGTCAGCCAGGTTGAGCGCGCACGCGTCCTCGCCGCCCTTGCCGCCGTCGACGCAGTCGTCATCTTCGACGAACCCACGCCTCTTGAAGTCATCGTGGCCGTCGAACCCGACGTACTGGTCAAAGGCGGCGACTACAAAGCCGACTCCGTGGTCGGCGCAAATGAGATTCGTTCCTGGGGCGGTGAAGTCCGCATCGTTCCGCTCGTCGAAGGATTCTCCACCACGCGCCTCATCGAAAAGGGAGCGGGCAGGTAATGCCCTGTCGGCCATCCCAGCCACCCGGATACAATATCTGGATGCAGCATCCCGGCCCATTCCAACCTGCTCTGCAGACTTTCAAGTCAACGGCAGGTCGACCCGCATGAAGCAATTCTTTCGCCTCGTACGGTATGGACTCCCGTACTGGCTGGAGTGGCTGCCAGGAGTGCTCCTTCTCGCTGCAGTCGGCGTACTCGACACTTTTCGCACCCTGCTGTTCCAGCCCATCTTTGACCAGGTCCTCCGGCCCGACGCTCCCGAAGGCCCCATCCTTCTAGGACTTCGGAACAGCAAGTGGCAATTCGACCTCAGGATGCTGATCCCGCCGTTCATTCACATGCACAATGCGTGGCATGTTGTTGCGTCTGCGCTTGTCCTTTCCACTCTCGTCAAAGGTCTTTGCGATTATCTCGGTACTTACCTGGTCAACTACGCGGGCTTCGGCCTGATTACAGACCTGCGCAACCACCTCTATGAAGCTACCTTGCGACGGTCGTCGAGTTTTTTTCACAAACATGCAACAGGTACCATCCTCTCCACGCTGATTAACGACGTGGATCGAGTACAAAACGCAGTCAGTTCAGTGATCGGCGAGTTTCTGCAGCAGTTCTTCACCTTCATCGTGGGCATTATTTTTGTGATCCGCCTCGGCGGACAACTCAGTTGGGCGCTCCTGCTCTTCATTCCGGTGGTAATTACATCGGCTCGCAAAATCGGCAGAGAAGTTCGCACCCGCACCCGCACCGGCCAGGACAAGCTCGCTGAAATTCAGAACATCTTGCACGAAACGGTCACTGGCAATCGCATCGTCAAGGCCTTCAGCACAGAGTTGTGGGAGATTTTGCGCTTCAAGGAGGCGGCACGTCGCTTGTTCCGCGCCAACCTCCGTAGCGTTCGTATTCAGTCCATCAGCTCCCCCTTGATGGACACAATCGGCGCTATTGCGATTGCCATTCTGCTATTCATCGGGCGCAACGAAATCCTGCATGGCCACATGACCATGGGAATGTTCGGTGCCTTCATCATCCTACTTTTCAAACTCTACGATCCAGTCCGAAAATTCGCCTACTTCTACAACAGCTTCCAGCAGGCCATGGGCGCATCCGCTTCCATCTTTGGCTTCTTCGACACCAAAGACGATGTGAAGGAGCGTCCGCACGCCATCGTCGTGAAGGGCTTCACCCAGTACATCCGGTTCGACAATGTCGGCTTCTCCTACTCCACTGAAGAAGGCGAGCACCAGATTCTTCACAATGTCGATCTCGATGTGCACGCCGGCGAAGTGCTCGCCCTTGTCGGCCCCAGCGGCGCAGGCAAATCGACGCTAGTTAATCTCATTCCGCGCTTCTTCGACGTCACCTCCGGTCGCATTCTGATCGACGGGCGCGACATCCGCGAATTGACTCTTGCCTCACTCCGCCGGCAGGTTGCCCAGGTCTCGCAGGAAACGATCCTCTTTAACGACACGGTGCGCCACAACATTGCCTACGGCCAACCCGACATGAAGCACGCGCTTGTCGAGAAAGCCGCCCGCAACGCTCTTGCCCACGACTTCATCTTGCGCATGCCGCAAGGCTATGACACAGTCATCGGCGAAAAAGGCTTCCGCCTCTCCGGCGGCGAGCGCCAGCGCATCGCCATTGCTCGCGCGCTCTTAAAAGACTCCCCGATCCTCGTCCTCGACGAAGCGACCTCCGCACTCGACGCGGAAAGTGAATCGTTAGTGCAGGAAGCGCTGGCGAACCTCATGCAGGGCCGCACCGTGGTCGTCATTGCTCATCGGCTCGGCACTATCCGCCGCGCCAACCGCATCGCGGTGCTCGAAGATGGACGCATTACCGCCATTGGCCCGCACGACGAATTGCTGACCACTTCGCCGACCTACCAGCGACTCTATCAACTTCAATTCATGGATGCGGCCGAGGCACAATCTCCGCTTCCATCCGGATTGGATCCGACCTCGCAATACCCGCTTGTATTCGAGCAGGCAATGTCCGCGAAGGCAGGGGAATAGTACGTATGTCGATTTACTCGATGACCGGTTTCGCCCGCGTTCAGGTGCGGGTGCCCATTCGCGAACTGGACCAGCTCGTTTACACCCTGACGCTAAAAAGCGTAAATCACCGATTCCTCGACATCCAGTTGCGCCTGCCCTCGGGCCTCGACGCGCTGGAAATGGAACTGCGCCGCGCGCTCAAAGAGAATCTCGTTCGCGGCCACGTTGAACTGGCCCTCTCCGTCGACCGCACCACGCAGCAGAAAGCCGGATACAATCGCGAACTGGTTGCCGGTTATCTTGAAGCCTTCAACTCCGCACGCGATGAATTTCACCTCAACGGTGAGCCCGATCTGAACGTAATTCTGCGCATGCCCGCGGTATTACAAAGTGAGAGCCGCAACAACGGAGATGAAGACCTGGCCGTGCTGGCTGAAAGTGTGAAGCAGCAGATCAGTCCGCTGCTTGCGGAACTCAAGACCATGCGGGCCCGCGAAGGCGATGCACTCGAGGCGATTCTTAGCGCCTCGCTCGACAAACTCGCTGCGGCCACCGACGGCGTTTCCTCCCTGCGTCCGGAGGTTGAACAGCGCTACCAGGAACGGCTCACACAGCGTCTCATCGCCGCCACTGGAAACGAATTCAACCGGCAGCGGCTGCTTGAAGAAGTCGCAGTCCTCGTCGATCGCAGCGACGTGGCAGAGGAACTGGCGCGGATGACTACGCATATCGGCCATTTTCGTGAATTGATGGCCGCGGGTGGCGAAATCGGCAAGAAACTCGACTTCCTGCTGCAGGAGATGAACCGTGAAGCCAACACGCTGCTGTCGAAGACGGGCGGCGTAGGCGGCAAGGGCACGCGCATCACTGAACTCGGATTGGCTATGAAAGCTGAAATCGAGAAAGCGCGCGAACAAATTCAAAACGTGGAATAGAACGTTGAACGGTCGTTCGAACAACGGCGAAAGGGAATACTGGAAAGTGGCAGGAATTCTTTTCATCATTTCGGCACCATCGGGCTCCGGCAAGAGCACGCTCGTCAGCGAGCTGCGCAAACAGGTCAGCGGCGTGGACTTTTCTGTCTCCTGGACCACCCGCACACCGCGCGGCTCTGAAGAAAACGGCCGCGAATACTTTTTCACCTCCCGTGAAGAATTCGAACGGATGCGCGACGACGGCCAATTTCTCGAGCACGCCGACGTCTTCGGCAATTACTACGGCACAGCACGGCATTCTCTCGAAGACGCTCGTCGCGAAGGCCACGATCTGCTGCTCGACATCGATGTGCAGGGCGCCGCGCAAGTGCGAAAAGCAATGCCCGAGGCTGTCAGCATCTTCGTTCTGCCGCCCACGCCCAAAGTTCTTCGCACCCGGCTGCGCAATCGGAGTCGCGCGGAAGGCGTTGTAAATGAAGCGGAACTCTATCGCCGCCTGAGTGAAGCCAGCAAGGAAATTGAGAATTATCGCGATTACAGTTATATTTTGGTCAACGACATTCTGGACAGGGCGGTAGCCCAATTGGAAGCCATTGTGCTCGCTGAGCGGTTCTACCGCAATGGCGAACCCATTACCTACCGTTCCAGCAGAGTGTTGGAGGTCGCCGCGGCCTGCCGCCAGTCCAATGCGCAGGATCGGCTCAAACCTGTGCTGGAAGCCTTCGGCATCGATGGCGAATCCGGCCAGCAACAACTTCCCTTTGGAGATGACACCGATGACGATTGAGACTCAGTTCGATTCGAACTACCGCAAAGTTCTTGTCGCCGCACGTCGCGCCCGCCAGTTACAGAACGGCTCGGCGGCTCTCGTTGCCAGCCACTCCACCAAAGCCTGCCGCATCGCGCAGGAGGAAATCGACGCGGGCAAGATCTCCTACGTCAAGAAGGAAGTGCCGGTGGTGAAGCCCCTGGTTGAAGATCGCGGGACACCCATTCTTTAGTGGCGGATACCTCGCGTCTTCAAGGTCTTAGAATTGGTCACCCCATCCCTGCGACGCATCTTTGCCGCAAGGGTGGGGTCCGGAATCAGCAAATCCATCCACGCAACCTCCACAATCGGATCGGACTACAATCACAAGTATGCGAGTGACGGTTGGCGTCTCCGGCGGTATTGCCGCATACAAAGCGGCGGAGCTGGTGCGCGCCCTGCAGCGGCAGGCTCTTGAAGTCCATGTCGTCATGACCGAGTCGGCCACGCGCTTTATTCAGCCGCTTACCTTCGCGGCCCTTACCGGCCACAAAGTCATCACGACTCTTTGGGAGGAAGCCGGCACCGCCGAAGGCGCATACGACTCCTCCATCGAACACATCGGCGAAGCGCAGTGGACCGATGCGCTCGTGATCGCCCCTGCCACGGCCAACATCCTGGCCAAGTTCGCACACGGCATTGCCGACGATTTTCTTACCACAATGTACCTGGCCACACAGGCACCGGTGCTGGTTGCGCCCGCGATGAACGTGAACATGTGGGATCATCCAGCCACCCAGGCCAATCTTGAAATCCTGCGCCAGCGCAGCGTGCGCGTCATCGAACCGGGCACAGGCGATCTGGCCTGCGGCATGGTCGGCACAGGCCGCATGGCGGAGCCCGAGGCCATCGCCGACGCTGTGCTGAACGCACTTGGCCGCCGCCACGATCTCGCGGGTGAAATCGTTCTTGTCACTGCCGGAGGCACGCGCGAAGCACTCGATCCCGTGCGATTCCTGGGAAATCGCTCGAGCGGCAAGATGGGCTACGCGCTGGCCGACGCGGCACAGAGCCGCGGAGCCAAAGTGATTCTCATCAGCGGGCCTTCATCGCTGCATCCGCCTGCGCACTGCGAACTGATAAAAGTGGTCACTGCCGACGAGATGCGGCACGCCGTGCTTTCGCGTATGGAGGAAACCACGCTCATCATTAAAGCCGCCGCAGTTGCTGACTATCGCCCCATGCATGTTGCCGATCATAAGCTGAAGCGCACTGGGCCCATTTCGTTGCAGTTGGCACCCACCGAGGACATCCTCGCGGAAGTGGTGCGACGTCGCAAGCCGGGACAGCTGATCGTGGGCTTTGCTGCCGAAACTGAAAATCGTGTGGAAAACGGCCGCGCCAAGCTGCTGCGCAAGGGCGCCGACGCCATCGTTGTCAACGACGTCTCAGGCAACGGGTCGGGCATCGATGCGGATCTGAATGCCGCGACCTTCCTTACCAATTCCACCTCCATTGAGTTGCACGAGATGCCGAAGCGCAAACTTGCCGACCGCATCCTCGACGAGATCCTGACCCTGCGCCGGCCACGTGCGCTGGTAGTGGAGACCGACGGGCCGACACAGCAGGAACAGGTCCTGAACCAATCCGAAACGCCGGTGGCCACACGCCGCCAGCTCATTGTGGAGTGACGGCGTGCCCGACGCGCTCGACCCCACGACGCAACAGGCATTGGCCGTTCGCCTGCGCTTCTACCGCGATCTTGGATTGACGGAACTGTATCGACGGCCAGTCGATCCTGCACAGGTGCAAAGGTTCGCAACGGCAAATGAAGCGGTTGAAGTGCGCGAGCCTGAGGTTCAATCCGAACCGACCGACGTTGCTGCCACCGCTGACCTTCACAGTTCCACAACTTCAAAGGAGAACACTTCCATTCCTCCGCGCAAGACCATCCCGGCTCCTCCTTCCGTTGCGGCCGCCGTTCCAGAGGCGGGCCGCGATGAAGCACTCCACATCATTCGCGAAGATATTGGCGACTGCACGCGGTGCGCGCTGCACGTGGGCCGCAACAAGATCGTCTTCGCTGATGGCTCGCCGAACGCACGCCTGATGTTTGTGGGAGAGGGGCCCGGCGCCGATGAAGACGCACAGGGCCTGCCGTTTGTAGGCCGCGCCGGCCAGCTGCTCAACAACATGATTGGCGCGATGGGCCTGAAGCGCGAAGAGGTCTACATCGCCAATGTGGTCAAGTGCCGTCCGCCCGGCAATCGCACACCGGAACCGGACGAGGCGAACACCTGCAGCCCCTTCCTGTTCCGTCAGATCGATGTCGTCCGGCCGGAGGTGCTGGTGGCGCTCGGCGCCACTGCTGCGACGTATCTGCTGGGGCAGCGGCAACCGCTGGCCGGTTTGCGAGGCCGCGTCCATTCGCTGCGCGGCACGCGATTGATTGTGACCTATCACCCGGCCTATCTGCTGCGCGATCCGCGGCAAAAGAAAGAGGCGTGGGCCGATCTCCAGATCGCCATGCGCGAACTGGGACTGAAGCCACCTGCGGTGGGGCCAACTGCTTCGCGCTGAGATTGACGCAATGGCTGCTCGCTTGTTCCCTCGGTTCCTCGTTCCCTCGTTCCATCAGTCCCTCAGCGCGAAGCGCAGTTGGCCGCACCGCAGGTGCCTTGTCAAGAGGCGTTTTCAAAAATACTTTGTAACTCCCATTCGCATCAACGCAAGAAACTTTGCCCAATGTGTAAGTAATTAACCCCATAAAGCGCACAATGTATTTAGTGCTTGAGAACCAGCCCGAAACTCGGGCCCATTCTCAAGCCATTTCTTTTTGGGGAGAGGGGCACCGGTGAAACGATCCTGCGCATACGAACCATCGCCGACGGAGCAAGCAGGCCAGCCGAACCTCTTTCGCGAGCAAAAAGGGGGCAAAGCATGCGTTAAGTGTGCGTATAAAAACCTCAATTTTGCGCGCAACGCCATTATAATTCAGCAGTTTACCATCGAATTCTCTGTACCCACCCCCTGTCTTCCACAAAAGGGCTGCACAACTTTGCCGCACGGCGCAAAAAGCGTTTCGCACCTTTGCAACTGTGCCACGCAAGCCGGCACCCACAGCAACCATCTCCACGCGAAGCGGCTCCCGCACCGCAGGTGCCGAAGCGATTGGCCGTTATGCTATTTCCGGCAACCCTGTGTTCCTGTACTGTCACCGCGCGCAACTTCTCGCACAAGAGGCACTTCTGCCCGGTCAGATTTCAAGTTAAGAATCACTTTTTTTCCCGTATTCCTGTGCGACCAACGAGGAAGCAAGCACCCATTGCATCAATCTTCAGGCGAAGCAGTTGGCCCCACCGCAGGTGGTTACTATTCGCCGTGGACGAGGTAGTAGCGCATTTGCACCTGGGCGCCGCCGGAGATGCGCTGCAGCCATACTTCCAATTCGCCGGCGCGGGTGGTGCGAGTGACGGTGAGCAAGGGATCACTCTGCCAGGTGCGTGCGGTGCAAATGCCGCCGGCGTATCCCACTCCATAGCGCCAATGCGAACTGGCGTGCCACTCGATTTTGCTGCGGTCCACGTCGTATCCCCACCGTTGGGCGCGGTCGAGCGGGATGGTGGGGTAGGCAACAAATTGCCCGGTCAATCGTGGGCGGAAGCGAAAATCGAGGACCGGCCAGACCCAGAGAGATCGGCGGTTTCGCGATTGCGGACCGGCCTCCTGGGAGAAGTAGAGTTCCTGCTCCCAATCCATATGCCGGGTATGGAGAATGTCCGCCCCGGCACCGGTGAACCAGATCTGTTCCTTGCCGTAGCCCGTGTCATAGTAGCCGATGTCGGGGAGGATCCATCGCCCACGCTGTTGCGCCCACTCGGCAACGCGGTAGGTGACGATGTGCGGGGATTGTAACTGTTCGCCTGCGCGGAGGATGAAGATGTCGACAGCCGGTTTCTGAACCGTTTCGGCGGACAAATCAAACGCAAACAACAAGCTCAAGAGGATCAAAAACAACAGGTACGGCTTCATGACAACTGCACTCACTTCATCAGGCTATGAAAAAGATAGGCCCAATTGTGAGCTTGGTCAGTGAGGCTTGGCACACCAGTGTGCCGGCAAGAAGGGACGCTGCAGTCTGATGAAATTGCTCGCGCCGTGCGGCTTCAGGGGCATGCAAGGTGGTTCACTCTCCGGGTTAGAGCGGCTTCAACGGTGTTTCTTCCGTGGCGATGTCCTCCTGGACCTTCCAGGTTCCGTCGGACTGCTTTTTGTAGACTTCGACGTAGTTGCCGGCCTGGCCGACACGCTTTTTGGTTTTGGGATCGGTAGTGGTGTATTTGAAGGTGCCTTGCGAATACGCGATGTCTCCCGACTTGGCGATTTCGATTTTTGTGGGGGCAAAGACGAGGGAGAAGTTGGGATCGCCCAATTCCGGTTTCATCCCGGCGAGGATGGCCTGTTTGCCGGTCATCAGCGGTGTGTCGGGCAGCATCGAAGCGGCGTCGTCGGCATAGAACGCCTCGGCCTTCGCAGGCTCTTTGGTGGCGAAGGCTTTGACCCAAGCGGCTTCAGTATCGCGGATGGCTTGTTCGTCGATTGCACGGGTGTCGGGCGGCGCGGCGGGGGCGGTCGGCGCCTGCATGCATCCGGAGGGCAGAAGGACAATCAATGTGCCGGCGACACCTGCGACGAGGAACGAAGCGGTTCTGGATTTGAGCATGAACAAGTCTCCTTTGGGCTGTGGGGAAAGTATAGTTTGGCTCGAATCTTTGCCAGGAATAGCAAGGAATGACATAGGCTGTTCTCGATCGGGACGAATCGACAGGGCGCCTGGGATTATTCCGTTGTGATTCCGATGGACGCGAGCCAGGTTTCGACGAGCTCGGGCCACGCGGTGATGGCGAACTTTGTGCGGCGCAGACCGAAGGCGTGACCACCCTGCGCGTAGAGATGCATTTCGACGGGGACGCCGGCGTTTTTGAGCGCGATGTAGTAGACCAGCGAGTCGTTGACATTGTCGATGTGGTCGTCTTCAGCCTGGAGGAGAAACGTGGGCGGTGTTTGCGCGGTGACGGGGACCGCGGGGTTCAGAACGAATTTTTGCGCGTCGATGTGGAGATGGCCGGGATAGAGGGCGACGGCGAAATCGGGGCGGCAGCTTACTCTGTCGGCGGCATCGACGGGCGGATAAAGGCGCTTAGCGAAGTGGGTACTGATGGCGGCGGAGAGGTGGCCTCCGGCGGAGAAGCCGAGCACGCCGATTTTGTGAGGATCGATGTGCCACTCGGCGGCGTGGAAGCGCACAAGGCCGATGGTGCGCTGCGCGTCCTCGAGAGCGATGGGGGACTGGGGAAATGCGCCCCAGTTGGGAGCGGATCGCGGAGCGGGCACGCGGTACTTGAGCAGCACGCAGGTGATGCCTTTGGCGGTGAGCCATTCGCAGACTTCGGAGCCCTCGAGATCGATGGCGAGGATTTCATAGCCGCCGCCGGGAAAGACGACGATGGCCGCGCCGGTGTTGTTGGCCGTGGGCGCATAGACGGTCATGGTGGGTTGCGCGACGTTGCTGACAGAGACCCAGGAGCGGCCGGCGACGAGGGAATCCTTGCCCGTGGTCTCGGCGGATTCGGGCGCCTTGACGGGACGGGCATCGGGTGGGTTG
>Ga0265342_10003822_pt1 | contig 12122 bp, 8 predicted proteins | sample 4CB327metaG_FD_203125 | JGI IMG/M metagenome (GOLD analysis project Ga0265342, IMG submission 203125) | Rhizosphere microbial communities from Carex aquatilis grown in University of Washington, Seatle, WA, United States - 4-CB3-27 metaG | ecosystem: Host-associated > Plants > Roots > Rhizosphere...
GCACGGGAACAGCCACAGCGATCGCCGACAACGCCGCCGGCACCGGTACGGGCACTTGGATACACCACAACATCATCACAAATGTCGGTTCCGGCATTGCTTCGACCTATGCGGCATGGATAATCGAGTTTAACGAGATCTCCAATACAACGGCGGGAGGTGGAATAGGTTCTGCCGGATCCTGTACGATTCGCAACAACATCATCTACAATGTTTACATCACTAACGGAAGTGGAGTCCAGGGGGGAAACGATGATGTGATTACCGGGAACGTCTCCTACGATAATCGCTACGGGATTCAAAGCCAGATCAAGACGGCGCCTGGCCCAACGTTCCAGCAAAACATAGTGGTTGGCAACATGTGGACCTGCCACTATGAAGGCGGCACATCTCCGGTGTTCGGCTTAATGCAGCACAACTTCTGCTATCGTTCCACCAACGTTGGCGTGCCCGCCGACTACGGCCAGGCGCAACGGATCACAGGGGGCACCGGCTCCGCGGCGTTCGAGATTAACAACATCGCCTGGCCCAACAAGACCGCTGCCGCCACGGATAGGGCACTCGACACTTCCAGTGGCCTGACGGCATCGATGAGCGATTACAACGTCTGGTGGGTCACCGGTACCGTTGGGCACGAGGGAATGGCCATGGTGAATGTGACGGACTATGCCACACTCGCAGCGTTCCAGGTTACGGGATGGGACACGCACTCCATCAACGTGAACCCCCAACTTCTTGGCAACCCTGACTTACTTGCCGTAACCACTCAGGTCTTCCCTGAGTGCCCGACCATCGAGTGCCGCCTCGCGAAGATCCGCCGCAACTACATGCCGACCAATCTCGCTCTGAAGGGCAAGGGCTGTACGTGGAGCGCATCGGCGATGACCTGCACGCCGGACCACTCGGACATCGGCCCGGTGCCGATTACCGTCTACAACGCGCCGGGGATCACGGGTGGGGGGGTGTATTGATGCTCACGAGAACGGCGGCCTTCGGATTTGGTCTAGCGCTGTTGGCGCTCGTCTCCGCGCCAGCGGCCTCGGCGGCGTCTTTCACCGGATCGTTCGCGACCGACGACCAGGTCCAACTATTCCAGGTGGACGTGGCCAGTCCGGGCGACGTCCTGTTTCGTACATGGTCTTTTGCCGGCGGAACGAATGCGGAGAGCGCCGTGATTCCGGGTGGTGGGTTCGCGCCGATTCTATCGCTCTTCGGCCCGGATGGGGTCTGGCTCGTAAGCGACGGAGGCGGAACGTTCGGAGATGGTTGCACGCGGTCGGTGGATAGTTCGTCCGGCTTCGCCTGGGACGCCTGCGTTTCCGAGGACAATCTGCCGGCAGGCCACTACACCCTGGCATTGACCGAGGACGACAACTCTCCTTTAGGCCCGACTCTTGCCGACGGGTTTTCGAGAGCCGGGCAAGGCGACTTTACCGGTCCGTTGGTGTTTGGCGACGCAGGGGGGGGGCTGTCCTTCCTCCTTATCACCGGAGAGCAGCGCACGCCCGAGTGGGCCGTCGATATCACCGGCGACGGCATAATATCGGCTGACGAGATCGGCGCGGTTCCGGAGCCGAACGCGCTGATCCTCCTATTGTCGGGGCTGGCCGGGATTTTGGCGTTCTGGAAGCGTAAGGCCTAAGAGCGAGAGGTAGATCTCCCCCATGCGCCGCCCGGCGGCCTCGATCGAGAAATCCTTGGCGATCCGGGCGCCCGCCCGGGTTGCCAACGAGTGGCGCAGGGCGGTGTCTCCAGCCAGCAACTCCAGCTTGGCGGCCAGGTCGGCCACGTTACCCGCCTCGAACAGCAGCCCGGTTTCCATCGGGCTCACCAGTTCCGGATTGCCGCCCACGTCGGACGCGACGGGGCAACAGCCGCAGGCCATTGCCTCCATGAGCGCGTTCGAAAGGGCCTCGGAGCGGGAAGGCAGCACGAAGATATCCAGGGCGCGGAGCCAGGTGGTCACATCCGACGTGGCCGGCTCGAAATGGCAGGCGCCGCCGAGATCGAGCTCGCGCGCCAGCCGCTGAAGTCCGTCGCCCGAGGTGCCGCTGCCCACGATCGCGAGGCGCGCGCCGGGGTGGGTCCGCCGGAGGGCGTCAAAGGCGCGCACCAGAGTCTCCAGGTCCTTTTCGGGACGCAGACCGCAAACCACGCCGACGGTGAGCGTGGCCCCTTCCAGCACGGCCGGGCGGGGCGACTCGCCCGGGCAAAAAACCTTGGTGTCGGTTCCGTTGTAGCAGAGCAAATTGCGCGAGGCCGGGTTGTGTTCGTCGTCCGCCATGTGGCGCCCCACCGCCAGGCAGTTCACTACCACGCCATCCACCAGGTGGTCGGTGAGCCGCAGCAGGCGCCTGGTGGAAGGCCGCATGAGACTGCGATACGCGCGCTGGCTGGAGAGCACAACCGGGGTCCGGAAGCACCGCGCCACCAGCGGGCCGAACAGGTTCATAGGCGTATCGAAGGTATGGACGATCTGGATTCTATTCCGGCGGATATAGCGGCCCAACAGAAGCGCGCTCCGAAGGGCGGAGAAGCCCCGCAGCGAACGCGCCGGGATCTCGAAGACGGGAATTCCAGCCTCACGCAACTCCGCGGCGCGAAAGCCGAGGGCGCGGAAGGCTACTACGTGGGCCTCGAAGATGCGCCGGTCGAGGGCCAGGGCGGTGACGGCGGTCTGGCGTTCGGTGCCGCCGATTCCCAACTCGCGAACCAGGAGAACGACGCGAACACGCTCTTGAACGGGGTTCACCCGCCGGCCTTCTCCGCCGTGACGAAGAAGTCGCGCGCGGCGGGCCTGATGTCCACCTGTACGTCCGGGAACGCGCTAAACAACCGCTGGATATCGTCGCGACGGTAGAGGAACAGGTCGCAGCGTTTGCGATAGCGCATCCGGCGCTGCCACGCCAGGATTCCGCCGGCGGCGGGGAACGAGAAGAACGCACGGTGACGCGTGAGCGAGAGGACTTTCCGGATGACGGCCATAGGGTCGGACATGTAGTCCATAAAGCCCATGACGATCACGTAGTCGAATGGCTCGGAGGGCGTGTATTCCAGGAAGTCGGCGTTTCGAAACTCGCAGCGGTCTTCGACGCCGGCCTGGCGTGCGTGGTCGGCGGCGAGGCGCAGCATGCCATCGGCGAAATCGAGGCCCACCGCCCGCGCCGCGCCCGCTCGCGCCAGGGAGATGGAGTAGTGGCCCGGACCGCAGCCGATATCGAGAACGGTTTTGCCTTCGATTGGCCGGCACCCTTCCATGGTCTTGACGAAGCGGAGCTTCATGCTCCGCCGAAACAGCCGGTTCAGGATGCCGTCCAACGGCCCGGTGCCGGTGCCGTAGATGGCGTCGAAGCGGTTGGCGTACTCGTCAAAGAACCCCTGCGTGCGATCAACGGCCATCCGAGGCCTCCGGCAGGTTGTGTGGTTCAGCCATGAAATCCCGGAAAGTGGTAACGGGGAATTCCGCCAGGATCCGTCTCAACTTCGTCTCCGTAGTGTGCAGGTTGACATAGGATTTGAAGCGGCGCGTCAACGGCATGGGAATGCGGGGATGCGAGGGATCGATTTCCCTGGGATGAATGTAAAAGACCACGGGCCTGCCTTCGGCCAGCACCTGCCGGACGGCGCGGCGAATCAACCAGGATGGGAACAGACGGAGATAGCCGCCGCCGAAGAAGCACAGGGGCTTCCGGAGCAGGGTGGAAACCGTGATGGGGAACTCCATGAGAGGGCCGGAAGGGGTGATGATCCGATGGGGTTCCCGGCGAGCCTGGGACATCCCGCCGTGTCCCCGGGCGCCCGGAAAAACGGACGAATCGTAAGTGTACCCGGCTTCCACCAGGGCTTCGAAGAACCACTGGGTCTTCTCAGTAACCGAAAAGCCGGCCGACCGGTAGCCGAGGACCGGGGCATCGGCGAGATCCTCCAGCAGCCGGCGCGCGCGCAAGGCGTCCTCGAAGAACTCCTGGCGGCTCGACTGGTAGACCAGCCGGTGCGCGTATCCGTGGGAAGCGATCTCATGTCCGCGCGCCGCCGCCTCCTTGACCAGGTGCGGATAGCGCTCTGCCACCCAACCCAGAAAGAAGCAGGTCACCCGGGCGTGATACTCGTCAAAAAGATCCAACAGGCGCCGGAAGTCGGGTTCGACGATGGAGGTCAGTTCATGCCAGGAGGAAAACGCAGGAGCGCCGGCGACATCGAGGACATGAAACCAGTCCTCCACATCGACCGAGAAGATGCTTTCGGGCGCCTCTGGCGCGGGCGCCAGGGCGCGCTTCGGACTGGCGCCAGCCGCCGATCCCGCGCCCACTGGACCGAACTGGTTCATGACCAAGTGATGCCATTATAGCGGCTTTACAACTAGGAGATAGGCATGGCGATTGCCGTGCCGCGAACTGCAAGCGGAGATATCAGCGTCCCGGCGCCGGCGAGTTGCGCGGCCGGGCAACACAATACAAATGCCCTTCGGCGGCGACGTCTGAGGTGCCGGTGGTGACTTGGGCCCCGGTTTCCACGTGCCGGATGTCAGAGTAACCGAGTTCGTCAAGATAGGCCACGATGTCCCTGACTTTCCTGCGCTTCAGGTTCATGGTTTCGCCGTGCATCTCGAGAAAGAGTCGCGGGCGGTGCCGCATGATGGTTTCGCGCGCTCCGGTGAGGCCGGCGAGTTCCTGGCCTTCGATGTCGAACTTGATGAAATCCGGCGCGGGCAAGGAGGCATCCCGGATGTCGTCATCGAGCCGCACTATGGAAATCTCCTCGGAGACGAGACGGAGGTTTGAGGCACGCAGACCCTCGACGCTGGCGCTCTCGATGGTCGCCCCGCCGCTCATGAGAGGCATGGCAACCATGGTGGCCGTGGAGGATTCAGACCCGACTCCCAGTTTGCGGACGATCACGTTCTCCACCCCATTGAGACGAAGGTTCTCGGTGAGGCGCGCATGGTTCCTGCTGTTCGGTTCGTAACTGATGACGGCGCGAGCCTGCCGCGCGAACAAGAGGGTCAGCAGCCCGTGGAAGGCGCCGACGTCATAGACCACCAGGTTCTTGCAGTCGAAGTTGCTCCAGAAAACCTGTTCCGGCGATCCTTCACCACGCGCCAGGAACTGGGGCAACCATCCCAGTCCACCCCTGCGCTTCATCCCTTTGAGCAAGCCGTGGCGGACGGTGTAGGTCAGGTTGTCGAACAGATGCTGACTGATCCAGGAGACGATCCGGTGTGTGGTGGTGTAGTGGCGAAACGGCTGATCGTCGGCGGCAGTCGGCATGATCCTTCCAAGAATATCAAGTCTTCCTGGATCGGATCGCCCTTGGCGCGGAACGGCCCGGGCCGCCGTTCGTACGAGGGAGTTGGCGTGGGCCAGTCTGGTGCGGTCCGCTCGCTCACGCTCGAGGTTCGGTGCTCAGGCGACACTGTAAAGGGGGCCAAAGCGAGGCGCAAACCGGGCGTGGGGAACCCCGTTCCTGGTACCATACTTGGAGTGCTGGTCGAGGGCCCAAAAACCCCGAAAACGGGACGGAGGGAACGGTTCGTAAAGAACGTTCTTTGGAGCTGGACCGGCGTCGCCGTGAGCCTTCTGACCGGTCTGTGGCTGTCCCCGTTTATTATCAAGAAGCTAGGGGACGAGGGGTACGGCGTCTGGGCGCTGGTTTTCTCTTTTGTCGAATATTACTGGCTTTTGGACTTTGGATTTCGTTCGGCGACGGTCAAATATTCCGCTCATTACCGCGCGACCGGAGAAAACGACAAGGTAAACGAAGTAATCAACACCGGCCTCGCCTACACCGGCGTAGCCGCATGTCTGCTGATTTCGGTGACGCTCGTTTTCGCTGGACGCGTCCAACACTTCTTTCAGATCTCCGGGACCTACCGGCCCGTCTTCAACACCCTGGTCGTCATGGTCGGCTGCACGTTCGCGTTGGGAACGGTATTCAGCCTGTGCAGCGGGGTGGTGGAGGGATATCAGCGCTTCGATCTCACGACCCGGGTCTGGATTACGACCACAGCCTTGCGGACCATGGGCCTGGTGGCCGTGCTGCTGATGGGTTTCCGATTGAAGGCGATGGCGATGGTGGCGATCGCGTCCCTGGCCGCGGGCTACGCTTACAACTATCGCAACCTGCGCGCGGTGTTTCCCTCGCTGAACCTGTCTTTCTCGGGGATCAACGCGTCGATGTTCCGGCGGATGTTCCGCTACGGCATTCACACGTCGGTGGCGACGATTTCCACGCTGGTTCTGAACCAGAACACGCCGCTGATTCTGGCGCACTTCCTGCCGACGGCTTTTGTGGGCTACTTCCTGCTTCCGACTCGCCTGCTGCGGTATTCGGTCGATATGGTCTGTAAGGTTGGCTACGTAACGGGATCGAACGCAGCCGAGATGGCGGCGCGGCGGGAGTACGACCAGGTGTACAGGATGGGGGTTTACGTAAACCGGTACTGCTACGTGCTGTTCGCCCCGGCGGCGCTTGCGCTGTGCCTGTACGGGACCGAACTGCTGAGGGTCTGGGTGAATCCGGAGTTCGCCCTGCACAGCGGACCGGTCGTTTCGGTGATCGCGGTAGGCACAACGCTGGGCATCGCCGCGCAGTACAACTCCAGCTCCGTGCTTTACGGTCTGGGGAGACACCAGTTGTTCGCGTATTCCCTGCTGGCGGAGGCCATCCTGAGTTCGGCGGCGGCCTGGGTCGTCATTCCCCGGTACGGGATCGTCGGGGCGGCATGGGTGGTGGCGGTGTTCATGGTGGCGAACCGCGGCCTGCTCACCTCGTGGCTCTTCTGCCGGGGCGTCGAGCGGAGCTTCGGAGCCTATGTGCGGGGAGTGTACCTGAGACCGACACTGGCCGCGATTCCCGCGCTTCTGGTTGCGTGGGTAATCAAGTTGCGGTGGTTGCCGGGAAGGAACTGGGTGAAGGTGCTGGGAGGCATGGCGCTGGTGGCAACGATTTACTACGCGGCAGCGTATTTTATTTGCCTGGAGAAGGAGCACCGATCGATCCCCAAGCGCTGGATCGAGGAACGGTTGGGGCGGCGCCCGGCGCTGCGGAGCACGCCGTGAGAACTCCGTACGAGGACTTGCCCGGGCGCCCCAGGATGAACGGGATCTTCTACTCACGCGGGGGGCGCGGGTTCATGCCGGGATGCGACAGGTTCGTTTTCAGGAACGCGGAGGAGATTCGATGACGCCCGCGCACGGGGGGGGCCGGGCTCCATGGGCTCCGCCCGCCTATGGGGCGGTGAACGGCCGCACTGCGAATCCGATCCTGCAGATAGGCTTCGTGGGCTTCTGTTTTTACGTTTTCGCCTTCAACAGCCGCATCCTGGACTTGGGATTGGGGCGTCTGCACCTGCCCGGCATTGCCCTCGGGCTCGCTGTTGTGGCGGCGATACTGGGCGGTCGTCTTGGCCAGGTGTTGCAGAGCCGGATCAGTCTGTTCCTGGCCGGGCTCAGTGCCTGGCTGGTGATTTCGATCCCCGGAGCGTACTGGCGGGGCGGCAGCTTCGAGGTGCTCGTGGGAACCTGGATTCCCGCGATGTTGCTGTTCCTGGTGGGGGCGTCGGTCATTACGACGGCAGCTCAGTGCCGCCGCGCTTTGTTGGTGTTTGGGCTGGCCACGGTCACCGGAGCGATGATCGTGATGTTTCGGGGAGTTGAGTCGCGCGGCAGGCTGTTGCTCGCGGGAAGCCGCTACGCAAACTCGAATACGATTGCGATCGTGCTGCTGCTCGGAATGCCGATGGTCTGGCTGTTGTCGGCGGGGCCGCAAGTGGGCAAGTTGCGCAAAGCGTTCGCTGCGGGCGTGTTGATGCTGATGATTGTTGCGCTGTTCCGCACCGGCTCGCGCGAGGGCCTGATCGGCCTGGCGACTCTTTGTGCGACCGCATTTCTGCGAAGCCGGGCGCTCGGAAAGGTGGCCATCGCCTTTTCGGTGGCGGTGCTGGCGCTGGCATCGGCGGTGTTTCTTCCGCAGAGCGCGAAGGCGCGTTTGGGGACGTTCTTCGGGCCCGAGTATGTGGTGATGAATGGGGAGGAGTCGGCGTCCGAGTTGGCCGTGACTAGTTCGGCGGCGGCATCGTCACAGCTCCGGTTGAAATTGTTCAAGGACAGCCTGAGCGTGACAGCGAGTCACCCGTTTCTGGGTGTGGGTGCCGGCAATTTCGCGCCCTACTGCGCCGCCATAGAGAAGGAGAAAGCGAGGCCGGGGTACGCCGCATGGGTCGGTACGCACAACACCTACACCCAGCTGTCCTCGGAAATCGGGATTCCGGGGCTGATTTTCTACCTCGGGGTTCTGGTGTGCAGCATGCGGGCTCTTCAACAGATCGTTCGGCGCGCCAGACGCATTCCAGGCAACCAGGCGCGCGACATCGCGTATATGGCGCTCGCGTTACACACGTCGTTCGTCGCATTCTGCGTCGTCTGCCTGTTCAGCCACATGGCATACGAGCCGACCATGCCTCTGATGGCAGCCATCACGCTGGCGATGAGCAAGACCGCGCCAGACGAGCTGACGCGTCTGGAAGAGGCTGCGAGGGTCTCAAATGCCGCCGCTGGAGACTCCAAATTTCCGCGTGCGAAGCCGAGCCCGACCAGGGCGAGAACACGTTCCTGAGAGCGGAGTTCGCTCTCTCGCGGGCGGCTCGTTGCGCGCGGTTCCGTGCTTGCCCCGAACCGCGACCAGGAAGCGGACGTGGCGGTCAGACCGCGAGTCTCCTGTCCCCACTGGTTCCTTGGGTGGCGCTCGTGCGCTGTCACCCTACGGGACGGCGGAGCCTGGCCTACGGGGCGTGAAAGCGCGGCGTTGGGCGGGCTTCTGGCCAGCCTCACTTCGCCGGTGACGCACACCCACCCCAGAATTTTCTTCTTCGTTTCAATGACATAGGCGTTTTCACCGATCGCGGTAATACGGACCCCCAGTGTAGATTGAGGCCGGGAGGTGGGATGTTGCCGGGAGACCAGGGCGGAAGCCGGCACCTACAGCGTCATGCAGACACCGAAATGCACTTACTACTTGCTCGCCGCGCTGGCATTGGCACTGGCTGGGGCCGGGGCGGCGCAGACTAAGGTCGACCTGCGCACGCAGGCGAAGACGGTCGACTTCTCGCAAGCCAGTTCGACCCTGCCATCGAGGATGGGGACGGGCCTGCCGGCCACATGCTCACAGGGGGAAACATTCCTGCGCCTGGACGCGCCAGCGGGGCGGAACTGGTACACGTGCCTGACCGCAAACCAGTGGACCCTGCAAGGAGCCGATACGCCGGCGGTGGGAACGGGAAACACGAATTTCGTATTGGCCAGCGACGGCAGCGCCGCGGTGTGGAAATCGCTCGGCGGGGATGTGAGCGGCACGCCGGACGCGTTGACGGTAAACCGGATTCTCGGGCGGCCGTTAGATTCGACCGTTCCGACGTCAGGGCAGGTGCTGACGTGGGGCGGAACGTCCTGGGGAGCGGCGAGCCTTCCGGCTCCGCCGTTGAGCACCGTATTCGGACGGACGGGCTCGGTCACGGCGCAAACCGGAGACTACCAATTCAGCCAGATCGGCGGGACGGTCCTGAGCACACAGCTGCCGCCACCGGGAGGAGATCTTTCGGGCGTGCTGAGCTCGGCCACGGTATCGCGCCTGCAGAACCGGCCAATGGCGGCCACCGCGCCGACGACCGGCCAGGTGCTGGCATGGAGCGGCGTTCAGTGGGAACCCGAGGCGGCGTCGGGCGGGGTGACGAGCGCGTTCGGGCGGACGGGCGCGATCGTGGGCCAGACCGGGGACTACGGTTTCAGCCAGATCAGCGGCACGGTGGGAAGCAGCCAGTTGCCGGCGCTGGGCGGAGATCTAACCGGGGCGCTGACGACAGCCACGGTATCTCGCCTCCAGAGCCGGCCGGTGGCGTCGACGGCTCCGACGACTGGGCAGGCGCTGGCGTGGAGCGGCACTCAATGGCAGCCGCAAACCATCGCCGGGGGAGTGACGAGCGCGTTCGGCAGGAGCGGGGCCGTTACGGCGACGGCCGGGGATTACTCGGCGAGCCAGGTCACCAACGCAGTGGACATGACGCAGCCGACCACTTACTCTGCCGGGGCGCGGCAAAGATTCTCCGGAAGCGCGATGACCGCTGGGCTGCAGGTGGCTCCCTCGGCGCTGCCGACGGCGGCGCAGACCGGGGACATGGTGGTGGACAGTGGGGATTCCAACCAGCTGAAGGTCTATAACGGCACGTCCTGGGTGGGCGCGACGCCGTCGACGACGCCGGCGAACTACGTGACAACTTTCGTTGGCCAGACCACGATCAGCGTGCCGGGCACCACACACCGGTTGGGAACCGCCAACCTGCTGGTGGCCTGTTACGACGGCAGCGTTCCGGCGAACATGGTCGAGCCGAGCACGATCACCGTGGATCCGAGCAGTTACAACGTGACGGTAATCTTTCCGGCCGCGCAAAGCGGGCGGTGCGTGATCAACGGCTACAGCGGCGTTGCGGGAACGGGGGGCTCCGGCGGAGCGGTGACCTCGGTATTCGGACGAAGCGGAGACGTGGTTGCGGGCGCCGGCGACTATGCGTTTTCGCAAATCTCGGGCACGGTGGCGAACAGCCAGGTGGCGGCGGGCGTGGACGCCGCGAAGATCGGAGGGGGACTTGTGAGCAGCCAGGCGTATGGCTATCTGGCGAACGTCAGCAGCGACATTCAAGCCCAGTTGAATGGCAAATCCTCCACTTCCCACACGCACACCGCGAGTGGGGACGTCACCGGCGCTCTGGCGACGACGGTGGTGGCCGGTATACAGGGCCGGGCGATTTCGAGCGCGGCGCCGTTGGACGGACAAGTGCTCTCCTGGAGTGCGGCGGCGAACCAGTGGCAGCCAGCGAGCGGAGGAGGAGGCAGCGGCGGCGGCGCGACGATGGCGGGCCAGTTAGGGGACTTCGGCGTCACAATGACGAGTTCCACGGTCCTCACAATCGGGGCAGGCTGCTCGCCGGCGACGCCATGCAACGTGCGTTTTGGGGGCCGCACCTATTCACTAACTTCTGGCGCGACGGCTACGCTGAACAGCGGAGCAGGGACGGCCTATGTCTATTTCTCGGCCTCCGGCGCACTGACGGTCGGTCACACGATGAACGTCAGCTGTTCCAATTCCTGCCTGGCCACGACGGGAGTCACGGGGTTTCCGGTGGATTCGATCCCGCTGTATTCGTGGAACGCGGCAGGCGGCAGTTGGGGGGCGGCCGGAACGGACTGGCGGAGCTGGATCAGCAGAAGCACGCTGCTAGCAGGCACGGGCATCGTGACGACCGAGGTGGGCGGCCAGACGACGATCGCGATTGACAGCACAGCGGTACCCACATACCTGAAGAACTCGGTTTCGTTCACCTTCGCACAGATATCCGCGGGGACGTGTTCGCCGGATCTCACTTTCGCCCTGACGGGGGCGGCACCCGGTGACACAGTAGCGCCGGGGTGGCCGAGCGGCATGGCAAGCGGGCTGATCGGAAACATGTGGGTCAGCGCCGCAAATCAGATCACGGTCCGGCTTTGCGCCATGGGGCAGACCGTTGCCCCGGCCAGCGCGGTGTACAGCGCAACGATCATAAGGGGGCTATAAGTCATGCGACGAGCTTTGATCCTATTAGGGGTGGCGATTGGGTGCGTGTACGGACAGAGCACCAGTATGGGGGGGCGGACGATGAAAGGCGATTGGGACGCCTCGAACGCGCGCACGACGAAACCGGCGAAGGCAGGGACGGCGTTACCGGGAGCGTGCTCCACCGGCGAAGCGTTCTTCAAAACGGATGCGACCGGCGGCCAGAACTTGTATCTGTGCAAGCCGGACAACACATGGACGCAGTTAAGCGGGGGCGGCGGGGCCGCCGGGGCCATCGCCTGCATTGGCACTCCCGGCAATACGGCCGGCTCGTACCGTCAGCAGTGCCAGACTACGGCAGGCGCGCTGTATGCCTGCAACAACGCGGCGGGATGCACGGTGGCGGGGGACTGGGTGGCGGTAGGCGGTGGAGGCGGTGTTTCCAAAAAAGCCGCCACGTTCCTTCTGTGCGTCGGAAGTCCAGGATGCTACGTCGGGGAGTTCACGAACCTCAAATTCTCTGCAACCGAGGCGGACACGGT
>Ga0265342_10003825_pt1 | contig 12119 bp, 9 predicted proteins | sample 4CB327metaG_FD_203125 | JGI IMG/M metagenome (GOLD analysis project Ga0265342, IMG submission 203125) | Rhizosphere microbial communities from Carex aquatilis grown in University of Washington, Seatle, WA, United States - 4-CB3-27 metaG | ecosystem: Host-associated > Plants > Roots > Rhizosphere...
CGTGCGCCACCGCCCACCGGCGTGCCCGCTACGTTGCCGGTGACGATGCCGTGGAGGAAGCGCACGCGATCGGCGCCGGTCGCGACGATCATCTCGCGCGCAGGCAGCGCCGCGCGTGCGGCCCCGGCCGTGAGCAAATCCAGAGTCGCACCGCCGGGACCACTCGCGCCCGCGGGGACAGGGGCGCCCGCCGGGCTCGTGGCGCCCGCCGGGCTAGCGGCACGTTCAGGGTTCATGCCGGTTCTTCATAGCGCGGCGCTCGCGCAGGCGCACGGCCCGTCGCGCCGCAGCCTCGCGAAAGCGCCGCCGGTCGTCGGCGTTCTCGGGAACCAGGCGCGGCACCTCGCGCGGCCGTCCCTGATCGTCGACGGAGACGAAGGTCAGGTAGGCGCGCGTCGCCTGCACGCGCTCGCGCGTGATCTGGTTCTCGGCGAACACGCGCACGCCGACCTCCATCGAGGTGCGCGCTGCGAAGTTCACCTGAGCCTGCACGACCACGACGTCGCCGAGGCGCGCGGGCCGCAGGAAATGCAGGCGATCCATGGACGCCGTCACCACCAGGCCGCCGGCGTGGCGCGCGGCCGAGATGCCGGCGGCGCCGTCGACCCATTGCATGAGGATGCCGCCGAAGATGGTACCGTGCACGTTGGTCAGGCCGGGCAACACGATCTGTGCGGTCTCGACCCGAGTCGCGCGTGGCGTGCTCCGCGTATTCGGCGTCCTCCTCCTCGGCGCAGACATGTCGGTGATGCCGGTAACATGCTCAGCCGTCGACGGTCAATTGCCGGCTGTGTATAGTGCTGCGCCGATGGTTCGACGCTTGGCCGCCTCGATAGCTTTGCTGACCGCGCTGCTCGGGGCCGCGTCTGCTCACGCCAAGAAACTGACGCTGCCCGAGCTCCTCGATCTCGCGCGCGCGACGAATCCCGGCCTGCACGCGAGCGCGGCGGTCACCGATGCCTCGCGCGCGCAGGTCACGGAGGCGTGGACCTACTGGCTGCCGAGCGGGGATCTCCTGTCACTGCTCGCGCCGTCGCCCAACGTGCAGTGCAGTGCCTCCACGCTCCCGGGAAGGCCAACCGATCCCGCTGCGGCGAGAGCATTTGACATTGCGAACTGCGTCCAGACCAACGCCAACGAGGTCAGCCTGAGCAACGTCTCGTTCTCCCAGGTCTTCACCCGCACCGAGCTTCACCTCGTGCAGCCGGTGTGGGACTTCGGCAAGATCTCGGCCGGCTTGGCCGCGGCCCGCGCCGGCGTCGACGTCTCGCGCGAGCGCGAGGCGGGCGCGCGCGCCGACGTCGAGCTCAATGTCCGCAAGGCCTACTACGGCATCAAGCTGGCGCGTGAGCTGATCGCGACGCTCGATGAAGGCGGCGGCTACATCGACGAGGCCCAGAAGCGGATCGAGTCCGACCTGGCCAAGGGGACCGGCAATACCACTGTGCCCGACCGGTTGCGCCTGCGCGTGACGCGCGCCGAGGTCGACGCGCGCCTTCAAGAGGCCAAGCGCCTCGAGGCCATCGCGCGCGACGGGCTGCGCGCGATGCTGGGCCCCGACGCGCCGGCCGATCTCGACGTCGACGACGAAGACTTCGCGGCCGTCGAGGTCAAGAACCGGCCCGTGAGTTATTACGAAGACCAGGCCCGTTTCAACCGGCCGGAGGCGCGGCTGCTCGAGCACGCCGTGCGCGCCAAGCACGCGCTGGCCGATCTGGAGCGGCGCAAGGAGTACCCCGACCTGGTACTGATCGCCAGCGGCGCGCTGGCGTATGCCGGGGGCGCCGACGATCCGCAGAACGCCTTCATGAACCACTACCTCCACTCGTCGAGCATCGGGGTCGCCGCTGGGCTGCGCATGCAGCTCGACCTCGGTCCCAAGATCGCGCGCGCGTCGCGCGTCCGCGCCGAGGCGATCGAGAGCGAGTACCGGCGCAGCGAGGCGCTGGGCGGGATCCTCTTCGAGGTGCGCAAGGCCTACGACGAGCTCACCGAGGCCCGCAACCGCACCGAGGCGGTGCACAAGGGCGAGCGCGCGGGCAAGTCCTGGATCTCGGCGGTATCTCAGAGCTTCGCCGTCGGCCTGGCGGAGTCGCGCGACTTCTCCGATGCGCTCAACGCCTTCTTCCAGATGAGGGCGCGCTACCTACAAGCGGTGTTCGATCTCAACGTCGCCGCTTCGACGCTGGCGCGCGTGACCGGAACGTCCGACCTCTGAGTGGACGTTACCGGCGGAGAATCGGCTCGCGCGCGGCGCGCCGACCTTGACCGGCGCCATTCAGCCCCCAGGTTTGAATCGTGACGAGGACATCGACCGTCGGTGCGGGTCGTCTTTCTCGCGTGGTGGTGGGGTCGGGGGAGTTGGTGTGAACGCGGGAGATTCTGACACCTTCGGGTGCTCGGAAAAAGCACGGCGCTGAAACTGTCGGTCGCACACGTCACCCTCGAGGTCGAACGGCTCTTGGCCGTCCGGCCTCGAGTCATTTGGGGGTGCTGGGCGCGCTCGACAGCGCCAGGCTCTTCACCACGCCGGCGTACTCCTCCTTGAGCTTGCCGTAGGCTTCGCGGGAAGCGTTCAGCACCAGGAAATAGACCGTCCCGCCCTTCTCCACCGTGGTGACCTCACCCTGGTGGACCGAGCCTTCTTGCGTTTCACGGAACTGCTCGCGCTTGCTGCCGGGCAGGAGCGCGGGCAGCGTGCGCAGCTTGGCGTCGGGGAACAGGTTGCGCCCGGCCTTGCGCAGCAGCGCGCTGCGCTCGGCGGGGCTGTCGGGGTGCTGGATCAGCAGCGTGGCTGCGCCGCGCTCGGTGTCGCCGTCGTCGAGGATCACGCGACCGGTCGACAGGTTCAGCATCATGCCCGTCCCGGCCGACGCCGAGACGCCGACCACGCGCCAGGTGATCGGCCAGTCGACGTGAAAGCCGAACGCCGCGCTCTCGGCGCCGGCCTTCTCGAAGCTGCCGCCCAGGCGCACCGTCGCGTCGTCGGGCGGCGCCGGCGACTCCAGCTTCGGGTCGGTGCCGTTCGAGGCGAGCAAGCGGCGCGCGCGCGGATCGATCGGATCGCTGTCGGCGTAGATCTTCAGCGCGGCCAATCCGGATTGCGTCTTCCCCGCCGCGATCAGGCTGCGCCCGAGCACGTAGTAGACGCGCGGCGAGACGCTCGGCACCAGCGACGCCGTCTCGGCCAGCGCCGCCGCTTTGTCGGCCTCACCGGCCAGCAAATGCAGTGACGCGCGCGCGATCATCGCATCGGGGCGCGTCGACGATCTCCGCAGCACGTCGTCGAGCATGGCGACCGCGACCTCGGACGTGCCCGGCCAGTCGAGCGCCGCGCCCAGCGCCAGGGCGCGCCCGGTCAGCTCGCGCCGTTCGAGATCGAAGCGCGGGTCGGCGACCAGCGACCAGGCCTCGTCGACCAGGTCGTGCACCTTCTCGTCGACGACGGCGCGGCCGTTCTTCGCGACGAGCGGCGGCCGCTCGGCGATCGTGCGCTCGAGGTGGTCGAGATCGCGCCGCAGCTCGCGTACGTGCGCCAGCGTCGCGTCCTTGCGGATGTCGATGCGATAGACCGCGACGTCGCCGCGCAGGATCTTGCCGCCGCCGTCGAAGAACATCGGGTTTCCGGTGCGCATCGCCGATCCCTCGAGATCGCCGGCCTCCAGCGTCATCCACTCGCCGCCGACGCGTCCGCCGAGGATCGCCATCTTGCCGCACGAGCCGGCGCCGACGGTGCGCACCAGGATGTCGCCCTGCTTGATGTCGCCCGGCGTGACCGCGCGGTAAAGGCCGTTCGGCGACTTGGCCTCGACCGCCAGGATGTCCGCGGAGCGCAGCGGGCTCGGGTAGCGCCACCAGGCCGGTGGCGCGTGGCTTCGGTCCTCGTCGATCTCGGGGACGATGCCACCATATTGTTCGATGGCCTCCCAGGCGACCTTGCTCGAGCGCTCCCAGCCGACGTAGTCCCTGGGCGTGGGCACCGGATCGTCGGCAACGCAGGTGCTGCTCTCGCGCACGGGAGGCGCGGCGTGCCCCGGCCGTGCGCCCCAGCCGATCGGCGCCACGGTCGTGGCGGCGATCAAGAGAGCGAGCGGCGCGCGAGAGCGTCGAGCCACCATCGAGCGGCCGCGCAAGCGGTCAGACCCCCAGCCGCGCAAGGCGGCTACACTCCGATGAATAGCCGGTGCCCGAAATTCGGCTCGAGCTCCGAGTTGAAGATCTTCTCCGCCGAGCTCTTGACGTCGTAATCGATCCGCTTGAACTCGAACACGCGCGCCTCGGTGTCGTAGATCGTGTAGCTGGCGCGCGGATCGTAGTCGCGCGGCTGGCCGACCGAACCGACGCTGACGATGTACTTCCAGTTCGGACGCAGCTCGAACCTCTCCGACACCACCTCGTGAACGCCTTGCTCGCGCGACAGCGCGAACGACTTGCAAAGGTGCGAGTGTCCGATGACGGTCAGGCGCGACAGCGAATCCCAGATCTCCATGCACTGCGCCGCCTGCTCGCGCGCGAAGATGTAGTCGAACTCCTCGATGTTCAGCGGCGAGCCGTGACAGAAGTGGACCTCGCCCTCGCGGACTTCGTAAGGCAGGCCCTTCAGCCATTCCTTGTTGTCGGGCGCGAGCAGCCGCGCGTGCATGTCCAGCGCGTGCCGGGCCGCGTGATAGTAGTACGAGTAGTCCATGCGGCCGGCGACCGCGGCGTCGTGGTTGCCGAGGATGGTGTACTTGGCCTTGGCGCGAATCACCGCGCAGCACTCGTTGGGGCTGGCGCCGTAACCGACCGTGTCACCGAGGCAGATGTACTGATCGATGCGCTCCGACTCGAAGGCCTTCAAAACGGCCTCGAGTGCCTCGATATTGGCGTGGGTGTCGGAGAAAATGCCGAAACGCATCGATACTCCCGGGTTACCAAGACTAACACCATGGCGGCCCTCTGTCGCGGCCCGCCATGCGCAGAGGCGCTCGACCCCGACGGCGCCCGACGGGTGGAGAGCCGGTTAGCGCAGCGACTAGAGCGGGTTAGCGCAACGACTCGTCGGGTCAGCGCAGCGCTCGGCCGGCTAGCGCAGCATCTCGTCTGACGTGCGCGGCTGAATGATCACGCGCGCAAAGACCGAGGTCAGCTCGACCAGCGGTGTCGCCTCCGCCGCCGAGCCTCCCCGCCCCTGGGCCCGCACCTCGGCATGCAGCCTGTCCCCGCGCTGCCAGAGGGTGTGCATGGCCAGCGTCGATTCGACGGGGAACGCCGAGCGCGCTCGTAGCTCGAAGCCGCCGCGATCAATCACGGGAATCATGCGGACGTCGCCGGTGTAGCTGCGCAGATCGTAGTGTGCCGCTGGGCGCAGCAGCCCCACGAACAAGATCTCGCCGGTGGTGGTGGTCAAGCGCACCAGCGCCGAGCGGATGTCCTCGGCGCGAATGCTGCCATCGACCATGCGGGCATCCAGGCGACCCCCACCTACACCGCGCACGTCGAGGTTGCCTTCGACACCGTCGAGATCGACGTCGCCGTCGACCGACGTCACCGTCTGCCCGCCCTTGAGCTGGCGCGTGACCACGCCGCCGCGCACGTCGGAGACACCGATGCGGCCGCCGGTGGTCTCGAGGCGCGCGCCCGCGCGCAGCCCCGACGCCACCAGATCGCCGCCGAAGGTCTTGGCCTCGATGCCCAGCGCGGCCGGCACCTCGACGATCATGTCGATGCGGCTGCCCGAAAGCGGCAGCGAGCGCTCGCGCCCGCCGAGCTCGACGCGCGTGTCGACGGAGATCTCGCCGCTCTGCCAGGCGGTGTAGTGCACGCGCAGGCGATCGAGCGCCTCCTGCGTGGCGGCGTGCTTCTCGGCGATGATGTGGATCTGGTCGTCGTGACCCCACGCGCGCACCTCGATACGCCCGAGCGGGTTGTCGATGCGCAGCAGCTCCGCGCCCGGCGTCGGCACGATGAGCTCGCGCCGGTCGACGACGCCCGGCGCGCCCGGCGGCACCGACGTCGAGGGAGTCGTCGAGGGAGTCGACGGCGACGGCGACGGCGCGGGCATGGGCGCTCCGCTCTCGCCATTGGCGGCCGCGAAGCGCGAAGCCAGCGCCAGCGTCGACGCCAGCGTCAGCGCGACGCCCGACCTCATGGCCCGCCCTCGTGAAACATCTCCTCGGGGCCGCCGCGATGAACCGCCTCTGCCAGGAAGTCGATCTTGCTGCGATACGCAGCGAACAGGATCTCGTTGCCGGCGCTGTCACCCGGCGTGCTGCGCGCCGCCGCGCGCGAGCGTTCGATCGCGTCGTCGATGCGGGCCAGGCGCTCGCGGAAGCGGCTGCGAGCGTCCGGGCTCCAGCGTGGCTCTTCCAGGCGCGTCAGCAGCGAGCGGAGCTTGGCGATCGATCGCTCGTAGGACGCGGCCGCGGTCTCGAGCTCGTTCTCCGCCTCTTGCAGCATCGGATCGATGGACGTGGGGGCGCCCGCCGATAGACCCGCCGCAGCCACCGGCGACGACGGTGCGTCCGCCGACGTCCGCGACCAGATGCGGTTGCCGAGCGGCCCCAGACCGACGACGAGCAGGATCATCACCGCCGCGCCGGCCAGTCCGCCGAACGCGAAGCCGCGCACGAAGATGCGGCGCCAGTCGAGCAGCGGCGCCCCGCGCTCGGCGAGCGCGCCCTCGATCGCCGGCCACAATGTCGGCGGCGGCTCCGGCCGCTCCAGCGATCGCGCGCCCGCGACGATCGCGCGCAGCTCGTCCGCGGCACGGGTGCAGGCAGCGCAACCGTCGAGGTGCGCGCGCACCAGCTCGGCCGCCGCCGGTTTCATGTCGCCGTCGAGATACGCGGAGAGCTGTTCCACGACGTGGCGGACGTTGTTGCTCTGGCCGCTCTGGCCGGTCTGGCCGCTCCCGCCGTGGTCGCCATCGCCGATACCGTTGCTGTCTCGCCGGCCGCTGAAAGACGACCCGTCGCCTCCGGTCACGTCAGCCCTCCTCCAACTCGGAGGAGGTGATGCCGTCCTGGAGCAGGATCTCGCGCAACTTGCCGCGCGCCTTGTGCAGCTGCGACTTCGACGTGCCCACGTGGCAGCCGAGGATCTGCGCGACCTCTTCGTGCTCCAGCCCTTCGATGTCGTGGAGGACGATCACCGTGCGGTAGCCGACCGGCAGCTGCCACAGCGCGCGCTCGAGCCGCGCGCGCAGCACGGCGTCGCCCGTGGGCGGCCCCTCGATCAGCGCCGCCGCGATCGGAACCTCGGGATCGCTCATCGCCCCGGGCACGGCGCCGCGCCGCGATCGATGCGACAGCGCAGCGTTCACCGACAGGCGGTAGATCCAGGTGCCGAGCGCCGAGTCGCCGCGAAACTTCGGCAGCCCGCGGAAGATGCGGATGAACGCCTCCTGCGACACCTCCTCGGCATCGGCGGCGCCGACGATGCGCACCGCCAGCGCGAAGACGCGCCGCTTGTAGCGATGGTAGAGGGCCTCGCGGCTGCCGGAGTCGCCGCGCCGGATCGCGGCGACGAGCTCCGTGTCCTCTGCCGAAACCCCACTCTGGGCAAACCCCAAGGGTCGATCGATGACGCTGACGTTGAGCATGGGAGATCGGGGAGGTTTGACGGTCATGGCGCGGCGGAGGTTGCCCCGGATGCAAGGGCGCTGGTTTTCGGCGATCCGGTAGTGCTAGTCGCTCAGCCACGAATTGTCGAATGCGGAAGCCACGGGGCCAAATTTCTGCGTGGCGCTGGTGTAGAGTCCGGCGCCATGCGGGCCGTGATCCTCGGCTGTTTCTTCCTGTCCGGCGCGTCGGGGTTGGTGCTGGAGATGCTGTGGACGCGCATGCTGACGCTGGTCTTCGGCTCGACGACCCTGGCGGTTTCGACGGTGCTGACCGCGTTCATGGGCGGGTTGGGCCTCGGCTCGTATCTGGCCGGCAAGTGGGCTGACCGGCTGGAGAATCCCGCTCGTAGCTACGCGTTCGTCGAAGCTTCGGTGGGCCTGTACGCCCTCCTCGTACCCTGGGTGATCTCGTTTTATCCCGGGCTCAACCGCTGGCTGTGGGCCGCGTTCGGCGATCGCTACGCGCTGCTTTCGGTCCTGCGCTTCGTTGCGTCGGCGGGGTTGCTGATCATTCCGACGACGTTGATGGGCGCCACGCTTCCCATCCTCGCGCGGCACTTCGTGCGCCACCCATGGGAGCTGCGGCGCGTCGGCCTGCGCATCGGCACGCTCTACGCGGTCAACCTGTTCGGCGCGGTCGCCGGGTCGTTCTTCGCCGGGTTCATTTTCCTGCCCAGCATCGGCTTGCGCTGGACCAACGTCACGGCGGCCAGCTTCAACCTGACCCTGGCGGCGGCGATCCTCGTCGCGCGCCGCTTCCTGCCGCGCAGCGAGACCAGGCACAGCATGGACGAGCTGCTGGAAAAGGCGGCCGCCGAGGGCAACCTGGACGCGAGCCAGCGAACCGCCGCGCTGAACCCCGACGTCGTGATGACGCCGGTGGCACGGCGCGTGGCACTGCTGGGCTTCGCCGTGTCGGGGGCGGCGGCGATGACGCTGCAGGTGCTCTGGACGCGCGCGCTCGCCGTGCTGATCGGGTCGTCGATCTTTTCGTTCACGCTGATCCTGCTCGCGTTCCTGATCGGGCTCGGGCTCGGCTCCGCGATCTTCGGCAGGATCTCGCAACGCACGGCGCACCCGATCCGCTGGCTGGCGGCGCTCCAACTGGGCATCGCGGCCGCGGTCGGCGTGTCGTACCTGGTCACCGACAAGCTGCCCTATGTTTTCACCTGGCTGCTCGAGTCGGCGAGCTTCGGCGTCGACACCATCCTGGTCTGCCAGTTCATCCTCGCCTGCATCGCCGTTCTGCCGGCCACGGTGCTGATGGGCGGCGTCTTCCCGCTGACGGTGCGGATCGCGGCGGCGCGGCTCGACTCGGTCGGGCGCGACATCGGCTCGGCCTACGCGCTCAACACGGTCGGGGCGATCGTCGGGTCTTTTCTCTCCGGTTTCGTGACGCTGCCGCTGCTCGGCCTTCAGAAGGGCATCTACGTCGCGACCCTCGGCAGCCTCGGGCTCGGCGCCGCGCTCTTCGCGTGCGCGCCGGCGCTGCCGCGCGCGCGGCGCGCCATCGGCGTCGCGGTCGCCGTCGCGATGGCGGTGGTCGGCCTGCGGCTGCCGCGCTGGGATCTGGTCAGCTTCTCGGCCGGCTTCTTCCGCGTGTCGATCGCGCGCGAGTACATTTACCGCAAGATCCACAAGAAGGTGTGGCAGCACCCCAAGCTGGTCTTCTACGAGGACGGCGTCGCGACGACTGTCTCCGTCGATCAGTGGGGCAAGACTTACTCGCTCAAGAACAACGGCAAGGTCGACGCGTCGAACGACGGCGACATGGCGACCCAGATCATCGTCGGGCTCCTGCCGCTGTTGCTCTATCAGGGCCCCGACGCGCCCAAGGTCGCGCTGGTCGGTTACGGCTCGGGCGTCACCGCGGGCGCGATCACGCAATATCCGATCAAGTCGCTCGAAGTCGTCGAGCTCGAGCCGGCGATCTACCGGGCGTCGCGCTTCTTCGAGAACGACAACCACCGCCCGCTTTCGAATCCGAAGGTGACTGCGCGCGTGGGCGACGGGCGTAACTTTCTCGGCCAGCGCTCCGACCCGTTCGACGTCATCGTGAGCCAGCCGTCGAACCCGTGGCTGACCGGCGTGTCGAACCTGTTCACGCGCGAGTACTTCCGCGACATCAAGACGCGCCTGGCGCCGCACGGGATCTTCTGCCAGTGGGCTCAGCTCTACGAAATGTCGCCCTGGAACATCAAGGCCATCTACCGCACCGTGCGCGAGGAATTCCCGTACGTCTACGTGTTCGCCGCCGAGGATCTGTCATCGGACACGATCCTGATCGCCAGCCTCGAGCCGCTGAAGCTGGATCTGGGCACCGTCGAGCGTGCGTTCCGCGATCCGACGACGCGTGCCGAGGCGCGGCGCGGCGGCCTGACATCACCGCACGACGTGTTCGCGTATCTGCTGCTCGGTCCCGAAGAGCTTCAGTCGTTCACCGCGGGCTCGCCCGACAACACCGACGACAACGCGCGCATAGAGTTCAGCGCGCCGCGCGACCTGCTCGGCTACGCCAAGTTCGATCCCTACCTGGCCAAGGTCTACGGACCGCTCTGGCCCTACGGCCGCCTCAGCGAGGTGGTCACCGGCTACGGCGAGCCCAACCTCGAGTCCAAGGCCGGGCAGCTCGCGCGCAGCCTGCTGGCGCACGGCAAATCGCGCGAGGCCGAGCTCTGGACCCGGCGCGCCGAGGCCGCCGGCGACGGTGCCGAGGCAAAGCACGCGCGGCTATTGCTGGACATGGTGTCGACGCGGCTCGACCGCGATCCCGAGATCCCACTCGCGCCCGAGGACGGTCTCGCGCCGCCGGTGGTGCCGGCGAAGCTGGCAGCGACGCAACCGGCGCTGGTCGATCGCGTGGCATCCGAGTATCCGCAGATCCTCGCGTCGACGGCCGCGCGGCGCTACGCGACCGCCTACGACATCTTGAACAAGTGGCCCGAGCCGCTGTGGACAGGCCTCGGCAAGGACTTCACGCTGCTGAGCGGATTCCTCGAGTACAAGGCCGAGTTCTACAACGACGCCGTCGACGATCTGCGCCCGCTGTCCGAGGACGCGGCGTTCGTCGCGCGCAGGCCCGAGGTGCTCTACTACCTCGGGCGCTCGTACTACGCGAACGCCAGCTACGTGAAGGCGGTCGACGCGCTCGAGCGCTACGTGCGATCGCAGGCGATCCTCGAGCGTCCGCTGCTGCCGGCATCGGCGGGCGATCTGGCAGAAGCGGCGGAAGGCGAGGCCAAGGATGGCGTGACCAAAGCCGGTGTGACCAAGGCGACCGGAGATCGGTCAGCGCCGTCGGCAGCGACGCCGCGCGCAGCAAACTAGTGTCCTGTATCAGAAATACGCCGTGGCACCGAGGGCGTGAATGCGGCCCGATAGCGAGGCGCGAGGAGCGCGCATACTGGACGTATGTAAGCGACGAGCAACGACTAGTGTCAGCGGGCGAGTCATCGCCCCCGCTCGCGCGAGGGCGCGCAGGACGTGGTAACGTCCAGGGCATGGCTAGCCTGTCCGATTGCGTCGTAGGCATCGGCGAGGTCTGCCTGCACCAGATCGGCGTCGCGCCCCGCTCGCGCGAGAGCGTCGTCGAGGTGACGCGCTTCAGCGCGCAGGCCGGTGGCGCGATCGGGACGGCGCTGGCGACAGTGTGCGCGCTCGGCGGCCAGGCGCGCTACTTCGGCCGGCTCTCCGACGACGAGTTCGCGGCGCTGATCCTCAAGGGCCTGCGCGATTTCAGCGTCGAGACCAGCTTCGTTCTCACCGAGCCGGAGAAGACGTCGCCGGTATCGTTCACGCTCGTCGACGACGTGAGCGCGCGCCGCGTGGTGCGGTACACGCGCGGCAACGTCTCGGAGCTGGAGCCGGGCGAACTGCCGCGTGGGCTGCTCGACGGGGCCGGCCTCTTGCTCATCGACGGCCGGAGCCCAGCCGTGCAGGCGGCCGCCGCCGAGCGCGCGCGGGCGCAGTCGATACCGATCTTGCTCGACGCGCGCCATCTGGGCCCGGGCATGGGTGAGCTGCTCGACCTGTGCGACGTGGTGATCGGATCCGAGCGCTTCGCCGCCGAGATCGCGCACAGCTCCGACGTCGGGCGCAGCCTGATCGAGCTCACCAAGATGGGGCCGCGCATCGCGGTCGTGACGCTGGGCGAGGAAGGCGCGGTCGGCCTCGAGGGCGACAAGCTCGTGCGCCAGGGCGCGATCGAGGTCGACATCCAGGACACGTCGGGCGCCAGCGACGTCTTTCGCGGCGCGTTCTGCTACGCGATCGTGCAGGGCTGGCCCCTCGAGCGCGCGCTGCCGTTCGCCAACGCCGCCGCGGGCCTCAACTGCCGCCACCTCGGCGGCCTCGCTGGCATCCCGTCCCTGGCCGAAGTTCTTCGTACCGCGGGGCTCGAGCCGGTGGCGCGCTAGTGTCCTGTCCCTGAAGAAAGCGGAAGAAATCGCCAGGCCGCCCGTTCTCTTCTACAAGGAGAGAGCCCATGCGGACAGGTCGGCCGAAAGCGGTGTTGACG
>Ga0265342_10003830_pt1 | contig 12110 bp, 12 predicted proteins | sample 4CB327metaG_FD_203125 | JGI IMG/M metagenome (GOLD analysis project Ga0265342, IMG submission 203125) | Rhizosphere microbial communities from Carex aquatilis grown in University of Washington, Seatle, WA, United States - 4-CB3-27 metaG | ecosystem: Host-associated > Plants > Roots >...
CGACGCAATTGCCCGGCATCGAGCCGCATCTGCTGTATCCGCAGAAGACTTGGCAAAATAAGCTTGAGTTCGATCAGACCGCCCGCAAGCTGGTCGGGATGTTCCAGAAGAATTTCGTTCAGTTCGAGAACGAGGTCGACGCCGACGTCCGCGCGGCCGCTCCGGAAGTGCGCATCGCCGCGGAGTAAACGCGACGCGTCGAGCCAATGACGAAGGGGCGGCCGCAGGGCCGCCCTTTTGCTTTTGCGGGTTCATCGTGACCAGCCGTGAGCGCGCCATGCGCGCTCAACGCGAGCTACGCGGCCACACCGGCAGCGAACCGCTCGAGCAGGCTGCTCCACGCATCCGGCGAGTCGAGCGCCGCCCGCGTCTTGTCGGCGAGCTCGCCGAATCGTTCGAGGTTGCGGTGCTCGAATTCGACCAGGGTCGCGTCGGCACCGTCAGCAATGAATCGGAGTTCGACCTCGGTGATCAGCGCCGGATCGAAACGCCATTGGGCATCGAGTTGCCAGGCCAGCAGGAGACGGCCGGGCGGCTCCCAGGCGATGACGTGACCCCAGCTGCATTCGCTGTCGTCGACCGCCCGCTCGAACCAGCGGCCACCGACGCGCGGCTCGACAATCACCTCCTTGCGCGGCGCTTTCAGCAGCGTATGGCTCGGATGCCACCACGTACCCATGCGCGCGGTGAAGGTGTCGAACGCGCGTTGCGGGGGACAGGCGATGCGCAAGCTTCTGCGGATGGGTGCCGGGGCAATGGTGAGTGTCATGTCCGGTCCTTGTCTTGCCGTTCGGCCTCGGCCTTGAAGGCCTGAAGGTTGTGATCCCAAAACTGATCGAGCCACGCCCGCAGCGGGCCGAGGCCCGATGGGTCGATCCGATAGACGCGGCGCGCGCCCTCTTGACGATCAATCACCAGACCCGCCGCCTTGAGGACAGCTAGGTGCTGAGAGACCGCCGGTCGGGTGACCGGAAGGCCGCCAGCAAGCTCACCGACAGCCTGCGGCCGCCGTGCCAGGCGTTCGAAAACCATGCGTCGGGTGGGGTCGGCAAGAGCGGAGAAGGCGGGCAGACCGTTAGTCATGCCTAACGGTAAGGCATGGCGAACCGTCAGTCAAGGCTTACCGTATGCCTGTGGGGTGGACGTCAAAACGCCGACAGGGTCGGGCGACAAAGACAAATGCGGATGGGCGTCACGCCGCTTCTCGCCGCGCCGGGGCAAAGCGCCGATAGAAGCTCTCATTGCGATCCGCCATCTCGATCAGCAACGCTGCTGGTTTGAAGCGCGCCCCAAATTTCGCCTCCAGGGACCGGCATAGCGTGACGAATTGTTTGACGCCCATCATGTCGATGTAGGACAGCGTGCCACCTGAAAACGGTGCGAAACCGAAACCAAGGATCGAACCGACGTCAGCCTCGCGCACGTCGGTCAGCACGTGCTCCTCGAAGCAACGGGCGGTTTCCAGCGCCTGCATCGCAAGCAAGCGATGCTTGATCTCTCCGATATCGATCGCGTCCGGGTCGAGCGTCACAGCCTGCAATTCCGTGAGGCCGGGCCACAATTTCTTCGGTCCCTTTTCGGGATAGTCATAGAATCCCTTGCCGTTCTTGCGGCCAAAGCGCCCGCGCTTCTCGACCATCTCCGACAGCAATGCTTTCTGGCGCGGATCGACCGCATTTGCTCCGAGATCCGATTCGGTCGCCTTCAGGATCTTCCAGGCGAGATCGACGGCAACTTCGTCATTGAGTGCGAGTGGCCCAACCGGCATGCCCGCCATCCGCGCTACATTTTCGATCATCGCGGCGGGCACGCCCTCGCTAAGCATGAGATGGCCCTCGCGAATGTAAGTTCCGACCACCCGCGACGTATAAAATCCGCGCGAGTCATTGACGACGATTGGGGTCTTGCGGATCGCGCGGACATAATCGAGCGCGAGCGCCAGAGCCGCATTCCCGGTCTGCTGTCCCAAAATGATTTCCAGCAGCATCATCTTTTCGACCGGAGAGAAAAAGTGAATGCCGATAAATCGCGCGGGATCCTTGAATTCGCTCGCCAGCGAACTGATGGGCAAGGTCGACGTATTCGATCCGAAAATGACGGTATCGCCGATCACGGCCTGTGCCTTGGCGATGGTTTCCGCCTTGATCAGGCGGTCTTCGAACACGGCCTCGATCACCAGTTCGCAGCCGCGCAGTTGGGCGTAGTCCGACGTCGGCATGATTCGCGCAAGCAGGGCATCGCGTGCAGCCGCGCTCGCGCGCCCCTTGGCGACCTGATCACTGATCAATTTATCGGAATGTCCCTTGCCCTTGTCGGCGGTGGCCTGGTCGCGATCGATCAGCACGACCTCGATTCCGGCATTCGCGGTCACATAGGCGATGCCCGCACCCATGAAGCCCGCGCCGATGATTCCGATCTTTTTGATCTGTGATGCCGGTACGCCGGCGGGACGCCGCGCTCCTTTGTTGAGGTCCTGCATCGACACGAACAGCGTGCGCATCATCGCGGCCGCTTCCGGCGAGTGCAAAATCTTCGCGAACCAGCGCGATTCGACCCGCAGCGCGAGATCCATCGGCAATTGCAGGCCCTCGTAAACCACTTGCATGATGGCGCGTGCGGCCGGATAATTGTCGTAAGTCTCGCGGCGATAGATCGCGTTCGCGGCGGGAAACGTCATCATGCCGGCCTTGGAATAGACCGCGCCGCCGGGCAACCTGAAACCATCGACGTCCCACGGATTCGTGGCCTTGCCGCCGACCTTGATCCAGTTCTTTGCAGCCTTGACCAATTCGTCCGGTGGCACGATTGCATCGATCAGCTTCATGGCCTTGGCGCGCTCGACCTGGAGCTGGTCACCTTTCAGCAAATACTGCAGCGCGTCGGCGGGGGGCAGCATGCGCGCGACACGGGTCGTGCCGCCGGCGCCGGGAAACAATCCGACCTTGATTTCCGGTAGCCCCACCCGCGTCTTTGGATTTTGAGCTGCGACCCGGTAGTGACAGGCCAAGGCCAGTTCGAAGCCGCCGCCGACAGCCGTTCCGTTGATCGCGGCCACCCACGGCTTGCCGCAGGTTTCCAGCCGCCGGTACACCAGAGACAGCTTGCGGCTTTCCTCGAACAATCGCGTCGCCGCGGCTTCCACCCCTTGGGATTGCGCGATGTCGGCAAAGGTGCGACTGAGCTGCTCGAGCATGGTGAGATCGGCGCCGCCGCAGAATGTATCCTTGCCGGACGTGATCACCGCGCCCTTGATTGCGGCATCGGTCGCGACCCGTTCCACCAGCGCCGAGAATTCGATCAATGCTTGCTGGGTGATCAGGTTCATCGAACGGCCCGGTAGGTCCCAGGTGATGAGCGCGATGCCGTCGGCGTCGACGTCGAGCCTGAAATTGGTGTCGGTCATGGCAATCTCTCTCGTTCGTGGCCGCCACTCGGTCAGCCCATGGATACGCTTAGCGCGGGTAAGGTTCGCCCGAGCGACGTTTGTAGATTGCGTTGGCGCCGTGCCGCTCGAGCACGCAGTCGACATCGGGATAGTCGACGCGCTCGGATGCGGCCCGGGTCCCGACTTCGAGATAGAGCGCATCCTCGGTTGAGCGGTTGATGAGGCAATGTCCGTCGTCGACCCCGGCCTTGAAGCCTGCGGCGTCGCCCGGTCGGAGCACGGTCTCGCCGCCGTTCTCCACCAGCACCAGCTCGCCCTCCAGCATGTAGATGAATTCGTCCTCGTGGTGGTGCCAATGGCGCAGCGCCGAGGCGGCGCCCGGCTTGAGCCGCGTGAGATTGACACCGAACTGCGTCAACCCGACCGAGTTGCCGAGTTTTTGCTTGTGGCGTCCGTCGACAACAGGCTGGAATTGCTGCGGGTAAAGCGTCGAAGTGTCGACCGGAATTTTGCTCAAGTCGATTTTAGGCATGTCAGACCCGTTCGATGATCGTTGCCGTTCCCATGCCGCCTCCGATGCACAAGGTGATCAGGGCGGTTGAAAGGTTGCGCCGTTCCAGCTCGTCGAGCGCGGTTCCGAGAATCATCGAACCGGTCGCCCCAAGCGGGTGGCCCAACGCGATGGCGCCGCCATTGACGTTGACTTTGTCGGGGTCGAGTTCGAAGGCCTGCAGATAGCGTAGCACGACGGATGCGAAGGCTTCATTCACTTCAAACAGATCGATATCGTCCAACGTCATTCCGGACTTCTTCAGTACCTTGCGGGTGACGTCGACCGGCCCGGTCAACATGATCGCCGGTTCCGAGCCGATATTCGCAAACGCCCTGATTCTCGCCCGCGCCTTGAGCCCCGCCCGGTCGCCCGCGTCCTTGCTGCCGATCAGCACCGCGGCGGCCCCGTCGACGATGCCGGAGGAATTGCCGGCATGATGCACATGATTGACCGCCTCGATCTCGGGATGAGCCTGGACCGCAACCGCGTCGAAGCCGCCGAGCTCGCCCATTTGCACGAACGAGGGTTTCAGCTGCGCGAGCGATTGCATGCTGGTGGTCGGCCGCATGTGTTCGTCCTTGGCAAGAATGGTGATGCCGTTGACGTCCTTGACCGGCAGGACGGAACCGTTGAACCGGCCATCGTCCCAGGCCGTCGCCGCGCGCTTCTGGCTCTCGACCGCGTAGGCATCGACGTCGTCGCGGGAGAAGCCATACTTGGTCGCAATGAGGTCGGCAGAAATGCCCTGCGGCATGAAATAGGCTTTCAGCGCGATCGAAGGATCCACCGGCCATGCGCCGCCGGATGCGCCGATGCCCACGCGACTCATGGATTCGACGCCGCCCCCGATCGCCATGTCATGCTGGCCGGACATGATTTCGGCGGCGGCGAAGTTAACCGCGTCGAGCCCGGAGGCACAGAAACGATTGATCTGCACCCCCGGCACCCCGTTTCCATAATCGGCCGAAATGGCAGCCATCCGCGCAATGTCGCCGCCCGCCTCGCCGACCGGGTCGACGCAGCCCATGACCACGTCGTCGACGTGTTGCGGATCGAGCTGGTTGCGATCCTTGATCGCGACCAGCACCTGGGTCGCAAGATTGAGCGCGGTCACCTCGTGCAGAGCGCCATCCTGTTTGCCGCGTCCGCGGGGGGTACGGACGTGATCGTAGATAAAGGCGTCCGACATGATGTTCTCCGGCATTGCCGCTTTTCCGCCTGGCGCGGACCCCGCCACCAGGATCGATGACCGGTGTCGACACCCGGAGGCGACCGTGGTGCACCTATAGCTGCTTCAATCGAAACTAAAGTCCTCTTGCGATCAAGAGCTTCATGATTTCGTTCGTCCCCGCATAGATGCGCAGGACGCGCGCGTCGCGATACATGCGCGAGATCGGATATTCGTCCATATAGCCGTAGCCGCCGAACAGCTGCAGGCAACGATCGATGATCTTGCCTTGGAGATCTGTCATCCAGTATTTCGCCATCGAGGCGGTCGCGGTATCAAGCCCGCCGGTGAGATGGCGGCCAATGCAGTGGTCGAGAAAGACCTTGGCGACCGTCGCTTCGGTCTTGCACTCGGCCAGCACGAACTGTGTGTTTTGGAACTCGATGATCGCCTTGCCGAACGCCTTGCGCTCCTTGACATAATCGATGGTCAGCGCGAGCGCCCGTTCCATCATCGCCATGGCATGCACGGCGACGATCAACCGCTCCTGCGGCAGTTCGGTCATCAATTGCGCAAAACCCTGGCCTTCTTCGGTGCCGAGCAGCTGATCGGCGGCGAGAGAAACCTCTTCGAAGAACAGTTCCGAGGTGTCCGCCGAATCCATGCCGAGTTTTTTCAACTTGCGGCCGCGGCGGAAGCCCTCAGCGTGATCGGTCTCCACGACCATCAGTGAGGTGCCTTTGGCCCCGGCCTTCGGATCGGTCTTGGCGACCACGATGATCAGATTGGCGTGCTGCCCGTTGGTGATGAACGTCTTGGACCCGTTGAGCACATAGCGGTTGCCGGTTTTGACCGCGGTCGTGCGCACGCCCTGCAGATCCGATCCGGTGCCCGGCTCGGTCATGGCGATGGCGCCGACCAGTTCGCCGGTGGCGAGCTTCGGCAGCCAGCGCCGCTTCTGCTCTTCCGTGCCGTAATGCAGGATATAGGGCGCGACAATGCCGGAATGCAGCGGGGCGCCGAAGGAATCAAAGCCGGCCAGGCTGTATTCGCGATTGATCACCGCCTCGTGCGCAAAAGTACCGCCGGCGCCGCCGTAGGCTTCCGGCATGGAGGCGCACAAAAGACCCGCTTCGCCGGCCTTGTTCCAGACCTCGCGGTCATAGATGCCGTCCTCGTTCCAGTGCTCGATGTGCGGAACGAACTCGGCAGCCATGAACCGGCGCGACTGCTCCTCCAGCAGCACGAGGTCCTCGGTCATCCAGTCGGGCCGCGGAACATTGAGGATGTCCATGCCGCTTCCCTCCTTGGCGCTTGGCCTAACCTAGCTTTTTCTGCACGCGCTCATCGAACCGAGCGACATTGACGACAACGCGGTCATGACTGCCGGCCCCGATGATTTCCCTTTCATCGCGCGCCTCGACCGCGAGCTGAAGCTTGCGTCCCTCGACCGCAAGCACGCGGGCGGTCGCGGTAACCCGCATGCCAACCGGCGTTGCCGCCTGATGCGTGACATCAAGCCGCGTGCCCAGGCTCTGATAGCCCTGCGGCAACAGGTGCTCGATGGCGTCGAGGGCGGCAGCTTCCATGAGATTGATCATCACCGGAGTCGCCAGCACGTGGACGCGACCGCTGCCGATCTCTGGCGCCGTATGCGCCTCGCCGACCAGGAGAGTTGCGGAGCCCTGTTGACCGGGATGGATTCGCGCGAGATCGAGCATGGATCCGTGGACCTGAGGTGGGACGCAGACGGCCGGATGAACCGCGCTCAGGTTATCTCTGCTTCAAGCGCATTGCGAGGGCGCTGGTCGCGCCACCAACGGATGTTTTGTCGCCCCGAACCGCGCGCGGGCCCGGCCCATCAATCATCGCGCGCCAGGCGGCGGATGATCTTGCCGAGCATCGGCTCCTGCACCGCTCTTGCGGCGGCGTTGGCAGAAAGCCACTTGAACTGGCGTTGCTTTCTTTCCGGCCAATCTTTTTGCTGGCGTTTCACCTCAAGCGCGAAAACGCGAACTTCGCACTCGACCACGCTACCGCTCTTGAGGCGTTTTTCGTACGAGAACGAGCCAACCGAGCGCCTGCGGATGGCACCGACCACGCCGGCTTCTTCGAAGGCCTCGCGCGCTGCCGAACGATGCGGCGTCTTGCCTTTGTGCGGCCAGCCCTTCGGTATGATCCAGCGTCGCGTCTCGCGCGATGTGACCAGCATGACCTCGGTTCTGGAGCCCCTGCTCACCCGGTAAGGTAAGGCCGCGTATTGGACACGCTTTGCGATGATTGTTTTCCTCGTACTGCTCATAGGCCCAAGATGCAGATCAACCCTTTCGCATTCTTTACCAGCACCACGACTAAACTACTGCCTACAAAGTAACACTGACAACCCGCTGGAGCCAAAATCAGAGGAACAGCGTGCCGAGTTTATAGAAGACCGCGGCGACCATGGCGGCTGCCGGCATGGTGACGATCCAAGCCACCACAACGTTGCTGGCCACATTCCAGCGTACGCCTGCAACCTTACGGGCGGCACCCACTCCGACAATCGCTCCGGTGATGGTGTGGGTGGTCGAGACCGGGATGCCGAAGTAGGTCGCCAGAAACAGAGTGATGGCGCCGCCGGTTTCGGCACAAAAACCCTGGACCGGATGCAGCCGGGTGATTCGGGACCCCAAGGTGTGGACGATCCGCCATCCCCCGAACAGGGTTCCAAGTCCCATGGCGGCCTGGCAACTCAAAATCACCCAAAAAGGGATGAAGAAGGTCTCGCCGAGAACCCCCTGCGAGTACAGCAGCACGGCAATGATCCCCATGGTCTTCTGCGCATCATTGCCGCCGTGCCCAAGCGAATAGAGCGACGCCGACACGAATTGCAAGGAACGAAACGTCGTATCCACGGATGCAGGACTGGAGCGGACAAAGATCCAGGACACGATGAGGACCAGCAGCAGCGCCAGGAAAAAGCCGAGCAATGGCGAAAGAACGATGGCCAGACTCGTTATGCCGAGGCCGCCCCAGACAATTGCACCCAGTCCCATCTTGGTAACGGCCGCGCCCGCCAAGCCGCCGATCAGCGCATGCGAGCTGCTGGATGGAATCCCCAGCCACCACGTGAACAGGTTCCAGCAGATGGCACCCATCAAGGCGCCGAAGATCACGGCCGCGTCGACGGCTTCGGCGGTGACGATTCCGGTTCCAACGGTCTGGGCGACGTTAAGACCGAAAAACAAAAAAGCGACAAAGTTGAAAAACGCAGCCCAGATCACGGCGTACTGCGGCCGAAGAACGCGGGTCGACACGATCGTGGCGATCGAGTTGGCGGCGTCATGCAATCCGTTCAAGAAGTCGAACACCAAGGCGACCGCGATCAACGCGGCGAGAACCAACGAACTCAATGTGGGAGCCATCAAGAGCCCTTGGATTGCGGCGCTATACGTTCTCTATGACGATAGCGCTGATCTCGTTCGCAACGTCTTCGAAGCGATCGACGACCTTTTCGAGGTGATCGTAGACTTCGGTACCGATGATAAATGCGATCGCATCTTTCTGGTGAAGAAAGAGCTCCTTGCGGCCTTGATCGTGAAGTTGGTCCGCTTGGTCCTCGATCCTTATCATCTCTTCCGTCAGCGCGTGGAGACGGCTTGAGTATTTTCCCAGCGAGCTCAACAGCGGCACAGCTTCGCGCGTGACTTGGGCGGCGCGCACAATGATTTCGCCCATCTCTCGCATCGGCTGCTCAAACCTGCGAAGCTCGAACAAGGTGATCACCTTCGCGGTCTGGTTCATCTGGTCGATCGCATCGTCCATCGACGTGATCAGGTCTTTGATGTCACCGCGGTCCAGCGGTGTAATGAACGTTCTGCGCAGCGCGGTCAGCACTTCGCGCGTGATTTCGTCCGCCTCGTTCTCGCGTCTGACGATTTCCTGGCACCGGCGGGCGACGTCGTCGTCTCCCTTGAGCAGCGCCCTGAGCGCTTCGGCGCCGGCCAGCGTTACCTGCGCATGCTGCGTGAACAGCTCGAAGAAACGCTCCTCTCTGGGCATGAGAGCCCGGAACCAACCAAGCATGGGCAGCGGCCTCCCGGAATCGTTGGGCGGAGCATGTCGCCGGATGTCAGGAGACGCAAGCAGTTATCCTGGCCCGATCAAGGAATTCGCGGTCGATCAGGTCCGCTGCTCCGACAGCAAACGATCATAGTTGAGCACGGCTTGCAACAGCACCTGCGCGCCGGCAGCGCAGTGTTCGAACGAGGAAAATTCTGCTTCGTTGTGACTGATGCCGCCGCGGCAGGGGACGAAGATCATGGTGCTCGGCGCCACTCGCGACACGTATCCCGCGTCGTGACCGGCACCTGAAATAATCTCGCGCGCCGGCAAACCGGACGATAGGGCCGCCTTCCGCACGCATTCGATGCACGTGCGATCAAACCGCACCGGCTGCAGGTCGAGAATCTTCTTGGTCTCAATTTGCAGCGCCAAGGCTCCACAAATATCGTTGGCGGTGTCGAGCCATGCGCTTTCCATGGCATCGAGAACCGGCGTTTCGGGATGGCGCAAGTCAACGGTGAAAAATACCTCGCCGGGCACGACGTTGGGTGAATTCGGCTTGACCTCGAGCAAGCCGACGGTGCCGACCGCAAGCGGCGCGTAGCTCCGCGCAATCGCTTCGATCCGGTCGACCAAACGCGACGCGCCGAGCAACGCGTTCTTCCGCAGGTGCATCGGGGTGGCACCGGTGTGGGCGTCCTGTCCATGAATCGTCGCCTCAAACCACCGAATACCCTGGATGCCGCGCACGATACCGATGGCCGTATTCTCCGCTTCCAGGATCGGGCCCTGTTCAATGTGGAGCTCAAAGAATGCCGACAGCGGATGGTCACCGCATCGCTGCGGACCTAGGTATCCGATGGCTTCCAGAGCCGAGCGAAACGTCGTGCCGGCGCGATCGGTGCGCGACGATGCCCATTCCTCATCGAACGCTCCTGCGAACACGCCGGACGACACCATGGCTGGCGCAAAGCGCGCGCCCTCTTCGTTGGTCCAATTCACGACCTCGATCGGAGCAAAGGTCTCGTAGCCGGCGGCGACCAAAGTGCGCAAAGCTTCCAGTGCGCCCAGGACGCCGAGCACACCATCGAACTTGCCACCCGTCGGTTGAGTGTCGAGGTGGCTGCCCATGGCGATCGGCGGAATGTCCGCACGCTGGCCCGGCCGGCGCGCGAACATCGCGCCCATCGAATCCACCGTGACCCGACAGCCGAGCGCTTCGGCGCGGGCTTTGAACCAGTCGCGGACCTCACGATCGAGATCGGTCAAGGTCAATCGGCAGATCCCGCCCTTCGGCGTGGCGCCAATCGCGGCGGTTTCCATCAACGCGTCCCAAAGCCGCTGGCTGTCGATTGTAAGGTTATGCGATGTCTTCATGCTGGGGCCCGCCGATGACGTCAGGGCTGGCCTTCTGCGCGCCAGCGATCGCGGGTATAGTTGTTCGGGTGTCCTTGTCCATTGACCCCCGAAAGGATGCGCACCATGATTCTAGGTCTATCGACGTCCACGTTCACGACAGTGCATGTCATCATAAGCTTGGTCGGCATCGTCTCGGGTGCCGTCGTGCTATACGGCATGCTGAATGAGCGCCGTTTCAACGGTTTGACCGAGATATTTCTCGTCACCACGATTTTAACAAGTGTGACTGGATTTTTCTTTCCCAGCGACCACATCCTGCCGTCCCACATCGTGGGTATCATATCGCTGGTCTTGCTGGCCGCTGCAGTCATCGCACTGAGTATCTATCATTTGGCAGGCTTCTGGCGACTGGTCTACATCGTCGGCGCCGTGATGGCGTTCTACCTGAATGTCTTCGTCGCGGTGGTCCAGTCTTTTCAGAAACTGCCATTCTTTCATTCGTTGGCGCCAACGCAATCGGAACCGCCTTTCCTGATTGCTCAAATTCTGGTGCTGGTGATCTTTGTCGTGCTCGGCTTCCTGGCCGCGAAGCGGTTCCATCCTCCGATCGACGCCCACGCGTAAGACGCGTTTGAATTCGGATGAGCGGCAGCGCCTTCGCCGCAAGGTGATGGCCGGCGGCGAAGACGGTAGTTCCGGCCAGGCGATCGAATTAGAATATGTTGCTCAAAATCATAAACGGGATGGAGGAAACAAATGCTCAATCGGCGCACGATGTTGAAGGCAGCAGCCGTGGGGGCCGCACAGGCGGTCGCGCTTCCCTATGTGGCGCGCGAAGGCTTTGCGCAGACCCCCGCGCACACCCTCAAGCTGACATTTGCCGACACCCGGAACCACCCGCTCTATCAGGTGCTGCTGCGGTTCGCCGACAACGTCAAGAAGAAGACCGACGGCGCGATCGAGGTGCAGGTGTTCAGCACCGGGGAACTGGGAAGTCAGACCAATATCCTGACCGGCCTGCAGACCGGCATCATCGACCTCTGTGCCCACACCTCCGGCTACGTTGATACGTTGTTTCCGCAATTCCAGGTAATGGATCTGCCCTTCCTGTTCCCCGATCTCGCGAGCGCCGAGAAGGTGCTCGATGGTCCGGTTGGGCGGCAATTGGCCGATCTGATGCCGTCCAAGGGGATCTATGGTTTGTCCTACGGATATTGGGGATGGCGGGTCACCTCGACCATCGATCGCAAGGTGCCAAGCCCGGACGACATGAAGGGGTTGAAGATCCGCGTTCAGCCTGGCCCGATCTTCGCCGCGATGTTTCGCGCGTTGGGCGCCAATCCGATCGCGATCGACTACAGCGAAATCTATCTTGCGCTGTCGCAGCACACCATCGAGGCGATCGAGACACCGATAATCGCGCTGCCGTCGGCCAAACACTATGAGGTCGTCAAGACCGTCAATCTCACCAACCATGTCTACAACGCGGGGGTGATGATGGTGAGCAAGCGCAAGTTCGATACCCTGGCGCCAAATCTTCAGGAATCCTTGCGGGCGGCCTCCCAGGAACTCACCGGCGACTGGCGCAAGACGATGGCGGC
>Ga0265342_10003831_pt1 | contig 12109 bp, 3 predicted proteins | sample 4CB327metaG_FD_203125 | JGI IMG/M metagenome (GOLD analysis project Ga0265342, IMG submission 203125) | Rhizosphere microbial communities from Carex aquatilis grown in University of Washington, Seatle, WA, United States - 4-CB3-27 metaG | ecosystem: Host-associated > Plants > Roots > Rhizosphere...
CGGAGACAGCAGACAGTACCGGCGGTTCGGAGACCGACCGTCGCATAAGCTCAGACCAACCAAGCACGTCGACGAGAGCCACCACCCGGTCCTCGTATGGTGCGGGGCTTTCACGCGCTATCCGAAGTTGTTCTTTGGGATCCATCGTGACCGGCTAACGCTCCACTAGCCTGCGAAGAATAACACTAGCGCAGCGTCGGGTACTGGGTTTTGCGGGCGTGCCGACGCCTCGAATCCCTGCGATTTTGAGTGGTTGGCGGGCGCACTTTGGTCCTTGGGCTGCCGGGGCCGCTTCGTAAGCAGGATTCCATCCGCGCGTGGGCGCTGGCGATCAGCGGTCCCAAGACGGCCGTGGGCGGTGGGCCACACTTCGCCACAGGCTGTTCTAGAACCACATCCGAGGCCAAGTTTGTCGGGCGAGCGATCAAGTACGAGCCTTCGGCGAGAGTGTGGCGACAGGACCCTCCAACTCACGAATAGCGGCCGGCAGTGGCCAGGCATTCAGAGGACCGGCGCGCTCAGAAAGCAGGCTGGGATATGGCCCCGAGGGCAACAAGCCGTAGCCACGGTCCCGCCTCGGGGCGATCAAACTCCCCGGCTGCCTGTAGTCACGTGGTGGTCAACTCGGATCCCATTCTCGCCCCAAGTGTACCGAAACGGTACCTTCTCGACGGCCGGCGCTGCCTTCTGCGTCGCGGAGTTCATCGAAAACCCCGCGTTTTGAGCGTGTCTGACAAGTCGGATTTATCAGACGCACCGTGGCGAGGATCCACAATCCGATGCTCTACCATTGAGCTACGCCCACCAGATCCCCTTGCGAGGAGGCCAAGGTATGCCGTGAGGGTGGTGTCCGAGTCAAGAGGACAATCGGGATCTGCACTGCGCTGGCTTTTTCAGGTTGACGAGGCGAGTACCTAGCCGCGAACATAGCTCTGCAGCGCAACCAGGCGAGGAAAACATGACTAGATACGCGACCATGTTCCTGTTCCTGGCCTTTCTAGCCGTGCCGATGATGGCACGCGCCGGAGAGGCCGACGATTTGCAACGGCAGCACGGCTACCTGATGCAAACCACCACCGATCTCGAACGGCAAGACGACCAGAAGGCCGTGTCCAGCGACATCATGATGATGCGCGCATGGCTGGACAATGCCTGGAACCTCAGATCCAGCGAGAAGTTCGACGAGGTCCGCATCGTTCTTGATCGGTGCGAGGCGCAAGCCAATATGATTCGTCAGCGGCTGACAGCAGCCAAGCTGGCAGCTCAGGCCGCCTCCAAGGAGGACGAAGTGAAGCGGGCGCGCGGGCAACTGGCGCGTACCAAGAAGGCAGTCGAGAACGCCAAGATTCAGAAGGCACGGTTGGAGGGCAAGGTATGAAAACCGCTGTCACCGGGAGATCTGCAATGACCTTTGTGATTCGTGCTTCCCTTCTGTCGGTGTTCGTGGCCGCTGTGCTGTCCGTGGGGTGTGCCACGCCGCCCAAGCCGCGCGAGCTCGATGCCCTCGAGAAGTTGCGCGCGGATCCGGAACTGCCGGCGGCGCGCAAGAAGGCGCCCGACTTGTGCAAGAAGGCCGACAAGGCGTTTGGTGCGGCCACCGACAAGTGGCACAGCAACGATCTGAACGAGTCGGTCAACCACGCCCTGCTCGGGCAGATCTACTACCGGCACGCGCTTGCCCTGTCTGACCAGGACAGGTCCAACGCTCGCATCGCCGAAGCCGAAGACGCGCTCTCCTCGATCGCTGACGAGCAGGAGAAGGTCCAGAAGGATCTTGACGATACCAATGAAAAGATCGGCCTTCTCCAGAAGAGTGTCCATAAGGACGAGGAGATGAAGGCCCTGGAAGCCCAGATGGCGGCCGATAAGAAGTCCAACGAAGACAAGCTGAGCCTGGAAAAGCTGCGCGCAGACACCGCAGACAAGGTTTCGGATGCCGAGCTCGCGGTCAAGACTGCCGAGACGGTGAATGCGCCGAAGTACGCTCCCGAGCTCTACAAGTCGGCGGCTCAGATCCTCGCCAAGGCCCAGTCTGAGATGCAGGCGGGGCAGATGCAACAGGCGCAGTCGAGCGCCGCCATTGCCAAGAAGACGGCCGATGACGCAGCGGCTGCGGCGAAGCCGAGCTATGCCCGCGACTCGCAGGCCGAGGAGAGCCGCAAGAAGGCGGATGGTCTCTTCGCCGAGGCCAGCAGAATCCCAGGCGTCAATGTTCGCCGCGATGTGCGCGGATCGCTTCAGCGCATCATCATCGCTATCCCGGCCGAGAGCATGTTCACCAAGAAGCAAACCGTGCTAGCGCCGGGCAGGGACGGCGTTCTCAACCCGATCGCCGAGCTCATCAAGAAGAAGGACTACCAGGATTTCCCGGTACAGGTCATTGGACACACCGACAGTCGCGGCGCGTCTCAGTCCTCGCTTCTGGCCATGTCGGGTGCTCGAGCACAATCCGTATTCAACGCCCTGGTTACACGCGGCGTAGATGTCCGGCGCATGATGGCGAGTGGACAGGGTGGGGCCGAGCCTATCGGCGATGGTCGCAGCGCCGCTGGCCGCGCCAGTAACCACCGGGTCGAGATCGTGTTCTTGTACCAGTAGGTAGGGAGAGGACACAGAGAAGTCAGAGGGCGCAGAGCCCGGAAGAAGAAGGGGTTCGGATCCAAAGTCCGAGCCCCTTTTGCTATTCGGGCGCCGATGAAGCGGCGAAGGGGTTGAGCCAGACCCGGATATTCACCACAGAGGATACAGAGGACGCAGAGTGCACAGAGGCCGAAGAAGAAGGGGCGAGGGCGAGACAGATTTCTCACCCCAGAGAGCGCCGAGGGCGCAGAGGCCGGATGAAGAAGGTTTTCCGGATCTAGGATCCGAACTACTTCACTCCCCTCCGTCTCTGTGCTCTCTGTGGTGAAAGACCTCTTCGCTGCTCGCCGGGCTTGCGATCGCCTTTTCGGACTAGCGGGCAGAACAGTCGTTGGTGGGTGTCCCTCTTTCGCCCATCACTCGGGCCACGACGGCGAAGACGCCGACCGCCATGTCTCCGGCCACGACCTTCTGCGGCTATCGCGGGGTTGCAGTTCTACTTCCGGCCTTTGTGTGCGCCTTTGTGGTGAGAATCTCCGCCCCCGCCACTGACCCACTTGAGCTGGGGCGAGATCATGACCTGCTCCTTTGGCAGCTTGGCAAGAGCATCTTTGTAGGTCTTGCTCTTGAACTGCTCCTGCTCCTTTTCGGCGGCTTCACTGGTCTTCGCGCCCATGCCGATGGTCTGGAAGGTGATGGCGGCGTGGGAGGCGATGGTCTCTTGCAAGCGCGAGAGCGCGCTGTCGTACTGCTGGCGCGAGATGGAGATCTTGATGGCCGGTTCATCCTTCCACACGCCGATGAACGTCAAGGACTTGAGCTGCTCGGCATTGCTGAACATGGAGGTCATGTACTCGGCCCAGGATGCCATGGCCGAATTGATCTTGAGGTCGGGAACGAACTCGTCCTTGCCCATCTCCATGAAGGGGTAGGAGATCTCGACCGCCTGGTTGCCAGCGTCGAGCTTGTAGGTGGTCTTGTGCGCGAATTTCTCGTCGTAGCGGGCGACCTTCTTCTTCTCGCCGATGTGGCAGGTGTCGTTGAGGTCCTCCTGCAGTTCCTGTTCGCCACGCGTGCTGCGGATGAAGGCGCGGTCGACCTGCTCGGGGAAGTCGTACTTCACGTTGTTCTCGCACTTCGGGGCGCGATCAGTCTGCTCGCGGATGACTTTGGCTATGACGTTACTCTCGTTGCCAGCCTTGGCGTCGGACTCGCTAGCGTAGAACCAGCCCTCGAAATGGATGGGCTCAAACGCCGTGCGTTTCATGACGTTGGCGTAAAGCACCTTCATGGGGGCATACATCTGTTCACGCTTGACCGGTTGGAGCATGCCCAGTTTCATCATGACCTTCTGACCATCGGACGGGCCAGTGACATCGTCCGCCACGACCGCGAACTTGGCCACGCCAGGCGGAATATCGACCTGCGTGCAGCATGCTTTGGGGCCTTCGGCCGTCTTCTCGCAGCCTGCCGCTACGAGCGTCGTCGAAAATAGTAGGAAGGCGATACCTGTCTTCCCAGTCATCCCTGTCTTCATGGTGGGGCCTCCGGTTCGGGGAAAATGAAGCAGCGGGCAGCATACACACACGCGAGCCGGGCGGGAACCGTGAAAGGACAGATTCGGCGTTCCTAGCCGGGAGGGAGCCCGCTCGAAAAAACGCTTTCGGAACGTGGCTTTCCCGATTCCAGGGGCGTGTTCGGAGCTATAGTCAGGGGCCTGGCAAAAGGCTACCCGACAGGCGCGGAGGCTTGGATTTCCGACATGACCAACGACATTTCCACTGCCCTTAGAACCTTGCGACTCTATCCAGAGGATGCCACGGCACTGGAGGCCCTCCTTGGGCTGAAGCTCCCTGAGCTGGCGGAGGCTGAATCCGAGGACCTGGCCAAGGCTCTTGCCGCTGAACGTGCGTTTCACGCAGGGGCCAACTGTCCTGGACTCTGCATTCGTTTCATCGACCTTGAATCGGCTCTCGTGCCCGAGCCTGCGGCGCGGGCCGCGCTTCTGGTCGACAAAGCGCGCATCTTGTGGGGTGAGCTGTGGCAATTCGAAGCGGCGCGGGCGGCGCTGAGACAGGCGCTAGAGCTGGTTCCCGACCTTCCCGCTGCGGCGGCCATGCAGCGCGAGCTCGACCTCGAGGCCTCGACCTGGCAGGAGCAGGCGGAAGCCCTCTCGGTACAGGCGGCGGAGGCCGGAGAACGGCCAGCGGCCGCGCCGATATTTGCGACCGAGGGCGAGCTTTTGCTCCGTCATCGCTCGGTCACCGAAGAAGCCGAGGCCATGATCCGCCGTAGTTTGCAGCTCGACCCACAGCATCGACCGGCCGACTACGCGCTCGAACGGTTGTTGCAGCAGGCTGGGCGACAGATCGAACTCGCCCAGCACCTGGCGCACCGGAGCGCGAATGCGGCTACGCCCGAGGACAAGAGCGCAGCCGAGTTGGCGGCGGGTCGCGTGGCGGCGCAGATGGGCGACAGGGCGCAAGCGCAGGAACACTACCGGCAGGCGTTGCTGGCTCTTCCCGGCGACGAACGAGCCTACTACGCCCTGGCGAGCCTGTTCGCGGCTGGCGGCGACCTGGGCGAGCTGATCAAGATCTACGAGGCGGCTTTGCGCGCCGCCAAGCGTGGCCAAGCCGAGGTGCCCGCCGCCCTTGCACTTGGTGAGCTGTACTGGAAACGCTTGAACAAGCTGGACGAGGCCGAGCAGAGCTTTCGCCGGGTGAAGAAGGCGCAGCCGTTTCACCCGATGCTGATTGCCTTCTATCGCGAGTACTACCTATCGCGGGACGAGATCCCCCAGTTGCTCGCACTGCTCGGCCAGGCCCAGAAAAACGAAACCGATCCTGAAGCGCGCATCCGCTTCGGCATCGAGATGGCCACCGTGGCCGAGCGACGGCCACAGCTGGTGGAAAAGGCCATCGATGCGTGGAAAGTGCTCTTGCGCATCCGCCCCGGCCTTTCCGATGCGGTCCAGGCCCTGCGCCGTCTGTACACCAAAGCCGAGAAGTGGAACGCCCTGCTGGAGCTGCTCAAGGACCAGTGCGAGGCGTTGCCCGCGGGCGAGGTTGATCAGAAGGTTCAGTGCTACCTCGAAATGGTCCCCATCTATCGGGATCGATTGAAGCTCGAAGTGATGGTGATCAACACCTATGCAGCCATCCTGGCGCTACGGCCCGATCACGCCGAGGCGTTGGTCGCACTGGCTGAGCGCTACGAGGCGCAGGGCCGCTGGGGCGATCTTGCGGGTGTTCTCATGCGCCAGGCTCAGGCCGTGTCGGATGCGGTCCAGAAGGTGGCGCTTTACCACCGCATTGCCAAGCTGTGGATCGAGAAGTTCGGCAACCACCACAACGCCATCGCGGCCCTGGAAAAGATCCTCGAAATCGATGTCCGGGACGGGGCGGCGCGAACCGCCCTGCGCGAGATCTACACACGCGGTCGCTCGTGGCGTGTTCTGCTGGATCTCTTGCGGCGTGAGCTGGCTTTCCTCGATGCAGAGGCGCGGCATGCGCATTTGGTGGAAATGGCCGTCCTGGCGGCCGAGCGACTGGCCGATCTGCGCCAGGCCATTGGTCTTTGGAACGAGGTCCTGGAACTGGCGCCCGGCGATCGCGGCGCCGTGACCGCACTGGCGGGGCTCTACGAACGCGAAAAGCGCTGGCCGGCGCTGGCCGAGATCCTCAGTCGCCTCGCCGAGTCGGCGGGGGGCGAAGGCAGCCCCGAGGGCTGCGCTTTGCTCGAACGGCGCGGGCTGATTCTCCTCGAGAAGCTCGGCGCTGGACAGGCCGCGCTCGAGACCTTGCGGCGCGTACACTCGGCTCAACCCGAGAACCCGCGCGTGCTGCGCGCTCTGCGCGAAGCCTACTCACAGACCGGCGACATCGACGCGCTCGAATCGCTCTATTCCGGACGCCACGCGTGGGATGACCTATGCGACGTGCTTTCCGGGCTGGCCGAGCGCACGACGGACATGCAGTTGCGTACGCGTGCTTTCGAGCGCGTGGCAGACATTGCTCGCAACCGACTCGGTCAAACCGAGCGCATGATCAAGGCCTACGAAGGGATCCTGGCCACGGATCCGACCAATCGAGGCGTCGCCCGCTTGGCTGCGGAGCTGTACGAAAAGACCGAGCGTTGGGGACGCCTCATCACCACCTACGAAATCCTACTCGGTCCCGAGTCGGCGCCCGCGCTGTCGCCAGAAGAAAGCCTGCCCATTCTTGAGCGGGCGCGCTCCGTATGCGAAACCAAGCTGCAAGCCAAGGGGTTGGCCTTCAAGTGGTGCGCGCGGGCGTTCCGTGTCTGTCCTACGGATGCCAAAGTTCGAGCGGATCTGGAGCGGCTGGGCGGCGAAGCCGAGGAATGGGACATGCTACTTGCGCTCTTGATCGAGCGGCAGGGCATGGGGGGAAAGTTCGGCCCGGATGCTGAGGAGAGGCTCTATCTGCTTCGCCGTTGTCTTGGCTTGCTGGTGTCGCACGTGGACAACCCGGTCGACTTGCAGCGCTTCGCCGAGACCATTCTCGCAGAGTCTCCGGGCGATCCCGATGCCGAGCTCGCTCTCATCAAGCTCTTCACCGAGAAGGAGCGTTGGACTGACCTGGTTGCCTTGCAACAGGCCCGGCAGCGCCGCGTGACCGATCCGTCCCTGCGGGCCGAGGCCCTCCTACGCATCGCCCGCCTCGAAGAAGAGAAACTGGGCGACCGCAAGGCCGCCACACGCAGTCTGCAAGAGGCGGTGCAGGTGGAGCCTGAGAACCTGCGCGCCTTGCGCGAGCTGGCGCGCATGCTGGAAGAGCAAGGCGATTTTCGCAGCTTGGCCGCGGTGCTAGGGCGCCAGGCAGCGCTGAGCAACGAAACCGATCGCTCCGCTGCTTTGCTTCGCCTAGGCAAGGTCTACGAGCGTGAGCTGGGTGAGCACAAGCAGGCGACCCAATCCTATCTGGAAGCCCTGGAGCTCGACAACATTGCGAGCGCCGCGGTCGAGGGGCTGGAGCGCATGTTCGCCGCCGATGCCATTCGCACCGAGGATATCGCGGCGGTGGCCGGTCGACTTGCGCCCTACTACGAGCTGACCGAAAACTACACCAAGTGGGCGGGCACGCTCGAATCCCTGGTTCGCGTGGCCAAAGACGAGGCGGAGCGCAAGGCCCATCTCGAAATGCTGGCCGACCTCTATGCTGGTCCGCTCGGCGATGCGGTGGCCGCCTACAGTGCCGTCCAGCGTATCTTCGAGATCGAGCCGGCCAACTATGCCGTGCGTGAGCGACTGGTACAGCTGGGCGAGTTGGTGGGCAAGTTGCCCGAGATCGCGGAGAGCGCCCGACGGGTCCTGGCCACGGCCAGCGAGCCAACCTTGCGCCAGGAACTACTCATGCTGGTGGCGGACGTCGAGGAAAGACAACCTGAACGTCTGAGCGATGCAGAGGCAGCGCTGCGCGGGGTGCTCGAGATCGACCCGTTGCACCTGGGTGCGTATCGAACCCTGTGCCGCATCTGCAAGGATGCCGAGCGCTGGAGCGCTTTGCGCGACCTCATCGCGGACCGCGAGAAGCACCTCCCGGACGTCAAGCAGCGTGTGGAGCTGCTTTGGCAGGTCATCGAAATCGACGAAGGCCTGCTCTATGACCGGCCCAATGCCACAGCGACCCTCCAGAAGATCATCGGTCTCGATCCCAGCGACCTCAAAGCCTACCGTATTCTCGAACGCCACTACAGCGAGGCGCAAAAGTGGCGAGAGCTCGACAACCTGCTGCAAACCGAGATCTCGATGGTGGCCCGCAACGACGTTGCGGATCTCAAGGCCCGGCGTGCAGAGCTGGCGCTGACGCGCTTTGATGACGCCGTGGGCGCGTTGCACTTCATCGCAGAGGTCCTGGACCTGGCGCCGTCCCATGCGCAAGCCATTCCGCTGCTCGAGCGTGCGCTCCTGGTCCCGGGCGAGCGCCATCGCGCCGCGGACATGCTCGATGCGCTCTATGCGGCGAATGGGAACTGGCCCAAGCTCGCCGAAATCCTCGACATCGAACGAGAAGCCCTCGACGGGGCCGGGGCCATTGCCTTGCTCATGCGCAAGGCCGAGCTGCAGGAAAGCAAGCTGGATGCCCAGGCCCAGGCGTTCGACACTTGGCGGGCGGTTCTCGACCTCGACGCCCACGCCGAACGTGCGCTTTCCGAGGCCGAGCGACTAGCGGCGGCCCTGGGACGGCACAGCGATCTCATTGCCATGTACCAGGCCATGGCAGAAAAGCGCGATCCCTCCGACGTAGCCGGCATCGCCGACTTGCTCACGCGGGCGGCGCGGCTGTGCACGGCCCATGTCGCCGACCGCAAGATCGCTGTCGCGGCCTGGCGACGTGTGCTCGATCTGGATCCCAACAACGCCGACACTGGCGCCAAGGCTGCCGAGGCTCTCGAGCTGCTTTACACCGAGGCCGACGACATGCCGGGACTGGTGCACGTGCTGCGCACCAAGGCCCATTGGACCCATGACGTGGGGACGCAAGGGCAGCTCCTCTTGCGAGTTGCCGACTTGCAGGAGAATCGCCTCGGCCTGGTGCCCGAGGCCGTGGAAACCTATCGCGCTCTGCTCGACAGCGAGGGCGAGGTCTCGACGCAGGCCTTCGACAACCTGGATCGCATTTTCCAGAAGACCCTGCAGGCGCGCGAACGCGTCGAGCTCCTCAAGCGGCGCCTCGATCATCTGGACGCCAGCGCCCGCCGCACCTTGCGCTTCTTGATTGCGACGATCTTGGAGAAAGAACTGTCCGACCTGGATGAGGCCGTGGCTTCGGTTCGGCCCATCCTGGATGATCTCCCCGAGGATCGGGAGGCCCTCACCGCGCTGGCGCGACTGTACCAACTCGAGGGCGTGCCCGCCGAGCACCTCGAGATGCTCGAGCGCCTGCTGCAGGTAGCGGCCAGCGATGCTGAACGCATCGATCTGCTACGTCAAATTGCGGGACTTCTGCAAGGTCCGCTCGGACGTCAAGCCGAGGCGCTCGACAAGTGGCGCGAAATCCTCCGCCTGGCCCCCAAGGATCCGCCCGCGATGGCCGAGATGGAACGTTTGCTCGCTTGCGACGACGAGAGCTTGCGCTTTGCCGCAGCGGAGACACTCGAGCCGATCTACGCCAAGGCCCAAGACCATGCACGCCTGGCTGGAATCCTGCGCGTTTTCATCGGCCTAGCCACCGACGGCACCACCCGCGCCACTTACCGTGCGCGTCTGGCAGGGATCGAAGAGGTCCAACTCGGTGACAAGAAGGCTGCCTTTTCCACGTGGGCCGCAGCCATTAAGGACGCCACCAACGATCCGGAGCTGGACCGGTTGCTCGATGCGTACGAACGCCTGGCAAGCGCGCTCGGTCAGGACACCATTCTCGACATCGTGGACCTCTATCGTGCCATCGAACCCGACATCCTGGCCGACACCACGCGGATGCGGGTCCAGCAAACCATCGCTCAGTTCGCCATCAAGCTGGGCGACTTGCCGGTGGCAACAGACTACTACAACCGGATCGTCGAGCGTCGGCCCGACGACGACAGCGCGCTTGCAGCCCTGGAAACCATCTATGAAGAGCTCGCCGATAGCGCCCAGCTCTACGAGGTGGTGTTGCGGCGGGCCGACTTGGCCCAAAACGCGAAAGCCGAACAGGCCCTACGCCGTCGCGCGGCCATCCTGGCGCAGAAACTGGAGCGCCACGAAGACGCCATCTCGGCCTGGGAGCGTGTGTGGTCGATGAACAGCGGCAACTCCGAGGCGGTTGCCGCGCTCGACGGCCTGTACACCCAGCTCGGACGTTGGGACGATTTGAGCAATCTCCTCGAACGTTGCCTCGAACATGGGGTGCCAGCCGGGGTTGCCATCGACCTGCGCTTCAGGTTGGCCGAGATCCAGCGGGTGCAGCTGGCCAACCGCACACGCGCCCTCGACTACCTGGGCGTCGTGCTTTCCGGTGAGCCCGATCACGCCAAGGCCATTGAGATTCTGCAAGAGATGCTGTCCGATCCCGAGGTGTGCGTCGAAGCCGCCAATCTGCTCGAACCTGTTTTCATAAGGCGTAACGCCTGGAAAGACCTGGTGGGCATCGACAGCCTTCGGCTGAAGTTCAGCGAGGACCCCGCGTTGCGCCTGGCCTGGACACAACGGATCGCTCAGATCTACGAAGAGCAGATCGAGGATCTGGACGAAGCCTTCAATTGGTACAGCCGAGTCTTTCAGGAAAGGCCGACGGACACGGCGGCGCAGGAGCAGCTCTTGCGGCTGGCGCCGAAACAGAATCGCTGGCGCGATCTGGGCCGGCTGCTAGACGACTACCTCGACAACGAGATGGGGAATTCCGACGAGGTCTTGGCCCTGGTGCGCATCGCCATCCGCGTCTACGACCACCAGCTTGGCGAGCGCGACAGTGCACGAAGACACTACCGCCGCAATCTTGAAGCCTTGCCGGGCGACCGAGCGGCCAGCCGGCTCTTCGAGGAAGCCCTCGAGCGCTGGGAAGCGTGGGGTGAATTGCGTGACCTGCTCGACGATCAGGTGCGCATCGCGGAATCGGCCAAGGACAAGGTAGAGCTTCTGCATCGCAGCGCTGCTCTCAGCGACGAGAAACTCGCCGAGCCATCCGCGGCCATCGACGCCTTGCGATCGATTCTCGAGATCGAACCGGATGACAAGCGAGCGGCCGCAGACCTGGACCGCCTACTCGCCCGTGAGGCGCGCTGGGAAGATCTGCGCGATCACTTGGTGTGGATGCTAGCGCGCGCCGATGAAGCGCACGCCAAGGACACCTTGACGTTGGCATTGGCCAAGGTGGAGAGCGAGCATCTTGGCAATGCATCCCTGGCCGTGGACCACTATGGCGAGGTGCTTGCCCGTACGCCGGCCAATCTCGAAGCCATTGCCGCACTGGAGGTGTTGCTAGGCGAGAGCGAGCTGCGCGCGCGGGTGGCTGAGTTGCTCGAACCGGCCTTCCGCACCATCCGCGACCTGCGCAAGCTGGCGGCCACGTTGGAAATTCGCCTGGAGACGCTGGACGATCCCAACCGAAGGATCGCAGCTCTGCGAGAGATTGCCACCATCGAGATGCACCTGGGCCGTCCCGTCGAGGCGATGGCTGCGCGTGGCCGAGCCTGGCTCGAAGACGTGACCAACGCCGAGACCCTGGTCGAGGTCGAGGCTCAAGCCGCTGCGCTGGGCGCTTTCGAGCGCCTGGTCGAGGTCTTGGACAAGGGCGTGGAACTGACGATGGATGCGGATCTGCGCGGAGATTTGTGTGCCTTCAAGGCCAACATTCTCGATGCGCGTCTGGCCGCGCCCGAACGGGCCATCGAGGCCTGGCGGCAGGCCTTGGCAGCGCGCCCGGATCACCAGGATGCCTTCGTCGCCCTCGAACGCCTGCTCGGTGACGCGAGCCGAACCGTCGAACTGTGCGAGACCCTGGAAAAGCACGCCGAGGTCGTGGTCGAGGCCCCGCAGCGAGAGACGCTTATCAAGCGCATGGCCAGCCTCTACGAAACGCCGCTC
>Ga0265342_10003838_pt1 | contig 12093 bp, 10 predicted proteins | sample 4CB327metaG_FD_203125 | JGI IMG/M metagenome (GOLD analysis project Ga0265342, IMG submission 203125) | Rhizosphere microbial communities from Carex aquatilis grown in University of Washington, Seatle, WA, United States - 4-CB3-27 metaG | ecosystem: Host-associated > Plants > Roots >...
TCCCCGGCATCCTGCTGGTCTTTATCGCGCTGGGATTGCTGATCGTGGGCCTGACCTCAGTTCAGGGCAACAATGCCCTGCCCGGGATGGTCGCCCTGATCATTTCGGCGGTATTCTGGATCCTGTTCATCGTCCAGGAGCGCCGTTCTGGTGAGCCGCTCGTCAATCTCAGCCTTTTTAGAAACCGCGCCTACTCGCTCCAGAACGTGGACGTGATGCTCATCCAGATGGCGATGGCCGGTGTGATGGTTGTCATGCCCTTCTATCTGGAGATCGTGAAGAAGATCCCGACCGATAACGCCGGCACCATCCTGCTCGCGCTCCCGGTCGGCATGATCCTGACCGCACCGCTGGCCGGCAGGATCTCGGATATCATCGGCACAAAAAAACCGATCATCGCCGGCTTTGCGCTCAGTGCGGTTGCCCTGCTCCTCCTCTCCACCCTCTCCTCTCTCACGAGCGTGGGACACATATGCATCTACCTGTTCGTATTAGGGGCAGGTACCGGGGTGGCATACTCACCGCTGAACAGTGCCGTAATGGGCGAATGCCCGGCAAAAGACCGGGGATCCACGAGCGGTCTTGTGAAGATGATGACCAATCTCGGGTCATCGCTCGGGGTGGCCGTTGTGATGCTTGTTGCTTCGTTCGCGGCGGGGCCAAAACTGGCGGAAGTTTCGGCACACACGATCGCTTCAGCAGAACTCGCAAGTGCGTTCGATGCAGCGTTCTTCTTCTGCATGCTCCTCGAGATTCTCGGAATCGTGCTGATGCTTGCAGTCGCGGTGAAGGAGCCCCGGGGGGAAAGCGGCGGCGATGTTGCGATAGGGTTCTGAATTTTTTGCTCAGGAGAAAACCTGTTTCATAAGATTTGGTTGCCCCCTTGCGCCAGCCCCGCCTCCGTAGGGGGCTCATGGCGCATGCGATGCCTCGATAGTACCTGTCCTGAAACTTCCCGCATTTTTTTAAACAGGTAATACAGCACTATCGCCAACGGGGCGCCCCCGCGGCGGATCAATCTCCTAATAATAAAAACGGTAATCTGCCCCGCCATGCCTCGGAGAGGCCCTGAGGCGGGGGACTCTCTTATATGAGATTTTTAACGATTTTCATGGTTCCGGAGTGAACAGTCGAAGTTCATACACGTTTCTCCAGAGCAAATTTTTTAAAAAAATTACGTATCTGAATATCAACACCGCCACAAAGTTATCGGCATACAGGTCAATTATTATCTGTAATGCCGGTATCGATTGGACCAGGTAACACGGTGTCAATGTCACTCACTTCCCAGAGTGCGGCTTTACTCTCCCACCTTGAGTCCGCACGGGATCGTATCGCCCGCCGGCTTGTTCAGGATCATCCTTCGGTTACGGATCCGGAGCTGAATTACGTAATCATATCAGCTCTTCTCCAGGTGCTCTTTCTTAAGGCCGGCCAGGAATGCGGGTTTGTCGACCCCGGCACGCTTACCGCTCTTGCGGGGTGCGACGGAATTACAAAACGCATGGGACGGGCATGCTCTGACGCCGGGCTCTCTCCGGAAATTTTCGTTGAGCAGGGATCGGCGGGCTCCCGCATGCTCTGTGCTCTTTCCGATGAACCGCTCCGGGAGATTATCCACCGGCTGGATATGCAGGACGTTCCCGCCCCCATCTCACGGCTCTCCGTGGAGGAACTTGCTGCTGTCCTGGATCATTTCCTTGGCACAAGGATGCAGACAGCCGAAGGGAATCGCGTGATCCGGGTCGGGAAATCTGTCCTTCTCTATACCGGGACTGTTGATGTCCCTCCCCAAACCATTGTTGAGTACGTCGTGCGCAAAACCATCAACGGTGCAACCGGGAGCACCGCGGCGAATGATCTGTTGTCCGGCCGGATTCTCGACCCTGCATGCGGCGCCGGCCTCTTCCTGCTTGCCGCGTACCGGTACCTTGTCCGGAAAAAAACCCGGCACCTTAATCACCCGGAAGAGCTGGGGGAAGTCCTGCAGGATCTTGCCTGCAGATCGCTTTTCGGCACGGACATTGATCCGGACTCGGTGAGTGCTACCCGTTTTGTCCTGGTGTCTGCATTTATCAATGAGATGAAACGGTTGGATTTTGCAGTATCCCCCGATGAGATACGCGAGGTCTGTACAGGCCTAACGAAGACAATCCGGTGCGGCAATGCCCTGATCGCCCCGGATTATTTCTCCGGAAAGCCAATGTTCCCGTTCAATGCTGACGAGCAACGGAAAGTGAACCCATTTGACTGGCAGGAAGTATTTCCTGAGATCCTCGCGGAAGGCGGGTTCGATGCGGTGATTGGAGCACCACCCCCTTACCGGCCGTTCGCAGTCAAAGCCCGGGAGGAGTACTTCCAGACACACTACGATGTCTATGCAGCGTCGGCCGGCCTGTATGGATATTTCATCGAGAAAGGACTTGGACTGCTCATGTCCGGGGGCGCACTCACCGTTCTCGTTCCCGGAACATTTCTGCGATTCCAGTATGCCCGTCCGCTCCGGCGTCTTCTTCTCACCCGCCAGATCGAGCTGATCGCCTGCACCGGGAGAACGCGTGTTTTACCGGAGGGTGAAACGATGATGTATATTCTCATGCTCCGGAACCAGCCACCTGAACGTCGGTTTATCGTGATGCCGGCATCGGATTTTACCGGAGTGCGACAGGAAATACCCTCCGGCAGGAATGATTTCACCCTCGACCAGCGCTCGCTGGGTGACGGGGGATGGAAACTTGACGATACCCGTTTGACAGATATCCTTGATAAAATACAGAAGAGGGGGACCCGGCTCGACCATTATGTTATGGGAGAGATAGATTATGGGGTGCACAGGGTACGGAATAACCCGCTTGTTGTTGATTGGGAGACAAGGAACCGGCTGACGAAGAACACGGTGTGGTGCCGGCGTTTTTTTATCCCCCTGCTGCGCCCGGCAGAAATCCGGCGCTATGTCCCGGTAAAACCGGCACGGTTTGTCATCTCTGCTGCAAGCCTTAAAAATTTCCGGAAATGCCGGGCATTAAGCAGGTTCCTTGAAAAGGCAGCTCACGTCATCAGCACGGACCCCGGACCTGAACCTGCCAGGGAGAACATGGGGGTTCCAGGCAAATCTCTCAGGGTAAATCTCCTGAAAGAACAACGAGTGCCGAAGATAATCTTCTCCCCGTACCAGCACAGCCCGTCATTCTGTTTTGATCCCAAAGGGACCTATGCACTAGCAAGCACGCTCGTTGCAATCCCCCGGAACGATCCGTACCTTGCAGCGATCCTGAATTCATCGCTCGGCAGGTTCATCATCATGCACACCTGCCCGTTCACGGATCGCGGGTATAATATCGGCCCGGCCGTACTCGGAAAATTTCCGGTTATGATCCCGGACTTCGACAAGATAGCCGACAAGACGCGGTATGATAAAATTGTTACAACCGTTTCTCAGATACTCTCGCTGCATGAATATCTCCCGCGTGCCAGGACTGACCAGGAACGCCGGCTTGTACAGCAGGAGATCGATGCAACGGATGTCCGGATCGATTCCTTGGTCTATGAGATATACGGGCTCACGACCGATGAGATTGCTGTCGTCGAAGAAGCCGTCGGCAGGTAAGATTCTTCGACGTAAAACCACCCCCGGATCCGGAAAACGGCCGCCAGGGCATCCAGGGTGGCCGATCTCCCTGAAAATGGCCTTCAGGGTGTCCTAAAAAAATGGATCGGTACAGGGCCGCTATTTTGCAGGATCTTAACGGCCAAAATGCCTTCAGAATGGGAAAAAATCCATTTTACCATGACTTTTTCATTGGCGTGGACATTATTTCCTGTGGAGGTTCAGGCATCAAGGCACAGCACAGCATCTCTCCGTCGGAGAAAAAGAGCAAAAAAGCATAACCCTCTTTCCATGAGGACTTCCCCTTATGCCGGTGTTCATACCTCCATTCATGGAAGAAAAACACGCGGAACCGGACAAGAATCAGATTATTTCCACTCAATGATTTTTGCCATTTATTCATTTTTTCCAAAAATTTTATTTTACCATAAATCACACATACCTGCGATGGACTATGGTTGCTGAACAAAAAACCCGGCACGCTGGCAAACTCAAAAAGACATCAGGCGTCAGCGAGCCGCTGGCTGAGTACCTGCCGGATACCGGCCCGGTTATCACCGTGGATGCAACCGGCCGGATGGTGCTCCCCAAAAAAATCCGGGATCGGTTCGAATCAAACCGGTTCAAGGTCCGGGAAACCGAAGGGCACATCGAGCTGATCCCGGTAAAGCCACTCAGCTCGCTGCTTGGTATATTTCCCGATCTGGATCTTGAGGCCATCTACCGCGACCATGACCGGGAAGTTGAGGAGGAGGATGCGGATGATCGTTCCCCGTATTCTCGTTGATACCTACACCTGGATCGAGATCTCCCGAAATTCTTCCTGGGGGCAGCGGGCCCTGAAGCGGATAGAAAAAGAACCTGCTGTTTTTGTCTCAGTGCTGACCCTGTACGAACTCCAGTACCGATTTACCGATCTGTATGGAGAGGAAAAGGCCGGCTCCTTCATTGCAACAATCCTCAACCATGGAGAGGTGATCCCGGTCGATCAGCAGATCGCAACAATGGCCGGTGTGATCAAATCCCGCGAGAAAAAGAACGGCAGCAGCATGGGAGCCGTGGACTGCATGATCCTTGCCACAGCCCGGCTCTATGGCCTCAAAATCCTGAGCGGCGACAAACATTTTACTGGTCTGGAGGAGTTTCTGGATATTTCTGGGATCTGATCCTGTCCGCAAACGATCGCTTTTTCGGCGTCCGGACCCTGCAGGTTGACTGCGGGATGGGATCGTCGGAGAACATGGAAAGGCACTTTTTACAGGCATTTTTTGAATTCAGCCCTTTTTCTCCCCCTCCCTCTGGAGGGAGATATCAATCCGGTACGGGGCTTTCTTCCAGTACGCTTCCCGGTAATGGGTGTTCCGGTAGTTGTCCCTTGTAACCTCCTGGATCTCTGCGGTCATGTCGGGCCGGATACAGAACCGGCGGTACGCCCGCTCGTTCTGGGTCCGCACCCAGAGCTCGCGGAATACGTACGGAGGGACAGGGAGGGACCGGAGGTCCGCGATATCGTCCGGAAACTTCTCCTCGATGATGCAGTCCGTGTCCAGCCCGTGCCGGATTTTTTTCATCGTGACGGCAATCACCATGGCATCGCGGTACAAAAAACCATCAAACGGCACTGACGGGTCGGTGTTCTCTGCCCAGTGGTAGCCCATCCGTTCTGCCCATTCTTTCGCCTCGCCCCTCAGGTTTGGTCCCGGGTGTCCTCTCAATAGAACATGCTCCGATCAACCGCATGATGAACCATCATGCGGGAAATATTTCTCTAAATAAATGAACTGGAAATAGATACGCTTTCTCATCCGAATGGTTCGAAGATTTCATGGAAATTTTCTCTTCCTCAACCCTCAGATGAGGGTCTCGGATTCATCAGAACCATGAGGAAGAGAGGAACGCCTCAGCGTTCTTCGATGCAAGCCCCGCCTTTTTAAAACCGGGGCGACCCTACGGTCGCCAAACAATCATCAGATATCCGGCGCTGGCCGGTATCACATGCTGTTCAATGCCGCCTCAAATGCCGACTCGACCAGCACCGGTGTCACCCAGTATTCAAGGGCGGCAGCGACAGCCATCAGGAAAAAAATCACGAGCCCGATCTCCCGTGCCCGGCCAAGGATGAAAAGGCAGATATCCCCGTGGTGAAGCGCAGGGGAGTTCCCGTTCTTCAGCAGGTAATCCCTGGGCGTTTTGATCGTAAGAAATGCACAAGTGCCGGCAAGGACAAAACCAAGCATCTCCGGCAAGCCGTGGGGGAGGTGCATGGTTTCGATCATCGCCATGCCATGAGCCGGGAGGTCACGGAGATTTTTGTAAATGAGTTTTGGCCAGGCGCCAGCATCAGCAGGCAGACCGTTCCCTGCAGGAAACCGACCACGGTGCCGGTGAGATCCCTCCTGGAACCACCAGATCCAGATCAGGAAGAGTGGGACCATGAGGATAAAGAGAGCAACACCGGTATTCAGGAACAGGAGCAGGGGAAAGGCGATTGCCATTTTCGGCATGACCATATCCCGGTGATAATCGGCGCGGGCCTGTAATCCTGCATGGTCGAGCGGCACGAGACCGGGCTTTGTCACGGCAGTCTGGACGATGACAACCAGAATGCCGAGGATGAGCATCCCTGTTGCGATAAGGAAATACCGGAGGAAATGGTCAGGGACCTTCACGGGTGCGGAGGGATTATCAGAAATCCGGCAAACATCTGCATAACGGCTTCGCCAGGTGCCTGCGTGCAGTCGGGGGCACCTCATACCAGCCGGTCTCCAGCGTACGGGGAATTTCCTGAACATCCGGTTTATCGTATCGGGCACCGCACTTTTTGCACTTGTATCCCTTGCCTTTGCCATCGCTCGTCATCCGCTTTTTGCATGCGGGGCAGAGCGGCGGGCGGATGATCGCCGGCCGGGCGAGCGAGACGATCCGGATCTTCTCTAAGTTCATGCTGCCTTTCTTGAAACTCCCGACGGCGATCACCTCATCTCCCGGGACGAGCTGGCGGACAAGCTGCCGGAAATTTTTCGTTGGCTCGTATGCCATGCACCGTACGGCCTGGCCGCCCTCCCTGATGGTGAACGAGACGTGCCCGCCCGTGCCGGTCTTCGGGAGATCTGCAACAGTTCCGCGGACCCGGTACGAGAGCCCATCGTTGATTTCTCCGATCCCCGCATCGAGCAGGTGGGCGTCAGTACCCTGGTTGGTGACCCAGATCTGTTCGAGCCCCGGCTTCTCGGAGTCGATCATCTGCCGCGCCGCCATCACCCAGCGCGGGCTCTCGCCCCGGATACCGAACAGCACCGGGTCGGGCGTATGGGGTACGCAGACAACGACGTCGTTTATCACATCCACCGTATCCCATGTATGCGGGAACGTTGCCGCCTCCGCCTCAAAAAGGCTCAGCCGGTCAACAGAACGGGGTGTGCCGAACCGTTCCGGCTCGCGGTACACGAGGATCTCTGATGTTTTGTCCGGCAGTTCGCTCGCTACCGCCGCGGTTGCCCCGATCAGGCCGCGCCGGTTTTTATAACCCTTATACCGTGCCCCGGCCGCATCAAGGAGGACGACTGCCTCTTCAATAGTACAAAAGTCCCTGACTGCTTTCCCATAAAATGTCGCGTCAGGCTTTCGCTCAGTGACCACAACACCGGGATTGGTATTCTCGCAGGAGAAGTCTGCGAGCTCTTCCACAAGAGCGCACGTGATCGCGAACGCCCGCTCCGGATCACCCTCCACATCAAGCATGATCGCCGCGTTGCCCCGGGTCTTCCACGTCACGTTCGGGTTGAGCCGGACGAGCCGGGCCTCACGGACCCGCATATGCTCCCCGATCAGCCTGCGGGCGAGCACTGCCCCGAGGTACGTGGTGCACATTCCCTGCGGTGAGTCCGTGTCATCGATGCCGATCAGCATGTCTATATTAATATATGGGCACGCTCCATCCATTTGTATCTGCATGTCCCAGGACCGCCAGCTCCAGCTGGTCACCAGCGTAATGATAACAGCAGGCTTTGATGTCTCCGAGCGCTTTACCCTGAGGCCCCGGAGTTTCGACCTCATCGCACGGAACAACGGGACGCTCCTCGTCATCAAGGTAGTCTCCCATATTGACAGTGTCAGCGAGGAGGTGGCATTCGACATCGAGCTCATCTCCCGGCTGCTGGGAGGGATCCCGTTGATTGTTGGCGAGCGGGCGCGGGATGCGGAGCTGGAACGCGGGGCTGTCTACGTGCGGTACGGCATCTATGCCATCAGTCCCTCCACGCTCTATGATTATTTCGTGGAGAAGATTCCTCCGCTGGTCTATGCATCACCCGGCGGGTTATACGTCAACATCAACGGCGATGTGCTTAAGGAACTCCGCGAACGGAGGAATATGTCGCTGGGCGATCTCGGGAACGTGCTCGGCGTGTCAAGGCGCACGATCAGCAAGTACGAGAGCGGCATGGGTACGACACTGGATGTGGCAATCCGCATCGAGGAGTTCTTCGACACCGGCGTGGTCGAGTCCATCGACCTCATCCGGCACGAGCCTCCGAAAGCAATGGATGCCGATCTGGAGCAGGGCGGGTTGTTCCTGCAGAGCCCGATGGATTTCCTGGAGCAGATCGGGGTTCATCTCCATACGCTCCATGGCGCCCCGTTCCAGGCGCTCCTCACGTTCAACAAGCACACAATCCTCACGGGGTACGGCCCGGCCCAGAAAGTGGTAAAGCGGGCAGCCCTCATCGGCAACCTTTCCCAGATTGCAAAAAAGCATGCGATGTGCGTGATCACCGATTACCACAAGGAGAAAAAAATCGGCAGGACGCTTGTGATCGGGGAGCAGCGCCTGCATAAAATCGAGGACGGTTTCGAGCTTCTCGACCTGCTGGGCGAGTAGGTTTTTTGGGAATATTTATATAGAACCGCAGACCAATTTTAGTGCTAAAAGTGGTGATTTTTATGTCACAGCAACTTGGAGGACAACAGATACTTATTCTCAAAGAAGGCAGCACCCGTACCCGCGGCCGCGACGCCCAGGGTATGAACATCACCGCCGCAAAGGCAGTGGCAAGTGCAGTCAGGACCACGCTCGGTCCCAAAGGTATGGACAAGATGCTCGTCGATACAATCGGCGACGTAGTGATCACAAACGACGGTGTCACGATCTTAAAGGAAATGGACATCGAGCACCCGGCCGCAAAGATGATGGTCGAGGTTGCAAAGACTCAGGATGACGAAGTCGGTGACGGAACCACCACCGCGGTTGTCATTGCCGGGGAACTTTTAAAGAAAGCCGAAGACCTCCTCGAGCAGGATGTCCACCCGACTATTATCGCAGCCGGCTACCGCCAGGCAGCAGAGAAGGCGCAGGCACTCTTAAAGGACCTGGCCTTTGATGTCAAGTCAACGGACAAGGCACTCCTGAAAAATATCGCAGGTACGGCCATGACCGGCAAGGGTGCAGAGGCAAGCAAGGACAAGCTCTGTGACCTCGTTGTCCGGGCAGTCATGATGGTCACTGACGATGACGGCAAGGTCGACATCGAGAACATCAAGGTCGAGAAAAAGACCGGCGGCTCAATCGAGGACTCCGAGATCGTTGAGGGCGTCCTCATTGACAAGGAACGTGTCCACCCGTCGATGCCAAAGAAGGTTGTCAATGCAAAGATCCTGCTCCTGAACGCAGCAGTCGAGTTCAAGAAGACCGAAGTCGACGCCGAGATCAACATCACCAGCCCCGACCAGCTCCAGGCATTCCTTGATGAGGAAGAGCGGATGGTCAAGGGCATCGTTGACAAGATCGTCAAGAGCGGTGCAAACGTCCTCTTCTGCCAGAAGGGCATTGACGACATTGCACAGCACTACCTTGCAAAGGCAGGGCTCTTTGCAACCCGCCGTGTCAAGAAGAGCGACATGGAGAAACTTGCCCGGGCAACAGGCGCAACCCTCGTCTCATCCATTGACGCCATCAGCAAGGACGAACTCGGAAAGGCCGGGCTTGTCGAAGAGCGCAAGGTTGGCGGCGAAGAGATGACCTTTGTCGAGCAGTGCAAGAACCCGAAAGCAGTTTCGATCATCATCAAGGGCGGAACCGAGCACGTTGTCGACGAACTCGAGCGTGCCATCCACGACGCACTCCGCGTTGTCGGTGTCGTTGTCGAGGACAAGAAGGTCGTCGCCGGTGGCGGTGCAATCGAGACCGAGCTCTCGCTCCGTCTCCGTGAATATGCAGCAACCGTTGGTGGCAGGGCCCAGCTCGCCATCGAGGCGTTCGCATCAGCCCTTGAAGTCATCCCGCGCACCCTCGCAGAGAATGCAGGGCTTGACCCCATCGACATGCTCGTCGAGATCCGCGCAGCCCATGAGAAGGGCAAGAAGACCCACGGCCTGAACGTGTTCGAAGGCAAGGCAGTCGACATGAAAGCAGCCGGCGTTGTCGAGCCGCTCCGTGTCAAGACCCAGGCCATCTCTTCTGCTGCAGAAGCAGCGGTCATGATCCTGCGTATTGACGATGTGATTGCTTCTTCCAAGAGCCCGATGCCTGAGGGCGGCATGCCCCCGGGTGCAGGTGGCATGGGCGGCATGGGTGGAATGGGCGGTATGCCTCCGGGCATGGGCGACTACTGATCAAAAACCCCTTTTGCCGATATCTTTTTTTGCACCCATCCAATGTCTGATGCGGTATTCCAGGTTCTTTTGTTCTGTAGAAAACCTATTTTAAGAGATAAAATCTCCCTCCCCTTTCGCCAGCCCAGCCCCCCACTGGGGGCGGGGGCGCATATGATGTTTCGGAATTACCTGTACAGAAATTTTCTGTTTTTTTATGCACAGGTAATTCGGCACTATCGTATTTGGGCGCGTCAGCGGCGGGGAAAGAATCGTTGCATCAGCGAAGAATCTTTCCAGAAGAATTCTTCGAATTCTTCAGGCCGAAGTCTGAATGGTTCATCAGAATCAAGAAGATGAGAAGAACGCATCAGCGTTCTTCGATCCCTCTGGAGCGTCAGGTCATTCTCTATGATTTCTACAAAACAGTTTCTTTAAAAAATATTCATGCACGGGTTATCCGGCAAACCACGCAAGAATGCATTTGTCCTACCGTACACCAGGGTAAAACCAAAAAAGCCCCAAGGTTTTTCACGCTTCACCATAGTCCTTAACAGGGAAATGTCTTCCTCGGTACTCTTCAAAAAAGGCCAATCAAACAATTACTAAAAAAGGAAAAGATTAGCTTCCGGAGCGCGGGGTCTCGGTCGCGACCCAAAGCATCTGGCCCTCCTTGACAATAATCGATCCTTTCATATCAGGATAATTGGGATCCATAAATTCATAGGTGCCGGTTGTTTCACCAAAGGTGTACCCGAATTGAGCGCCGTTCATCAAATCCGTTGAGGTGAACTTGCCCTTTGCATCCCCGCTTGCCTCCACAATGTGAGTGACCGTGTCGTCATTGATCCAGGTAATACCTGTTCCCGGGAGAACGGTCAGTTCAGCCGGAACAAACGTGTTATTCCTGATATGGATGATCGTGATCTTTGTCGAGGCTGTCGTAGTTGGCCCGGGAGTTGCAGCGGTCGTCACCATGCTCGTGACCACCGGTGCGGCTGTCGTTGACACCGTCGCCGGGACGGTAGTGGGCAGGGGGGTGTTTACCGTGGTTGGGACTTCTGTCACAGAAACCGTTGTCGCGAGAGGGGTTGCCGTTGCGTTGGGATTTGCCGGTTGCGTAGTACAGCCACTGGCAGCAACCAGAAACATCACCAGAATGAACAAGCCGATAAAGGTCTTCATGAAATATGATTGAATCTGGCGTGTAATTAAATTTACTGCCCTTGATGCTGTTTTTTTCTTTCAAACGCAGGAATTCATGTCGCAGATTGAAAACCGGGACAATTAATAAATCCATTTATCCGAATCTTCCGTATTCGGGTCTGCGTATTCCTTCAGGTACGCCCGGGCAGCAGGTTAATGAACCCGGACGTATCCACTATCTCTCATGGGCGACCGGTTTATCTTCACACGGTACCGTACAGACTGTTACCATTGTAAGCAGATTGCCGACCAGATCATCAAGGCCGTGCCGTACCAGGCGCAGGTAGCCTGCGACAACTGCGGGGCAACCCGGGTTTTCGTACCCCGTATTGAGGATGTCAGCAAAGAAGGAACGTTCACGCAGATCGGCTGTTATGATCTCTGGAAGCTCATCGAAACGGCCGAATGCCGGAACTGCCATGTCACCGGCCCGCACGACCTGAGCATCGGCTGCCGGCACTTTACCGTCAGGTGCCGGAACTGCGGGTTCACCCATTTCTACAAATTTGATCTTGAATACATAGCCAAAGACGAGCTGAAGATCTGACCGGAACAGTTTTTTATGCGTAAAAATTATGCTTTTTTGCCGCAATCGAACGTAACGAGCGTATTGTACGTATCAGCATAATCTCCCAGTATGGCAAAAAGGCGGGTCTTGAGCAGAGGGTTTTTTGTCAGGATGAAGAAAACGA
>Ga0265342_10003839_pt1 | contig 12088 bp, 7 predicted proteins | sample 4CB327metaG_FD_203125 | JGI IMG/M metagenome (GOLD analysis project Ga0265342, IMG submission 203125) | Rhizosphere microbial communities from Carex aquatilis grown in University of Washington, Seatle, WA, United States - 4-CB3-27 metaG | ecosystem: Host-associated > Plants > Roots > Rhizosphere...
CGGGCGGGGAAACCCCGCCCCTACCCAGACATTCAATAAGGTTTGGATAATACCCGGCAAGATTAAGATCCTCGAAGCCAAAGACCGCATGGCGATCGACCAGGCGACCTTAAAGGTGATGACGGATGCTGACTATCTTGCTTCGCAAAATAATCAGAATTACAAATTGCAAATTGCAAATGGCAAATTGTCGAACGGGAACGGAAATATGCAATCTGCAATGTGCAATCTGCAATCAGTTAACGCCTTCAAACAACATATATTGCCCTCAATCGAACAAGAAGTAAACCAGGGCAAACACTTTTCCCAATTCCGGCAGGCCTACAGCGCTTTGATCATGGCGGCTTGGTTTAAGAACAAATTAAAAAATACTATCCTTAATGAGAGTTTTCTCAACAAGAGCAAGATCCAAGGCGCCGATACCCAGGATAAAACTATTCGCGAGAAGATCTACAACGAATATTTAAAAGCCTTCCAGCAAGGCGCTTACAATATCATTAAGTCTGAACGTGTAGGGGCGAATGATTATTCGCCCGTACAGAGGATCACCAAGCGGGCCTATTTTTCCGGCGGGGCCGTGGCCACGAATATTGACGAGAGGGTCGCCGGCGGGACAACTCTTGCTGATGGCAAGGCGGTTGATGCTGACCTGCCTCAAGCTGCGATCGCAGAAGAAGTCAAGGCGGTGCCGGCGGAGAGTCGTGTTGAACAGATTTTCGGTATGCCTGAAAGTGAGTTGCCTTATTCTCGAATAGAACTTGAGGCAGCTCAAACCTGGTTTTCTTATCGTTTGGCTAGCGGTTATGACGCCGACGATAGACACTTTCAGCGTGTTCAGTCAGCGAATCGTACCGTGGAGATGATTCTGCATAAAACGCACGGTTCGATTTATCCCAGTGTGGATAAATTATTGGAGCGCGCCGCTAAATTTGTTCTTCAGGAGGTAAAATTATCGGCCGAGAAAAGCTGGTATACGGCTATGGAGCCGGCTTTTGAAAAAGCGGTTTGCGAAAGCCGTTTAGTAAAAGCCTTGGGCCATGAACCGAGTGCGGAGGATTTTAAATTTGTTTGGGATATGCACGTTGAGTATAAAGCCAGAGGTAATGGACAATGGCGATTGATCGCGCCGCCGGACGAAACAGGCTGGTTTTCTCGCGAAAAGACCAGCTATCCGCCGGGTATTATTAAGGAGATGTTTAAAAAACTTGCCTCAAGATTTGGCGAGGATAAGGCTACTAAAATTCTAGGTTACAGCGCGGCGGGGAGTAGCCGGGCAGAAAGGTTTGCTAAGCAATCGATCATCGGCCAAGACATATTGGTGCAATTGTCCCCGATGGAAGAGTTGGTCAAAAGGCTTCCGTGGGATGAGTTGATCCATGCGATCCGGGTAGGGTATGAGTATCGGTTTGCCCGGGGTGCGTTTGTAGAGTTTTTAAAGAATAATTGTCGGCAGGTCAGGGAAGTATTGGCGGAAGCTTCTTCGAGCGAAGACCCGGATGTTATAGCAAGCAATGAGTTACGATTGGATAGCGCTTTAAGGTTGCGGGTTAATCTTATTCGTTCGTTTATGGATTCTAATAAAAGTACCGGTACAGATCTAAGCGATGACCAGATCTTAAAGCGCGTGATTGATAAGGCGGATCTAGATTTTTTAACCTCGCAGGCTGCCGGGGCTTTCGAGGAAGCGGTATTAAACCGCCGTTTAAAAAAAGCGCTTGGCCACGAACCATCGCCGCAAGAGTTTGGCCGGGCTTTAGAAGCTTTTAAAGGAAATAAAAATTTTGATGAGATGGTGAGGTCGGTTGCGGTTTCGGCGATGCCGGCCGAGGTTATCTCCTTGCCGGCGATAGAGCAAACGATAAATTTTATTACCCAAAAGTATTTTGCGTCAGGGGTTTTGGGTGATGCACCAAGAAGCCAGGTTATTACTGATCTAAGGATACTCTTAGAGAGGTTAAGGGCAGCATGCGATGATCCAGGAAATAAGTCATTGGCAAACAGTACCTTCACGATGCGACTTGCTTGTGAGCATGTAATGACTATGTATTCAGCAGGTAAGCTTGAGGCCGAAGAGATTTTAGATGAAGCAGTGCTTTTGGCGGAATTGAATACGGTGCTAGGCGATGCCCCGCAAGCGGTATTAACGCTGGTAGAAAATACTCACGCTTACAAATTAGATTCCGGCAATTTGGGCATGCGTGATGCCGCTGGGCATTATTCTGCTGATGAGAGCACTTATCCGGCGATCTATGTTGCTCAAAAAATCGGGATGCTAATGCTTAATGGAGAGATAATTCCGGTGAAAGACATCAGGGACAATGGGTTTACCGTTAAAGGACAATTTAATAAACGCAGAAGCAAGGACTTCCAGGCTTTTCTTAAGGCCACGCAGGATGAGCTTAAACGTAAAAATCCTAACGGCGTATATTTGACTTATGAGCAGGCCAAAGAAATCGTTTGGCGCGGTTTGGCGGGGCAAGCCCTCAGTGCAGTGGAGCAAGGCGGTGGCCAGATAAGCCAAGAAGCCGCAGGGCTTGTTGCGCCCATAATTACCCGTAAAGACTTGTCGCCGGCGGAACATGCGGCGGGGATATTGTGTTTGCAACATATTGTGCGTCCCGAAGCGGTAGTTACATTTTTTAAGGCAGACCAACAAACGCTGGAAAGGCTGGTTACCACTCCGGCTGATCCTGCGGCGCGGGCTCAAGCCCAGCGCATTGTGATTGCGACGCACCGTATTATGCGGGAGTTGTTGCGTGAGAAAAAGATTAATATTTCCGTTAGGAACAAACAAGGTAAAGATAAGGCCAAAGCTATTTTGCCGGCGGTCATTGAAAAGGCATTTGATATGGCGGTATGTGAAAGCCGCCTGATCAAGGCCGGCAGCGCTTTAGTTGCCTACCGTATGCCTACTTCAGCCCAATTAGCTTGGGCATGGCGCGTACATAATCAATTCTTAGAAGAAGGTAAGGGTGAATGGGGATTGACAGCTCCGGCAGGTAGTGACGGCACCTTCGATGCCGGTAAAAGCGCTTATCCGAGGGATGTGGTGATCGATATCATCGAAACCTTAGCGGCGGGCTCTCCTTTGAGAAAGGAACGCGGGGAGTATTATAATAACGGAAAACTTATGAAAAGTAAGAGGGACCTTTACATCGCCCGCCTTACCCGGCAAGCGCAGATCTTCTATTCGAAACCGGAAAATAGAGGTATTGAGCTTTTGCCTTACGAATTAGCGTTTAACGCCGTTAAATACGGCGCGGCGGGGGGCAGTATCACGCCTCCAACCGTATCACACTCCGACGAAGCTTCTGAGAAAGCCGTTGTTTTGAGCCGCATGGCCGGGTTGATGGGTGAAGCAGAACCAGCCCCAAAGCAATTTAATGCAGTCTGGAAATTGTATAGCCAGGGCAAGGCTTATGCGGTCAGCCTTGCGGCGGTGAATATCGCGCCGGAAAGCGCTTCCCTTGAACCGGCACGCAGTGCGTTGGTGAGGGCATTAGACCTTTTTGCCCAGCGGCCGGATGAAGGGCAGCTTAAGAAGTATCGGGATTACGCTGCGCTATTATTGAAAGGCGGCGCAGAAGAAGATTTAAAACTTATTGAAAACTTGTGCGAGCGGTTCGAAGGTTTATTTAAAAGCGAATATGCGCATCACTTTGGCTTTGCGCAAGAGTTTGACGGCGGCGCAGCTAACCAGGCAACTGAAGAATACGGTAAGGCTTATGCAATGTATGAATCAGCTCAAATAATACGCGGTATGGTTGCCGCGGCGAGCAGCGGTTCGCTAAAAAATTTCGGCGGCGAGCAGCCGGCGCAGGTACAAGCCAAGGCGTTTTTTACCGCAGCAATCAATTTCAACCATTTTTTCCAAAACGATCTGGATGCGGCACAGCGAGAGTTGTTGACTATGGAGCTTATTGGTTTTGCGCAACGCCGCGATTCATTATCCTGGATATCTTTTGCCGATTTTATTACCGGTTGGTTACATTCGCACCTTGCCGCCGGCAGTGCACGTATAACCGATGGCGACATAAGCGCCGTATCGGTGGAGTTGATGAAGAATGTTGTTAAGGCCGAAAAACCGTTGCCAGCCTTTGGTACTGGGCTAGTTAGCCCAAAAATAATTAGTCTGGATGAAGCGAAAGCTTCGTTGTTACGGGAGATCAATAGATCGGTCTTTGCTCATTTATTTTTTGGCGAGGATAAGGCGAAGGTAAATATTTTGGTTGATGCTTTGATCGGATTTGTCCAAAAGCAACCAAGTTTTAGCGATGAAGATGTAAGCAAATTTATTGAAGCTTGGGTGCATGGACAGGCCGGCGAGATCGGTTTAAATACTTCTGTTTTTCCCGGTGGTCCGAGCGGGCTTGATCTTATTCATAAGCTAGCTGGAAGGCTTGTGGTCAATAGCTTATGGAAAGTTGCCAATGCCCTTACTAATGGCGGTTTTTCTTTACAGAATGTTGGCGAGAAACAGGAGGTCGACGCAACCCAGGGTGAAGTTAAATTTTCGCGCGATAAAGCGTTGACCGAGTGGAAGAATATTTTAGGGGTGGAGTTGATGACGGTTTCGTTGAAATTCTAATTGTACGGAAAATGATTTTGAGGCGGGCGAGGCGTGCCTCCGCCCCTACGGCTGCTTGATTTAGCCAGGATAAAATTTGTATAAACGCATATTTAGTCTAGCTACGCTTTTATCCTTTTGCCTATCTTGTTTTAGCGGTTATCCTGCCACCGCTGTTCAAGGGGAGAATGCCTCACGGTTAATAACCGTAAGTGAGCCATGCGCCCCAGTATGCTTAAGCGGAATAAAATTTTACCCTGGCCAACCGTTTAAATTGTCTTTTATTATCGACAACGGCGACAATATCCTTTCCGAGCGCGAAATAAAATCCCAGAGCGAAAAATTGATCCGTTATTTTTTAGCCGCGTTGACCATTCCTGGAGATGAATTATGGGTTAATTTAGGGCCAGGCGAGAAAAATCGCGTGGCTCCCGATATTTTATCCCAGACGGAATTAGGCGCCGGCATGCTGGATGAGGATTATCTTTTGAAGCGATTGGCGGCTAGTTTAACCTATCCGGAGACAGAGGTGGGGAAAAGGTATTGGGATGAAATTAACGGCGTAGGGGCGTGGTCACCGCGCCCCTTATCCGGGCGGGGAAACCCCGCCCCTACCCAGGTGTTAAACAAGATCTGGATCGTCCCCAAACATGTGCACATATATGAAGGTGGGGATATGGCTTTGATCGGTGATTCGTCGCTTAAAGTCTTGTCTGAAGACAATAAGGGCAAAGCCTTAAAGGACAATATTTTACCGTTGATCGAACAGGACGTGAACCATGGCAAAAATTTTGCTCAATTACGCCAGATCTGCAGTGCGGTTATTTTGGCGGCTTGGTTTAAGCAAAAAATAATGCAGCAGGCAGGCACGCCTTATACGGAATATCTTAATAAGGCTAAAGTTGCCGGTATTGATGGCAACGACCCGGCATTGAGAGAGAAAATTTATAATCGATATTTAGAGGCATTGAAGCAAGGGGCATATAATTATATTAGATCGGAATGGGTAGGGGCGAACGGCCGTTCGCCCGTACAAAGGATAACCAAACGGCATTATTTTTCCGGCGGTGTTAACGCAAAAGATTATTTTACCGGCGTAGTTAATACAACCGAACCACTTACCAAGGCAACGGTTTTAAGTAATAAAAAAATTACGATTATTGGTGCTGATCTATTACCGGTAGATCTTCCTAATGGTAGTGCCCAGGATGTTTTTACCGAGCCATGGAATCCTTATCCGCGTTGGATAAAAGTTGATGAGCAAGGTATTCCTACTTCCGGCGCGATCATGCCGGCTATCCCTTCAATGTATGGCGGATTACGGAATGCGATCAATGAGGCGTTAGCCGGGGAATTTACTGCGATCCTGGTTTCTCCTATTTTTGAGCCATCGTATTTTGACCATCGCAAAACTGATGAACCTGGCCGGCTTGAATATGCTAAAGAGGTCGATGCCTATCTTGATGGAGGATCTGCCGTTTGTAATTTTTTCTTAGATGACTCGCCTTACGCGCCGATGAGCTACTATCTTTTCGATACGCGTGATTGTGACCTAAGGCGTGTGCAAGGCCATGGAAAAACTTTAATCGAGAAGTATTTTTATTTGCTGGAGCATAAAAAAGAAAGAGTCGCAGAGATCGTTAATGCGATGCGTACGTTTGTTACCAGCAGTTCCGGCCGCAACGATATTCTCGAAGGTGCCGAAGTTTTGGCGATGCGTATCTTGCGCGATGCCCGGTTGGATTATTTACCGTTTATCTTGGCGCGTTTGCCCAGTTACCGTTTACTTAAAATTTATAACCGCAGCGATAAAGACATAGCCCAGGACCCAGAATATGGGGCCCTGTATCGTGAGCTAGTCGATTTGATCTTATTTAACCAATATTGGATGTATAAACAGGTGAGAAAAGATATTGAATATGCGCAGGTGCGTGGGTTAAAAGTTTTAATTGATATTCCAGCATTTACTTCGATTATGGGGGTTGAGGCCGCACGCCATCCGCAGTGGCTTGAGCATAATGCTGATGGCTCGATCAAAAGTCCGGGACGTTCCGGACAATTTTGGCAGCCGCTGGCGAAACGCAAAGATTATGTTGCGGCGCGTGAGGCTCTTAAGTTTTTGTTGAATCATTTTGGCTTTAACGGAACGCGCCAGGATGCCTGGCCGGAATCGCTGGATGCCGGCAATTGGAAGCCAGCGGCGAATATTCATCAAGAGAGCAAAGCTTTATTGTTGGTGGAAAATTCCGGCGATCCACGCCTTACTGATGATCATTTAGATAAGCGGTCACGCGATTTAGGGGCGCTTTCTATTGTTGCGCAATGGGGGTCAGGCGTTAATAATCGTGGAGCAATGCCTAATCTGGATGCAGTTCTTTTTGGTGATCCTGATAAGGGCGAGAATGGTTTATTTGCCGTGAATGGATTGACTTCGGTCTTTATGCCGGCTAATCATGATTTTACCAATGTGCCGAGTAAGTATTACCCGCTTTTTGATGGTTTAGGCGGTGATGACCGCGATGCGACGATTATTAAAAGTATCCATGGTTTGACCGCTATGGCCTGCAGTCTTTATGGCATGAGTTTTGGTGCAACGCGCGGCGACCGCCGTGAAATAAACTCCAGGCCTGGAGAAGAGCAGATTTGGGATACTCAATATCGCGATACAGGTTATGATCTGCGGCCATTTTTCCAGCGTTTAAACCGTATTCGCCGGGCATATCCATTTCTCCTTAACCCAAGAAATATCAATATGAAAATTGTTGCCCGCTACGGTAATGGCGCAGTGGTGCAGGTCGAGCGCTATTCCCAAGATGGCAAACGCGCGATCGTGTCGCTGCACAATATTTCCGGGTATACGGCTACCGGGACATTTTGGGTCGATTACGGCCACTTCGGCATTGATTTTTCTAAACCATTTGCCTTGCGCGATTTAAGCCGCGAAGGCACGCCGGAATATGTTTTTAGCCGGGAAAAGGGTACGCTCGTAGACAACAGTATGTTTTTTAAATTAGAACCCGGTGAGTCACACATTTTTTATTTAGGCCCGGATGCCAAGTACACTCCCACAACGCCGGAGCCGGTAAAGGCAACGGTCGAGAAAAAAATCGGTGGTATTGGTTTAAAGTATGACCGGTCAAATATGGAGAGCGCGCAGGATTTTTCTGAAAGTGCGGTTACGGATAGCCCCCGTCAGCCGGTTAGTTTAAAATATTTTAGTGGATTTAAACCTTACGTTACGTCGGTCAAGGAAGCAAAAGGCATGCGGGAAGCGATTGAAGTGCTGCGGTTCTAAATTAATTCGTGTAGGGGTCGACCTATGTGTCGACCCGAAACAAAATAATACAATATAAAAAAACGGGCAGACACGCAGGTCTGCCCCTACAGATTAAGACAGTTTCGATTTAACGATCTCGCTTACGGACTTGGCATCTGCGCGGCCGGCGATCTTTGCGCTCACTTCTTTCATCACCCTGCCCATATCTTTCATGCCCGAGGCATTAAGTTGGGTAATGGTTTCGGTAATGACCTTGGCTAATTCCTCTTGCGATAAGCCTTTGGGCAGGTATTCGGATATGAGGCTAAGTTCTTTTTCGTTGGCTTCCAGCAAATCCGCACGGTTGGCTGATTTTAAACTATCTTTGGTATCCATCAGGCGCTTTTGCTGTTTTTGCAAAACTACCAGAGCGTCTTTATCTTCAAGTTTTTTGACTTTGAGGTCGATTGAGGCATTACGAAAGGCGGCGCGGATAAAACTTAAGAATTCGATCTTAGGCTTATCCTGGGCCTTCATTGCGGTTACGTAATCCTGGTAGATCTTATCTTCTAAAAGCATATTTTGGATTATATCACGAAACCGCTTGCGCGCCAATGGCGTTATGTGCTAAACTTAAAGAATAAATAAGGAGGATATATATATGACACGTTTGATGATTTTTATCGACGCGGAATATGTTGTGCAGAAGATCAAAGATATTAACGAGGCGAAGCGCGCGACGGTCAGAAGAAAAGATATTGATTGGCAAAATATTATCCGTTGGATCGCCGGGCCGCGCCGGCTGGTCCGCTGTTACTACTATTCGGCGGAATTCAGTAAAAGCGAAAACGCTCAGACTTTTCAGGAACAGCAGGAGTATTTACGCAATTTAAAACTTAGTATTCCCAATTTTGAAGTAAAGTTGGGCCGGTTGGTGCGTGTAGATAAATTCTGGACCCAAAAAGGATTGGACGTAAAGATCGCTTTAGATATGTATTCAAAAGCCGTCACTAACCAATATGATGCCGCAGCGATTGTGACCGGCGACTCCGACTTTGTCGATGTGATCAAAGAGATCAAAGAAAACTTCGGTAAAAACATCGAGCTTTTTACCTTTGATACCAGCATTCACGATGCCCTTCGTTTAGCTCCGGATATGCATGTAGTGATCGATACCATGATCGGCAGGAAATATAAATTTTGGTTAGACCATCAGCGCGAAGCGCCGCGGCGTTAAGATCATTTTTCAGCTTACTTTAAAATGCGGGCGTGGCCCATATTAAAGAGGATCCACGAGATCAAAAGGGCGCATTGGGTAAAGAAGAAAGTGGTCAATATATAGGGCATGCAGGCGCGCACGAAGATAAGCAACTTGCCTTTCTTGGATAGATCAAAGCGAAAGCTTTCAAACCGCCTTTTGTAAGTATAGAAGATCACTACGATCAAAAAGGCCATAAAAATAAGAAATGCCGGTAATTTATTAGCCAGATAATAGCCGTAAGCGAGGAACCCAAGCAGTGCGGCGTTGGCTATCGTAAGGATTGCTATTTCCGCCCAGATATTTTTGAAAAGAATTTTCTTGAAATCCATTTGGCCCCCTTTTTTTGCGCCAGAGACATTATAACTACTTTCCTGTTTTTTTGCAAATTTTTGTGGTAGAATAGTATCCAATTCCTATAGGAGGGTAAACCGTGATGATTCTATTCGTATTCTTTGCCGTAGCTCTGGCGATCGCCTTGACAGCGTTTGAATTTGCCGAGGAGATCGTTGAGTTTAAAAGCCAGGCAATCACCAGCTTAAGGCGCCTTCGCGATGAGCTAGCCTTTAAAAATGCCAGTTTAGAGCGCGAGCTGAATAAGATGGAGACCGATTACAATAGTGTTAAAAAACAACTCTCCGATATGCAGGATAAAGAGAGCGAATTCATTACCCGTATTTTTGAACAACGCAAGGAAGTCGACTCCAAAAACGAAGAAAATAAAAGTTTGATCGATGCCAACCAAAACCTGCAAGACCGCCTTTTCGAGTTGGAAAAGCACGGCGACATTATGCGCAAGCAGCATGATAAGGCAATACTTGAATTTAAAAAGATCAAAGAAGAACGGAACGCCCTCGAAGCAGAGCTTAAAGGGGCGGCTAAACGTAAGAAGACCGCGGCCGTAGCAGCTTAAGATGAAAAAGATTTTGATCGCTGACGACGAACAGCAGCTTTGTAATTCCCTTAAAAAGAGCCTGGAGCTAACCGGTGACTTTTCGGTCGAGACAGTCAGCGATAGCCGGGGGATCATTACTGCCGTGGGTAAGTTTAAACCGGATATTATCCTGCTGGATGTGATGATGCCCGGTAAAAGCGGTAATGCTGTCGCCCTTGAGTTAAAGCAAAAAGATGTGACTAAAGATATCCCGGTAGTTTTTTTGACCGGCATTGTCAGCGCAGAAGAGGTGAGCCGTAACGATAATATGATCGGCGGCGAATATTTTGTGGCTAAGCCGGTGGATACCGAGCTTTTAGCGACTTTGATCAAAAAAATCATATGAGTGCGATTATGAAAAAAAGTAAAAGTAAAAAAGACCAATCATGCCCGGAGGCGGTTTGCACGGTTAAAACGGTTTTTGGCACGGTGTTGGGCTTGCTTTTTGTCAGCGCCGGAGTGATGCTGGTCTTTACTTTCTGGAATGAAGCGGTCACGGTCTTAAAGGGCATTGCCGGAGTGGTGATCGTCCTCTGTGGCGCCGCGATCATTGCGATCTTACGCGATTAATTTATATTTCTGCGCTTGCCTCTGCGTAGCCTTGGCGTAGCAGAATCCCCACCTTGGTTTAACTTCTGTGGTATAATGACATCACTGTGTTGTGTATGTAAATGGTGTCTTCATGGAACACAAAATCTCACAATTCGAAGAAAATATCCGCTCATTGATCGAGATGATCAGCGAGGGGTTTTTAATGGTGCGCCAGGATGGCACGATCACCTATGCCAATGATGCTTCTACCGGGCTTTTAGGTTACAGCCGCGAAGAATTGCTGGAAAAAAATATTGCCGACGTTGAGAGCTGCCAGGAAAATCATAAGTATTATCGCGGCGATTTTGACGGCCAATCAGTAAAGCTTACTTCAACATTTTGCCGGAAAAACGGTTCTTTGATCAACGTTGAGGCGACCCTTGTGGTCTTTACCTGGAACCGCCAGAGCCTGGCTTATTGTTTGTGGCGCGATATCACCGAATATAGTTATATTGAAAACGACCTTTGGGAGTCCAAAGAAAAACTCCATGCGATCCTGGAGCTTATCGGCTTGGGGGTTGCATTGATCAGCCCGCAGATGGAGGTCTTGATGTTAAACCGCCAGATGCGCCAATGGTTTCCCGGGTTGGATTTAAAGAAAAAGCCCTTGTGTTATCGCTCATTTAATACTCCGCCAAGCGACCATATGTGTGACTATTGCCCGACTAAGCTTACCCTTGCCGACGGTTTGATCCACGAAGCCGTGACGAAAACTCCGGTCAATGGAAAAATCATAAATTATCGTGTAGTTTCCTCGCCGATAAAAGATAAAAAAAATAAGGTAATCGCGGCCATTGAGATGGTGGAAGATATTACCAAAGACCAGAACGCCTTTGATCTGCTCTGCGAAAGCGAAGAGAAATACCGCACTCTGGTCGATAATATTCCCGGTGCGGTTTACCGCTGCCGGTATGATAAGGGGTTGACGATGGAGTTTTTGTCCGATGCGATCATGGGTATCGCCGGCTACCCGGCTGCGGATTTTGTGGAAAACCAGGTGCGCAGCTATGCTTCGATCATCCACCCGCAGGACCAGGAGATGGTCGATCGCGTGATTGCGCAAGCGCTGAGGAGCCGTACGCCTTTCTCGATCGAGTACCGGATATTGGACGCGACGTCCGAAATACGCTGGGTTTTCCAAAAAGGGCAGGGGATCTTTGATGCTGACGGTAACCTTCTGCACCTTGACGGCGCGGTTTGTGACATGACCGAACAGAAAAAGTTAGGCCAGGAAGTAAGAAGCATCAAGCAGAATATGGGGCTTTTTTATAAAGCCGCGCAAAGCCGTGAAGAAGAGATCGCCGAGCTTAAAAAGACTATTCACGAGCTCCAGGCCAAACTGCGCGAGAAAAACTAGAGTAGATTGTAATCACAAGTGCGACAAATAGGGGCGTAAAAGAAAATGCTCCATAACTCAAAGAACCTGTTATTTTGTAAGGTGCTAAAACCAACAAAAAACAGGAGGAGTTCATGGAGCAGGCT
>Ga0265342_10003842_pt1 | contig 12085 bp, 8 predicted proteins | sample 4CB327metaG_FD_203125 | JGI IMG/M metagenome (GOLD analysis project Ga0265342, IMG submission 203125) | Rhizosphere microbial communities from Carex aquatilis grown in University of Washington, Seatle, WA, United States - 4-CB3-27 metaG | ecosystem: Host-associated > Plants > Roots > Rhizosphere...
GAACGCCAAATCCGGACCTGAATAGTCCGGATCTTGGCGTCCCCGGGTTCTGGCGCTTTCTTATCTGACCGGCGCTGGAGCAAGATGCCTAGCGGGTGTGTGCCTACACGCCGCACTCGCGACGCTCTCGTCGAGATTGAGAGCGTTTCATATTTGTTTCAGATCGTTTCACCGTATACGATCACGGCAAATGGCCTCCAAGAAAACCGCCCCCGAAGGGCCTATCGAAGTTCCCGAGATCATCTCGATCCTCCCGCTGAGAAACTCCGTGCTCTTTCCGGGGTCGATCATCCCGATCGACGTCGGCCGCAAGAAGTCGGTCAAGCTGGTCGAAGAGGCGATCTCCAAGGAGCGCCCGGTCATCGGCATCGTCACCCAGCGCGATGCGCGCACGGAAGAGCCCGGCCCGACCGATCTGTTCTCGGTCGGCTGTGCGGCCCGGATCCTCAAGGTGATCAAGCTGGCCAAGGACAACTTCTCGGTGATCCTGCAGGGCGTCTCGCGCATCCGGTTGCTCGAGGTCGGGGGCCAGGACCCGTTCATGACCGCCAAGGTGCAGCCACTGCCCGACGCGCCCAGCACCGACGTCGAGCTCGATGCGCTGGTGATGAACCTGAAAGACGTCGCCAAGCGCGTGATCAAGCTCATGCCCGAGCTGCCCAAGGAGGCGAGCGCGCTCGTCGACAGCGTGACCGAGCCGGGCCAGCTCGCCGACCTCATCACCTCGAACCTGGACGTGCAGGTCGACGAGAAGCAGGACGTGCTCGAGACGTTCGACCTCAAGAACCGCCTGCGCAAGGTGTTGCAGTTCCTCTCGCGCCAGCACGAGGTGCTGAAGGTGCGCGAGAAGATCAACAGCCAGGTGCAGGAGGAGATGGGGCGCAACCAGCGCGAATACGTCCTGCGCCAGCAGCTGAAGGCGATCAAAGAAGAGCTCGGCGAGATCGACGACTCCGGCGGCGACCTCGACGACTTCCGCGAGAAGGTCGTCGCCGCGAAGATGCCGCCCGAGACCGAGAAGGTCGCGATGAAGCAGCTCGAGCGGCTCAAGGTGATGCAGCCGTCGTCGGCCGAGTACACGGTGACGCGCACCTACCTCGAATGGCTCGTCGAGCTGCCGTGGGCGATCGCGACCGATGACAAGCTCGATATCCAGGGCGCGCGCGACATCCTCAACGCCGACCACTACGACCTCGAGAAGGTCAAGAAGCGCATCCTGGAGTACCTGGCGGTGCGCAAGCTCAAGGCCGACAAGCGCGGGCCGATCCTGTGCCTGGTGGGGCCGCCCGGCGTCGGCAAGACGTCGCTGGGCCGATCGATCGCGCGCTCGCTCGGGCGCAAGTTCATCCGCATCTCGCTCGGCGGCGTGCGCGACGAGGCGGAGATCCGCGGCCACCGGCGCACCTACGTCGGCTCGCTGCCAGGCCGCCTGATCCAGGGCATGAAGAAGGCGGGCTCGAATAACCCGGTCTTCATGCTCGACGAGATCGACAAGCTGGGGCACGACTTTCGCGGCGACCCGGCAGCGGCATTGCTCGAGGTGCTCGACCCGGAGCAGAACCACACCTTCTCGGATCACTATCTTGAGGTGCCGTTCGATCTGTCCAAGGTGATGTTCGTGGCGACCGCGAACATCATGGATCCCATCCCGCCGGCGTTGCGCGATCGCCTCGAGGTACTGGAGCTGCCCGGCTACACGCGGGAGGAGAAGCTCAACATCTCGAAGCAGTTCCTGATCCCGAAGCAGCTCGGCGAGCACGGCCTGGACACCAAGGCCGAGGGGGACGGTGCGGGGGCGCGCGTGGTCTTCGAGGACACGGCCGTGGCCGAGGTCATCGACAGCTACACGCGCGAGGCCGGGGTGCGTAACCTCGAGCGGGAGCTCGCCAACGTCATCCGCGCGGTTGCGGTACTGGTGGCCGAGGGGAAGGCGCAGCCGAAGGAGGTCGTCACCGTCGACCGCATCCCGGAGTTCCTCGGGCCTCAGAAGCACATCTCCGAGGTGGCCGAGCGGACGGCGGAGCCGGGCGTGGCGACCGGTCTCGCCTGGACGCCGGTCGGCGGCGACATCCTCTTCATCGAGGCGACCAAGATGAACGGCAAGGGCCAGCTAGTGCTGACCGGCCAGCTCGGCGACGTGATGAAGGAGTCGGCACAGGCGGCGCTGTCGTTCATCCGCGCGCGCGCGCGGTGGCTGGGTCTCGAGGAGAACTTCCTCGAAAAGACCGACATCCACGTGCACATCCCCGCGGGCGCGATCCCCAAGGACGGACCATCGGCGGGCGTGACCATGTTCGTGGCGATGGCGTCGCTGCTGACCGGCAAGCCGATCCGCAACGACGTGGCGATGACCGGCGAGATCACGTTGCGCGGGCTGGTGCTGCCGGTCGGCGGGATCAAGGAGAAGTTCCTGGCCGCTCACCGCGCTGGCATCAAGCGGGTCATCATGCCGGAGCGCAACCGCAAGGACGTGATCGACATCCCCGAGCAACCGCGCAAGGAGATCGAGATTCTCTTCGTGAAACGCATGGACGAGCTTCTGCCGCTGGTCTTGACCGAGATGCCGAAGCTCGGCTTGCTCTCGGCGCCGTCCCCGACGCCCGCGCCGCCGCCCGCCGCCCCCGCAGCGTAGCGATCCGATCCCCTCTCCCAGCCGCTGGGCGAGGGTTAGGGAGAGGGCAGACCTTGCGAGCCGCGGCGCCCGCGGACCCCCTCCCTAACCCTCCCCCCGCAGACGGGGGGAGGGGCCCGGAGCGTAAAAATTCAGAAGATCGGGATCGCGGTGACGAAGTAGTACTGCGACGTCCCGCCGGTCTGCAGGCCCTTGGCGTACCCGAGCTGGATCTGCGTCGGCAGGTAGTACGCCAGCACCATCTCGAAGCGCAGCTCGCCGCCGACGCCGACCTTCAGATCCGACGCGTGGAACGTGCCCTGGTAGGCGTTGCCGACGTCGGTGAAGGCCGCGCCGCTCACGCGCCGCAGATAGAACGGAAAGGTCTGGTACCCCTTCTCGAGCACCAGCAGGGGCAGCCGATACTCCGTCGACAAGAGGTGGTACTGGTCGCCGAAGATGCTCGCCGGCGGGTAACCGCGCAGGAAGAAGCAGCATTGCGACCGGCTGAGGAACAGCGAGCGCACCACGTCCTGGTCGACGAAGCCTCCGAGCGCGAAGAACGAGTGCTTGTCCCCGATGCCCGCGCCGCCGCTGTAAAGCAGCGCCAGCGCGTGCAGCTTGGCCCAGGGCGGGGTGAAGTACTCGATCCAAAGCGCGCTGACCTGCCCGGTGTGGAACTTCCCGCCCAGACTCGGGTCTGAGACCTGCAGCGACACCTGCAGGCGCCGCCCCGCCTGGCCGCTGATCGAGTAGGGCCAGGCCTTCACATTGGAGTAGTTCAGCGTCAGGAAGATGCTGGCGTTGGGGCCGGTCTCGGGGGCGACCACGATGCCCTCGGTTGGATCGGCGATCGGCAGCCGATTGGCCGGCGCGTATTCCTCGTAGAGGTACGACAGCGACAGGCTGGCCGACGCGTCGGGCTTGACCAGCACCGGCAGCGAGATCGAGCCGTTCGCGCTCAGGCGATCTTGCGTGTAGCCCCGCCCAGCCCCGTCGACGACCAGATCATTGGCCAGCAGCGCCGTGCGCGTGAGCGACAGCGACAGCGACGGCCACAGCCCATTGTAGGTGTACCCGACCTGGACCGAAGCGTCGCCGCTGGTCGGGATCAGCAAGTTCACGCCGACTGAGTGGTTGAACACCGGATCGCTGAACGCCGTCTGCACGCCGAAGCTGGCGCCGAGGCCCAGCGGATCGGAGGGCAGGGTGAGGAGCCAGTTGCGCGGGTAGAAGTAGCGCCAGGGATGGTACTCGGTGATCTTCTCGACGAGCGGCTCGTCGGGGCGCTCGCCGGGCGCGTGGGCGCTCTCCAGCGTCACCGGGAGCGCGTCGGGGCGCGTGGTGGCGAACGGTTGCGCCAGCGACCAGGTCGCGGGGTCGAACGCCGCCGAGAAGACGTCGAAGCCCAGCGAGGTGAACCCGGTGAAGACCACGAGCTTGCCGTCGGGTGACACCGTAGGCTGGAACGCGCCCGACACGAGATTCGTCACCTGATAGAGGCGTTCGGTCGCGACCTCGTAGGCGAACAGGTTGTAGATGCCGCTGCGGTCCGACGAAAAGACGATGAATCGCCCGTCGGGCGTGTAGCTCGGGTCCATGTCCAGGGCGCGGTCGACCCAGAGCGCGCGGTCGCGCCCCGCGGCGAGGTCGTAGACGTGGATGTCGCGGAACCCCCCCGGCTTGTAGCGCGAATAGGCGATCTGCCGCCCGTCGGGCGACCAGGACGGCCCGTACGCCAGGCCGGGCTCATTCGCGGCCAGCACCTTGGGCGCGCCGCCGGCGATCGGTACGATCGCCAGGTCGCGCCGCCCGGTCGTTCCGACGGTGCACGCGATCTGCGTGCCGTCGGGCGACACGTCGGGCTCGTGCACGCGGTGGGCGCGGGTCAGCTCCCGCACCTCGCCCGAAGTGAGGTCGACGCGGAACAGATCGTCCCAGCTCACGTCCGACGCGCCAGAGATGCGGTGGCGCAGCGGCTGGAAGTTGGTGCGCTGGAAGATCAGTGCGCGCCCGTCGGGAGTCGGCGCCGCGACGCCGCCGGCGTAGACCTCCATCAGCTCGCGCGACTTGCCGCTGACCGGATCCAGCAGAACGTAAGCGGGGTGCTCGGTGGTCGTGGCCTTCTGGTAGACGAAGCCGCGCCCGTCGTGGAAGTAGTGCGGGTTCAACCCCTCGCGCGGACCCTGACCGTCGAACGTCAGGCGCGTTGCCGCCGTGAGCCCGCGGCGCGTCGCCTCCTCGACCTCGAGCGAGTAGCGCCGCCCCTGTGACTCCTTCCAGTCCTGCCACAGCTGATCGTACCCGCGGCCGATCGCGTCGCGCGAGACGCGACTCATGCCTCCCGGGATCAGCTGGCTCGCGTAGCGGTGGGAGATCTCGCGGATCTTGTCGGGGCCGTAGCGATCCTCGATGTACTTGAGCAAGCTCGACCCGTAAAGATAGATGGCGCTGCCCTGGGGGAAGGCGAGTGGGCCGTTCGACACTGCGGCGAGGGAGAGCATCTTCCCCTCGAGGAACGGCACGCGCAGCTCCATGTCGAAGAAGCTGCTGCGCACGCGACCGCCGGTTGTCTGGCGCGACTCCATCAGCACCGCCAGCCCCTCGACGAACCAGGTCGGCTGCGACAGGTTGGGTGCGTAGATCTTGCCGCGCAGGAAGTTCACGTAGCGCGCCGGGCCCAGGATCGTGTCCAGGTGCACCACGTGGGTGAGCTCGTGGGTGATGAGCAGGTTGAAGAAGTCGTCGAAGTCGTTGAGCTCGTCGAGTGATGCCGGCGGCGCGCCGTACGCGAAGAGATAGTTCTGCGGCACCGAGCTCGCGAACCCGTTTGCGTCGTCGGTGTGGTCGTTGATGGTGATGTCGATGCGCCCGCTCGGCAGCCAGTTGAGATAGTGGGTCAGGCGCAGGTGCGCCCGCTCCGCGATCATCGCCGCGCGATCGGCGAGCGACCGGTCCTCGTCGTAGAAGTGAATGCGGAAGTGGCGCGTGTACATCGTGCGCCAGTGAACCAGCGGCAGCGTGCCCGGGTTCTCTGCCGCCGGGCTGACGCCGTTCTCGCTCTCGGTGAGCCAGACCTCGGCGCCCTGATCGTCGTCGTTGCCGGCCGCGGCGCGCGCCGGCGCCGCCCAAAAGAACGACAACGACAACGACAATATGACCGCGGCGACGAGCCGGCCGGCTCTCCCCATCGCCCGCGATACTATCGCGCGCGACGCTAGTTGAGGAAGACGGGCCGGCAGTATCGGTCGGCAATCTCGAGCAGGTTGTCGATCTCGACCGGCTTCCGCAGGTAGTCGGCGGCGCCCAGCGCCAGAGCCGCTTCGCGGATGTCCTGGCGTGCGGACAGGATCACGACCGGGATGGTCGCGATCGCCGGCGTCTTCTGCTGCTCGAGCCGGAAGCGCCACCCATCCATGTCGGGCATCGTCATGTCGAGCAGGATCAGGCTCGGCGGCTTCTGTGCCCGCAGGTACGAGAGAGCGTCGCGACCGTTCTGCGCGCCGCTCACCCGGTAGCCTTCGTCGGTGAGGATCTCCGCGATGCTGTCGCGGATGTCAGGATCGTCGTCGACGACCAGGATGGAATGACAGGTGAGCTCGGGGAGGTTCATGCCGCTCATCAAACCTAAGTCCGCCGGTGTGGGTCGTCACTCGGGCGTAGAAGGGTTCCGCGCCGTTGCGATCGCGCGGTGCGAATCCTAGCGGACGAGCTCGCGATACGCTCGCAAATGCCGAATTGCGGCGGTGTACTTGCCGAGCTTCTCGTACAGCCGAGCCGCGTTGTAGTGCGCGTCGGCGTTTCTGCCGTCGATGGTGATCGCGCGCTCGTACTGCTCGAGCGCCTCGTCGTCGCGGCCTTGGTCCTCGATTGCCACTGCCAGATTGAACGCCGCGGTCGCGTCCTCGGGGCGCAGCCCGAGCGTGGCCCGGTAGTGGCGCTCGGCCTCGGCGAGCTCGCCCGCCTCGTGCAGCAGGCGCCCCAGGTTGACGTGCGCGTCGGCGTGACCGGGGTCGAGCGCCAGCGCCTGACGGTAAGTGTGCACGGCGTGGACCGGGTCGGTCTCCTCGAGCGTCCCTGCGATGCGGTAGAGATCGTCGGCGCAGACCTCGCCCGCCGTACCCGCCGTCGCGGGACCGAGCTCCGCAGCGGCGTCGGCCAAAGGGCGCCGGGCGGTCAGCGGGATCGGCGCGTGGGCGTGGGAGTCGGCATGGGCGTCGCCGGCGTCGGGGAACGCGAGTAGCACCTGGCCCGACTCGGGTTGCCAGCGAGCCGGCCCGTCGTGCGCGACGATGCGATCCCCGTCGATGGAGAGCGGCACGCCGGTCAGCGGTCGCACCGGGTCGCCGTCAGCCGTTCCGCCGTCGGTCAGGGCAGGGGCGCGCTCGCGGTCGAGGTGCGCGCGCAGCTTCTTGAGCGCGAGCACGACCCGGCGCGGGGGGATGCGCTCGGCGACCAGCCCCTCGGCGGTGCGCAGCAGGAGCAGATCCTGAAACGAGAAGCGGCGGCGGCCATGCTCGCCCTGTTCCTCCGACAGCAGGCCCGAGCGCACATAGGCACGCAGGCGCGCCGGGGGCAGCCCCAACATCGCCGCGACCTCTTGCGCGCTGTACCCCGCCATTACCGCGCCATCATAGCGATGGTTCAGCGCTTGGCTGCCTTCTTTTTCGGCTCGGCCTTGGCCTCCGCCTTGTCTTCGGAACGGCGTGCCGGCTTGCGGTCGGCGCCAGTTTCCGGAGCCGTGCTCGAGCTCTCGGCCGTGGCTGGCGACGCGCCCTTGCTCTTACCCAGGCTCGCCTTCAGCGCCTCCATCAGGTCGATGATGCGCGCGGGCTCGGGCTCGGGCGCGGTGACCGCGATCTCCTGACCCTCCCGTTTGCGCTCGATGTCCGCCAGGATGCGGTCCCTCACATCGTCATGATATTTGGTCGGTTCGAAGGTCTCGACGGCGATCTGATCGATGAGCTGCTTGGCCAGGCGCAGCTCCGGCTCCTTGACCTCGGTCTCGTCAGGCATCGGCACGTCGGAGAAGGGGCGGACCTCGTCGGCGTAAAGCAGCTGCTGCATGACCATCCCACCGTCAATGCTCGGCCGAAGCAGCACCAGGTACTGCTTGCCGCGCGCCGCGTAGCGCGCCAGGCCCGCGCGTCCGGTCTCGCGCATCGCCTCGCACAGCAGTCGGTACGCCTTCTCGCCCCCCTTCTCGGGACCGAGGTAGTAAGCCTTGTCGAAGTAGACCGGATCGATTCGATCCAGCGGAACGAACTCCGCGATGTCGATCGTCTGCGTCGCCTTCTCCTCGAGCGACTTCAGCTCCTCGGTGGTGAAGGTGACGTATTGATCCTTGGCGAACTCGTAGCCCTTGGTCATCTGGTCGCGCCCGACGATCTCGTTGTCGTGGGTGCAGACGTACTGCTGCTTGAGCCGCGACTTGCATTTGGCGTGCAGCATGTTGAATGAAACTCCGGACGACGCCTGGGTCGCCGAATAGAGCTTCACCGGGATGGAGACCAATCCAAACGAGATCGTTCCGCCTGCGATTGCGCGCGCCATGTAGGCAATTGTACCCGGGAGTGGGCGAGCCCACAAAAAATCGACGCCTCGCCTGATTGTGCGACTCAGCGCGGAGGAGGGTCTGGGAACCCTTCGTCGGTTCCGAGATAAGACAACAGCTGAGCGGCGAGCTTGGGACCCTTGCCCTCGTCTTCGTGCTTGAAGAAGACATAGGCCTCGTTCCATCCCTGCGCGCGGATCCGCTGCGCCCACGAGGCGACCGCGGCGTCGTCGTAGTCCTGCCGCCGCAAGCGCAGGTAGCCCCAGGGCGCTGTCGCCTCGAGCGGTGTCGCCAGGTCCTCGGCCTCGGCGATGCACAGCGCGGCCCCGCGCTTACGGAGCACGTCGTAGACGTCGGGCGAGAACCACGACTCGTGGCGGAACTCCAGCGCTGCGCGCGCGCTCGCCGGCAGCTCGCCGAGGAAGGCGTCGAGGATCTCGACGTTCTTCTTCGCGTTGGGCGGCAGCTGAAAGAGCACCGGCCCGAGCTTGTCGCCGAGCTCTCCGGCCGCCTTGAACAGCCAGCCGATCGACTCGCCCGCGCCGACGAGTCGCTTCTCGTGTGTGATCCGGCGTGGGCTCTTGAGGGCAAAGCGGAACGTTGTGGGCGTCTCCTCGGCCCATTTGCGCACCATCTCGGGCGCCGGCAACCGATAAAACGTGTTGTTGATCTCGACCGTCGGCAGCTTCTCGGCGTAGTACGACAACATGCGCGCCGCCGGCAGCTTCTCCGGGTAAAAGCTGCCCTTCCAAGGTGCGTAGCTGTAGCCGCTGGTTCCGACAAGAGTTTGCAAGGGATCGCCGCCGGCAGCTAAGATATCGCAATGGGCGCGCGTGACCACAACCCATTCGAAGACACCACGCGCACGCTTGATCCGGCCCGTCCCACGGAGGAGGATCAGCAGCCCCGGCCCTACCTGCTGGTGCTCGCGGGCACCAGCGTGGGCGAGATGCATCGGATCGCCAAGGAAAAAACCATCATGGGCCGGGGGGACAAGGTCGACGTCCGCCTGGTCGACGAGGGGATCTCGCGCGAGCACGCCCAGCTCGTTCAGCAGGGTGACAAGGTGATCCTCGAGGATCTGGGCTCCACCAACGGGACATTCTGCAATGGCACTCGGGTTTCGCGGCAGGCGCTGTCCCATGGCGACAAGATCCTGCTCGGCTCGACGACGATCTTGAAGTTCAGCTATCACGACAAGCTGGACGAGATGTTTCAGCGCCAGATGTCGGAGTCGGCGCTACGCGACGGCCTGACCAAGACTTTCAACAAGCGCTATCTCAGCGAGCGGCTCGAGAGCGAGTACACCTATGCGTCCCGCCACGGGGCGCCGCTCGTGCTGCTGTTCCTCGACATCGACCACTTCAAGAAGATCAACGACGCCAACGGCCACCCCGGCGGCGACTTCGTGCTCACCGAGCTGTCGAAGCTGATCACCGACACGCTCCGGCCCGAGGACATCCTCGCGCGCTATGGTGGCGAGGAGTTCGCGATCATCTCGCGCGGCACCTCGGTCGCGGACGGCGAGACCATGGCCGAGAAGCTGCGCCACCTGGTCGAGACACACGCCTTCTCTTACGAGAACAAGCCCATCCGCGTGACCATCAGCGTCGGCGTCGCCGGCACGCCTCATCCGGGCGTGCAGTCGCCCGCCGATCTGATCGCCGTCGCCGATGAGATGATGTACGAGGCCAAGCGGTCGGGTCGAAATCGGGTGTGCGTGCGCAAGACTCCGCAGACCGAGAAGACCCCCACGCGATCATACAGCGGAGAATGACGCCTTCACGGCGAGCGCCGCGCGCAGGCGCGCGAGGTATTCGCCGCGCGGGATGCTGACCGCGCCCAGCCGCGCCAGGTGCGGCGTCGGCATCTGCGCGTCCAGCAGCGTGAAGCCGCAGGCGCGCAGGCGCTCGATGAGATAGCCGACGGCGGCCTTCGACGCATCGGTGCGCGTGTGGAACATCGACTCGCCGCCGAAGAAGCCGCCGATGGTCACGCCGTAAAGGCCGCCCACGATCTCTTCGCCCTCGTAGACCTCGACGCTGTGAGCGTACCCGCGCCGGTGCAGCTCGGAGTACGACGCCACGAACGCGTCGGTGATCCAGGTCGCCGGACGATCGGGCGTTGCTGCTGCGCAGCGGCGCATCACACCAGTGAAGTCCCGATCGACGGTGAAGCTCCAGCCGCGCCGGCGGACCGTGCGCTCGACGCTCCGGTGCGATCGGTATTGATCGATTTCGAACACGGCGCGCGGGTCGGGCGACCACCAGGTGATCGCTGGATCGGACGACCAGGGAAAGATGCCCGAGCGATAGGCACCGAGCACGACGTCGGGATCCAGCGAGCCGCCAACCGCGACTAGCCCCTGAGGGATCTCGAGGTCTTCTTCATCGGACACGAAGGTATTTTACCGTAACGCGCGTGATCCGCTCGCGTGCCGGCGGCAACGGCGCGTTTCCGATCACGTTTTCCTCTAGCGTCTGCCCCTCATTGGCAACCAAGGGCGAGGTGGTTAATGACTGGCACGTGAGCGCGCGACGGAATCACGAGATCGCGGGCTGGCGCGGCGGGGCCCCGCTTTCAGTGGAGAACCGGCCGCGTTTGGGCGCGGCGGTCGCCTCGCGGGTGGGCGCGCCCGTCGACGTCGCCGAGGTCCTGAGCGCCAGCGACGTCGGCGCGGCCGCGGCGCGCGTCGCCGCCGACGAAGCGCCGAAGTCGATGCGGGAGCGGCGACGCGATCTCGCGCTGCTGGCGGCCGGCCTCGCGCGCTCGCAGTCGATCGGCGTGGCGTTGCTGGTCCGCGATCGGATCGTCATCCGAAACCAGCGCTTCGGCGAGATCGTGCGCTCGAGCTTGGGCCCCGCGCGTTGGATCGTCACGTCGCCCGGGTCGGCGCGCGGCGAGCGCATCCGCGGTGCCGGCCTCGCCGGGCTGGTGACTCGCCTGGGCGCGCGGCTCTCGGGCGTGGCCGGCCGCGCTTACGCCGACGTGCGCGTGGCGCGCGCCGGTGACGATCGGGTGTGGCGCTTACGGCTCGAAGGGGGAGGCGCGACCAAGTCCCGCAACGGGACCGTGCTGGTCATCGTCGACGACGTCACCGCGATCGCGCGTACCGAGGCAGAGCTCGCGCAGGCGCGGCACGGCTTGCGGCGGCGCGAGACGTTGCTGGCGATGGGCGAGATCGCGGCCGGTGTCGCGCATGATCTCGGCAATACGTTGTGTGCGTTGCAAGTTCGCGCGGCGCTGGCGGCGCGCGAGCCGGATCTGAGCGCCGGTCAGCGCGAGCACCTGATCTGGGTTCGCAGCGGCCTGCGCGACAGCCTGGCGATGCTGACGCGCGTCCAGGAGTCGCTGCGCGGGACGACGCGCGAACGCCCCGCGCGTCGGGTCGAGCTCGCGGACGTTGTGAGGCACGCGGTGGAGCTGGCCGAAACCAGCTTCGCCGAGCCGTCCGCCAAGCGCGTCGACATCCTGGTCCAGCTTCCAACGTTCCCGCCCGTCTGGGGCATCGGCGCCGACTTGCGCCAGATGTTCGTCAACCTGTTGCTCAACGCGCGCGACGCGATGCCTCGCGGAGGCGTGATCCGGATCGGCGGGCAGGTCAGCACCAGCGCGGGCCGCCGGCGCGTCGTGGTCAAGGTGGAGGACGAGGGGACCGGCGTGCCGCCCGCGATCCGCCACCGCATCTTCGATCCCTTCTTCACGACCAAGGGCGAGGACGGTACCGGCATCGGGCTGTCGATGGCGCGCGATCTGATGATCCGCATCGGGGGTCGAATCTCGGTCGCCAACCGGCCGCGTGGGGGCGCAGTGTTCACGCTGCGGTTCCTCCCGGCCGACGCGGTCGCGCGCGCGAGCTACGACGGAAGGCGAGCGGCGCGCGCGATGGACGCGGCGTACGCGACAGGTGCGGGCGGGCA
>Ga0265342_10003844_pt1 | contig 12082 bp, 12 predicted proteins | sample 4CB327metaG_FD_203125 | JGI IMG/M metagenome (GOLD analysis project Ga0265342, IMG submission 203125) | Rhizosphere microbial communities from Carex aquatilis grown in University of Washington, Seatle, WA, United States - 4-CB3-27 metaG | ecosystem: Host-associated > Plants > Roots >...
GTTCGAAGTGACTGATCGCGTCTCATTACCCGCCCTCGATGAGCATCCCGACGCCGCGCTGCAATGGCTGGATCTCAGCGGCCAACTGGTGGCGGTGTGGCGGCTGGGAGATCGCGCGTATTTGACGGTGGTCCAGAACGGACACGGCTCGACTCTGATTCGCCATCCCGCCGCCGCACTTCCGATTCCCGAATCGACAATCGCCATCGTTTCATTGTCCGCGGATGACAAGACCGTGACTGTCATCGACATGGCGGGAGTCGGACGTTATACAAGCGGGGGCCGACGGACGTCGCTCGTCAAGATGTCCTCGCCTCTCTTTGCGTACGGCTACCTCAGGGGAAGGTGGTACCTCATGGATCGTGGCGGCGAGGTATACCAGTACGGCAATCCGCTGAGCTTTTGGGAAATTCACCATGTCGACGTGAAGCGCTACGGCCTTACGGGCTCGTGGCCGGTCATGACGATCCTTGCCGTTTCAAGCGATGCCGTCATCTGCCGCCTGGGTGCTGAAGCGTCGCTTCACGTTTTTACCGCGGAAGCAGGCGCCGATTTCGTTGGTTTCGCGGGAGGAGCGGCGCAGAAATCCGGCGATGCTGCCTGGGTCTGGGGCGATACGGGGTTGTTTCGTACGCAAAAGAGGCAGCAACCGGAAGAAGAAGCGCGGTTCACGGACCGCGTGCTCGCGGTGGATGACGAGTTCTGGCCGCACATTTCGGCTGTCCGAACGGAAACGACACTCTTTGTTCTCCCGAAGACGGTGCCAATGGAAGGGGTTCGATTCGATCCCCTCCCCCTCTTTCAGAGCGAGAGCGGAACAGAGCTGCTGGACGCATCGGGCGGACTGCTCTTGCTCAAGAGAAACAGCGTTGCGGATGGATCGACCTACGAGATCTTGGGATGGCAACAATGAGCTTCCGCTACACTCCCTACCCTGTCGAAGCGAAAGAAATGGCGTGGCAACGATTCCTTTCTATTGCCCCGGCGGCGATTTCGTGGGTTATTCTCGCGCTTTTGACGGTCCTATCGCTTGCCATGCCTGAAATCGGGGCGGCTTTGATCATCGCATTCCTCATTTTCTACATATTTCGTGTCACCCACAACGCGATTTTCCTGGTGATTTCATTCCTGCGGGTTTTCGCAGAGGAGAAATCCGACTGGCTTTCGAGATTGGAGGATATTTCCGGCCTTCCCCTTCCGCCGAGTGATCGCAACATCCGAGGCGGTCGTACGACGCGCTACGGCGCACGCCTCCATGCCGAGGTGCTCGCCAGCTGCAAATCGCGCGGCACACATCTTCCCGACCCGGGCTACCTGGTGCATCTGGTCATAATTCCCGTCAGCAACGAGCATCGCGTGGTCTACGAGCCGGGAATACGTGCCCTTGCCGAAGGCGTCCTGGATCCCCGGCGTTACCTGGTGGTTGTGCTGAGCGTTGAAGCCCGCTCATCGGCGGAGATACGGGCAGAGCTGGAAGATGTGCGAGCCGAATACGCGCCGCGTTTTCGAGACATGCTCGTTGTCGTTCATCCCGCGGACGTGGAGGGCGAGGTGCCGGGCAAAGGGTCGAATGTAGGCTCCACCGCACGAATCATGGGGGATTACCTGCGCGAGCACTCAATCCCCTTCGCATCGGTTCTCCTCACATGCATAGACGCGGATGCCGTCTTGAGTCGGTCATATTTCGCCTGCCTCAGCTACTATTTCCTCGCGGAGCCGGATCGCCTGCGGTCGTGCTTTCAACCTTTGCCCGTTTTCAGCAACAACATCTGGAAGACCAACGCCCTGGTCAGGGTTTTGGAGTTGAGTCAGACCATATTCCAGCTCATCGACTCTACGAACGTGGATATGCTCGTGACATTTTCGTGTTATAGCTATAATTACCAGACCCTCTGGGAATCGGGTTTCTGGCCGCCGGACGTCATTGGGGAAGACGCGGCCGTATTTTGGAAGAATTTCCTGCACTTCAAAGGCGACTTCAAGGCCATTCCGCTGCCGGTAACGGTGACGATGGATGCGCCGGAAGGAAGCACGTTCTGGAAAACGCTCCGTTCAGCCTACCGTCAGAAGGTCCGTTGGGCGTATGGCATGGAGAATATGGCCATCGTCTTTCGGGGTCTCCTGCGCCACAGACTTGTTCGCGGGCGCAGGGCACGTCAGGCAGCGCTGAAATTCATCGATAACAGCCTCGCACAGGCGACATGGCCTTTCATTCTTTCCATTCTCATTTGGCTTCCCCAAGCCACCAGATACCTGACAGGGCTTGACCCACTTCCGGTTTTCAACCTAGGACGCATTTCGTCACTTATTTTTCAGCTTTCCGGCGTCTTTCTCGCTCTCATGGTCCTCGTGACGGGTTTTTTCGCTTTCCGGGGTTCCCGCGGCGTACCTCTCTGGAAGAAGATCCTCTATCCGCTGGAATGGTTGGTCGTTTTCCCTGCCGCCTCGATCATCCTCGGTGGCGCGCCGGCGCTCCACGCGCAGTTCATGCTCGCCTTCAACAAGCAACTCGTCTATGTTCCCATGGTGAAGCTGCGAGCGACGAATCCGGAGAAGCCAGCCGTCTGAGCTATGATCGCCGCGGCGGCTTTCGCGCATGAGAGGATCGCGGCGGACGTTTTTGCGGCGCAGCCGATCCATGCCCGAGCGGACGAGCCGATCTTCTCGCGACGGGGCGTACATTCGCGTGCGGGGCGGGATTTGCGTGATCAAAGAACCATTTCACTTCGTGCTCGGTCAAACGTCGAAAATGTCCGGGCGGGATTCCGCGCAACGTCAACGGCCCGATGCGTGTGCGGTGAACCCGTTTGAGCCTGATATTGCGGCTCGTGAACACGTTGCGGAGCTCCCGATTCTTGCCTTCGGTGAGCGTGATCAGGGCCGAGTGATCGCTTCGCAGGACGTAGCTTTTGCACCTGTATACGATATCGCCCACCATGATGCCGTGGGCATAACGGTTCAGGAAATCATCGTCAATCGCGCGTGCGGTCTCGACCAGGTACTCCTTCTCGATCTGTGCGCGCGGATGTGACACGAGCTTGGAGAACTCGCCGTCGTTCGTGTAGAGAATGAGCCCTGTTGACAGAAAATCGAGGCGGCCCACGTGGAAGAGTCTTTCCTTGATTGCCCCGGCGAAGAGCTGGCTCGCCACAGGGCGGCCTTCCGGATCGGCGTTCGAGCAAAGGAAGCCGCGAGGTTTGTGCAAAGCGATGTAGATCTGCTTGGTGGTGGGCACGACTTTCTTGCCGTCCATCTTCACGACGTCCCCGGGGTTCACTTTTTCGCCCGGTTGCGTGACCGTGGCGCCGTTCAAGGTAATGCGCCGATCCTGGATCAGCTGCTCGCACCCGCGACGGGAGCCCAGCCCGCAGCGTGCCAGGTACACCTGAAGCCTTATTTCCGATTCACCGCTACTCTTGTTGCTCAAAGCGTTCCCTTTCAAGCCCATCGAGTTTCGGAAGGTCCGAAATGGTTGCAAGGCGGAATGCCTTCAAGAACTCTCGGGTGGTCCCGTACTGGACGGGCTTGCCCAGGACGTCTTTCTTCCCTACTTCACGGATGAAGTTGCGGCTGATGAGAAGCTTGATCATTCCGTCCGCCGAGACTCCCCGGATGCTCTCCACCTCGGCGCGGGTTATGGGCTGTGAGTACGCGACGATTGCAAGGGTTTCCAAGGCGGCTTTGGACAGTCTGTTGTCGGCGTTCTTGCCGTATCGCTCGCGGAGCTGTTCCCACAGGTCCTTGCGTGGCGCAAAGGAGAACCCGCCGCCGATTTCAACGATTTCTATTCCGTGCCCGTCGGATTCGAGCCCGGAGCGCAATTGCGCAAGGGCTTCCTGGACCGCTTCCGGGGAGAGTGCCGTTATGGTGGACAGCTTTCGCAGCTCCACCGGGTCGTTCTCCAGGAGGAGTACCGCCTCCACGAGTGCCGCTTCCTTACTCAGTTCCATCTGTGTTCGATTCCTCACGCCGCGCTCCGGGCGCGGGCTCTGTCGATTGCGCCTCAGGCGCGGGTTGCGCCGTCTGCATCAGGGGCGTCGGTATCTCTTCACGCTGCAATTCCGCGGCGGGATCCGCTTGACGAATACGGATGCGGATGTCTCCGAAGAGACGATTCTGGAGGACCATTATTCGCCGTTCCTTCACCAGTTCCAGAACTGCCCAGAACGAGCAGACGATCTCGAGGAGCGTGCGCTTTTTCACCAAATCGGTGAACATGAACTCTTGAGTCTGCTCGAGGATTTCCGTAATCAGCGTGATTTTCTCGTTCACGCTGACCTCCTCGTATAGGTCGATGATCCGTTCCGATGAAAGATTGGAGAGGAGAGAGGAAAAGGTCTGGAGAAGGTCCCATACGTTTACCTGCTCCCAAATCCCCTCATCTGAAAAGGGCAGAATCCGCTGACTGCGCGTGCGTTCTATGATCCATTCGACCTCCCCTTCCTTGTCAGCCATCAGGTCAGAGAGCTTGCGGAACTTCTGATATTCGATGAGCTTCTCCACGAGCTCCTTGCGGGGATCTTCCAACTCGTCGTCCAGGCTCAATTCGACGGGCAGAAGCATCTTGCTTTTGATATAGAGAAGCGTGGCGGCCATGAGGTAAAACTCCGTCATGGTGTCCAGATCCACCTTGGTCGCAAAGCTCAGAAACGAGAGGTATTGCTCCGTGATGGATGCGATGGGGATATCATAGATGTTCACCTCTGATTTTTTTATGAGGAAGAGCAGGAGGTCGAGGGGTCCATCGAAATCCCCCAAATGAAAATGCTGCTTCTCGCTCATGCTCGTGCTCGGGTCAGACATTTCTGCGAGACACTGCTCCCTCTCCAATGAAATGCGACGTTTCCAAACCCCCGTTGCTCCACACCGTGAACCGCTCGAACACTGCCGTCATCGCGGTTGCCCGGCCGAACGGGCAGTATACTATCGGGCATGATAAAGGTAAACACCCCGCGTTCCCTCCGCGCCTTCGGAATCGGCGAGGGTCGCAAGGGAGGTGGAATAGGCGATGCCCGTCCTCGGGTCCACGAGCGAAGGGTCCAACTCCAGAAGCGGTATGAGGACGAATCTTCGTTCGGTTATCCGGGGATGCGGAAGAATCAGGTCACGCGTGTCCCGCACCAATGAATCGCAGACAAGAAGATCCAGATCCAGCGTCCGCGGCCCGTTCCGGATCTCCCTTTCCCTGTTCCGCCCCATCTCCTGTTCGATGAGGTGCAATTGCTCGAGCATGGCTTCCGGCGTCAACGATGCGTAGACTTCTCCGACCGCGTTCAAGAAGAGTGGTTGCTTGGCGACGTACATCGGTTTTGTCTCGTAGACGCGCGAGAGGCGGGATCGAGAGCCCAGGGCGGCAACCCGCAGCCACCCCTTGTTCATCTGACCTGCTCGGTCTCCCCGGTTTGACCCCAGGGCGATGAAAAATCGGCAGACCCGTGGGTCTGCCGAGGTGGTTGCTGTCAGTTAAAACAACTCCTTGTCAGGGTCGGCGCCTTCTGTTTCACCGTCTCCATCGTCAGCCACGGGAGCGACGGTGCGCACCCGCTGCCCCGCGGGGACCGGCGCGGCTTCCTTGACTGGGGCGTCAGCCTTTGGCGCTGTCGGGTCCACGCGCGGCGTGCTTTGATCCAGCTTGGGGAAAAGCTGCTCGCGTGCCTTTTTATCAATTTCCACCATTATTTGGGGATTCGATTCCAGGAAGAGTCTGGCGTTTTCAACGCCTTGCCCGATTCTTTCCTTCCCGTACGAATACCAGCTTCCCGCCTTTTCAATCAGGTTGATCTGGAGGGCGGCTTCCAGGAGGCTTCCCACCGCGGAGATGCCCTTGCCGAACATGATGTCCATCTCCGCTTTGCGGAACGGCGGGGCAACTTTGTTCTTCACGACCTTGACGCGGACCTTGTTTCCCACGACCTCGTCATTGCCGCGCGCGATGCTCTCCACTTTGCGGACTTCAAGGCGCAGGGAGGAGTAGAACTTCAGTGCGAAGCCGCCGGTAGTCGTTTCGGGATTTCCGAACATGACCCCGATTTTCATCCGGATCTGGTTTATGAAAATCAGGCATGTATGCGTCTTGGAAATGGTGGCAGTGAGCTTCCGCAATGCCTGACTCATGAGTCGGGCCTGGAGACCCATATGGGAATCTCCCATTTCCCCTTCGATTTCCGCCCGAGGGGTGAGAGCCGCGACCGAATCCACCACTATGATGTCCATTGCCCCCGAGCGGACGAGCGATTCGACTATTTCCAGCGCCTGTTCACCCGTGTCCGGCTGTGACACCCAAAGCTCGTCCACGTTCACGCCCAGGTTCTTTGCATAAACGGGATCAAGGGCATGCTCGGCGTCCACGAAAGCCGCGATGCCGCCCTGCTTCTGGGACTCCGCGATGGCATGGAGAGCCAGCGTGGTCTTGCCCGATGACTCAGGGCCGTAAATCTCAACCACTCTCCCGCGCGGATATCCCCCGACCCCCAAGGCCGCATCCAGCAGAATGGATCCGGACGGTATGACGTCTACGTCCACGCGCTGTGAGTTCTCCCCCAGTTTCATGAGGGAGCCCTTGCCGAACTGCTTTTCGATCTGCAATCGCGCCGCTTCCAAGGCGCGGGCCTTCTCTTCCTGAACGGGGGACTTCTTGTCCGCGGGGGCGGCGACCTCTTTTTTAGCCATTCTTCCCTCTGCCTCTCTTCTCACATGTCTGTATGGGCAAAAACGCCCCGTTGATTGAATCCTAAGTCCGATAAGTATAATCGTAACCCCACGGATGTCCAGTGCAGGAGGAATTCTGATTTTTCGTGAACGGCCTGAACGCCTGCTAATTTGCTCGATGAGAGGAACAGCCAAGAGAGTCGCATCCTTGACGATCCTATTTCTTCTTGCCGCATCGACGGCAAGCCCGCTGGATTGGCGATCCTTTGCAGCCGCCTCGGACAGCTCGTCGGACGCGGCATTGCTCGATGCCTTTGCCGAAGGCGATACCGCAACGAGGCTCGATATCTGCGACGGTTTGGGTGCGCGGACAGAGCCTTCTGAGCGAGCGATGATCGAGCTGATCGCGGACGGTCATCGGGGAAACGCCGCGTGGGATGGGGAGGTTTTTCTGCGGGCGCTCCTCGCATCGCTTTTTCGCCCTTCGCTCGACCCGGCGGTTCTTCGCGGCAGGATTGAGGCAAACGGTGTTGCACTGGACGATCTCTTTTCGCGCATAGCGGAGTGGCGGGATCCTCAGCTGACCGAAGAGCTCGTGGACCTGGCGCCGATATGTGCCGGTCCAGCTCCTCTCGCGGCGCTCGGAGAGGTCGGGGAACGGATTCTTCACAACCTCTCTGAAGGTGGCGGCATGCTCATGCCGGAATGGAGGTCGCTTGCCCTCGCCTATCTGAAGGCGGTGGGATCTATCGGTAACACTGCGTATCTTTTTTCATGCACCGAGATAGCGCGGCTCTCGCGGGACAAAGATCTCGTCACGGCCGCGCGAGCCACCGCTCGGGCACTTATCTCGCCAGCCACTTTTTGATAGATTCCGGTGATGCGCGGACGCCTTAAGATCTTCTCGACCCGGGGCCTTGCCAGTTATCGTCGTGAGGTAAGCAAGGCGCTTCACGCGTACCCTCGATTCCAGCCCGGAGCGCCGGACGCGGAATTCGACGGTGAGCTTTCCGTCTCCAAATTCGCCGATGGCGAGATGGAGGCTGAAATCGGGACCTCGGTGCGCGGCTGCGACGTGTTTCTTTTTGCCGGCGGCACGAGGGAAAGAAGCACCGTTTCCGCGGAAGAGAACAAGCTGGAGACCTATCACGCCGTGGATGCCTTGCGGCGCGCGCAGGCGCAACGCATCACTGTCTTCGAGCCGTACTGCAGTCCCGGGCGCTCGGATCGGCTCACGCGACGCAACTCGGTCGGGCTCTGGCTGCACTTCAAGGTGCTCATCAGCTTGGGAATCAATCACTATATCACCCTGCAGCTGCACTCGGAAAAATCCAAGACGTTCATCGACCCCGCCCTCTGCGACGTCGACGACATCCCCGCCCAGGGACTGCTCAAGACGTACCTGTGCGACAACTACATAAAGACACGGCAACGGCTGGAGACCGAAGTCAAAAACACCTGGCTTTTCTGCTCGGTGGACGCCGGCGGAGAGGCTCTTGCAAAGCGATTCGCGGCCTCCTTCGGCACCAAGATCGTCATTTCGCACAAGCAGAGGGACTATTCCGCCCCGAACAAGGTGGAATCCATCAGCATTCTCACGGCTGAGCCGATCAAGGGAAAGACGCTCTGGATCATCGATGACATGATCGATACCGGGGATTCCATCTGCAAGCTCGTGCGCGAGCTTGCAAAAAGCTCACCCGCTGCTATCAATATCGCAATAGTACACGCGGTTTTTTCTCCACCGGCATTGGAAAGGATCGGGGCGCTCTGCCACGAAGGGCTCATACGGACGCTCCTTGTCACGGACACGATTCCCTGCACGCAGGAGGTTTTTGAAAAGCTGCCGTGCGTTCGCGTCGTGCCATCGGCTCACATTGCCGCGGAAATTGTCTACAGGCTCAACAGCGAGCTGCCGCTTTCCTCGCTTCTGGCGCAATTCAATGCCTACGACTATTTGAAGGTGTAGCGAAGCCCTTCGCGCTTCAGAAATCCCTCGGCGAGGAGCTCGTGCAGAGCTCCGGGGAAACGCTCGTCCTTTGCGCCCGTGAGGGTTGCCACCGCCCGTGCGATCTGCCCTGCGGTGCCGTCATGGAGTGACAGCATCGCTTCGAGTATTTGGCCGCGCAATTGACGGTTGGAGCCCTCGAATTTGGATTGTCGCGTGTAGTGGGCGCTTCTCCGATTGGGGTTTTCGGTTGTTCGAGCCAGCATCGTCCCGTAGTCCATGAGCGCATAGTACCAATCTCGTGGGTTTTCTCGATCCAGCGCTTTTTCAACGAACGGAAGGAGCTGCGCGTCTTTCACCCTCTTCTCACCGGGGAAAAGGAAGTGCAGGAATACCCTTCGCACATTGGTCTCGATGAATGCAAGCGGAGCATCGAAGCTATAAACGAGCACCGCGCTCGCGGTCGCCTGTCCGACGCCGGGAAGGCTTGTGAGCTCCTCGATGGATCGAGGCATTACCCCCGCAAACCTGTCCACGATGATGCCTGCGCTTTTGTGCAGCGCGAGGGCGCGACGGTTGTAGCCGAGACCCTTCCAGATGGATACCACGTCCTGAAGCGGCGCCTCGGCGAGCGCCGCAAAGCTGGGAAACCTCGTCAGGAAGTGCTGATACTTGGCAGAGACGCGTGCAATACCGGTTTGTTGAAGCATGATTTCCGAAATGTAGACACGGTAGGGGGTCCTATTCTTTCGCCAGGGCATAGGGCGGGCGTTTTCCCGATAGTATGCCCATACCAGCGCCTTGAGGCGCCTCAGGGACGTGCTCAGAACCTTTTCTCCGTATCGAGGAGGATGGTGACGGGGCCGCTATTGGTATAGGCCACCTCCATGGAAGCCTGGAACTCCCCGTGTTCGATTCGCAGACCGCTCACGGCAAGCTGTGATAGCGCACTTTCATAGAGTGTTCGGGCGATTTCGGGAGCCGCGGCTTCTGTATAAGACGGACGTCTGCCTTCACGGGCGTCGCCGAAGAGCGTGAATTGGGAGACGACGAGGATTTCTCCCCGCACGTCCAGCACCGAGAGATTCATTTTTCCCTGGTCGTCGGTGAAAATCCTGAGGTTGACGATCTTGTCGCACAACGCGGTCAGGTCCTTGGATGTATCGTTCTTTCCGACGCCGAGGTACACGAGCAGTCCCGATTCAATGCTACCGGTGAGCCTGCCGTCAACGTGAACGGAGCATGCGATGACCCGTTGAACAACCGCCCTCACGGCGTTTCCAGCTTGTGTACCGCTATGCCTTCAAGAGAGAGGTCTGCTCCTGTTTTTGAAACGACCTGCCCTAGAACGTCGAGAGACGATCCATTGGCAAGGTCTACGGCAAACGCAAGCGTGACCGGAACGATCCCTTGGAGCTCTTTCTCCTTGTCGTAGCCCACGAGGAGATCGAAATTGATCGCGTCCTTCGAAATTTTCAGATTGGCGATCTTTCCTCTCCATTGCACGCTGCATGCGTCGTACAAGGCGGGCTGAGCCCTGACGGTCGTATACACGGCGGCATCCCGTAGCGTGTCGAAGCTCGCCTGCGTGACGAACCCTTTCAGAAGACGCGCCCGCTCTTTGATGGCAGGCGCCGCGTTGGAAAGAAGGATTCGGTTGGCGTCCATCGCCGCCATGTTGTCACGGTAAGCGAGGAGATCGTTCTTCACTTTGGCGAAAAGCTGTTGCACTTCCCGCTCCGAAAGCATGTAGGTGAAATCGGATCCGGTATCCACAAGCGAGCCCAGGCCGCTTGGTATCTCGATGACCGACACCCCGGGGCGATTGCTTGCCAACCGTGGTTGGCTCAGGCGATATGCCCCATACGACACGCCGCCGAGCGCGATAAGGCACAGGAGCACGACGAGTATCGTTCCGACGCGAGCGCGCCGCTCCAAAGGCGGGTAGAGCAGCTTCATCTTGCCTGCATCGATATAGGACTGAAGATCGTCCGGGGTCATGCCCTTGCGCAAGAGATCCAGACCGCGACGGGCGATGACGTTTGAAGGCTGCAGCTCGATGACCTCGAGCCAGTGCTTCAATGCGCTTTCGTTCTCTGCTCGACGGAAGTGGATTGCCGCGATCCCCAGCATGACATCGACATCGTCGTCTTTCAGCTGCCCCGCGCGGCTGATGTAGGAAAATGCTCCGCCGAAATCTCCCGCCTGCAGGCACGAAAAGCCCAGGAGCCGAAAATACTCCACGTTATCACGATATTGGAACACGTTCGGTTCCAGGACACGGATCACCTCGGCGAACTTGCGGGCCCGAAAGAGAGCTCGAGCCTCTCCCAGGCTCTTGCCTTTCATCTCCCGCCTGTCCTACTTGCCCGACGAGGGCACGTACTGAGTGGCACGGCTGTCCAGGTCTTTCAGGGCGTTCTGTAGCAGCGTCAGATCGTCAGGAGAAATGGTTCCACCGGCCGCGACCAGAGCGTCGATCTTGGCGAGGAGCTGGTTGACGGTGGTCAGGTCCGCGCGGGCAGCGCCCCCGAGGTCCGGAGCGCTTTTCGCCACTTGCAGCGATTGCTGCACCGCCGTCGAGAAGTCCTGTGTCGTTGCCGAGGCCCCCGAAAAGCCTTCCTTCGTGTAGAGGCCCATAACGAGGGTGATCGTCGATTCGCCGGCTCGGGGAATGGCACGCGGATCGTAATACTGGCTGACGGCCGAATCGTTCACCGAGTAGGGAAGCTGGCTGAAGTTGCGAACGGCCGAGGTGTCGTAGCTCCACGAGGAGTCGCTCAGTCGTTTCCAATTCGCAAAAACGATCCTGTCGGGAGTCGTGATTCCCTGCCCGGATGCCATGACCTCGAATCCGAAATCGTCCGAGTCACCCGCGAGCGGGGATTCCCAGTATTGCGGTTTGTCCGCGGCGGTCAAGGTGAGCTCGTGCGTGAGCTGTGACAGGGAATCCGTCTTGAAGTGGACGAAGCTCGATTCACCGAGGTACGTGTCGAAAAGGTAACGAATACCGACGGAGAGCTCCTGCTCCGAAAGATTCTTCAGGGTCAGATCGATTCGCACTCCATTTGTGAGACTCGACGTCGCGGAGCTAACGAACGTGAATGTCTCCGTCACTTGAAGGAAGGAGGACTTCCAGACGAATCGGGCGCCGGCGGAGGTCTTTTCAGCGCTTTCCGAGAAATCCGAGCTTTCCCCCATTCGATAGACATGATTGCCCACGACGATGCTGAGAGTCGTCGTCCGTGGGTCCTGCGCGGCGAGGAAAGGCACGAATGTCCCCGTGGAGCCTCTCGTCTGGCACGAAATCGAGAATCTGCCCATTCCCTCATGAAGCGTCAGTCGAATGCGACCGTCGGCGGTGTCCAACGCTGAAAGTGGCACGACACCCATGACGCAGAAAAGGATGGAAAACAGGAAGGCACCAATCTGGATGAGCTTACGAGTGTTTGTCATCATTTGCTCGTCCCCCCTACCAGCTCGATC
>Ga0265342_10003845_pt1 | contig 12081 bp, 10 predicted proteins | sample 4CB327metaG_FD_203125 | JGI IMG/M metagenome (GOLD analysis project Ga0265342, IMG submission 203125) | Rhizosphere microbial communities from Carex aquatilis grown in University of Washington, Seatle, WA, United States - 4-CB3-27 metaG | ecosystem: Host-associated > Plants > Roots >...
AGGTCTAGAACCGAGACCGGGGAGACCTCAAATCTACTTTGCAGATAATTTCGATCCGGTGGCGCACAATATCTCTATGCCAGGCCTCGACCGGATCGGTTTTGATCCCAATTTCAGCTGTACCCCCATCCCTCCCCATGTTTTGCTGCATCTCCATGAAAACACTCGCGTTAAGCCTAAAAAACACTAAAGTGACCCATCAAAAGAAAGGACTTACACGCAGCTAGATCCGAAAGCAAAGTGCCGCTCTTCCCTGATCCCTGACTACTGTTCACTGTCTTCCAATCACGTCAATCGGCACGGTTATCGTTCTGGGCGGCATGCAGGCGTTGTTGTCGCAGGCCTGAAAGCGCAGCCTGGCCTCGACCAGGTGATTGCCCGGCTCAGTCACCATGCGCGCTTGGATGGTGAACTCGCCGGTATAGACGCTGAGCTTTGTTTTGGGGTCGATAGGCATCGTAAAATCCGTGCCCGCCGGGTAGATGGCCGACTCTAGTCGCACACCAGAGCCGTCAGGAATCGAGAATGTGGTGGGGATGAGATAGTCTTCTCTCGGCGTGTGGGAGTTAATATGCAGGCCCTGCGCGATGCGGAAGTGGAGCGTGACCGGGCTCGATTTGCCCGCGGTCAGGGTCACCTGCTCAGGAAAAAGATACGCGACGGCGGCGCCCTTTGTAATGGAGCGATTGGGCGTGTCGATTTGGGCATGAGCCAGCAGAGTTACGAGGCCGAAGGCCATCGTTACTGCAATGCCGATCTTGGTATTCATTTTGGTCATCGCATCCTAACGTTCAACTTATCGGGACTGTGCATTCCCAGGTCTCAACATCGAATCCTCACCCCAGCGACGAAGACCTGTCGCTGGGGACCCCGAGACCTGGGGCAACCGGCACCCGGCTAACTCGCTAATTCAACGCCTTGCGAATGTTGGTTTCGATATCAGCCTTCGAGGTCAACCCCATTTGTGCGGCCACCACAGTGCCTTTGCGATCTACAAAAAAGGATGTAGGCATCTCATCCAGGCCGCCGTACGATTTGCTGAGTGAGTCGCCGTTGATCAGAACTGGGTAGGATACCTTCATCTCCTGGACGAACTTTGCGATGGCAGACTTTTGCTTTTCCAAGCCGGCCTTGTCGTCCTTCTGCAGATCGTCGCCTTCGGTTGAGATGCCTAACACCTCGAAGCCCTGCGCCGCGTATTGATTGCGCAGTTCGATCAGCCATGGAGTCTCGATCTTGCAGGGGGCGCACCATGTGGCCCAGAAGTTGATGAGCACCGCTTTGCCCTTGTAGCTGTTCAGCGAGACTTTTTTGCCGCTAAGATCCTCCAGCGCAAAGGCCGGGGCGGGTTTGCCAGTGAGTGGTGAAAGAAACTGGGGCGTGCCGCCCACCGAACCGAGGATGAACTCTCCGTGCGGCACTGAGGCCGCCAGTCGGTCGGCGGCCTGCCTGCGGTACTCCCAGTTGGCCCAGCCGGCCCAGGCAAAGATGGCCAAGATGAGGAGAACGACGCCCAGGACCAGAGTATTGCGCTTCAAGGGGATTGACCTCTATGCCTTATTGTACGAGCCACCTGCGGTAGGGCCAACCGACTTCGGCCACTACGCGGAAGGCGTAAGCTGATACCATCAACAATCGATGAGCGAAGCAGAAAAAGCACACGGCAAATGTGAACCGGACTCCCTGGAGCCGGCAGCCCTTGTCCGTACAGAGGCCGCGGCTCTGGAAGCGCTTGCCGCGCGCCTGGAAGGGCCGATGGCTGAAGCCTTTCGCCGGGCCGTGGAGTTGATCCTTCATTGTGGCGAGAGCAACAGTCGTGTTGTCGTCACCGGCATGGGCAAGAGCGGCATTATTGCGCAGAAGATCGCCGCCACGCTCAGCTCCACCGGCTCGCCGGCCCTGTTTCTGCACCCCGCAGAGGCTGTGCATGGCGACTTAGGCGTACTGATGCCGGGCGACGTGGTGGTTGCGCTTTCGGCCAGCGGAGAAACCGAAGAGATTCTGCGCCTGCTCACCCTCCTGAAGCACAAGGGCGACGCCCTGATCAGCTTCTGTTGCAATCTGAACTCGACCCTGGCCGCGGCGAGCGATGTGGCTTTGGACTGCGGCGTGGAACGCGAGGCTTGCGGACTGAATCTGGCGCCCACCTCCTCTACTACAGTCATGCTGGCCCTGGGCGACGCGCTGGCCATTGCCGTCAGTTTGCGAAAGGGCTTCCGGGCAGAGGACTTCGCTGAGTTGCACCCCGGCGGCAAGCTGGGCAAGCGCCTGGCCAGGGTTCGCGAGTTGATGCACTCCGGCGACGAGGTGCCCGCAGTGGCTCCCGCGACGCCCATGACCGACGTGATTTACGAGATGTCGTCAAAGAAGCTGGGCGTGACTACCGTACAGGAGAAGGGCCGGCTTTGTGGCGTTATCAGCGACGGCGACCTGCGGCGATTGTTGGAACGCGAGGGCGGCGCGGCCCTCAGCCGTACCGCAGGCGAGGCCATGAATGCCCATCCCCGGACGATTGCGGCGGGAGAAATGGCCGCCACGGCACTAGCGATTCTGGAGGAGCGAAAGATTACGTCGCTGGTTGTGGTGGATGCGGAGCAGAAGGTCGAGGGCGTACTGCATCTGCACGATCTGTGGGGCGTAGAGCCGATTTGACTGGGCGCTGTGGCGCGTAAATTCAAGTGAGCAGAGGCGTTGACGGCACGCAAACGCTGCTACCATGAACGTGCCGGGCCAACCATGCGAGACCATCTGGCTACACTGCTATACGACTTTCGCCGCTACGACCGCGAGGTAGCCGTTGTTCGCTACCAGGGCAACCGCCGCAGGGTAACCACCTACGGGCAACTGGCGCGGCTGGCCGGCCGTTTTGCCGCGCTGCTGGCCCAGCAGGGCATTGGGCCTGGCGATCGCGTTCTGATCTGGGCTGAGAACGGCGCGGAGTGGATCGCCGCTTTTTATGGCTGCATGCTGCGCGGGGTGCTGGCCGTTCCTCTGGACGCCAATGGAACCGCGGAATTTGCCGCGCGCGTCTGCGCAGATGTTGCCCCAAAGCTGGCGGTCGGCGATGGGTTGCTGCTGCACAAGCTGCCTTCCGATAGCCTGTGGCTCGACTTTCCGCGTCTTACCTTTGAAGATTGGCTCACCGTATTACCCGACCACGAAAACGGACCGATCTCCGGGCTCTCTCGCAAGACCCCGCTTCAGATTCTGTACACCTCTGGCACTACCGGCGATCCCAAGGGCGTTGTACTTACCCATGGCAACGTTCTGGCCGCCATTGGACCCATCGAGGAGGCATCGCAGCGCTATATGCGCTACGAGCGCCTGATCCATCCGCTGCGCATTCTCCTCACTCTGCCCCTGAGCCACGTCTTCGGCCAGACGATGGGGCTGTGGGTTCCGCCCATCTACCGCGCCGAGCTTCACTTTCAAGATCGACTGGTGGCGACCACCATTATTCAGACCATCCGCCGCGAGCGCATCTCCGTTCTGGCAGCCGTTCCGCGAGTGCTGGCGCTGCTCAAGATGCACCTGGAGATGAGCATGCCTACGCTTGCCGAGCGGGCCGCAGGGCCACTCGGAAGGGCAACCAAGGTTCCGGTCTGGAAGCGCTGGTGGCGCTTTCGTGACGTCCACAAGGCTTTTGGGCTCAAGTTCTGGGCGCTAATCTCAGGCGGCGGGGCTCTGCCCGGCCCACTGGAGAAGTTCTGGAATGCGGTGGGCTTTGTGCTGGTGCAAGGTTATGGGATGACCGAAACCACAGCCCTGATTACGCTGAACCACCCCTTCCACGTGACTCGGGGAACCCTGGGCAAGCCGCTGGCGGGGCGAGAGGTGAAGCTGGGCCATGATGGTGAGGTGCTGGTGCGAGGTCCAGCCATCTCCGCAGGCACCTGGTCAGACGGGGCTCTCCTTCCGCGCACGGACGAGTGGCTGGCCACTGGCGACCTGGCAGTGGCCCAACCCTCGGGCGAACTGCTCTTTCTGGGCCGCAAGAGCGAGGTCATCGTCACCTCATCCGGCGTGAATCTGCACCCGGAGGACTTGGAGGCGGCCATCGAGGAGGAGCCGGGAGTAGCGTCCTGCGCTGTGGTTGCCCTGGAGACCGCGGCAGGTCACGAACCCTGTGCCGTACTCGCCTTTCACGGAACAGGGGAAGAGGCCGCGGCGTCCATCGAGCGCGCCAACGCCAGATTGGCGGAGTTTCAACGCCTTCGCCGCTGGGTACTATGGCCCGAGCCGGACCTGCCGCGCACCTCGACCGGGAAGGTCCGGCGTAAAGCGGTTGCGGCGTGGCTGGCGGATGTTCGGGCTGCAGCGGCAAAGACCACCGAATTGCCCTTCACGGCCTCTTCAGCATTGACAACGGACTGGTTGCTGGCGTTGATTGCACAGATTTCCGGCGAAATGCCTCCCGGCGTCGGGGACGAGCTGCGCCTGACCGAGGAGTTGCATCTGGACAGCCTGGGCCGGGTGCAATTGGCGGCTGCTATCGAAGAGCGAGTAGGAATCACAACCGAGGGTGGGTTGTTGGATCATTTGCAGACGCTGGGTGAGGTGCGAAGGCTGATCGCCGGGGAAGCGATGGATGCGCGAACAGATAGAGTTCCTACCCTTGCGAAGGGAACAAAATACAAGGATGGGGCACGGAGCCATAGTGGCAAGGGAGCCGCTGGCATACCCCAGGGGGGCAGAGACGGAAGCACTGAGCCGATGTCTACGGCAGAGCCTAAAAGGGCACGATATATCTATCCCCGCTGGCCATGGCTGAGGCCTTTCAGGGGCCTACGCGCGGCTTTTGTGGAGGCGGTCGTGCGCCCGCTGGTGTGGCTACTGGCAAACCCGGCCGTGGTTGAACCGCAAAGGCCGGCCGCCGATAAGCCTATGCTGGTCGTGGCCAACCACGTGACTACCTACGACGTTCCGCTCCTTCAGTACGCACTTCCCAGCGCGATTCGGAGGAGTATGGCGGTGGCCATGTCCGGGGAGATGCTGGATGACTTCCGCCACTTCCGCAATCCTGAACCCGGCCCGCGGCATGGGCGCTTCGATTTCTTCGGCCCCTTTAAGTACCTGCTGCTCACGGCGCTTTACAATGTCTTTCCCCTGCCCCGACAGCGGGAGTTCCAGCCTAGCTTTGCCCACGCCGGCAAGGCGCTGGATAGCGGGTTCAACGTGCTGGTTTTTCCCGAGGGCACACGCTCGGCGGGAGGGAAGTTGGCGCGGTTCCGGCCTGGGATTGGGCTTCTGGCGAAGCAATCCGGAGCTCCGGTGCTTCCCATGGCCGTTTGCGGCCTGGGCGAACTGAAGTCAGGCCGCCGGCGCTGGTTCCGCTCCGGCACAATCGAAGTTCGGGTGGGGCATCCGATACGCTTTGCTCCCGAAGAGACCGAGGCGGCCATTGCCGCGCGCTTGCACGCCGAGGTGGACAAGCTGCTGAACTGATTCCCGGTCACTAAACCTGTCTCTCCGTTTAGACTAATTGCAATACTGCATGAAAGACTCCATCTACGTCTCGAAGGAGAACTACCTCAAAGCCATTCTGGAAGCAGAGGCGGAGGGCTATCAGGTCATTCCGGCCATGCTGGCACATTGGCTTGAGGTTTCACCGCCGGCGGTGACCATGGCGTTGAAGCGGCTCAAGCGCGACGGCCATGCCGTAGTGGACGCGGACGGAATTGTCCGGCTGACCGCCGTGGGCCGCGAAATAGCTTACCGAACAGCCCTGCGCCATCACCTCATCGAACGCATGTTGAGCGAGATCTTCGGGATGGAGTGGTACGAGATTCACGAAGAAGCCGAACGTCTGGAGCACGCTGTCTCTCCGGCCTTTGAAATCAAACTCAGGGAAAAACTGGGCGAGAGCGGCGCCTGCCCCCACGGCAACCATGTGCTCCCGGAGAGCCCGGTGGAGCGCAAACGGCGCGGAGAGACGCAGCTCTCTGAGGCCGTCGAGGGCCAGAACTATAGCATTATCAGCCTCCACGAGCGCGATCCCAAGCTGCTGCTCTTTCTGCACTTTGCCGGTTTAGGCCCTGGTCAAAGTCTGCGGGTACTCAGCCAGAACTACGATCAAACTGTTTCGATTGAGCTATCTGCTGGAATTTGTACTCTCGGCCACGCGGCCGCAGAAGCGGTCTGGCTGCGCCCGGAATACGATTAATAAATCAACATATGAAGATATGTTAACCATGGTTAATTTATTGTGGCATACTCGTTTGTATGAGCCCGACGGCTGAAACTCGATTGCCCGTAATCCCAGGCCTTGCGCCGGGGCCCGAGCACCTTGTGCCCTCGCTGCCGGAGGTTCATGCGACGGTGCGCGTCTCCCGGTCGCCACAGTTTTGGCGGCGGCTTTTAGGCTTTATCGGCCCGGGATTTCTTATTTCGGTAGGCTACATGGACCCCGGCAACTGGGCCACCGACATCGCCGGCGGCTCGCGTTTCGGCTATACGCTGCTCTACGTCATTATGGCCTCGAACCTGATTGCCATTCTGCTGCAAAGCCTGAGCCTCAAGCTGGGCATAGCCACGGAGCGCGACCTGGCGCAGCTTTGCCACCAGAGCTACGGCCCCAGGGTGAGCTATGCCCTGTGGGTGGGCGCTGAGATCGCCATCGCCGCCTGCGACATGGCCGAGGTGATCGGCTCGGCGATCGCACTGAATCTGCTCTTCCACATACCGCTCTTTTACGGCGTGCTGATCACCGGACTGGATGTGTTGCTGATTCTCGTGATCCAGCGCTGGGGTTTCCGCTATGTGGAGGCGCTGGTGATCACGCTCATCGGCACTATCATCGCCCTGTTCGGCGTGCAGATGTTTCTTTCGAAGCCGGAGTACTGGCCGGTATTGAAGAATCTTTTCATTCCCTCGCCCTCCATCGTCACCAATCCCGATATGCTTTACATCGCTATCGGGATTCTGGGCGCGACGGTGATGCCGCATAACCTCTATCTGCACTCCTCGATTGTGCAAAGCCGCAAATATGAGCGCACGCCCAAGGGCAAGAGGGAGGCCATCTTCATGGCCAATATCGACTCTGCTTTGGCGCTCACGGTGGCGTTGTTTGTGAATGCGGCGATTCTCGTCGTAGCGGCGGCTGTATTCAATCGCAGCGGCCACTTTGAGGTTGCCGCCATCCAGGACGCTTATAAGCTGCTCAGCCCGCTGTTAGGTGCAGCCGGCGCGAGCACTCTGTTTGCCATAGCCCTGCTGGCCAGCGGCCAGAACTCATCCATTACCGGCACACTGGCCGGGCAGGTGGTGATGGAAGGCTTCATCCACTTCAAGCTCTCGCCGTGGCTACGCCGGCTTATAACCCGCTCGCTGGCCATAATTCCCACCATCATCGTGGTTGCGATTACCGGTGAGCAGGGAACAGAGAAACTGCTAATTCTGAGCCAGGTGATTCTATCCCTGCAGTTGAGCTTCGCCGTCATTCCGCTGGTGATCTTCACCGGCAGCCGCCAGAAGATGGGCGAGTTTGTGAATGGCCGAGGCTTACAGACTCTAGCGTGGTTCGTGGCCGTGCTCATCGCCGGATTGAATGCGTGGTTTTTAGTGCTGATGATTCGGTGAGGCGAGAGACTAGGGAGTAGGGAATAGTTACGCAACGACTTGGAGCAATCCACTGCTCATACAAATGATCCACTCCAGTTCAAGCCATTTGTTTCAGTCGCAACAAACACCAACTAATTCTTTGCCCATTGCCGGCGGACTCTATCGATGAATTGCTCCGGATCATTCACCTGCACCAGAACCGGTGTGCCGTTATGGTGTGACGGCAGAAGTACAAGATTCTCTCCATCTGCCCAATACATCCGAACGGACCCGTTGGCAACCTGGAACCATCCGGAGTGATAGTGTGCATTTGCAAATCCATTTGTTCTTTCAGTTGGCGTCCACTCATGGTCCGTTTTGATGTTGACGATTTTTATTCCGCTCACATCGATATCGGCTGCATTCAAAGTTACCGGATAAAAATGGTCATGAATGGTGAGAGAGCTCGAGGTCAAAGTAATTTCCGGCACGCCTGGGGAATACAATAGCGCGAAGCTCACAAGGCTGATTGCAAGAACAGCAATGATCCCACCGATCCATGCGCCGACATTGGCTCCAGCTTTCTGGGCCTCCAGGCTCGCGGAGATCTGTCCGCCAGTTGCTTCAGGCACAGACACTACTCTGCGAACTGCTGCGAGAAAACCGGGGACATCATCGGGGCTGATCACGACCGTCATCGCAGAGGCAACGATAATGACGGGATTCCTGCGATTTGTCATATACCATCTGCATTTACCGAGCTTACGTGTCTTGAACAAGCCGAAATAACCGAACAATCCTCCACTGGCCCAAAGCCGGATGCACGCTTTGAAATCGTCGGCATTCCCAATCCTGAGTTCACGAATGCTATCGAGTGGCACACGCACCGTTCCAATCAGGCGTTTGATAACAATTGCGCCATCGGAGATTTCATACGACTGGGGGGAATACAGGTAAGTCAACGCGAGGATACAAAAATTAAGAACGCCGATCAGTGCACTCCTGGTGGTGATGAAAATTACCAGTAGTACAACCACCACGGAAGAGCTGATAATTTTTGCTGTCAAGTCGTAGGAAGCGGCGAAAGACTGTTTCTGTACATGAGGCATCAGGATATCGCTCCATAAACTCACGAATTGTAACAACTCTACTGCTACCCGCACAGTCATAGCCTCGCCTATTCCCTATTCCCTATTCCCTACTCCCTGTTCCCTCGTGCGCTACCATATCTTCCATGCACGTTCTTTCCGCTGTAGAGATGCAGACCTGTGACCGCGCTACGACCGAGCAGTTCGGGATTCCGTCGCTCGACCTGATGCGAACGGCTGCGGCTGCGGTGGCGGCCTTCGCGCGGGAGCAGTTCCCGCGGGCGCGGCGAATCACAGTGCTGTGCGGCCGCGGCAACAACGGCGGCGACGGCATGATGGCCGCGCACTTGCTGGCCTCGGTGGGCCTGGAGGTTACCACGCTGCTGCTGGGAACGCCCACTGGCCTCACGGGCGACGTTGAGATAGCTTGGCGCAAACTTACCAACCCGGCGCACGGGATCATCCACATCGTAAACTTGCCGGAGGAGCTGGTCCGGCACAAAAGCGCTCTTGAAGCCGACCTGTTTGTGGACGCCGTGCTGGGTACCGGGTTCAAGCCGCCACTGAAGGGTTTGGAACTGGCAGCGCTGGAGTGGCTGAAGGCTGGCAAGGCGCCAATTCTTGCAGTTGACCTGCCCTCCGGCTGGCCGGCCGATGAGACCAACGCCGCTGTGGTCGGACCGGTCTTCCCCGCCGATGCCGTGATTACCTTTACCGCGCCCAAGCCGGCGCACGTTTTTGGTCAGTTGACCCGCCATTGGGACCAGCCGATTGTGGTGGCGCCGATCGGTTCGCCGGATGAGGCGGTACTATCGGCGCTGCGACTTGACTGGGCCGGTTCAGCGCTCTCGCTCACACATACCCCGCGTGCTGCGGCGGCCAACAAAGGCAACTTCGGGCATGTGCTGCTGGTGGGTGGATCGACAGGCAAGTCTGGCGCTCCGGCTATGGCGGCCCTGGGAGCGCTGCGGGCCGGGGCAGGACTGGTGACGGGGGCGGTTCCGACACCGATTCTGGAGCTGGTGGCTGGTGTGGCGCCAGAACTGATGACCTGGCCACTCATGGCGACCGCTGCGGGCCATATTGCGGCGGAGAATCTTGCCCCGGAGCTGATTGAGGCTCTTACGGCGGCCAAGACGGTGCTGGCTATCGGTCCCGGCCTGGGACAAAGCCCGGAGACGGTCAAATACATTGCAGGGCTGCTCTCGGCTACCAAGATGCCGGCTGTGATCGACGCGGACGCGCTCAATATGCTGGCCACGAAGCCAGCGCTGCTGGCAAAATTGGCGAAGGGACGTACTCTGGTGCTTACGCCGCATCCCGGCGAGATGGCGCGGCTGGCAGGGATACCAGTGGCCGAGGTGCAGGCCGACCGGCTCGGAGTGGCGCGCGATTTTGCCCAGCGCAACGGCGTCACGCTGGTGCTCAAGGGGGCGCGGACTCTCATAGCCCACCCTGACGGCCGCGTGGCCGTGAATACCACCGGGAATCCCGGCATGGCCAAAGGCGGCAGCGGCGATCTGCTCACTGGGTTGATTGCCGGCTTACTGGCGCAATATCCAAATGATCCGGCGCAGGCGGTAGAGGCGGCGGTCACTCTGCACGGGCTGGCCGGCGACCTGGCAGTGCGCGAGGCCGATGAACACACTCTGTTGGCCACGGATAGCCTTGCGCATCTTTCCCGGGCTTTTCGCGTTCGTTCACGCGAGCCGAACGGGTATCTTTGGTTGCAGGGGCTGCCGGCGGAGACCTTGCAGGCAGCAGCCCTTCAAGAGGCCACACAATGAGTCAAGCCGCCCCACCCGTCGCAGGCCGGATGTTCGAGTTCACCACCCAGAGCGGCCTCGATACTGTCGAGGTGGGCCGCAAGCTGGTTCATCTGCTCACACCTCCGCAATTGCTGATTTTGCGCGGCGACCTAGGCACCGGTAAGACCACGCTGGTGAAGGGCATCGCCGAAGCGCTGGATGCTGCCGAGGCCGACGAGGTGACCAGCCCCACATTCACTCTGATTCACGAGTACGACGGAGCTCGCGAGGGCAGGCCGGTGAAGCTCTTTCACCTGGACGTCTATCGCCTGGAAGGTGAGCGGCAACTGGAGACGCTGGGGCTGGATGAGCTGCTCACATCGGACGCGCTGGTGTTGGTGGAGTGGGGAGAAAAGTTCAAGAGCATCCGCAAGAAAGCTACCGGCGAGATTGCGATCAGCTCGGTGGTCGGCGATGCGCGCAAGATTACGGTGACGCTGAAGGAGTAGGCGGGGGCAAGTTAGCGGGTCAGCGAGTCAGCAAGTCAGCTGCACATCGCGCGAGTTGGCGGAATATTCCCTTTCGATATAGCGAGAGGCCATGGATCGAATCCCTTTTAACGAGGTGCAGGAGACGCTTGCAGGCGTTCTGCTGAAGCTGGGGTTCACAGCAGAACGCGCGCAAGCCTGTGCGCGTTTGTTTGCCGAGACAACCTGCGACGGCGTGTACACGCACGGCATCAACCGCTTTCCGCGCTTTGTCGCCATGGTGCGCAATGGCAGCATTGACGTAGAGGCGGAGCCTCGGCTGCTGGCTCGCTTTGGCGCTCTGGAGCGGTGGGACGGATGCAAAGGCCCCGGCAACCTGAATGCGCAGGCCTCGATGAAACGGGCTATGGCCCTGAGCCGCGAGCATGGACTGGGATGCGCGTGCCTGGGCAATACCAACCATTGGATGCGCGGAGGCAGCTACGGTTGGCAGGCCGCCGAGGCGGGGCTGATCGGCATCTGCTGGACGAATACCATGCCCAACCTGCCGCCCTGGGGCGGAACGAAGCCGTGCATTGGGAATAATCCTCTGGTGATTGCTGTGCCGCGCGAAAAGGGAGCTGTCGTACTGGACATGGCGATGTCGCAGTTCTCCTATGGAACGCTTGAGAGCTACAAAAAACGAGGCGAGATGCTGCCCGTGGACGGGGGCTTTGACGAGGAAGGCAACCTGACGCGCGACCCGGCAGCGATTGAACAAACGCAGCGCCCGCTGCCGATTGGTTACTGGAAGGGGTCCGGGCTTTCGATGGTGCTGGATATGATTGCCGCCATGACCTCGCTGGGTAAGGCAACTCATCAACTTTCGACCGATCCTCTGCTTGAGACGGGTCTCTCACAGGTCTTTCTGGCGATGAATCCGGATGCCCTGGGACCACCAGAAAAGGGTACACAGATTGCCGACGATATTGTTGCTTCGGTACATCACTGCCGGGCCGTGGAGAAGGGTAAGAAGATACGCTATCCGGGAGAGCAGACGTTGCGCCCGAGAGCGGAAAATCGCAAACTCGGGCTGCCTGTGGAGCCGGCGGTGTGGGCGCAGATTGTGGCGATGTAAATACTTGGATCGACGATATCGTCTTGCTCAGAACCCCATGATGTTATAGCCGCAGTCGACATAGAGGATTTCGCCGGTGACGGCGCTGGAGAGGTCGCTGG